>Ga0157369_10005343_pt1 | contig 14966 bp, 12 predicted proteins | sample C25metaG_FD_113461 | JGI IMG/M metagenome (GOLD analysis project Ga0157369, IMG submission 113461) | Corn rhizosphere microbial communities from Kellogg Biological Station, Michigan, USA - C2-5 metaG | ecosystem: Host-associated > Plants > Roots > Rhizosphere > Soil | place: USA: Michigan... | reverse complement strand
TAACTCTTTTTTTAAAAGCAATGCTTCGGCCACCAGGTATTCTTCATCATCAAGAGTTGAAAAATCCTCTCCAAACTCTTCATTAAATACCAAGATTGTTTCGCTGCTAAGCTTTAAATCAGCAGGCAAGGCTGCCGCCATCACCTCTCCTTCAGAACACATATAATAATCGCTGAGCCAATTCCATAGCTGTAATTGTTGCGGATAAATTATGGGCTCATCGTCTATTACATTTAAAATATCTTTTGTCTCGAAAGAAGGAGCTTCGTTCAAAACCGATTTTATAATTCCTGAATATTTTTTATTTTTTCCAAATATCACTTCAACGCGGCACCCGGTTTTTATTTTGGCAAGTAAAGTTTGAGGAACAGAATAGGTGTAAGCTTTTGGTATAGCCAAAGGTAATATTACTTCCACCCATGCGGAATGAGTTTCTCCGTTTTCATTAAAAAGATTTTGCGCAAAAAGATTTTCGGAAATCATTATTGCAAATATATCAAGAGCGGCCCACAAGACTATTTCTGAATCCAGGTCGCTTTATATTCAATCAATGCCGTTTCCATTTGGTGAAAAATCTTCTTTTTCAATTCCGGCAAATCATGCAGAGAAAGGCCTGTTGTATCAGTTGGTTCTAAGAATACACTGCGGCACTTTCCGGGATTCAAAGAAAATATTGATTTATAGTTAAGCCGATCATAGGTATCTAAAAATAAAACAGGCAGTATTGGCTTTTGTGTTTCTATAGCTATACGAAAAGCGCCGTCATAAAATGATTTTAATGGACGATGAGAAGTATTAAAGGTTCCTTCAGGACAAATAAACACTGATATTTTTTTACGAAGAAATTCAATTAATTCGTTAATGCTTCTTAAGCGGTTCTTTACACTTGACCTGTCAACAGAAACGGTTCCTCTTTTATAAATAGTTCCAAAAATGGGAATTTTAGTCATTTCAGCCTTGCCTAATATTCTCACATTTCGGCGTCTTATCACTTTCATCATCATCACAATATCCAAATAGGAAATATGATTGCTCACAAAAATATATTCTTCATTCATTTTATAGGTTGGCCTTCCAACATTATAATAAGATATACCGGTCATGAAGAAAAATGCATCTGCCCAAAATCTGCAGACCCGGTAAATTATGTTGCCGCCCCGTATGGATTCCTGCACAAAGGCATAGAGAAATAAAGGCATTAAGATTAACATCCATATTAGGAAAACCGCAAAACCATAGATAGTAAAGAAAAAAAGAAAGGGCTTTCTTAAAATTCGCATGTAAGGTTTTATACCTGCGAAAATAAAAAAGCCAACCAAACCTGCAAAAGCAAAGTCAATAATCGTTGAATAACAACACATTATGCAAAAACTCAAAAAACTCCTGTTTTAAGTAAATTTAGGTTTAAAATTTGCCCGAAATTGTCTTACATTTGCACTCCAAAAATTGGAAAATATGTTTGCAATAGTTAAAATCGCCGGTCAACAATTTAAAGTTACACCAGGCCAGAGTTTATATGTACCTCACCTTTCTGGTAAACAAGGTGATGAAGTAGAATTTTCGGAAGTGCTTCTTCACGATAATGACGGAAAGATTTCTATTGGTGGCGACACAAGTGTAAAAGTGAAAGCTGAGATATTGAATGAATTGGTGAAAGGAGAAAAAGTAATTGCTTTTAAAATGAAAAGGAGAAAAGGATTCAGGAAAAAGCATGGCCACCGCACTCAATATACCCATATTAAAGTAACAGGAATTGCATAAGCAATTCTTATAAAGAATGAAATAAAATTTCATTCTCATTATAATAAATTTTTAATCGAAGAACAATGGCACATAAAAAAGGTGAAGGCTCAGTAAAAAACGGACGTGATTCACAAAGCAAAAGATTAGGCGTAAAAATTTTTGGTGGCCAGGCCGCAACATCAGGAAATATTATTCTTCGCCAGCGCGGCACAGTTTATCATCCCGGAAAAAATGTAGGACTTGGTAAAGACTTTACAATCTTTGCAACTGCTGATGGAGTAGTTGAATTCCGCAAAACAAAAGGAGATAAAACTATCGTTTCTGTCACTGCCACAGAAGTTAGTGCATAAAAAAAATTCAAATAAGTTTTGACAGTTGGCAAAATGTTTTTAATTTTAGTTTTTATTTACTAACAATTAAATTCTAAAAACATGGCAACTGCAAAAAAAGCCGCTCCTAAAAAAGATGCTGTAAAAAAAGCCGCGCCTAAAAAGGCTGCTCCTAAGAATGCTGCTCCTAAAAAAGCCGCCCCTAAAAAAGCAGCTCCTAAAAAGTCCGCCGCTAAAGCTGCGCCTAAGAAAGCCGCTCCTAAAAAAGCTGCTCCTAAAAAGGCCGCTCCTAAGAAAAAATAATTTTTATTTTTCTTACGATACTTAAAGTCCCGTTTACCGGGACTTTTTTTATTAAATAAATTTGATGTAACTAAGTATACACAAGGCTTTCGGCACATCAGCAACCTACCCGCTCTTACCAGGTCTTCGTTCGAAAGCAGGAATATTATTATTTTTAAAGTATGAGTAATAAAGAAATCGCCAGCCAGTTTTCCTTGCTTTCACAATTGATGGATATCCACGGAGAAAATTCTTTTAAATCAAAAACATATTCAATCGTCGCCTACAAAATTTCTCAACTAACGGTTGACCTATACACGTTTTCTGAAAAAGAAATTGCTCAAATTAATGGAATCGGTGAAGCAATCTCAAAAAAAATAATTGAGATCATTTCCACAGGAACAATGGAAATTTTAAAAAATCTTATTCTTAAAACTCCTCCGGGCATTTTTGAAATGTTAAAAATTAAGGGAATCGGTCCTAAAAAAATTGCAGTTATCTGGCGCGAAATGGGTATCGAAAATATCGGTGAACTTTTATATGCGTGTTCGGAAAACAGGCTTTTGCTTTATCCGGGTTTTGGAAAAAAAACGCAGGCAAATGCGAAGGAGGCTATTGAGTTTTATTTAAGCCAACAAGGTAATTATTTATATGCCCAGGTAGAATTGTTGGCAAATGAATTGGTAATATTTTTTCAAAAATTGTTCAAAGGTAAAAGAGTTGTGCTAACGGGTGAATTTTCGCGCCAGGCAGAAACTGTAGATTCGCTGGATTTTGTTATCACCGCTTCAGCAGAAGAAATAATTGAAACTATTAATGATTTGACTGAGTTCAAATTGCTTCAAAATAATAGTAAATTGATTTCTTACCAATACAGTGAAGGCATTGTATTAAACATCTATCCGGCACAAGGTATAACTCTTATCAAAAAAGTTTTTGAAACAACCGGTACATCTGAATTTAATTCCTTTTTTATAAATAGTTTTCCCTCCATCAATTTTGAAGATGTTAAGAATGAAAAAGAATTATTTAAACGCGCCGGCATTCAATATATTCCACCCTTTTTAAGAGAATCTAAATCAATAATCAACGTAGCCAAGGGTTTTAATATTCCAACAATTATTCAACCCGGGGATATCAAAGGAATTATCCATTGTCATAGTAACTGGAGCGATGGCATCAATTCAATTGAGCAGCTTGCAACTGCCGCTATTAAAAGCGGAAAGGAATACCTGGTTATGAGTGACCATAGCAAAACAGCAACTTATGCAAATGGATTAACAGAAGAAAAGGTAAAAGAACAACATGCTTTCATTGATTCTTTAAATGAAAAATTAGCTCCTTTCAAAATTTTTAAAAGCATTGAAAGCGATATTTTAAATGACGGAAGCCTTGACTATAGCAGCTCTGTTTTGTCCACCTTTGACCTTGTAATAGCCTCTGTGCATTCGAATCTTAAAATGAATAAGGAAAAAGCAATGGCGCGGTTGCTGAAAGCTATTGAAAATCCTTACACTACCATCCTCGGCCACATGACAGGAAGATTGCTTCTTAGCAGAAATGGATTTCCGGTTGACTATAAACTCATAATTGATGCATGCGCTGCCAATAATGTTGTTATCGAAATAAATGCTCATCCCCGAAGGTTGGATATGAGATGGCAGTGGATTAAATATGCACTTTCCATGAATGTGTTACTTTCTATTGACCCTGATGCACACTCTATACCGGAATTCGAAAATACCAGGTATGGGGTATTGGTTGCGCAAAAAGGAATGCTAACTGCAGAAAATAATCTTTCCAGTTTTGATAGAGAAAAATTTGAAAACTATCTTGGAAAAGGAAAATAAAAATTCGATGTATTTATCGGTTTACTACAACAAATAAATACGTGTACCCCTGACCGTTATGCAGACTGCCAGGCATAATTACTGATTACAGGCAGTTCAACATAAAAGCAGGTCCATTCTCCTTCTTTTGTTTCAAACCAGATACGGCCATTTAAGGTTTCCACAATTCCCTTACACATCGCAAGCCCAAGGCCTGTTCCGGAGGTTTTTGTGGTGAAGTTGGGGGCAAATATTTTATTCACCATATCCGCGCGGATTCCGTTACCATTATCTTTAATTGAAATAACTATCTTGTCATCATTCAGCTCACTTTTAATATCCAGCGTCACCTGCCTGTGATCAGGAACTGACTGAACTGCATTTTGCAAAAGATTTGTAAACAAACGGTTGATTTGGGTTTTATCTGCTTCAATCATAACTTCCAGGGGATACAGCTCAGCATTTACAATTACTTCATCATTTGTAGAATATAATGTAATAGAATTTTCAAGCATTTGATTCACATCAAATATTTGATTTTTCGTGTTGCCAATTTTGGCGAATTGAGCAAAATCGCCGGCTATTTGTGACAAGTGATCTATTTGCTCAAGTAAAATTCCTGCAACATACAAAGAAATATTTTTTACTTCAGGAGAATTCTTTTCAATCGCCATCTGCAAATACTGAAGATTCAATTTCATAGGGGTAAGAGGATTTTTTATTTCATGCGCTACCTGCCTTGCCATTTCGCGCCATGCGCCCTCGCGCTCGCTACGGGCAAGCATTTTAGCGCTCACATCCAGTTTTCTTACCATCTTGTTATATTCTTCTACCAGCTCCCCTATTTCGTCTTTGCGGTTCCAAACAATTTCCTCATTTCCCGTTTCCAGATTTATCTTTTTCATTTTATCACTTATCAAAGAAAAAGAATGAGTAATACTATTAGTAATAAAAAGCGCTATAATGCCCGCTATCAAAAAGATGAATGCATTTAAATTAATAATTGTGACCAGGAAATTGGAAATTTCATCCTGTAATTTATTCTGCGATTCAAAATAGGGGATATTAATATACGCATATTCTTTTCCGGATTCATTCCTTACGGGCACATAATTATTTAAGTAATTAAGGCTGCCAATATTTTGCTCCTGGAAATATTGAACATCTTTCAATTTATTCAAATGATAAAAAGCAACCGGATCCATTTTCTCGCTCACAATTCCTTTGTTGTAAGGTAATGGAACTGACGACACCTTAAGGTTTCCTGATAAATCGTATACATTTAAATCAGTAGCATGTACGTTTGAAATTTTATTAATAGTTTCAGCAAGCTTGTTGCCAGACAAGCTATCCAGCGCTACCAGTTGATAATTATTGATGGGCATTGTATCAATCGAGCTTCGAAGCTCATTTTCCATAACATGGATTGTACGGCTCAATTTTTCGCGGTTGTTACTATGGTAGCGATTGATAAAAAACAGGATAGTGGTAGTGGCAATAACTATAAATGAGAAAACGCTTATTAAAATTATAGTGCCATGTACCTGGGTCCTGATATTAAATTGAAATAAAGATTTAAAGCTTGAATTGGTTAATCTTTCTGTAAGAAAATGATGAGCAAGATTAAAGAAAAGTGCGATGATTAAAAACGAGCAAAATAGCCAGGCAAACAAAGTAACTGATTCAACAAAAAACCTGTCCTGGCGGGCAATTACAATCACTTTATCAGCATTGGCTTTGTACCATAATTCTTCATAGCCATTTTTATTTACAATCCTGAATTCATTATAGGTAAAATCATTATTATCAATATTAGTAGTGAACGGATAGTCGTTGTAGCTGGTGCTTAATTTATTATTATTATAAACCGCAAAAGCATATACAGGCGAGCTTTCAATCGAGTTGTTGTTTCCCTTTGAAAACAACTCGGGATATAAGGCATCGCTTTTATACCTTTTAGGTTTTGAGATGATAAAAACATATCCAAGCTTTAAACCATCAGCGTTCGTGACTTTCTTTTTACTTATATAATTAAACCTGTCGTAAGAAATATCGTAATAAAAAAGATCGGGGATATCTGTGGGCTGACCCTGTGTTTGTATAATCGCATTCAGTGCATTGAAGGTGGTTGAATCCTCATTATACAAGGGCATTTCGGCCGCATTAAATGTATAAATCCTCGTATCATATTTATCAAGATAGCCTGAAAAATTTTCGTTTATAAGGCTATCTTTTAAATACCTGTTTTCGAAAGGATCTTTAAAGCGTGAGAAAATATTAGCGAGGTAATCGTTAGTAAAATCCTTCAGAATAATACTTACAATTACGGGGCCCGATGGATCGGCTTTGTTGGCGAGGTTTTCGGCAAAGTGCTTTCGGTCTTCCAGTTCCTTAGCCCTGTTTTGCAGCACTATGATGGCCGTAATGGACACAGAAAAGAAGAAAACCCAAAAAACAAATCTTGAGGAAACGAGATTGTAAACCTGCAATAAAAGGATACGAAAATTGAGAAGGAAGATTAGAGCAAGCAGCCAGATAAGTGTTGCAAGATTAAAACTTAAATGATCTGAATGAAAGTCGAGCGTTAAAAAAACCAGGCAAACGATGGATAAAATGAGATACAACTGATATCTCTTTTCCCCAACAAAAATATTTAACGGCTGAAGCAATAATGTGATAAGAAAAAAATATCCTATAGCCACACAACTCAATACCAGAAAACCAATAACACTATATATATTGATTGTAAAAAAGTTAATTACATCAAACGAGATTTGGGAATCTGCTACAAGGCTGCGGATGGTGAAGCTGCCTAGCAGAGTGATAGTGACCATCAGCGCACACACAAAAATTATAGCTCCATATCTTACTGTTTCTGACTTGAATTTTATTTTTGAAAAATCATATTTAAAATGATATCTCACAAACAAAACCACCCAAATAAACAGGATTGAATTAATAAAAAGATCTCCAAGAGATTTTAATATAAAGTTGGCCCCATAAATCGAAGGATCAAACAATTCAAGATTACTAAAGTGTATTGGAACCGGGAACACATAACTTAAACCCCTTAAGATAACAAGGGGAATCAGAAGCAATGCCAGCCCAGCCAAAAATCCATTTTTTTCTACATAATATGTGGCCAAGCGATGGACAAAAATCAAAATCAAAATTGAGGCAAGTATCCTTAATATCAATGCCAGCACATTATCGTGCCCTACCGGATTTGTGGATTGTTTCAGATAAAATAATGTATTGTTCTCCTGGTCTTTTATCGCGTATTTAGTAGGTGTTAGCGAAACGTCATACGCTTTCTCAATATTATTTTCTGCAACAAAAGTGTTGTGCAAATATTTGTTCTGAATATAATAGTTCCACTTAACAGGAATAAGAAAAATAATTTTATAGAAGTCCCCCGCAGGACTTTGAAAAGTTTTTCTGTTGGTTACGTACCAGCCATTCAATAATTTTCGAAAGCCAACTCCGCTATCTTCATGTAAGACAAATGAATCAGGAGCGATAATCTGCGTGTTCCAGAAAATTGAAAATAATTTTTTGTTTTCAGGATTGATTTTGTAAATGAAAATAAAATAATTCTTGTCTACGACGGTTTGCAATTCATCCTCAGTATATTTTCCGCTGATGATTTTATTGATAAGGACTGAGTCGAAATAAAAATCATTGCTCTTGCTAAGTTTTGAGCTTATATCTTTTTGAATTGCTTTCTGGGCTGCATTCGACGGTGAGCTTCCACTCCAGTAATTATCCACGATAAATGCCAAAGTGAAAAGCCACGCCGAAGCGATTAACAAAAATGAATTTCTTTTCAGAAAACTATTATCCTTTAACCAATTCAAATCTGAGTGTTTTGTTTTTTAATTTCATTCCAAACGGCGTCCATTTCCGGGAGTGTCATTTCAACTAAATCTTTACCGCGCTCCTGCACTATTTGCTCCATCCGGTAAAATCGGCTGATGAATTTTTTATTTGTTAGCTCAAGACAATTTTCTGCATCCACATTTAAAAATCTCACATAGTTAATGATTGAAAAAAACAGGTCGCCAGCTTCCTCCTCTATGTCCTTCTGATTACCTGATTGAACCGCTTCTAAAAGTTCTTGCTGCTCCTCTTCAACCTTTTCCCAAACTTCCTCTTTCGTAGCCCATTCAAAACCCACCTGTTTCACTTTTTCCTGGATTCTCATGGCTTTTACCATAGCGGGCAGTGAGTTGGGAACACCACTGAGAACAGACCTTTTACCTTCTTTTAATTTGATTTGTTCCCAATTTTTTTTCACATCTTCGTCATTATTTACGACCACATTTCCATAAATATGAGGATGCCTTTTAATTAACTTCTCGCAGATAGTGTCTATAACTTCCTGCAACGTAAATCTATTTTGCTCACTACCGATTTTTGAATAAAACACAATATGCAGTAACAAATCTCCAAGTTCTTCTTTAATAGCCATCCAGTTTTCTTCGGTAATTGCGTCTGCAAGTTCGTATGTTTCCTCAATAGTTTGCTGCCTTAAAGTGTGAATGTTTTGTTTCTTATCCCACGGACATTTCTCTCTCAATTCGTCCATTATTTCTACAAGACGGGTAATATCTGCTGGTGGTTTCATGTACTAAAATTAATGTTGAAAACCGGTAATAAGAAGAAACCGGTATATCTGTTTTATATTGAACCGTGCTAAAATATAGATTTTAAAGATAGCTTTCTAAAAAGTTATTAAATCAAGGAATGAATTCAACAGAAAAGGATTTTGCTAAATCAAGATAAAAATTATAGTGAACAACCAAAAACCGGCATTTTATTGTACACCACAAATAAAATACGAAGGCGGGAATTATATAAAATCAGTTATATACTTCAAACTTATTGCTAAACAGAAATACGGATAATTTATCTGTTTACTGTTGGGCAGATTGTTTTACTATCAGATGTATCTTTTCACGGTGTTAGAAATATAACCAGTCAACAACAAGGCCTGGCATAATTCCCAATAAAACAATCAGAGCAGCGGTTAAAAGTAAAAGCCAGCCATAGGATGAGGAAATACGTATGTTTTCATTTACACCCGCGACAGGTTCTTTGAAATACATTGCCTGTATCACTTTGAAATAATAAATGGCGCTGATAGCGGCGCAAATCACCGCAAAAATTACAAGCCACAGATGATGGCCGTTTTTTACCGCCGCCATTAAAACATAAAACTTGGCTGTAAAACCCGCGGTTAAAGGAATACCGGTGAGGGACAAAAGAAAAATAACCGCTGTGAAAGCAAGTAAAGGTTGTTTTTTTCCAAGGCCGTTAAAACCTTCGATGGAATAATCGGACAGGCTCATAACTACTGCAAAAATTCCTATTGTGGCGAGGCTGTATGCAGCAGCATATAACAGTAAGCCTTCTTTGGCAGTGTCATTCAATGCAAAAAGGGCAAACATCATAAAACCCGCGTGTGAAATGCTTGAGTAGGCAAGCATTCTTTTTACACTAATCTGAAAAACTGCTGTGACATTTCCAATTAATAAAGTTGCTGCGGTTATAATAACAATTAAAGTTTGCCACTGTTCTTGTATTTTGCCAAAAGAAGTTGAAAAAAGCCTGAAGAAGGCAATAAACGCAGCCACCTTAGCAACCGTCATCATGAAAGAAGTAACTACTGAAGGAGCGCCATCATAGGCATCAGGGCCCCAGAAATGAAATGGCGCAGCAGAAACTTTAAACGCCATTGAGACCATTAGCAAAACCAAGCCGGCAGCTAACATTACAGAAAGATTTCCTTCACCTAAATTAATAGCATCAATATAAAAAGATCCAAGACTATTTCCTCCGTAGATCAAGGCAATGCCCATCAGCATAAGGCCTGTAGAAAATGCGCCCATCAAAAAATATTTTAATGAAGCTTCATTTCCTTTCAGATTCCGCTTATCGCTGCCCGTAAGAATATATAATGGGATTGACAGGATTTCTATACCAAGAAAAAGCAAAAGCAGTGTATTAAAGGAAGATAATATTGACACCCCACAGAGCACAAAAAACATTAGGCAAAAATATTCAGAAACATGCTGCCCGATTTTTGCAAAGTCCTTTCCGTTCAACAAAAAGAGAAGTAAAGTGCAGATAAATGCTATGGAATTAAAAACCAATCCAAATGAGTCGAAACGCAACATGCCCTTGGTATCAACATTGAAAAATGGATAGCCTAAAAATTCGAGGATATTAGCGGCAAGTAGAATTATAATGCCTGCAATAGCCCAGTATTTGGGTGTTGTGCTTTTTTTAAAAAACACGCCTCCAATCATCATTACCACTCCCCATAATGCACTTAAAATAATTGCGTTCATAATTTAATCCCAACCGCCAAGGGCTTTTTATTTTATGGTTATATAAAAACTAATTCTTTCTCCGGGCTCAAACTCCGCTTGTTTATACTCCTCTCTTTAATGAATGCGGCCTAATACATTTGTCACGGTTGACTGTGTCAGATGAATTACAGGCTCCGGGTAAATCCCGAGAAACAAAATTCCAATTACCAGCACAAATAAAATAATATACTGGCCCGCTGATAATTTGCCAATATGTTCTGAAACTGCATTCGGCTTTCCATAAAAAACTTTCTGAACCATCGTCAGCACATACACTGCAGAAAGCACTATACCCAACACAGCAAATACCGCATACCATTTATTTAATCCAAACAAACCATTCAACATCAAAAATTCGCTGATGAACGAATTGGAAAGCGGAAGCGCGATGTTTGCAAATGCAATTATCACCAGGAAAATAGCCAGTGATGGCGCTTTTACAGCAAGGCCGCTCAACTCCGATATTTTTCTTACGCCTGTTTTCTTTTCAACTATATCTACAATGAGCCACAGCGCTAATATGTTGATTCCATGATTTAGCAATTCGAGCATGGCTCCCTGCAATCCCAGGTTAGTTCCTGAGAATATAGCAGCGGCAATCAATGCGAGGTGGGCAATAGAAGACCACGCCACAAATTTTTTAAGATCATTTTGATACAACGCAATGCAACTGGCATATAGCAATCCAAATATGCAAAGTATAATTATGAAATTATCATACCTGGCCACTGCTTCAGGAAAAACGGGAAGCAACCATCTTATCATCCCGAACAAACCCATCTTAACCATTACGCTGCTCATCGTCATCGTAGCTGCATAGTTAGATTGTTCGTATGCAAAAGGCTGCCATGTATGGAACGGGAACAACGGGATTTTTACAGCGAATGCTAAAAAGAATAACCAAAAAATCCATTGCTGCTGTGAGGAAGATAATGTGGCTTTATAAAATGCATTTATCGAAAAAGAATGAGCTGAATCGGTAGATACAGAGGGCGCATGCAAATAGACATAGATAATCCCAATCAACATAAGCAGTGAACCTGTGAACGTATAAACAAAAAATTTAAACGTAGCCTGAACTCGTTTTTCTTCGCCCCAACGGCTGCATAAAAAATAGAAAGGAATCAATGCTAATTCCCAAAAGAAATAAAATAAAAGTGCATCTGTGGCAACAAATACACCTATCATGCCCGCCTGTGCGAACAACAGCAATCCGAAAAATGCATTGGGGTTTTTATGTTCATTTTTACCTATAGCCAAAAATATCAGCGGAAATGCCAATGAGGTCAAAAATGTAAGCAGGAAGCCCATTCCGTCGAGCCCTACTGCGAAACTTGAACCAATATAGGGCATCCATACATAAGAGACGTTGTTAAAATAAAAGTATTCAGGATGATGAGCTACATCTGTATAAAATAAACTAATGACAGATACAGCGAGAGAAAGCAGTGAAGAAATAATGGCAAATGTTTTAACGCTTTTTCCATTATTAATAAAGAAAGCTATCAGCCCTGTGACAAAAGGTATCCAAATCAACAATTCAGGAAAAGTATAGTATGTACCCAGCATCAATATTATTTTGTAAACAATTGAATAATAAAAAAGATCAATAAACCGATTACCATTAACAGCAGATAGGAACCCACCTGGCCGCTTTGCAATAACCTTAGCTGACGGCTTCCATAATTAACTGATTTGCCCACGCCATTCACAATACCATCAATTCCTTTTTTATCAAAAATATTATTTAAAAAGGCTGACAGCGAATGATAAGGCCGCACAAAAACTGCATCATAAATCTCATCCACATAAAATTTGTTGCTGATGATTTTTCCCAATCCGCTTTCAGGAGCGGGAGTTAAATAATTTTTGAATTTATTATATGCCCAAATGGAAACAATGATGACCAATACCGAAGAAACGACCAATAAAATCCATTCAGTTTGATGTGGCAATTCGGCTACAGAAACAGATTTTTTGGATTGCTCAAAAACTGGTGAAAGAAAATTATTAATCACATTGCCATCCTTTACAAAGCTCTGCGGAATACCAAGAAAGCCGCCTATAGCAGAAAGAACAGCAAGAATAATTAAAGGCACCGTCATGGTAGGAGGGCTTTCATGAATGTGATGTTCCTGTTCTTCCGTTCCCCTGAATTTCCCCTTAAAAGTCATTGCTAACAAGCGGAACATATAAAAAGCCGTGAGCAAAGAACCTGCAAGGCCCAGGATATACAATACAGGATTTTGGGAATATGCAGCAGCTAAGATTTCATCTTTAGAAAAGAATCCCGCAAAAGGCGGTATACCCGCAATAGCAAGGCAGGCGATAAAGAATGTGACATAGGTAATTTTCATCCTTTTGCCTAAGCCTCCCATCTTTGTGATATCTTGTTCGCCGCTCATAGCGTGAATAACTGAACCTGCTGCGAGAAATAAAAGTGCTTTGAAGAATGCATGTGTCATCACGTGGAAAACGGACGCTGAAAATGCACCAACGCCTAAACCTAAAAACATATAGCCCAACTGGCTTACCGTAGAATAGGCCAAAACCTTTTTAATATCATTTTGCTTAAGAGCTATAATTGCGGCGAATATTGCAGTTGCTAACCCTATACCGGCAACCACAGCCATTGTAGTTGGTGCAAGTGCATATAAAATATTGCTTCTTGCAATCATATAAATTCCGGCGGTTACCATGGTAGCAGCATGAATCAAAGCAGAGACAGGCGTCGGGCCTGCCATGGCATCCGGTAGCCAGGTATATAAGGGTATTTGGGCGCTTTTGCCAATAGCCCCTATAAAGAATAATAAAGAAATCCCCACGATTTCCGGAGAATTTACAGTGGATAAGCCTGAGATAAATCCATTTTCAGGATTGTATAAATCGTGATAGGATACTGTACCGAATATTGAAACCAGCCAAAATATGGCGAGCAAAAAACCCATATCACCAACCCGGTTCATTATAAAAGCTTTTCTTCCCGCATTGTTGTTGTCATGGTCTTTAAACCAATATCCAATCAGGAGGTAGGATGCCAGCGCTACACCTTCCCAACCGATATACATTATTACATAGTTGCCACCCAAAACCAGGATAAGCATTGCAAACACAAACAGGTTTAGGAAAGAAAAATATCTTCCAAAGCCTGATTGGGTTTCGTCTTTCATGTACGAAATTGAATAAACATGAATTAAAAAACCTACCCCTGTAATGATCAAAAGAAAAATTGCGGTTAGCTGATCTACATCAAATTCAAACGGAATATGCAATTTTGCAACGCTGATAAACGTAAAATAGGAAATGTTTTTGGGAGTAAACCCTTCCACAGAAACAGCAGAAAAAACCCAAATACTAAGGCAGAAGGAAATGAAAATCACAAGGCTGCCAATAAAACCCGTAACAGGCTTGGGCAATAAATTTCTGCCCAGGCCGGTGATAAGGCACCCAAGAAGCGGAAGAAGAGGTACTAAATAAATAAGTTGAATTGCATCCATAACCAACTGCACCAGCATTTAAAAATTAAAAATATTTTTCGCTTCAGCTATTTGAAAACGAATTCTAGTTTTTTAACCTGTTTAAAAAATTAATATCGATAGACCGCGTATTTCTATACAGCATAACAATTATAGCCAAGCCTACACTCACTTCCGCGGCTGCCAATATCATAATGAAGAACACAAAAATTTGTGCGCTTGAGGCCATAGAGGCTCCAAATGCGTTAGGAACGGCCAGGTGCATTTTTGAAAATGCGACCAATAAAAGATTTACCGAATTCAACATTAATTCTATGCACATAAAAACAATTATGGAATTGCGCCTGGTTAATGCACCAATAATGCCGATGCAAAAAAGAATGGCTGATAAAAATATATACCACTTAATTTCCATAATTATAGTTTTACGTACAAGCCAACACCCGCCGTATTGCTTGCCGGTCCGATTGAAAAAATATCTCTTATTTTTTTTACGGCAATACCGTTAAAAATATCCACTGCTTTATAGGATGCGCCTTTCGTCAAAAATTTAATTACCAGCCCTGTACCTATCGCTGAAATTCCTGAATAAAGTGCGCCGTTATAATCGTTTGATTTTACCGAATTATCCAGTTTACGTGCAAGGCTGTATACTGCTATTGCTCCACCCGCATAAGCCGCCACTTTGTAAATAGTACGTCCTGTTTTAAAAGTTTTAAAGAGCCGATTCACTTCAACATTTTGCTTTAATCCAAGGATTTCCTGGACTTTAGCTATTTTTTCAATCGGGGTTTTGCCCAGTGAAAATTTAGGAGCAAACCCTTTTTAAACATGAACTACCTTTCCGATTAAATCTTTCAAATCAAGATTGTTGAGATCAATTTGTGCAAATGATTTTGAACCAAACAACAAAGCTGAAAACAGAAATAAAAC
>Ga0157369_10005342_pt1 | contig 14966 bp, 16 predicted proteins | sample C25metaG_FD_113461 | JGI IMG/M metagenome (GOLD analysis project Ga0157369, IMG submission 113461) | Corn rhizosphere microbial communities from Kellogg Biological Station, Michigan, USA - C2-5 metaG | ecosystem: Host-associated > Plants > Roots > Rhizosphere > Soil | place: USA: Michigan... | reverse complement strand
CGTGAGCACACACCGCCTCAAGGGCCTGCTCGAGGACGCGTTCCCGGACGCGGCCGAGTTGGACGTACTCGACCGGACGGGCGGCGGCGACCATTACCAGGTCGTCGTCACGGCGCCGTCGCTGTCAGGACTTTCGCTCGTCGAGCAGCATCGCCGCGTCTACGAGGCGCTCGCAGCGCCGCTCGCCGATGGCACCATCCACGAGCTGCGCATCAAGACCAAGGGAGCGGAGAGAAAATGAGCTACGGCGACAAGATCAAAGAGGTGCTCGACGGCTCGGACGTCGTGCTGTTCATGAAGGGGACGCCGCAGTTTGCGATGTGCGGCAACTCGGACCGCGCGCTCCAGGCGCTGCGGCGGGCCGGAGCGCCGGTGACCGCCGTCGACGTGCTGGCCGACCCGCAGATCCGCCAGGATCTGTCGGCGATCTCGGGCTGGCCGACGATCCCGCAGGTCTTCGTCAAGGGAGAGCTGGTCGGCGGCGCCGACATCGTCGAGGAGCTCGAGGCAAGCGGCGAACTCGAGCAGACGCTGCGCTCCAAGCTCGGCGACGGCTACGCGTCGGCTCGCGACGAGACGGTCGCCTCGCTCGCGTAACTCTCGGTGCTCGTCCGCCAAGGGCCGAACGCGGCCGCGGCGGCGATCCCGCACACGCCCGCGATTGCGATTGCCGCCGGCGGACCGACGAGCTGCGCCGTCGCGCCGGCCAGAACGAACCCCAACCCCTGCAGGGTCGTCAGCCCGGCGCTGTTCAGCGTCATCACGCGGGCGAACAGGTGCTCCGGTGCCGCATCGCGGACGCGGAGGTCGAGGCCGAGTGAGTAGAGCGACCCGAGCCCGGCGACTGCGATCAGCGGCAGCGCGACGGCGATTGACGGATGCGCGACGAAGACGAGGTACGGCACGAACGAGAGCGCGGCAGCTGGAGCGACGATGCGGCGCTGGCTCCGTGCCCCGAGTCGCCAGACCCCGGCCAGGTCGCCCAGGACGGTGCCGGCCGGGAGGGCAACCAGCCAGACGCCCACGAGTGAGGACGCGCCGCCACGACCCGCGACGTACGGCGCGGCGAGCGCTTCGGGTGCGACGGTGAAGGCCGGGACGAGCCAGCTGAGGAGCAGCAGCCGGCGGAGCTCCCGCATCGCGAAGACGGTGCGCATTCCGGCCAGCGAATCGCGCAACACAGCGCTCTCGGTCCGCCGCCCGGAGAGCGGCACATCCGAGACGCCCACCCGGATCACCACGGCCGCGACGCCGAACGACACGGCGTTGGCGAGGATGGCGCCGCTCGGCGTCAGCACCACGAGCAGCGCGCCACCCACCGCGTTGCCGCCGATCTGCGCAAGCTGGGAGACGATGCGCAGCAGCGAGCGCGCCGGAACGTAGGCGGCGCTCGGCACCACCGTGCGCACGAGTTCCGCCTGCGCACCACCGGCGAGGCTCGTCAACGTCCCGATCACCACCAGCAGCGCGAGGAGCAGCCAGATCGGGGCGCTCGGCCACGCCATCCCGGCGGCGACGAGGGCCGCGGCGACGTTGCAGCGTGCGACCAGCCGTCGCGGCGGGACCCGGTCGACGACGGCTGAGAGCAACCCGCCGCCGAGCAGGTAGGGGACGAAGCCGAGCGCGAACGTCAGCGACGAGAGGAGCGGTGACGCCGTCCGCTGGAAGACCAGCACCGTCAGCGCGACGGCGGCCACGCTCGTCCCCGCGATCGAGGCGAGTTGCGACACGAAGAGCGCCCGGAACTCCGAGTGCTCCAGTGCGTCGCGATAACCGGTGCGGTCTTCGGTCACGCAGCAGCCGTGCCAGTGCGCAACGCCTTAAGAGGCGAGCGCCGCGAGCACGTCGTCGGCGTGCGTGGCCGGCTTCACCTTGCGCATCACCTTCTTGACGTTTCCGTCCGAGCCGATCACGAACGTCGAACGGTCGATGCCCATGTAGTGCTTGCCCATGTACGACTTCTCGCCCCAGACGCCGTAGGCCTCGGAGACCGCATGGTCGGTGTCGGCGAGGAGCGTGAACGGTAGCTCGAACTTCTTCTTGAACTTCACGTGCGACTTCTCGTTGTCGGGAGAGACGCCGAGCACGACCGCGCCGGCGCGTTCGAACTCGCCGTAGGCGTCGCGGATCCCGCAGGCCTGCGTCGTGCAGCCGGGTGTGTCGTCCTTCGGGTAGAAGTAGAGAACGACCTGCTTGCCACGCAAGCTGGAGAGCTTGACCACGTCTCCGCTGTCGCTCGTGAGCTCGAAGTCCGGAGCGGGTGCGCCTTCCTCAACCACGTTCGATCCTCTCTGTAGTGTGACTCGCCGATGCTAACGGCCCATCATGTGAACGCATTCCTGGTGATCGCGATCTGCGCCGCGGCGTCGGGCGCCGCGTTCTACGCCTGGCGGCGCGGACGGGCCGGGACAAGCGTCGCACAGTTGCTCGCGCTGGCGCAGACGCTGATCGTCGCCCAAGTCGCCCTCGGCCTGCTTCTGCTCTCCGACCACCGTCGGGCTCCCGACCACCTGCACTACGCCTACGGCACCTTCGCGCTGCTCGCGGTGCTCTCGCCCTGGCTCTACGCGCCCTCCGAGCCGCGCGCACGGCTGCTCTGGTTCGCGGTCGCGACGCTGATCGCCTCGGCGCTCGGCGTGCGCGCCTACATGACCGCATGAGCAGGCTCAGATCTCTCAGCCCCTTTGCGCGCAACCTGCTGATCCTGGCGGCGGTCGCGCTCGTCGTGGTCGTGCTCAACCTCGAGGTGGCGCTCGCAACCGTCGGCGCGATCCTCCGTCTGGCCTTCTTCCTCGCGATCGCCGTCGTCGCGTACTTCCTGTGGCGTGACATCGGCCGGCGTGAGATCGGGCTCTGGCCGGCGCGGGCGCAGTGGGTGTTCTACGGCGCCGTCGGCCTGTTCGTGGTCGACGCGGGGTGGTGGCTGCTCAGTCGACCGAGTGGCCGCGACGCGCTTGCGGCGATCCTCGTTGCCGCGGCGTGTGTCTACGCCGGCGTGCGCACGTGGCGCGACCGCAACACCCTGGTTTAGCGCGCGTCTTCGACGAGCGAGCCGATGCCGTCGAGGCGGTCGAGCGCCTCGCGCGCCGGCATGTGCTGGCCGACGAAGATCGGTGTGTCGCGCTCCGTGTACTCCGAGGCCTCCGAGTAGCGCAGGCGCAGCATCAGGTGCATGAAGTCCGACGGCGCGTCGCACTCGAACGCCGTCATGAACTCCTGATCGTCGATCCCGAACGAGTACGAGGTGTGGTTGTGGATCGTCGGGAACTCCTCGCGCCCGATGCGGATGTGCTCGTTCATCGCGCGCTGCCGGTCTTCGGGGGCACGCGTGTACCAGGGCCGCACCTTCACGAAGGGATAGACGACGAGGTAGGGCGAACCCTTGGGCACGATCTGCCGCGCCTTACGCGCCGAGGTGTACTCCGACGCCTTCGTCGTGGCGAGGTAGGAGAACGGCGTCTCGAGCCAGGCGGCCAGCGGGGTGCCGTTCAGCGCGGCGCCCAGTTCGCCGAGGTCTTCGTAGCGCTGCGTGATCTTCCAGAGGAAGAAGTCGGTGTCCGGCCGTACCCCCGAAGTCGAGTAGACGCGAAGCGCGTCGAAGCGCGGCGTGAAGTGCTCCAGCACGTCCGCGAATGCGTCCTTGGCCGCCGCGCGTTCCTCGACCGGAAGGCGCCGCCAGGCCGGGTCGACGCGGAAGAACGTGTAGCCGATGTACTGACCTTCCACGGCTCAAGCTTAGCCCTGCGGACAGCCCTGACGCTCCGCTTCGCGGACCGCGCGAACGCTCGGCTTACTCGTCCCATCCGCGTAGCGGAGGCCGGACTGCAGTCCTTCCAGCCGTGTTTCGTCGGTGACGTGGAAGAAGAGCAGCATCCGAACGGTCGGGCTACACGCGGCGAGGCGGACAGCCTCGGCGTAGTACTGGGCCTGCGTCTGCGGATCGACCGGCGTCACGACCTCGCGGCCGGTGTAGAGGCTGGCCTTGGCGGCGGGAACAGTCGTCTCGACGCCGTACTCGCCATAGACGACCGGCAGCTTCGAGCCGGCCTGCCCGGTGCCGTCGAAGGCCTTGCCGAGGAGCGCGACGAGCTTCTCGTAGTCGGCCAGGCCGATCGACGTCGTGCGTGGATGGGCGAGGCTGGGCGGGATGCGCGGTGACTCGCCGTAGACGTGCAGCGAGAAGGCGTCCATCAGCGGAGCTTGCCGGCCGCTCGCCCGGTAGGCGCGCCCGAGGTCGGCGATGAACCGGGTCGGCGAGTGCGTCTGGCGTGCCGCCGTGGGGTCGTCGCCGCCCCGCGGCGCGAGCGAGCCGCCGACCACGGTGACGTTCGGGTCGACTGCCTTGAGCGCGTCGTAGCTCTCGGCGAGCAACGCCTCGTAGGAGCGGGCGGCGACGTCCGTGCCGTCCGTGCCGAACTGCGGCAGCCAGAAGAGGTTGAGATTTGGCTCGTTGCCGACGATCACCTCATGCACCGTGGGCAGCGAACGGAGGAGCGAGGCGGCGTACGAAGCGAACTTCGACCGGTCGACCGCATCGACTGGGGTCGACGAGCTGAGCTGGTAGACGTCGAGCAGAGGCTGGACGTGCGCTGCGACCGCGGCTGCGACCGCGCGCTCGAGTGGCGGGAGGTCGGCCGCCGCTGTCGAGCCTCGAGCCCAGACCGCGCTCAGGGCGATCGCATGGAGCCCGCTCCGGTCGGCGAGCTGCATCTGCGCACCGGGATTCGGAGCCCACTTTGCGGCGTCGTCGACCGCGCCGACGACGAGTGGCGCAGGACTCCGCTTCGCGCTGCCACAGCCGGCCAGGACGACCGCCGAGCACACGATCAACGCGAGCGTGTGACCCCATACCGCCTGGGTACGCTGGCTTCCCATGCCTGCTGACCGTATCGAGGAACAGCTGAAGCGCGTCCCGACACGGCCGGGGGTCTACCTCTTCCACGACGGGTCGGGAGAGGTGCTCTACGTCGGCAAGGCGAAGTCGTTGCGGCCACGGGTTCGCTCGTACTTCCAGGCGGGCTCGAGCGACACGCGTCAGGGGATCCGGCAGATGGCCACGCGGGTCGAGACGATCGAGACGATCGTGACGCAGTCCGAGGTCGAGGCGCTGCACCTCGAGCAGAACCTGGTCAAGCGGCATCGGCCGCCGTTCAACGTCCGGCTGCGCGACGACAAGTCGTTCCCGTACATCGCCGTGACCGTCGAGGACGACTACCCGCGCGTCATGTTCACCCGGGAGCGTCACCGCCGCGGCGTCGTCTACTTCGGGCCGTACGCCAATGCGAAGAAGGTGCGCGAGACGCTCGACGTGCTGAATCGCGTCTTTCGCTACCGGCCGTGCGAGGGACCGCAGCCCGGGCGGCGCAGCGGCATCCCGTGCCTCGACTTCCACATCGAGCGATGCTATGCACCCTGCGTCGGCTACATCTCGAAGGAGTCCTATCGAGCGCTGATCGATCAGGTGATCGAGTTTCTCTCCGGCGACGACCGGCCGATCAGGCGGCACCTGACCGAGCGGATGAAAGAGGCGGCCGCGGCCGAGCGGTTCGAGGATGCGGCGCGCTACCGCAACCGGCTGCGCGCGATCGAGGGGCTGTCGGAGCGTCAGGCAGTCGAGCGCCGCTCGATCGGCAACGTCGACGTGATCGGAGTCGCCGTCTCGGCCGAGCGCGCCGCCGTCCAGGTGTTTCCGCTCCGCGAGGGCCGGATGGTCGACCGCCACGCGTTCCACCTCGAGAACGCGGCCGGCGAGGACGTCGCGGAGGTGCTGGAGCAGTTCTGCCTCGAGTACTACGGCTCGGCGCCGGCCATCCCGCCACAGATCCTTGTCCCGACGGAGAGCGGCGACACGTCGGCGCTCGCGCTCTTCCTCTCCGACCGCCGCGGGTCGGCGGTCGAGGTGCGTGCGCCCGCGCGCGGCGAGAAGCGGCGGCTCCAGGAGCTCGCCCAGCAGAACGCCACCCTCGCGCTCGAGTCGGAGACGTTCGTGACCGAGACGAAGCGTGCGCGCCGTGCCGCGGCTCTGGAGGAGCTTCGCGAGGCGCTCAACCTCGAGTCTCTGCCGCTCCGGATCGAATGCTTCGACATCTCGAACACGCAGGGCCAGGAGATCGTCGGCTCGATGGTCGTCTTCGAGGACGGGGTGGCGAAGAAGAGCCACTACCGCAAGTTCACCGTGCAGGGCATCCACGGGCCGGATGACTTCGCCGCGATGCAGCAGGTGATCTCGCGCCGCTTTGCGCGGCTCTCGGCCGATCCGGGCTCGGACGGGTGGAACGAGTCGTTCGCCTCACCCCCGAACCTGGTCGTGATCGACGGTGGCAAGGGGCAGCTGAGCGCTGCGCTCGCCGCGATGCAGGAGCTGGATCTGCCGCGGGTCGCGGTGATCGCACTGGCGAAGCGCATCGAGGAGGTGTTCGTCCCTGGGCGGTCAAGCCCGATCCTGCTTCCCGAGCAGTCGCCGGGCCTGCAACTCTTGCAGCGGATCCGTGACGAAGCGCATCGCTTCGCGATCACCTTCCACCGCTCGCGGCGGGACGCCGCGGCCCGCACCTCCGTGTTCGACCAGATCGAGGGAGTCGGTCCGGCACGCCGGCGGGCGCTGCTGCAGCACTTCGGGTCGGCCGAGCGCGTCGCGGCCGCGTCGCGGGCAGAGCTCGAGGGAGTGCCCGGCGTGCCGGCGAAGACCGCGCGGCATATCTACGACCAGCTGCACAAGACGGGGCACGCATAGCTGCTGTAGCCACCGTCGGCCCGGCCGCCGCGTGGCGGGTCATCCGGTCGCGCAACTTCGGCCCCTACTTCGTCGGCAATGCCGCGTCGGCGAGCGGCACGTGGTTCCAGAACCTGGCCGCGTCGATCCTGATCTTCCGGCTGACCCATTCCGCGTTCCTGCTTGGCGTCCTCAACTTCTGCCAGTTCGTGCCCGTGCTGCTGCTTTCTCCATGGGCCGGGTCGATCGCCGACCGGCTCGACCGTAAGCGGCTGCTCCTGATCACCCAGGGCGCGCTCACGCTCCTGAGCGCGGCGCTCGCCGGGCTCGCATTCGGCGGGTTGGCAACCGAATGGGTGGTGATCGGCTTCGCGGCCGCACTCGGTGTGGCGAGCGCGATCGCGACGCCGAGCCAGCAGGCGTTGATCACCTCGCTCGTCGAGATCGAGGATGTCCCGCAGGCGGTGGCGCTGAACTCGATGACGTTCAATCTCGCGCGGGCGGTCGGCCCTGCCAGCGCAGCAGGGGTGATCGCCGTCTTCGGGCTCCCCTGGGCGTTCGCGCTCAACTCCTGCTCGTATCTGTTGCTGATCGCCGGGGTCCTGATGGTTCACCCGCGGCACGAGGAGCGCGCCTCGCGATCGTCTTCCCTGCGCGACAGCCTCGCGCTGCTACGCGCCGACCCGCGGCTCGCGATCGCGTTGCTGATCGTGATGACGGCGGGCTTCGGCTCCGACCCGATCAACACCGAATCGCCCGCCTTTGCGCACGCGTTCGGCTACTCCGACACGTGGGCGGGGACGATCGTTGCCTTCTTCGGAGCCGGCGCGGTTGCCGCGGCGCTGCTGGTCGCGGGCCGTGTCGCCGGCTCGCGCGGACGGATGGCGGTCACGCTGGCAGCCCTCGGGGCGGGCGTGCTGCTGTTCTCGATCGCTCCCTGGCTGCCGCTCGGCTTCGCGTTCCTGGCGCTCGCCGGATTCGGCTATCTCGCCTCGAACACCGCGGCGACCACGCGCCTGCAGCTGAGCGTCTCTCCGAGCCAGCGCGGCCGGATCATGGCGCTCTGGTCGATCGCGTTCCTCGGCCTGCGGCCGGTGGCAAGCCTGGCCGACGGTGCCCTGGCCGGAGCATTCGGGGTGCGCACGGCCGGCGTCGTCCTGTCGCTGCCCGCGCTCGCCGGCGCGGCACTGGCCGCGTCGAGCTGGCGACGCCGGGGCAGCGTGTGACTACCCTTCCGCCCGTGCAGCGGCTCTCCGTCACCCTGCTCGGCGTGCTTGGCACGATCGTGCTCGCGGGCTGCGGGGGAGCGACGAAGCAGACGACGACCGCCACCGAGCCAGGCCCGGCGGCCGCGGTCGGCGCCGGAGCGAAGACGATCTACCAGGGGGATCTCTGGGCGGTTGTCGTCGACGGCACGAAGGCGGTCGCACTCCGTCAGGTGAGGGGCGCATGGAAGCCGGACCGGAGCGGCGGCGTGAAGATCGACATCCTCGGGCCCAGGCCCGGGGCGACCGTGGCGCCGGTCACCCAGGTGGCAGCGGAGCTTTCGGCGAAGACGGATCTCGCCGACTCGGCGATCTGGGTCGACGGGGCCGAGGTGCTGACGAAAGGCGGCGGACTGACGCCGACGCGCGGGACGATCTACGGCGCGACGGGCGCCCCGCTCGCGAAGGGCAAGCACCAGGCGGTTGCGTACGCCCGCACCGCCACGACCGCGACCGCGGTCGCCTGGTCGTTCTCGGTGCGTTAGCCGAGGAACGGGTAGCGGTAGTCCTTCGGCGGCACGAAGGTCTCCTTGATCGACCGGGGGCTGACCCAGCGGATCAGGTTCCACATCGAGCCCGCCTTGTCGTTCGTCCCCGAGGCGCGTGCTCCGCCGAACGGCTGCTGGCCGACGACGGCGCCCGTCGGCTTGTCGTTGACGTAGAAGTTGCCGGCGGCGTAGCGGAGCTTGTCCTGCGCGTCCGCGGCGGCGGCGCGGTCCTGCGAGAAGACGGCGCCGGTGAGGCCGTACGGCGCGCTCCGGTCGATCAGGTCGAGCGTGTCGTCCCATTTCTTCTCGTCGTAGACGTAGGTTGTCACGACGGGGCCGAAGATCTCGTCGCGCATCAGCCGGAAGTCGGGATTGCGCGTCTCGATCACCGTCGGGTCGACGAAGAAGCCCTGCGAGTCGTCGTAGCCCCCGCCGACCACGATCTCGGAGTCGGCGTCGCTCTTCGCCTCCTCGATCGCCTCTGCCTGGGTCTTGAACGACGCGCCGTCGATCACCGCACCCATGAAGTTCTGGAAGTCGGCGACGTCACCCACCTTGATCGAGGCCACCTCCTCCTGCAGGCGTTCGCGCAACGCGGGCCACAGGTTCGACGGGGCGTAGACACGTGACGACGCCGAGCACTTCTGCCCCTGGTATTCGAAGGAGCCCCGTACGATCGCCGCGGCGAGCGAGTCGACGTCGGCCGACGGATGGGCGACGATGAAGTCCTTCCCGCCCGTCTCCCCGACGATCCGCGGGTAGTTGCGGTAGTGGTCCATGTTCGACGCGACCGTCCGCCACATCCCGTTGAACACCCGGGTCGAGCCGGTGAAGTGGATGCCGGCGAGATGCGGGCTCGCGAGCGCGGCGTCGCCGATCGTCGCGCCGCTGCCGTAGACGAGGTTGATCACGCCGTCGGGCAGGCCCGCTTCCTGGAAGAGACGCATCAGGTAGTAGGCGGAGAGCATCGCCGTGCCGGCGGGCTTCCAGACGACCGTGTTGCCCATCAGCGCGGGCGAGCTGGTCAGGTTGGCGGCGATCGCGGTGAAGTTGAACGGCGAGACGGCCAGGACGAAACCCTCGAGCGGGCGGTACTCCATCCGATTCCAGATTCCCTGTGACGAAACCGGCTGCTCGGCATAGATGCGCGTCATGAACTCGACGTTGAAGCGAAGGAAGTCGATCGACTCGCAGGCCGCGTCGATCTCGGCCTGGTGCGCGGTCTTCGACTGCCCGAGCATCGTCGCCGCGTTCAGCGTGTCGCGCCACGGGCCGGAGAGCAGTTCGGCGGCGCGCAGGAAAACGGCGGCGCGCTCCTCCCACGGCCAGCGCGACCAGTCCTTCGCCGCCTCGCTCGCGGCGTCGATTGCCTGCTGTACGTGCTCCGCGGTGCCCTGGTGCACGTCGGCCAGGACATGGGCCTTGTCGTGCGGCATGACGGCCGGGCGCAGGTCACCGGTCGTCACGTCGTGGCCGCCGATCACGAGCGGTAGCTCGGGTCGCTCACTGCGCATCTGCTCGAGGCGAAGCTGCAGGCGCGCGCGCTCTGAGCTACCGGGCTCGAAACCGCTGATCGGCTCGTTGTGCGGGTGCGGCGGGCGGAAGATCGCGTGCGAGCTCATGTCCGCTCCAGCGGCGGCAAAGCCGCCGCCTGCGCTCCTTGCTCGCCTCCGTCAAGCCTACGGCTCATGACACAACTCTAGATCGGCGGAGGAGGTAGGTCGCTGTGACGAGCACCCAGACCATGTAGCCGAGTGTCGAGGCGAAGATGCCGTTGCCGGCCAGCGTCCACGACGATGCGCCCTCGAGGATCCCGACCGCCAGCACCGCCAGCCCGCCGACCACGCCTGCCTGGCCGAACCAGCGGGCGATCTTGCGTGCCCTCCAGGCGGCGAGCGACGAGCCCATGATCACCGTCGCGGCGCAGGCGGCCGACGGTGCCGCGTACTCGGGCGCGTGCCCGACGACAGCGAGCGTCTGGAGCGCGATAAAGGCGGAGCCGCCCATCACGACGACGCTCACGAAGAAGCCGTCGGGGTCGAAGCGCACGAGCAGCGCGCGCAGGCTGGCGAGGAACCACAGGTAGGCGAAGATCGCGCCCGTGATGAAGGCCGAGGCCGCCTGGCGATGGCCCGCCTCGACGAGTGCGGGGAGCGCGAGCGCAACGTAGACGTATCCGAGTGCCGGCAGTTTGGCCCGCGTCATCAAGCGGCGAAGCTACAACATTCACCGATGAGGCCGACGCTGGTGCAGTACGACGCGCCCGGTTGGGGGGTGGGTGAGGTGTGGTTCGACGACCGCGGCCGCGTCTTCCACTCGGAGCTCCCGCGGCCACGCCCCGGGCGGCGCCACCAGCTCAGAGCCGGCTCAGACGCGGCTCAGACGTTGACGCGCCGTTTGCAGGCATTTTTCGCGGGCGAGGCCGAGCGCTTCGCAGGGGTCCGCCTGGTCGTCGGGGACGGGTTCTACGCGGCCTGTGTACGCGCGCTTCGGGCCGTGCCCCGCGGGGAGGTGGTCACGTACGGCGAGCTGGCCGCGCTCGCCGGGCATCCGGGCGCCGCGCGCGCCGCCGGTACGTTCTGCGGACGCTGCGCGCTCTCGCCCTTCGTGCCCACGCATCGCGTTGTCGGCTCGGACGGGATCGGGTCGTACGGGGACCTCGGCGTCGAGTACAAGCGGCGGCTGCTCGCCCTCGAAGATGTCGCTCTCTGACGACCTGAGAGACGAGCTGGCGCAGATCGCGCCCGTTCGGCGATGCTGCCGGCTCGCCGAGCTGTCGGCGCTGTTCCACGCCTCGGGGGCCTGGCACCTGCGTGGCGGCAGCGTCGCGGTACACCTCGATCTCGTGAGCAGCGCAGCCGCCCGGCGCGCGTTCGCGCTGCTCCGCGACCTCGGCGTCCGTTCCGAGATCCGCACGTACCGGCGGCATGCATTCGACCAGTCGACGCGCTACCAGCTGCACGTCGAGGTGGACGGACGCGCGCTCGACGTCCTCCGCGAGGCCGGCGTGCTCTCCGCGTCGGGCGCACCGCTCGAACTGCCGCCGAAGCGAGTGGTCGGCCGGTCGTGCTGCCGCGCCGGTTATCTGCGCGGCGCACTGCTCGGCAGCGGGTCGCTCTCCGGCCCGCGTCACCCGCACCTCGAGTTGCGGGCGGGAAGCCTCGATGCCGCACAGTTCATCGCCGAGCTCGCCGCACGTGAAGACGTGCACCTCACCGTCGCCGAGCGACGCACCCACGCCGTCGCCTACGCAAAAGGCCATGACGCGATCTTCGACCTGATCGCGCTCGCGGGCGCCGGCGACACTGCGCTCAGGCTCGAGGAGCACGCGGTGGTTGCGGCGACGCGGGCGAACGCCAACCGGCTTGCGAATGCCGACGAAGCGAACCTCGTCCGGACGGCGGCCGCGGCCCACCGGCAGCTCGAGGCAATCAGGTCGCTCGACCTCGACGCGCTGCCCCCGCAACTGGCCGAGCTCGCAGAGCTCCGGCTGCGCCACCCGTCCGCGTCGCTGCGCGAGCTCGCGGTCAAGGCGCGCCCGCCGGTCACGAAGTCGACTGCGCAGCGCCGGCTCGACGCACTCGTGCAGCTCGCAAAAACCTGATTTGCAACTGCTCTAGCGCGGCAGGCAGCGGCTTTCCATACTCAGCGCGGCGGTCCGCACGTGCCCGGCGGCGAAGACAGACCCCGTTCGCCGCGGGGATCGAGTTGCGGTGAATCCGGAGGGGGAGGTCGTCCTCGGAGCTCCCTCTCCGGCCGCCATGAACTGGCGCATCCGATACGGTTCGCCGCCGTGAGCCGGTCGACCTTCGATGAGCTCTGCGGCCGCCTCGCCGAGATCTCCGATCTCGGGAAGACCGCCGCGCTGCTCGACTGGGACCAGCATGTGATGATGCCGCCCCGCGGGGGCGCGCTCCGGGCGGAGCAGCTGGCGACGATCGGCCGCATCGCCCATACGAAGTTCATCGACCCCGAGGTGGGGAAACTGCTCGACTCGCTGCAGGCGTGGGGCGAGCAGCAGGACTACGACTCGTTCGAGGCCAGCCTCATCCGCGTCACCTCGCGCGACTGGGACAAGGCGAAGCGCGTGCCGGCCGACCTGCGCGCCGAGATGTCGCGGGCGGCGGCACTGGCGATGCCGGTGTGGGTGGAAGCCCGCAAGAACAACGACTTCGCATCGTTCCTGCCCGTGCTCCGGACGAACCTCGACCTGCGGAAGCGCTACATCGAGTGCTTCGACATCAAGGACGAGCCGTACGACATCGTCCTCGACGACTACGAGCGCGACATGACGACGAAGCAGGTCCGGCGGATCTTCGACTATCTGAAGGAACACCAGGCTCCGCTCGTCAAGGAGGTCGCCGCCCGCGGCGGCAACGAGCCGCACGACCACAACTTCGCCATCGAGCCGCAGAAGGTGTTCGAGCTGGAGGTCGTGCGAGCCTTCGGGTTCGACGACGATTCCTGGCGCCTCGATCCGACGGTTCACCCATTTGCATCGGGCACCGCGATCGGCGACATCCGGATTACGACCCGGTACTTCTCGGAGCACCTCGGCGGCCTGTTCGGGACGATGCACGAGTTCGGCCACGGCCTGTACGAGCATCAGATCGATCCGGCGCTCGAACGGTCGCCGCTCGCGCGCGGCGCATCGCTCGGCATGCACGAGTCGCAGAGCCGCATGTGGGAGAACCTGGTCGGGCGGTCGCGGCCGTTCTGGCGCCACTTCTTCCCACGGCTGCAGCAGCTCTTCCCCGACGAGCTGGCCGGCTACGACACGGAGCGGGTGTACCGCGAGGTCAACGCCGTCGAGCCCTCGCTGATCCGCGTCGAGGCCGACGAAGCCACCTACAACCTGCACATCATCCTCCGCTTCGAGCTCGAACAGGCGATGCTCGCCGACGAGTTCCCGCTCGAGCAGCTGCCCCAGGAGTGGAACCGGCGGATGTGGGAGTACCTCGGCATCGAGGTGCCCAGCGACACCGAGGGCGTCCTGCAGGACGTCCACTGGTCGGGCGGGTCGATCGGCTACTTCCCGACGTACGCGCTCGGGAACCTCATCTCGGCCCAGATCTGGGAGAAGGTCGTCGCGGATCTGCCCGGGCTCGAGGAGAGCTTCGAGCAGGGCGACTTCGGGCCGCTGCGCGACTGGCTGCGCGAGCACCTGCACCGCCACGGGCGCAAGTACACCCCGGCCGAGACACTCGAGCGGGTGGTCGGCACGGCCAAGATCGATCCGGAGCCGTACGTGCGCTACCTGCGCGCGAAACTCGCGGACATCTACGGCATCGACGCGAGCTCCACCTCGGCGTGAGTAGCATCGCCCATATGGCGAAAACACGGGTGGGCATCAACGGATTCGGCCGCATCGGCCGCAACTTCTTCCGCGCGGCATTCGAGCGTGGGGGCGATTTCGAGATCGTGGCATTCAACGATCTCGGCGACCTGAAGACGATGGCGCACCTGCTGCGCCACGATTCGGTGCTGGGAGTGTTCGGCGAAACGGTCGAGGTCCAGGGCGATTCGCTGACCGTCGCGGGCAAGCAGCTGAAGGGCCTCGCCGAGCGCGATCCGGCCGCCCTGCCCTGGGGCGACCTCGGCGTCGACGTCGTGCTCGAGTCGACCGGCTTCTTCACCGATCGCGCGAGCGCGCAGAAGCATCTCGACGCGGGGGCGAAGAAGGTCGTGATCTCGGCTCCCGCGACCGACCCGGACATCACGCTCGTCCTCGGCGTGAACGACGACGCGTACGACGCCGGCAAGCATTCGATCATCTCGAACGCGTCGTGCACCACGAACTGCGTCGCTCCGATGGCGAAGGTGCTCGACGACGCGTTCGGCGGAATCCAGCACGGGTTCATGACGACGATCCACGCGTACACGAACGACCAGCAGATCCTCGATCTGCCGCACAAGGACCTCCGGCGCGCGCACGCAGCCGCAATCAACTTGATCCCGACCTCAACCGGCGCCGCGCGCGCGATCGGCCTCGTGCTGCCGCATCTGCAAGGGAAGATCGACGGTGTTTCGGTTCGCGCTCCCGTCCCGACCGGGTCGATCACCGACTTCGTGGTCGAGCTCGGGCGGGAAGTGACCGTCGAGGACGTCAATGCGGCGTTCGAGCAGGCAGCGGCCGGCGGTTCCCTGGCGCCGTACCTCGAGTATTCGTCGGAGCCGCTGGTGTCGACGGCGATCGTGCACTCACCCGCGTCGTGCACGTTCGACAGCGGGCTGACGATGGCCAGCGGCCGCTCGGCGAAGGTCTTCGGCTGGTACGACAACGAATGGGGCTACTCGTGCCGCCTCGTCGATCTCATCTCCAAGGTGCTGTGACCAGGCGGCTGTGACGAGAGCATTGCCGCGGTCGGTCGAGACCGCCGACACCGAGGACAAGGTCGTCCTCGTCCGCTCGGATCTCAACGCGCCGCTCCAGGACGGGCGCGTCGCCGACGACACCCGCATCCGTGCGTCGGTGCCGACGATCCGGCTGCTCCTCGACCG
>Ga0157369_10005341_pt1 | contig 14968 bp, 11 predicted proteins | sample C25metaG_FD_113461 | JGI IMG/M metagenome (GOLD analysis project Ga0157369, IMG submission 113461) | Corn rhizosphere microbial communities from Kellogg Biological Station, Michigan, USA - C2-5 metaG | ecosystem: Host-associated > Plants > Roots > Rhizosphere > Soil | place: USA: Michigan... | reverse complement strand
GCCCCGCGATCTGACGTTCCTCAGCAAGAACTTCGGCAAATCATGGGAGGAGCTTGACGACGGCTTCGCCCAAGGCGGCTACTTCGATCCCGAGACGAATACGCAATATGCGCTGTTTGCCTACACGTTGAAGAAGCGACAGTTCGAGAGGCACACGGGTGCCGTCAAAGCGACGGACCGCCTAGTTGCCGTGAGATGGGCGTCGCCACGCACCAAAGAGCAAGGCGGCACGGGAAGCCGCCTATCTGTAGAGGCGAAATGAACTTGCGCAAGCTCATACGATGGAAATTTATTCTTGGCGGACTGATCCTGGTTGCCGCTGCGCGCTATGGATATAAAGAAATATCGACGCCGCAATGGAAAACCATAACCACCAGCTTTGCGAAGAGTGACAAACCTTACGGGGGAGGCGCATTCCGTATTCGCGGCAACGATGTGATGACGCTCAAGATTGCCGGCCCCGAGCTTCGTTTCCACGTTGTCGGGTTAGACAAAGGCTATGATGCGGCGCAAACGGTAGCTGCTGAGCCGTGGATGGACGACGTGGACGAACGTCTCAACCGGAAGTGGGTTAGCGTTCTGCGGGGAAGTTTGGACGGGGCATTCACTCGCGATTTCTCACAGCAGGCCCAGCATGCCGCCTGGTGGTACTCAAAGGACTGGGGCACGCTTTACGTCGCTACTGATTGGATGGACTACAAGATCCCAGAGCCGAAGAATGGACTATCGCCGCACCTTGCTAAGCTGTGGCGTTCCGGGAACGGCGGCAAAACGTGGATTCAGCTGAAATGGCCGCAAGACCGGAACATCAACAGCTTGTTCTTTTTGGACCCACAGCGCGGTTATGCCGTCGGATGGGGGCCCCACGTTTGGCGCACTGCTGACGGCGGGCAATCATGGCACGAAATCAAAACGCCTCCGCGTGCCGCCGATGCCGGAAAGCCCCGCAAAACCTTCAGCGCGGTGAATCTTGGCGCAGACGGTGTTTTGCGCGTTGCCTACTACGTCAATCAGCTTGGCGACATCAAGGCGTCGAGCCTCGTCTACCGAATCGCTTGGGATCAAATCGAGTTCGAGCAGGACGTCGTGCTGCCCGGTCAGGTGGTGGTGGACCTTCAGTCCTCTCCGCAAACGGCACAGCGCGATTCGCTCTACGCACTATCTCGGCTCGGTGCGCCGCGAAATATCGATGACGTCAGCGATAACGGGCACCGCATGGGTGCTCTATCGACCTGGGAGAGTGTCCAGCAACCGAGCGTGAAACAGGTGCATACCTTCGACGAACGCTTGATGCTCGACGGCCTAAGCGTCGGTAAGGATGGCGTGTTGCTGGTGTACGCCACGGACGCTTCAGGCGACGGCGCGCCCCGCGATCTGACGTTCCTCAGCAAAAACTTCGGCAAATCATGGGAGGAGCTTGACGACGGCTTCGCCCAAGGCGGCTACTTCGATCCCGAGACGAATACGCAATATGCGCTGTTTGCCTATACGTTGAAGAAACGACGGTTCTAGCGATACGTGCGTGTCGCCAAGGCGACGGATTGTCATCCTCGATGGATAGCCCAGAAGACACAAAAAATGACACAGCCGCATAAACGCAAACGTTTGCGTTTATGCGGCTGTGTCATTTCAGACAAAGAGGGCCCTTCGTATCGCGATGGCAATCAACGCATTTAACAATCTTTAGCCTTTCCAGGCTAAGAATTTTTGTATTGTCTCTCGCTATGTGAGTTACGACGGTTTCGTTCGCTGGACCGACTTTCATTCGACATCTGAGATGCGGCATACCGCACTCGCGTCTATTACATCGCTACATCGACCCCCACCAATCGAAAAAAACATATGCGGAAAAAATCTCATCTTCAACCCCCAGCGCATGGCTATACGAGCGCATTCCCCGCTCACAGTCCATCGGCCAGCCCGAGAGTGAAGCTGTACCCGAAGGCGACGACACTCGCCGTTCTTGGCTACATCTCGCTGCTTCCCGCACTAGCGCATGCCAACTGCACGACATCGGGCGCGATCACCACCTGCGATACTAGCTCGCCGTCGCCATGGTCGACCCAGATCGGCACCGGGCCGGCGACGGCATCGGGCGCTCAGGTCACGATCGGGTCGAACGCACAGGTCATCGTCGGCGACAGCAGCGCCATCGCGCTATCGGACAACAGCAACATCGTCGTGCAATCCGGCGCGCTCGTGCAAAACGCTGCGACGAGCACCGGAGGCACGTATGGCACGGGCGGCAACACGATCGATTTCCGCAACAACTCCACGCTCACCGTGCAGCAGGGGGCGACAGTGCTGGCCACCGGCACGCAAGGCAGCGCGGAAGCGGTCAACCCCGAAGGGACCGGCAATCAGATCATCAACAACGGGACCATCCAGGGCACTCATTCCGCCGCCATCTGGTTTCAAAACACGTCAGGCACGAATACCGTCATCAACAATGCCACCGGTGTCATTCAAGCCCCTGGCAATGTCATGGGGGCGTCGGGCAATGGCGCCGTCGTGTTCAGCAATCTCGGCAAAGTGGTCGGCAATCTAGTTTTTGCCGGGGGCAACGACACACTCAACCTGTACACCGGCTCGAGCGTCTCGGGCTCCATCAACGGCGGGGGTGGCAATAATCTGCTGACGCTCAATGGCGCCGGCTCGGCAACGCTGCCCACGACGGTCACCAACTTCGAAACGCTGCAAAAGAAAGACAGCGGCACATGGACGGTCTCGAATTCGATCGCCAGCATGGGCGTGACCGCGACGGAAGTCCAACAAGGCACGCTCGCGCTGACGGGCAACAACGCCAGCTACACGGGGGCGATGCTCGTCGATCAAGCCGGCACGTTGCAGGCGAGCGCGCAAAGCCTGCCCTTGGCCGTGACTGACAATGGTCTCGTGCAATTCGAGCAGAACACGAATGGAACGTACACCGGCCTCATTAGCGGCTCGGGTGCTGTCGAAAAAGACGGCGCCGGCACGTTGACGCTCGCACCGTCGGCATCAGGCGGCAATACCTACACGGGCGGGACCGTACTCAAGGAGGGCGTGTTGTCCGTGTCGGCGGACAACGCCCTCGGCGGCACGGCGGGCGGCGTGACGTTCGATGGGGGCACGTTGCAACTGGGCGCTAGCCTGGACCTGGCGAGCACGCGAGCTATCTCCGTGACTTCGAATGGCGGCAAGATCGATACGCAAAGCTTCCAATCGACGATCACGCAAAACATCACCGGCGCCGGCGGTTTGACGAAGACGGGCAGCGGCACGCTGACGCTGAATGGCGCCAATGGATATTCAGGCGGTTCGACCGTGGCGGCCGGTGCCCTCATCGTCGGCGATGCATCGCACACCACCGCCTCGATTGCCGGGGCGACGTCAGTCGCCGCGGGCGCGACGCTGGGCGGCTATGGCACCGTCAATGGCGACGTGGTGAACAACGGGACGATCGCCGTCGCCAACGCGTGGAACGCGTTCAGGACGAGTGCGGGCGGCAGCTTCGTGATCAACGGCAAATTGACGAACGCGGGACTCGTGCAACTGGGCGGCGGCAACGGACAGCCCGGCAATTCGCTTCAGGTGCACGACTACGTGGGCCAGAATGCGACCATTGCACTGAACACCGTGCTCGCGGGAGACAACTCGCTTTCGGATAAGCTCGTCGTCAATGGCGGCGCCGCAACCGGCACCACTACGCTGAAAGTGACCAACGTGGGCGGAGGCGGCGCGCCGACCGTAGCGAACGGTATCCAGGTCGTGGAAGCGGCCGGCGGCGCGACGACCGATGCGAGCGCCTTCACGCTGGCAGGCGGCATGATCAAAGCCGGCGCATATGAATACTACCTGGGGAAAGGCGGCGTAACGCCTGGCACTTCCGAGGACTGGTATCTGCGCAATACGGTGGCGGCCGCATCCGATTCGTCGTCCGCGGGCGGCAGTCATGCGTTGGCGGGAGCCACCGCGGTGGGAACGCCGGCATTGCCGGCTGCGGGGAGTCAAGCCATCACGCTGTACCGGCCCGAAGTATCGCTCTACGCGCAAATTCCGAACGTGATGCGTCAACTCGACTGGATGCAGATCGACGAATTCCATCTGCGACAAGGCGATCAAATGCTGCTTGGGGAGACCGGTCGTCTGCCGGCCTCTTGGGGCCGCGTATGGGGCGCGAAAACCGTTCTCTCGGAAGCGGGCGATGTAAGCCCGCAATTCGACGGCACGCTCGGCGGTGCGCAGATCGGCCAGGATGTCTATGCCGATGGGGCGCCAAGCGGTCATCGCAATCACTATGGGTTTTATCTCGGCATGGCCCGCGCGACGGGCGAGGTCAACGGCGTGGCAGTCGGGATGCCGAATACCGACGTGGGACATCTCTCCATCAATGCGTACAGCCTTGCCGGCTACTGGACGCATATCGGTCCGGGCGGCTGGTACACCGATGCGGTACTGTCGGGGACCTCGCTCACCGCACAGACGCATTCGCGCGACGACATTCAAGCCAGCACGCACGGGATTGCGGTCACGGCCTCGATCGAAGGCGGCATGCCGATCGCGATCGGGCATGGACTCACCATGGAGCCGCAGGTCCAGTTGAGCTACGAGCATCTGTCGATCAACGATTTCAACGACTCCGCGTCCAAGGTGTCGTTCGGTGGCGGCAACACGGTGCTTGGCCGGGTTGGGGTCCGATTTGCGGGATTGTGGGACGCGATGGGCGCAACGTGGCAACCCTATATCGGCTTGAATGTCCTGCATGCATTCGCCAACGGCGACCAGCAAACGTACGACAGCGTCACATCGATCGGTACGCCGGTGAACCAAACGACGGCGCGCATCGACGTAGGCACAGTCACGAAGTTCTCGAAGCACGGCAGCGTGTACGCAGCCATCAACTGGGGCACGAACCTGGATGGCGAACACGTCCGGACCATCGGCGGTAATGCCGGTGTGCGCTGGTCTTGGTAAATCGCGCGTTGTGAGCAGCGCCGCTTCGCTCGCGCATCCGTTTCCGCTGCGGAACGACGCGAGACGAGGCGGTGCGCCGCGTGTGGCGAAGCCGCGCAGCAGGCGCCGTAGTGCGTTCCCATGACCTCCGAAGCAACTTGATCTTCAGGCGGGAATGGGCGTTGTTGGGGCCCTATTTTATGACGTCCTTCGACGCATGCTCGAATGCGCGGGGGGAACATCGCGCGTATGGGGTCGTCGTTTCTTCCATCTCGAATCTATCGTCTAATACTTCGTAATACGATTGCGCCCCACGCACGCCCTGTATTCGGAACCCACGTTAGGTCCGCGGGTCAGTGCATGATCAAAGCAGTTTCGTGGAACTGCGGCTAAGATCGATAGTGATTAGCCGTAACGAAATTTCACCTGTTGCCGCATTTCGATTTCCGCAACAAGCTTTTGCGCGAGTCGTTCGCCGCGCGATGCGGAAGAGAACTGCGGTTTTGGGAGCGCAACGCCATGACCATCGACTCGAAACATGTGATGCCTTGGCGCATCGAAGACATCGATCTCACCCGCATCGACCGCCAACGCGCCGCGGCCAATGAAGATTTGCTGCTGCTGCTGTGCGCGGCATCGTTCATCGAAAGCGGTACCGATCTGTATACGAGCAACCTCACAGCCTATTTCGACGGCGACCCGGAAGTATCCGCTTGGCTCAATGGGGAATGGGAACCCGAGGAGCTGCAGCACGGGCGGGCGCTGAAAGCCTATATCGCTCACGTGTGGCCCGAATTCGATTGGGACATTGCATTTCGCAATTTCTTCGACGAATACTCGAAAACCTGTTCGCTCGAAGAGTTCGAAAAAACCCGTGCGCTCGAAATGGTGGCGCGTTGCGTCGTCGAAACGGGCACGGCCACGTTGTATCGGGCCATCAACGAATGCTCCGACGAACCCGTGCTCAAGGAAATCACCGACCACATCCGCAGCGATGAAGTGCGCCATTACAAGCACTTTTTCAAGTACTTCAAAAAGTACAACCTGATCGAAGGCAATGGCCGCCTAGCCGTGCTCGGGGCGCTGCTGCGCCGCGTGATCGAAATCAAGAGCGAGGATTCCGAGATCGCGTTGCGGCATGTGTTCGCGATTCGCTACCCCGAGCGGGTTCATGATTCCGCCTACAACCGCGAGCGCGTGGCGCGCATCAGTTCACTGGTAAGGCGCAATCTGTCTGCTGATATGTGCGTGAAAATGCTGCTCAAGCCGCTCGACCTTCCCGCACGCATCCAACCGGGCGTGCATTATCCGCTCGCGAAAGTTGCACAGCATGTCTTCTTCCGCTGAGCCGGCCGCGGCGGCGCGCTCGCTCGCGCAGTGCACGTTCGATGCGTGGGCGCCCTCGCTCTTAATGCTGTTCGACGGGATGGCGCTCGCTTTGAAGGTGGGCTTCAGCGCATCGTTGATCACCTGCGACGCGGAAGGTCGTTTGCGGACGTCGCTGCTCAGCCCGGGCGAGCTCTATGCACCCGATGCGCGACATCTCGCGTTCGCGCTTTGGCCGAGCTCGCGCGCGGTTCGTGCGCTCATCTTTGCGGACGAAGCCGTGGCCGCTCGGCGGACGGGATCGCACGCCGAGCGTGTGGCGACGACGCCCCGTGACCTGCGGCGCGCTCGAGCGGCGCTTACCTTCGTGCATGAAGGCGCGTTCCATCAGGTGCAGCTGTCCGTCGAGACGATGTGCGCGGCCCAAGCCGGTGAGGGCGGCCTCAGCGGCCAACCCGGAACCGCCGGTGGGCTGGCTCATTTCATCGCATCGATCGATGCGGGTGAAATACAACAGGTGGGATACGCCCGCCTAACCAGCGGGATCGCATTTGAACTGGCCGGCGCGGCAACCGATCGCGCGGCCGTGCTCAACCGTTGGGAAAACCAGATCGAGCAGTTGCGGCAAGCTGCTCATGCGCATCTTGCGGCTCGAAAGGCAGCGGACAGCTAGCTACCGCAGGCCCGGCTTCGCCGCCCAGTCGTGCCGAAGCCACGGCCGCGCCGCCCATCTTCGATATACCTCGCTGATTGCGCGCCGGCTAGCCACGCCCGGCCCTCAGCCGCCGCGGTGAGCGTTACGCGCGCCGCCCGTGCGCGGTTTGCCGCCCAGGAGGGCACCCGGGTCGTTTGACTGGCGGCGACGGTCGCTCTGAGCCGCGCCCGCGCCTGCGCGCGGCGGCTCGGCCGCGGTGCGCGCCTTCCCTTGAGGCTGGCCGCGCCCCGCCGCGTGCTCGGGCTGTTGTCCGCCTTGGGCCTGCGGCTTGCGTTTGTTGGCGTCCGGCTTGCCCTGCGAAGACGTAGCTCGGCCCTGCGGTTGGGCTGGCTTCGCCGCTGCCTGTGCCTGCGGCTTGCTTTGATGCTGCGGGCGGCTCTGCTTTTGAGGCTGCGACGACTTCGGTTGCGATTCGTTCTTAGACTTCGGCGCCCGGCTGCCTTGCTCGGAATCGGCGCCGCCGCGCCCTTCGCGCCGCGCCTCTCCAGCCCGTGATGCCGCTTGGCCCCCTTGCGAGCGGCCGGTGTGCTTCGTTGCCTCGCCGCGCGGCGACCGCCCCGCATTGCCTTGGCCGCGGCGCAACTGAATCGGCTCGGGTTTTGCATTCGGATCGGGCTCGAAGCCGGGAATCACTTCCTGCTCGATCGTGGTCTTGATCAGCTTTTCGATGTCCTTGAGCAATTGCCGCTCGTCGACGCAGACGAGCGAAATCGCTTCACCGGTCGCGCCCGCACGGCCCGTCCGGCCGATGCGATGGACGTAGTCCTCCGGCACGTTCGGCAAGTCGAAATTGACGACGTGAGGCAACTGGTCGATATCGATGCCGCGCGCCGCGATATCGGTCGCGCACAGCACCTGCAGCGTGCCGTCCTTGAACTCGGCAAGTGCGCGCGTACGCGCCGATTGGCTCTTGTTGCCGTGGATCGCCAGTGCGGTGATGCCGTCCTTGGCCAACTGCTCCGCGAGGCGATTGGCTCCGTGCTTCGTGCGCGTGAAGACCAGCACCTGGAACCACCCGTGCTGCCGAATCAGATGCGTGAGCAACTCGCGCTTGCGATCGCGGTCGACCGGATGAATCTTTTGCGCGACGAGCTCGGTCGTCGTGTTGCGGCGGGCGACTTCGATCAACGCCGGTTCGTCGAGCAAGCTGTCGGCGAGCGCTTTGATCTCGTCGGCGAACGTGGCCGAGAACAGCAGGTTCTGCCGCTTCGCCGGCAAGCGTGCGAGCACGCGCTTGATGTCGTGGATGAAGCCCATGTCGAGCATGCGGTCGGCCTCGTCGAGCACGAGGATTTCGAGCTCGGAGACGTCGATCGTCTTCTGTTGCATGTGATCGAGCAAACGGCCCGGCGTCGCCACGACAATATCGACGCCGCGCTTGAGCGCCTCGATTTGCGGATTGATGCCGACGCCGCCGAACAGCACGGTCGACTTGAGCTTCACGTACTTGCCGTAGGCGCGCACGCTTTCTTCGACCTGGGCCGCAAGTTCGCGCGTGGGCGTAAGGATCAGCGCCCGCACCATGCGCTTCGCGCCCGCGCGGGCATGCGGCTGCGCCTCGCTCAAGCGCTGCAGGATCGGCAGCGTGAAACCGGCCGTCTTGCCGGTGCCGGTTTGGGCGCCCGCCAGCAAGTCGCCGCCGCTCAGTACCGCCGGGATGGCCTGTTGTTGAATGGGGGTCGGCTTCGTATAGCCGAGATCATGGACGGCTCGTACCAGCGGTTCGGACAAGCCAAGGGAATCGAATGACATAGAGAATTCTTCGCAATGCGGTGAGGCGGCCGACGTCCGTGTCGGACTTCGAGCCTGCTCGGCGCTCATGGCGCCGGCCGGCCGCTTGGGTCCGGGCTCGGGCGTTCCACCGGCTCCGGAAAAGATAAAGGCGCGGCCGCGGTTGCCCGCGTAGCCGCGCCCAAGCGTGCATTATGCGCTTAGTCGAGCGGCGCCGAGCGCAGATCGCTCACTTGCTGCGGCGACACGGGCGTGCCATGGTTGCCCCACGACATCCGGATGTACGTGACGACCGCGGCCACTTCCTGGTTCGACAGCGATTGCGCGAACGGCGGCATGCCGTACGGATGCGGATTGCCCACCGTGCTCGGCGGGTACCCGCCATTCAACACCATGCGGATCGGATTGACCGCGGACGGCATCTGGATCGACTGGTTGTTGGCGAGCGGCGGGTAGGCCGGCGGCTTGCCCAGGCCGTTGTCCGCGTGGCACTTCGCGCAGTTGTCGCCGTAGATCTTCTTACCCTGTTGCAGCAAGGTGTCGCCGTATTTCTCCGACGTTTCGTACTGCATCGTCTCGGGCGCTTCGCTCTTTTGCGGAATCGTCTTCAGATACGTGGCCATGGCGCGCACGTCGTCGTCGGACATGTACTGCAGGCTGTTGTGGACGACTTCCGCCATCGGGCCGAACACGGCGCCGCGCTCGGACACGCCGTTCTTGAGCAGATCGCCGATGTCCTTGATGTCCCAATCGCCGAGGCCCGCTTCCTTGTTCGAGGTCAGCGATGGCGCATACCAGTTTTGCAGCGGGATCAAGCCGCCCGCGAATGCGGCCGAATTGACGGGGCCGCCCATCATGTTGATGGACGTATGGCACATCGTGCAGTGGCCCAGGCCTTCGATCAGGTATGCCCCGCGGTTCCATTCGACCGATTTGGTCGGATCGTCCTTGTAGGTGCCTTCGCGGAAGAACAGCGTGCGCCAGCCGATCAGCAGGTTACGGTTGTTGAACGGGAAGCGCAGTTCGTGCGGACGGCTCGGCACGGCCACGGGCGGCACCGAGCGCAAGTACGCGTAGATCGCGTCGGAATCGGCGCGCGTGACCTTGGTGTAGCTCGCGAACGGGAACGCCGGGTAGAGCAGGCTGCCGTCCTTCGAGCGGCCCGTGTGGAGCGCGCGGTAGAAGTCGTCCGACGACCACTTGCCGATGCCGTATTGGTCGTCGGGCGTGATGTTCGGCGTGTAGAGCGTGCCGAACGGCGTCGCCATCGGCAGGCCGCCGGCGAACTGTTGACCGCCGCGCACCGTGTGGCAGGCGATACAGTCGCCCGCGCGGGCAAGGTATTCGCCGCGCTTGATGAGCGCGGCCTGGTCGGCCGGGGTGGCGGCTTGCGCCGAGCCGTTGTGCAGGTTGTCGGAGCCCGACCAGAGGACGGGCACTAGCGCAGCCGCGGCAACGACGAGGGCCGACAGAGCGAACAGGGACTTGCGTTTCATAGGTGTGTCTCTCCTCGCGCTTACTGTGGTTCGCTACCGCAAGCAAGCGGAGTCTTCATCGAGCGGGCCGGAGCCGGGACCGGGTTGGACGGGGCGGGTTGCGTCGACAGCCAAGCCGCGACCGCCGTCACGTCTTCGTCCGTCAGGCGCGAAGCGATTTCGTGCATGCAATCGGGCGCGATCGCGTGGCGCGTACCCGAACGCCACGCGCCCAACTGAGCGCTGATGTAATCGCTATGCAGGCCGACGAGGCCCGGAATGGCGGGCTCCATGCCCGTCAAGCCCTTGCCGTGGCAGGCCGCGCAGGCCGGGATGTTCTTCGCCGTGTCGCCATTGAGCACGATCTGCTTGCCGCGCGCGAGGACGTCGTTCGACACCGTCGGCTTCGCCGGGGTGGGGTACGGCGGGCGCTGCTGCGAGAAGTAGGTCGCGATTTGATGCAGGTAGTCGTCCGAGAGGTACGTGACGAGGTAGTTCATCGGCGGATACTTGCGCCGGCCCGCGCGGAAATTCTCGAGCTGGTTGTACAGGTAATCGGCCGGCTTGCCCGCGAGGCGCGGGAAGTAGTCGTTGTCGGTGCCCTGTCCGTGAGCGCCGTGGCAAGCGGTGCAGCCTTGCACGCGCGCTTCCATCGTATCGGGGGCCTTGGGCTGAGTCTGCGCTTGAGCAGTGCTGAAGACGCCGGCACCGCCAATCAACAGAAGGGCGAGTAGCGGGCGGAAAATGCGTCTAGAAGACACGCGTAACTCCATCGTTATTCGGGGACCTACCGGGCTACGGTCGGCCCGGTATGGCTCTGTGGCTTGGGATTGAAAAATTCGATGCGCGATGTTGCAGCGGTCGCGGCAATGGATTCGCCGGGCAAACGCACGGGCAGCCCAGGCGCTGCGACGCAGCATTCTATCATCGATGGCATACGCGAGCTATTTGCCGAAAGCGCCGCCCATCGGGCGAGACGCGACATCGCGACAATATGCCGCGCGTAATCAAGTCGCGGCGCGGCTCGGGAGGCGGGAAGCCCTCTTTGGCATCACTGTCTCCTTTTTGCACATCGGGCATCCGGACGGGCCGAGGTCGGCCGGATCGGGCGCGGTGTGCTGCGAAAAGGACCATGAGGCGGACCATGAGGCGCCCGTTTCTCGATGCGGCGCAGTAGCAGCATGCACGGTGCCCCGGCTTCGAGCGCCGGCGCCCATGCCGATGGTCGCGCGCCGCAGCCTTCGCACGTACACTCTCGCCTGCGGCGCGCCGCGGCGGCCGGCCTTTAGCGGGCTTGCGTCCGTGCCGTTCCTTTCCAGGCCTTTCGAATTGCTTCCAATGACTCTTTCTTTCGCGCTACCCCTCGCTCGATGAACGCAACCGGACTCTCGATCGGACAGGTCGCGCTCGCCGCGCTCATGAATATCGCCTTGGCGTTCGCCATTGGCTCCTCCCTACTGGAACGATGGCTTTCGTTCGAGGGCCAGTTGGCTCGCGCCGCCTGGCAGCGCGCCCGCTCGTCGCTGGTGGCCGCGACGTTCGCGCTCGTGCTCTCCGATCTGCTTTGGCTGCTCTATCAATCGGCGTCGATGAGCGGTGTCGGGCTAGGCATGGCGCTGGGCGCGCTGCCGACCGTGATCGGCCATACGCAGGTGGGCCATGGCTGGGCCGTTGCGTTCGCTGGCGCCCTGCTGGCATGGATCTGCGCGCTCGCGGGCCGCAGCGGCCGCGCGGGACTGGCTGTTTTCTGGGTGGCGATCGTCGTGATCGCCGTGGGCAAGGCGTCGATCGGCCATGCCGTAGACGCGGGGTGGTTCTCGATCGCCGTCGCGGTGCAGGCCCTGCACGTGCTGGCGACGGGCGTTTGGGGCGGCATCGTGCTCGCGGGCGGTATGCTCGTGCTGCCCGCGCTCGATACGTCGACCACACGTGGCGTGCTCATTCGGGTCGCCGTGCGGGTTTCTCAATGCGCGGCGACGGCCTTGGCGGTCGTCGTCGTGACGGGGATCTTCAACGCCTACCGAGGCCTCGGCGGTTCGCTCGCGCCCCTTTCCGATAGCACGTGGGGGCACGTGCTGACGCTCAAGGCCGCGCTCGTGCTGTTCGCGGTCCTGCTAGGCGGCCTGAACCGTACGCTGGCGCTGCCGCGCCTGCGCCGGACCGCGTCGACCACCGACGCGCATACTTTCAACAACGTGCTGCATCTCGAAGCGCTCGTCATGCTTGGCGTGTTCACCGTGGCGGCGGTGCTCGCGCACAGCCCGCCCGGTTATACGGCGATGCATTGACGGTGCGGACCCGGGCACGGGCACGATGCCCGCACGCCATGCCCGGACATCACCATTCGGCGACGCTGCCGTCGGCGTGCCGCCACACCGGGTTGCGCCACCGGTGGCCGGTTTTCGCCATCTCGCGCACCTTGGCTTCGTTGACGTCGATCCCGAGGCCCGGGCCTTGGGGAATCGCGACGAACCCGTCCTGGTACTGGAAGACCTCGGGGTTGTGCAGGTAGTCGAGCAGGTCGTTGCCTTGGTTGTAGTGGATGCCTAGGCTCTGCTCTTGGATGAAAGCGTTGTAGCTGACGGCATCCAGTTGCAGGCAGGTGGCAAGCGCGATCGGGCCGAGCGGGCAATGCAGCGCGAGGCCCACGTCGTAGGCTTCGGCCATCGACGCGATCTTGCGGCATTCCGTGATGCCGCCCGCGTGCGAGGCGTCGGGCTGGATGATGTCGACATATCCTTCGGACAGAATCGACTTGAAATCCCAGCGCGAATAGAGCCGCTCGCCCAGCGCGATCGGTGTATTGGTTTGGTTGACGATGTCGCGCAGCGCCTCGACGTTTTCCGACAAGACGGGCTCTTCGATGAACAGCAGCTTGTAGGGATCGAGCTCCTTGGCGAGCACCTTGGCCATCGGCTTGTGGATGCGGCCGTGGAAGTCGACGCCGATTCCCACGTGCGGCCCCACCGCCTCCCGCACGGCGGCCACGTTCGCGATCACTTGTTCGACCTTGTCGTACGTATCGACGATCTGCACTTCCTCGGAGCCGTTCATCTTCAGCGCCTTGAAGCCGCGATCGACGACCGCGCGCGCATTGTTGGCCACGTCGTGCGGACGATCGCCGCCGATCCACGAGTAGACCTTGATCCGATCGCGCACCGCGCCGCCGAGCAGCGCATGGACCGGCACGCCATGGTGCTTGCCGAGAATGTCCCAGAGCGCCTGATCGATACCGGCGATCGCGCTCATGAGAATGGGGCCGCCGCGGTAGAAACCGGCGCGGTACATGACCTGCCAGTGATCTTCGATGTGGCGCGGGTCCTTGCCGACAAGGTAGTCGGCCAATTCTTGGACGGCGGCCTCCACCGTGTGCGCTCGCCCCTCGACGACGGGCTCGCCCCAGCCGATGATGCCTTCATCGGTCTCGATTTTGAGAAATAGCCACCGGGGCGGCACGACGAACGTTTCTAGTTTCGTGATCTTCATGAGCGCGATCTCCTCCTCTCGAATCTGGATCGACAAGACGCCGTATGGGCGAGGCAGCTTGCTGCAACGGCGCATCGACGGTCGTATTTTACATCAAATTTTATTGAAGTACTATTAATAGTATTAATAAGTTCGTCTCTTTTACGCGAACGCGGGGACGGAACGCTTGCGCTTTGCGGCGCGGCCGCGATAATCGCCTCAACGGTCGAGACGCGGCACGCGCTGGCACGAAAGAGGCATACCTATTGGTGTGCCGTCCGCGTGGGCCGAAACCACAGGGAGAACGATGATTCAACGTGATTTGCATGGGCGTGTCGCCTACATGCTCGCGACATCCATCTTGCGCGGGGACTATGCGCCTGGGGCGTTATTGCCGCGCGAGGCGGAACTGATGCAATCATTCGGCGTGAGCCGCACAGTCTTGCGCGAGGCACTGCGGACGTTGACGTCGAAGGGGCTCGTGGAGTCGCGTCCGAAAGTCGGCACGAAAGTGAGGCGCCGCAGCGCATGGAATCTGCTCGATGCCGATTTGCTCGAGTGGTATTCGCAGGTCGCGCCCCAGCTCGAATTCGCACTCAAATTGCAGGAAGTGCGCGAGATGGTCGAGCCTTATGCGGCCGCACTGGCCGCCCGTTCGCACACGCGGGAATCGATCGACGCGCTGGAGCAAGCTCACGACGCCATGGTTGGCGCTCGCAATATCGACGAGTGGGTGCGCGCCGATCTGCGCTTTCATCTGGGCATTTTGACGGCGTGCAGCAATGAGCTGTTGATGCCGCTCGGTTCGCTGATCGAGCGTACGCTCGAGTCGCAACTGCGGCTCAATGCCAAGCGCGCGGACGTCTTCAACGCCGCGTTGCAGCAACACACGAGCGTCTACGACGCCATTCGCACGCGCCGGCCCGAAGCCGCGCGCGCGGCCATGGCGGACCTGCTCGGCGTCACGCGCAAGCGGATCGAGGCCTAGACCTAGCCGCATCCGCGCTCGCTTTGGGCGCTGCCTGGGCGCGGCTGTGCATGCGCAAGCGTTCTTGCGCGAGGTGGAACGCGCGTTGCTGATTTCGAGTTGGGTTTATCGGCAATGCGCCACGGGCGCAAAAGGAGGACATCATGCCGCTCAAGCGAGGAACATCCCGTGACGATATCTCCAAGAACGTGAAGACCGAGATGAAGCACGGCAAGTCGCAAAAGCAATCCGTCGCGATCGCCTTGAATCAGGCCCGCAAGTCGGGGGCAAAGATTCCGAAGAAGCACGCGAAGTAGCCTGCGATTGCGCTTAACGCGCGACGCATATCCGCCG
>Ga0157369_10005339_pt1 | contig 14973 bp, 11 predicted proteins | sample C25metaG_FD_113461 | JGI IMG/M metagenome (GOLD analysis project Ga0157369, IMG submission 113461) | Corn rhizosphere microbial communities from Kellogg Biological Station, Michigan, USA - C2-5 metaG | ecosystem: Host-associated > Plants > Roots > Rhizosphere > Soil | place: USA: Michigan... | reverse complement strand
TTCATGTGGGTCGTCTCTCTAAATGCCCATTCAAGTGACTGCCGGCGGTTGGGCTGACCGTGCGGCGGGTTACTTGTACTGATGCACGATGGCGGGGTACGGGTCACATGTTAGAACAACTATTTTCGGATTTTAGTGATTGACGTCATGTAAGCGGCTGTTTTGAAAGCTGAATGAAAGTTTCCAAGGTTCGCAACTTTCTTCGTTGAAAACACCGACCAGTGGCTTTTTGCCCGCACTTATAGCGAAATCGTACAAGCGTCGCGTCAAGATCTTGCTAGGGTTACGAGCAGACGTCACAAACTGTTGTTTCTAAATAACTTTAACGATTTTGACGCCAAGGAACAGTCATGGGTATGCCTCCCGTTCAACGTCGGTTGCTAGTGGTTGATCCCTGTGACGATTGCCATGACCTGCTGCCCGGTTTGCGCGCGGCCGGCTGGGCGGTCGACAGTTGCCCGCTGGAAGGGGTCGGCGAGCGGTCCTGTGATGTCGGCCTGCTGCGCCTGCAACCCTCTCACCTGGAACGCCCCGAAGCGGTCAAGGAGTTGATTGGCCGCAGCGGCACCGAGTGGATTGCCGTGCTCAGCCCGGACGTACTGCGACTGCAGAACGTCGGTGATTTTGTCTGCCAGTGGTTTTTCGACTTCCATACCTTGCCCTTCGACGTCGCCCGGGTGCAGGTCACCCTGGGCCGTGCCTTTGGCATGGCGCGCTTGCGCGGCACGGGCCACACCCTGGTGGATGAGCCTGAGCATGAGCTGCTGGGCGACAGCCGGGCGATCCGTGAACTGCGTAAATTGCTGTCCAAGCTGGCGCCCACCGAATCGCCGGTGTTGATCCGTGGCGACAGCGGCACGGGTAAAGAACTGGTGGCCAGGACGTTGCACCGCCAGTCCCAGCGCCATGCCAAGCCCTTTGTCGCGATCAACTGCGGGGCAATCCCGGAACACTTGATCCAGTCCGAATTGTTCGGCCATGAAAAGGGCGCGTTTACCGGCGCCCATCAGCGCAAGGTCGGGCGTATTGAAGCGGCCCACGGCGGCACGCTGTTCCTGGATGAGATCGGTGATTTGCCGATGGAACTGCAAGCCAACCTGCTGCGCTTTCTGCAGGAAAAACAGATCGAGCGCGTCGGTGGCAGCCAGCCCATTCCCGTGGATGTACGGGTGTTGGCCGCGACCCACGTCGACCTGGAGGCCGCAGTTGAAAGGGGCGTTTTTCGCGAAGACTTGTATTACCGGCTCAACGTCCTGCAAGTGGTGACGGCGCCTTTGCGCGAACGCCATGGCGACGTGGCGATGCTGGCCAACCATTTTTCGCGCTTTTACAGCCAGGAGACGGGCCGACGCCCGCGCAGTTTCAGCGAGAGTGCTCTGGTGGCCATGGCCAAGCACGCCTGGCCGGGCAATGTGCGCGAGCTGGCCAACCGCGTGCGCCGTGGCCTGGTGCTGGCTGAAGGGCGCCAGATCGAAGCCGTTGATCTGGGATTGCAGAGTGAACAGGCAATTTCACCGCCGATGGCTACACTGGAAGACTACAAGCACCGCGCCGAACGCCAGGCGCTGTGCGATGTGCTCGACCGGCACAGCGACAACCTGAGTGTCGCCGCCCGTGTGCTGGGGGTTTCCCGGCCGACGTTCTACCGGTTGCTGCACAAACACCAGATCCGCTAGGGCGGGTAAACCGAAAAGCCCCGCAACGACCCTTATCGTTGCGGGGCTTTTCCTTGTGCTGCTGTGGCGAACGTGCTCGTTGTGGCGAGCGGGCTTGCCCCGCGTCGGGCTGCGAAGCAGCCCCCCGGCTCTCCCTAAAAGTAATACGGAAACTTCAAGCTGAACGTAAAGTCCGGCGCATCATCCGTCATCCCGATCGCCAGGTTCGGCACGATCGTCAGGTTATCCGACGCGGCAATGGTCATGCCCACGTTGAAGTAACCGGCGTTGGCATCGCTGGACACCACCGACTGCCAGTCCCCTCCGTTAGGCTTGAGCTTGCTCTTGCGCTGCACCAGATCGGAGACCGAGAACGACATACTCATCTTCTCGTTCAGGGCGAACGCGACGCCCACACCGAGTTGGAAACTGTCACCCAGGCTGACCTTGCCGCCGACTTTCTGGTTGACGTCGCTGCTGATGTCGTCAAACGACTCCTCGAAGTTATGGGTATAGGAGAACGAGCCAAACAGCACCGCAGGGTCGAAGGTCTTGACCAGCGAGATACCCGGGGTAATCGACCAGACACCATTACCCGTGGGCAGGTTTTCCGGTACATACAGGTTGTCGTTGGCAGTTGACCTGACCAGCTTGATGCCAAACGGTTCTTTGCCCGTTGGCGCCTTGACGCGCAGCGACACCACCGCATCCGGCAGGGTGGGGGTTTCGTCGAGGAACTTGTAGGCCACACCGAAGTTGACGTCGCCAATGGTCGGGTCACGGCTCACCGATTCTTCCGAGGTGGCGTTGGCATTGTTGCCGGCGCCGCCCGACTGGTAGGTCGACTCGCGGTACACCACCGGTACGTTCACATCGAACTGCCAGCGGTTGTCGACGTTGTAGCGCCCCGTCAGGTCCAGGGTCCAGTTATCCGACTTGATCCGGTCCAGGTTGATATTGCCCAGGAAGATCGAGTCCAGCGCCAGGAAGCCGTTTAGCGTCAGTTGGCGTGCATCGTAGCGCGCATAGGTGATGCCGGTTTCAAAGCTGAATTTGCCATTGCCGAAGAAGCCGCTGGCCTCGTTATAGAGGTTGCTCACGCTTTGCGCAGGCGCCGAATCGTCCTTGAGCGACTGCCCATAGGAGCTGCCGCCACCGCCCGCACCGCCGGAGGCCGCCGCCGCTCCCGTGCCTGCCACAGTGGCACCGCTGGCCTTTTGAAAGTCCGCCGGGGATTTGGCCAGGCGCTTGGGCGCGGGTGTCGCCGGCGTGTCCTCGACCTGGCGCACCCGTTGCTCCAACACCGCCAGGGCTTTCTGTTGCACTTCGTACCGCTGCTTGAGCTCCAGAAGTTCCTGCTTGAGGGCTTCGATATCGGCGTCTGGCGCGGCATACAACACGGATGCGGGCAAGAGCGTACTTAAACAGACCACCGCACGTAGCGATAACGATCGATGCATGAAATAAGCCGTCCTTTTGTAATGCGAAAGTGTCGAGGGTCAGCGTAGTTCAATAACCGAGAGTGCGTAGGCCTTTGAGTTGATCCAGATTGCAGTTCAACGCCGGGTTGTTCAATGCGTTATTCATGACCACGTTGAGTTGGGTCATGTTGTTGACGAAGTTACTGTTTCCAGTTAATACCGTGCCTTGCAGCAGCTGGCCGCCGCCAATCTGCTGGAGGCTGTTGCCTTGGTTATGATTGGCCTGGATCGCCATTTGCAAACCGCCATTGTTGGCCGATACGCTCACGCGGCCTGCCGCGCTGTCGCCGGTCACGGTACCGCCGGCCACCAGTACCTGTCCCGATTGCGCGGCATTGGAAGGTGCAAAGCCGTTTTCAGTGACGTTGATCCCGACATTGTTGTAGGCGGTGTTTTTGTCGCCGGCAGCACGCACGCTCTGGGTCACGCCTGTGCCGGTGCCCAGGCCGGCACCTCCAGTGACGTTACCGGTGCCGGTGTTCGGGTTGGTGCCATTCCCGGTCGAGCCGGTGGTCTGCACGTAGAACTGCGGTGTAATGGTCGATGAATCGACTTGCATGCTGGCCTTGCCGGTGAGGGTGTCGCCCACGGCATTGGTCCAGGTACTGCTCATGACAATACCGAAGCTGATGATCCGCCCCGGCATTACATAACGACCGCGCAATTCGGCCATTTCCGAATCCTTGAGTGCGATCGGCTTGAACGCCGATGAAGCATAAGCGGGCATTGAGGCTACCAGACACAAGACCGTCAGCCAACGGGAAGTGTTCATCTGCTGCTCCTGGAGCGTCCTGCCCCTTATTGTGCTTCTTAAAAGAAGTCGCTCTGGATGAAACCGAAGTCCATCAGTTCGGCATCGCCTACGGGCCTGAACTCATTCAGTTGGTTCTTGGCGGTCAGCGGTGTGGGCGGGTCGAGCAAGGCATTTGCCTTGTCGTAGCCTTCACCCAGCACGGCGAACACGATGCCGTTCCAACCCTTGACGAAGTCGTCGCGCGAATAGCGCTTGTGGCCCAGCACCGGGTCGCCGATATAGACCCAGTCCTTGTCGGCCCGCTGCAACACCACGAAGTGCTTGTAGCCACGAATCTCCAGCAGCACTACCACGGGGATTTTCACGGTCACCAGGGTGTCCGGCGAAATCTTGTAGCCCCGGGCACGCATGCCGATGCTTTCGAGGTAGCGCTTCATGTCCAGCATGGAAAAACCCTGGGTGCGAACCAGGTCCTGGTCGGCATTGACCAGCATGCCTTTGATCACGTGGTCTTCGTCGACGTCGAGCCAATAGCCCTGGCGCAGGATGGTGGCGAGTGCCGCGGCACCGCAGCTGAAATCGGTTTTCTGTTCCACCAGGTTGGCGAATTTGCGTTCACGGATGCTCTCGACCTTCTTGTAGATGACTGCACCGCCAGGCATGGCGGAGATCGCCATGGTGCCTGCCCAGGTCGGGCCGGTGAGCAGCATCAGCAGGGAAAGGGTCGCGAGGCGCATGATCGTATGACCTAGTAGACACCGGAAAAAGAAAGGGGCCTTGTTGCCAAGGCCCCGTTGGATCAGAAGCGCACGCCGCTGCCGCAAACGCTGCAGCCTTGGCCTACAGCGAGGCTGTTGCTGCCTTGGTTGCCGGCACCGGATTGCAGGTTCACACCTACGTTGCCGGAGTTGCGGTTAACCGAGTTGTCGAGGCTCGAGTTGTTGGAGACATACTGAGGTTTGCCGCCATAGCCATAGCCGTGGCTGGTAGCCGCGGCGTTGAGGTAGTTGTTGGCGAGCGAGTTTTGCTCGGTGTTGGCGGCCGCTGCGATGTTTTTGCCATCAGCAGTGGTGATTACCAGGTTGTTTTTAGCCTGGTTGCCTTGACCGGCTTGGCCGTTGTAACCCACGTTGCCGGAGTTACCGTTGATGCCGTTATCCACGGAGGCATTGTTTTGAGTGCCTTTGTTGATGAAGTTGTTCAGCGCGCTGTTTTGGTTGACATCGACTACCGCGCAAACAGTAGCAAAGTCGCCCTTGGCGCTGGAGATCGCGCCAGAGTTGTCAGCCAGGTTGCCGCTGCCGGATTGAACGTTAACGCCGACGTTACCGCTGTTGCTGTTCACCGAATTATCGTTGGACGCGTTATTTTCGGTCTTGGTGTCATCGAACTTGTTGCCGATACTGTTTTGTACGTCCGTAACCACCGAGGCAACCACACCGGTAGGTTGAGGCGCAGGATGCCAGCCACCCCCTGCTTGAGCAGCAGCAGCCATGAGTGCAGCGAGCGCGAAAACCATTGGTTTCAGAGCCATTTGAGGTTTCATGGTGTTTCTCCTTGCTTCTAATTAGTTGGTTAAGTGTTGGTACGGTCTAACGTGTGCTACCAAGCGGTTACTTGATAGTGATGCCCAGGGTGTTAGCCACTCGGTTCCCCACCCCGGCACTCTGGTTCACCTGTATCACTCCTCGGCTGCCGGTGAAGGCCTGGTCGCTTGTCACGACCTGGCGGCTGCCAGTGGTGGGGGTGAGCCCTGAGTCGGTTGCCAGCGTCGTCGTGTTCTGTTGCAACAGGACGCTGTCGTCGATGGCTTGCGGGCCAGAATTGACGCTGATCCGCACGGCATTGACTGATTGGTTATTGGCCCCGGCGGACTGGTTGACGCCCAACATGCCGTTGCCATTGGTAAAAGAAGTGCCCTCGATCGCCGCCTTGGCGTTCAGGGAAGGGTCGACCTTGCCATCGATCCTCTGGGTATTGCCGGTGGTGGCCTGGCCGCCCAGCGTGACAGCGCGGTTGTTTGCCGTTTGCTGCTGGTTGCCCGCCGCCTGGTTGATCATCAGGTTGCCGGTGTAGTCCTTGCCGCTGTTGTTGATGACGGCGGTGTTGTCGGCCATGGCCACGGCGCTGCCCAGCAGGGCCAGAATGAACAGGGCGCGTTTCATGGTTTGCCACCCAGCATGCCGCCCAGATTGCTCAAGGGCGCCATGCCGCGCTGAATCGAATCGCTGATCTGCCCGCCCATGCTGCCGCTGCCGCCCGAGCGGCTGGCTGCTGCGCCGGCACCCAACGTGGACATACCGTTTTGCGTGGCGCTCAAGCCGGTGAGGTTGCTGTTGGGCTGGAGGGCGCGGGTAATGCCCAGGCCGCTGCTGACGCTACCGAAGTCACGGTCGCTCAGCTCGCCCGACAGGGCGCTGTTGATTTCTCGGCTGGGATTGGCGTTGGCGGTCTGGGGATAAGGGTCAGGACCAAAGGAGGAACGGCCATACATGTGGCCCTGTACGTTGCGGCCCGTCACGATCACGCCGTCACCTGCCAGGGCTGGAAGACTGATACTGGCGCTGAGTACACAGCTGGCCAGCAGTACGTTCATCGAACCTTGAGTGAATGTGATCACGGCAGCATTCCTTATTCTCAACGCTGACCCTAAACAACGTTGTCAGGGAAAGAGCAGAAGCCGTGCCGCTTTTGATTTATTACTGTTTTTCAAAGGCTTGCGATAACTGCAAGGCTAAATGATGGCCGTGCTGTATCAGCCATGAGACAACCGCCCTCGAAGGCCCGGCTATCCAGCCAGTGCACAACCGCTTCACCCCGTTGTATCAGCGCCGTAACACCGTGCATGACGAAACGATGAATCCGCTTTGCACGGGCGATCCAGGGACGGTGTGTGTAAAAAAAATGGACAGTGCGGGCGCAAGGATGCCTAAAGCACGACGCAACAGACTCAGGCTTTGGGGGCTTTACGCGGAATGGAATTGAGGACGGGATTGCCGTCCTGGTTCTGGGTCAGGTAGACCGGCAGAACCTTGGGCAGGGAGGGCACGAGGTTGTTGACCTCGTTGATGTTGTAGATACCGCCGATGCGAATCGTGCCAGTGTTGGCGTCGGCCAGCATCACCGGTTTGCTGAGATAACGGTTGATCAGCGGCAATGCATCGGCCAGGGCTAGGTTGTCGAGGATCAGCTTGCCCTGGCGCCACGCCAGGGCCGAGTCATTGGGGCTGATTGCACGCACGCTCGGTGTGGCATCGCCCTGTTGATAGCTGGCCTGCATACCGGGGGTGAGGGGGACGCTGCCGTGCACCTGGTCGCTGCTGACCTGCACCGAGCCTTCCAGCAGCATCACCCGCACCTGGTCTTCATATTTCCAGACGTTGAACTGAGTGCCCGTGACGCGCACCTGGCCTGTGCCGGCGTGCACGATGAAAGGATGGGTACTGTCATGGCTGACCTTGAAAAACGCTTCGCCCTTGTTCAGCGTCACGCGGCGCTGGTCTTTGTAGTTGCTGTAGACCAGTTCGGTGCCCAGGTTGAGTTCCACCTGGCTGCCGTCGCCCAGGGTGACCTGGCGCAAGCCATTGGCAGCATCGAAGCGTTCATAGGAACTCGGCAGCCAGCCCGCTTCCCAGCCAGTGAAGGCGGCGAGGGGCAGGGCGGCCAGGCAGATGGCCGCTGCCACGGCATAGGTGCGCACCCGGCTGCGGGGTTTGGAGGGCACTGTTACCGGCGGGATGTCGCTGCGCGGCAGGTGGTCGGCGACGTCCCAGATCTCCAGCATCGCGGCGTATTCAAAGGCGTGCAGGGGGTGCGAATCATGCCATTGGGCAAAGGCCTGACGTTCGCCGGGCGTGCAATCGCTTGCATGCAGGCGCATGCACCAATGCGCGGCGGCGTCGGTGATGGCGTCATATTCGGCTTCTGAAAGGGACTTTTCGCTCATTAACTCATCCTGATTTCCAACATTCTAACCTCCCAAGGTGGACGGCGAGAACAGCCGTCATGGCGATTGCACATCAATTGGAACTTATTCTCGTTTGGCGCTACCTAAAAATATTCAGGACATTCCCACAATGGAGTACGAAGATGCTGAAGAAAACCTTAGTCGCCCTGTGTGCAACCACCGCCTTGCTCAGTGCAGGCGCTGCCTTGGCGGACAAGCCGGGCGCAGGCTGGATTACCATTGAAAAAGCCATCGAAGTAGCCAAGACCAAGGCCGGCTACATCGAGGTCTATTCGGCAGAAGCCGACAACGACGGCTATTGGGAAGTCAAAGGCCGCAAGTCCGATGGCACCGTGTATGAAGCCCGTATCGACGGCGCATCAGGCAACGTTCTGCGTGACCAGAAAGACTGATACATCCTCCAGGGGCCTGTTCAGGCCCCTGGCTCCATGCGCCTTCCCAGATGTGTAATCAGAAAGGTCACCGAGTCGGCATTGGCCAGGATGATGTCCATCCGAAGGTCAGCATTGCTCATGAATGTCTGCCGGGCCTCATCCAATGTCCTGGCGCCCGTGAGGTGCAGTACCCTGTCGCGCAGTTTGGTGGAGCCGGTCTTGCCGAAGTCTTCCCAGCGTTGTTCTAGTGCATCCCAGCTCTTGAACAGCATCGTTCGGGCGTGAGCGCGGAGAGGGCAGTGCTCTGCAAAGTGGACAGGCTCGTGTGCTTGCGCAAGCCCTCGGCCGTACCGCGATGGATCAGGTCCACGAACGGGCGGATGGTGTCCATGTAGGCAATGTCTTCGGTGTTCGACGCCAAGTGACTGATCTCATGGATAAGGGTAGCCGCCCGTGCATGATCCTCGAGATCGAACGGTGCAGTGAGGTGCTCGCGGTATTGATCCATGCCGGTATTGAAAAAGCGATCCAGCAGATAGATTTTCCGCTCTGCATCCTCAGGAATCACAAAAGCGATTTCGTCGTCGATGGGCCAGCGTGAAGTGCCGGTGACAAATCGATTGGAGTCCAGGGTGAGTAGATCCTGCCGGGTCATCTCCTCCATGACTTCCATGACCCGGTTGCGGATTTTCTCCACTTGCCCGGGGTTGAAATTCAGCAGGCCGAACATCTCGCTCAAGAAGCGACCGACAGTGGATTCGGTAAGGCGCTGCAGTGAAAACTCCGCAAGGTTGCGCTGGCAGGTATTGGTGTAATACAGCGCAACGTTGAGTGCGCGGTCGATCGACAGCCCTTTGTCACGATCAAGCCCGCGAATGGCCGGCATGCCGACAGCCTCGATATTGATGGCGTCGCGTTCAGATAGATGGGTGCTGACCCGGTCCCTGATACGGGACACGGTTGGCCCGAAGCGCGGCTCGCGCATGGACAGATCGAACACCCACTGACCCTGTGCGTTGCGTTCGACAAAGGGGCCCAGTTCCCGAGCAAGGCTGACTCGCCATTGTGTGCCGCTGCGTGCGACCGGGTAGACTCGGCCGGCCACCGGCACATAGGTGCGGCTGTTGATCGGCTGGGTGTACACGTGGTTCTGGCGGTCGAGTGACAAAGCGGTCAATGCCACCGTGACGTCTTCGAACCGCCGTAACCGAGTGCGCAATGGGTCCGTGATGTCCAGGGTTTCTAAGGTGGTGGCAGGTACCGGGCCTTCCCAGGTCTTGGGTGGCTGCGTGTCAGTCTCAGCCGCGGTCACACCGTCGAGCTCTTTGCGCAGCGACGCCATTGAAGCCTCGCCTTGGATAAACAGGCGCAGACCGGTGCCAAAGTGCTGCTCTTGCAAATTCTCGGCGGAGGCTTCAAACAGCCTGAAGCTACGCCAGACCACCAGCGGAAACTTGAGTTTGCCCGCAATGAATTGCAGTGCCATGGGAATGCCTTTACGTACAAGGCTGGTTACGCCCTCCCACAGATGCTTGCCCTCTTTGGTGAATTGGTTGGAAAGCATGTTGATCAACTGGAGGGCATTGTCATGAAACAGCAGTCGCAGCAGGTTGCCTCTGATCGGATTCGAAGCCAGGCTGATGTTTTCTTTTTCTTTTTCCTGCGAGGTCGACGCTTCGAACAGATTGCGCCATGTTGCCTGTTCGGGATCCCCCAACTGGCTGATGATCCAGGCCTGAAGTGGGCCTGGGCGGCTGATGTCATCCAGCAATTTTTCTTCGTCGCCGTATTCCTTCAAAACGCTCAACTGGGCATAGGGTGCATAGAGCACCAATGGCCCGCTTGTTCCGGCCCTCGCGCCTATCACATAAACGCCAGGCACCCTGGCCGGAGTCGCCCCGCGGGTGGCAATCAGTTCCAGCGGACGGATCATTGCGGTGGCGCCGCTGACAGCTTCCCGGGCAACGGCATCTGGCATATCGAAAATCTGTTGGATAAAACCCCACGCCGTCGTGCTCAGGCGTTCCGCCAGCTTTTCCTCGTGGGCATGCAGCAGTACTTGCCACGGAAGCTGCTGGCAGAATAGCTCGCGGCGTTTGCGCGCATCCTCGGTGTCAGCTGTCAGGTGGGTGGTCAACAGGTCGCGGTAGATTTTCCCGATGTCCAATTGGCGTACCAATTGGACGATCGCTTCGCCATTCAATGCGGCGGGCAAGGGTGTTGTGCCGCGTGCGTGCGGTGTGAGGTTATCGGGCTGCAGGTCGGGCAAATGGCGCAGGGCAAACTCAGTCAGGCTTTGGGTGTGCCCATTGAGTGCCAAGCGTGCCGGGATCAGAATGCCGGCCGGGGACAATGCCTGGTGTGGGAAGCGCGCGTTGAGCAGGGCGGTCAATGTTTCAGCGACCTGTTCCTCCAGAAGCGGCAGGCTATGAAGGTAATCTTGGTTATCCGGGGCGCTGAGACGATATTGCTCGAGCAGTTCGGCATGCAGCAGCTGATCCTTTGGCGACGCCATGCCCAGCCAGGCAGGCAGGCCCTGCTGTTGGATCATGGCATTGGCAATGGCTTTCGCCCTGCCGATATTTGACGGTGCCACACGGCCCATCTCGGCATCCAGGCAGTCCTGCAACTGGATCGGTTCCAGAGGCATGGCGAGCCAGTAGTCGAGGGTATCCAGATGATGCACCAGGTGGCTCTTTTGGCGGTTGAGTAAAAAATGCTCGTCGATACGCTGCAATGGGCCCAGTCGGTATCGCTGGTGCGGGGAGCGCAGGTTGATGGGCAAGTTCTGCAGCAGGGCGGTGCGTCGGCCAGGGTGTTCCAGGCGCTGTTGAAGCCGGTTGCGCAGGCTGGTCAGCGAGTCGAAGGCTTCATGGCCGCGCTGCGGCGTCCACAGCACGACTGCACCGGAGAGGCGCGGGTCCAGTCCGCCCCGTTCCGTCAGCACAAAACAGTTGGCCAGGGGGTGAACCGGCTTGTCACCGTTGATGCTGACCGTGACCTCGAAAACATCCGGCAAGAAACCGTGCAATCCATGGCGTTTATCGCGGGTCATGCTGTCGCGACGCAAGACCGTATCCAGCATCGCGTAAGGGGTTTGGCCCAAGGTGTTGTTGAGCCGCCGTAGCTCTGCCTCACTGCGCAGGCCATGGAGGAGGCTTGCGATCATTTGATCACCATGGTTTTTCATGAATCGCCCGGGCAACGAACGTACGTCGCGTTTGACGAAGTAGGCGGTGGTCTGCGTGATCACTGCATTGAAAATATGGCTGTTGAGGTTGTTCAAGCTCAAGGCTGCGCCGTCGCGCCGCGCGTCGTAAAAACCGATGCGCGGTGAGCTGCCTATATCCGCGGCGGCGTTGGCCAGGCGCTTGATGAAGTGCTCGACCATGTTGACCGATGACTGCGGCAGTCGCTCTTCCCTGTCCTGCGCCTCGCTGGGGTAGGTATTGACGTAGACGTCGCTGGCATCCAGGCCCAGATGGCGCTTATTCATTTCCTCATTGAGGGCTTTGGTGGCCAGGCTACGCAGCGTCGGGTGAGTGGCCCGTGCGGCCAGCAAGGCGTTTTCATCGGTCTGCAGTGCTTGGAGTTGCAGCTTGGCGCGTTCTGCCTGCACGGTGGATGGCCGGCCGTTTCCGCTGCTGACGGGGTGCATGCTCCAGCGTCCGCTGGCGTCGAGGTCCAGCAGGCGGCTGTCGGGCATCTGGCGGATGTCCAGGGAGCAATCGAGCAAAGCGGCCAGGTCCACGGTACCCTCGCTGCGGCGGAATTGCGTCAGTGCATGCTCCAGGTTGCTCAGTTGCTTGTCTTGAATGTCTGTGAGCATCCCACCGAACACACTGCCCTGTGTCGCCCGCCCGCTAACCTGTACGCCACGCATGGCGAGGTAAATGCTGCGCTCCTCCAGGGAGAGGAAGTTCAACAATTCGTCTTGATGCCCGGCGGCCTTGAGCATGCTCAACAGCGTGTCGTTCAGGTCGTCGACATCCTTGAGCACCTGCAGCCCGCGTGATTGGGTGTACAGGTAGGCGTGCTCGTCACTGATCAACAATGTGGCGGCAAGCTCCACGTGATGTTGATAGGGCGCATGGATGCTGATTTTTTCGATGCGCAAGCCTTTTTGCCACGCGTTGCGCTCAGCCTCGTCGGGGAGGAAGACGGCGAGCAGTCGGTAGGCGTTGTCTGAGGACAAAATGTCGCTTTGTGACTGGCGCTTGAGCAGCATGTCCAGGCGGAACTTGTCGCTCATGATTTGAGTAAACAAATCCAGGCGTGACATGTTCTGGCTGATGGGGGCATTCCACCAGGTTTACAGCAGGGCGCTCAGCAGCTTGGAGAAGATTGCGCTGGCTTGCTGAACCAGGCTTTCCCAGCGTTGCGGGTCTTGTTGATGCTGGGCCGCGCTGAACCGGCTGGTGTCATGCCTGGGGTTGACGAAAGTGCGTGTGCGCTGCGCCGGCCAATCGTGCCTGGCGTAGTACTGCAGCAAGGTTTCAGCCAGGGTGGCCGAAGCCACCCAGTGGGAAGTGCTCCCGGGAATGTCCGGGGTTGATGAGACGAAACTGTTGACCCGCGTGTCTTTGAGCTTGAGCCCTTGAAAGTGTGGGCTCGCTGCCCCGACAAGGTCGAGGACCGCTTCCAGCAGGTCGGGCAGCGTCGGCAGGGTTTGCAGTTCTTTCAACGCCCACTGCAGATCCTGGGTCTGGTTGGCACGCAGGGTGTTTTGCTGGTCTTCGAATACCGCGTGTTCAACCGTGGCGGTGCTGAGCGTGAAGGGGTTGCCGGGGTTGAACTGGTTGCGCCATTCAATAGGTACAAACCTGATTAAATCAAGGTATGAGGTTGGGTCTTTGAGTCGCCGGGTTATCTCATCCAGGCAGTCCTTGCGCTGATTGAATACCTCGATACCGGCATAGGGGGTGTAGAGCGCAGTCTTTTTCTCTTCGGGGCTCGAACTCATCATGAACGCACCGGCGAGCGCGACTGCACGCTTGCCGCGCCTTTTCAACATCAGGGTTTCCACGGTCATCGGCGCGTCACGATTATAGCGCCCGACATGGGTGGCGCCGTACACCGTACTCAGCCAATTGACATCCTTGAGTGTCAAACCCAGCGCCCGCCCTCGGTCGGTTGGGTGTTTTCTCGAAACCGGACGCAGGTACTCATCAAAAAAATACGGGGGATCTACATGGGCCATGAGCTGCTCTCTGTAAGGGCCTGGGGATGGCAACGATGATGAGCAGCACGTTAGGGGCAAAGGGTGCGATGACTGCGGTACATAACTGATCGGAGACGGCCATGCCGATAAAGTCGATTGACAGCAGGCCGTCGGCGCGTTGTTTAATCATGGTCTTTCGTCTTGTTGCGCCTTCCAATCATAAAATCGGAGCTTCAGATGTCTACGCCGTCTAACGTCGTTGAGGGTTCCCGCGTCACGGTCGCTTTCGCTGAACTGGTCGCGCTGTTGCAAGAGGTGTTCGTACGGCACGGTACGTCCCTTGAAGTCGCGGCGATCCTCGCCCACAACTGTGCCAGTGCTGAACGCGATGGCGCCCACAGCAATGGCATTTTCCGTATTCCCGGCTACATCAGCACCCTGGCCAGTGGCTGGGTAAATGGCAAGGCCGTGCCCCAGGTGACGGATGTCGCCTCAGGGTTTGTGCGCGTGGACGCCGCCAACGGCTTTGCCCAGCCGGCGCTCGAAGCCGCACGTGCGCTGCTGGTGGAGAAAGCCCGCAGTGCCGGCATTGCCCTGCTGGCGATCCATAACTCCCACCACTTCGCCGCCCTGTGGCCGGATGTCGAGCCGTTCGCCGAAGAAGGCCTGGTGGCCCTTAGCGTGGTCAACAGCATGACCTGCGTGGTGCCCCATGGCGCCGACCGCCCGTTGTTCGGCACCAACCCCATCGCCTTTGCCGCGCCTCGCGCCGATGGCTTGCCGATTGTGTTTGACCTGGCCACCAGCGCCATCGCCCACGGTGATGTTCAGATCGCTGCGCGCAAAGGCGAGCGCCTGCCGCCGGGCATGGGCGTCGACAGCCTGGGCCAGCCGACCCAGGACCCCAAGGCGATCCTCGATGGCGGCGCACTCCTGCCGTTTGGCGGGCACAAAGGGTCGGCGTTATCGATGATGGTCGAACTGCTGGCAGCAGCGTTGACCGGCGGCAATTTCTCGTTCGAGTTCAATTGGGCCGATCATCCGGGGGCGCGCACACCCTGGACCGGCCAACTGTTGATCGTGATCGACCCGAGCAAGACCGCCGGGCAAGCGTTTGCCGAGCGCAGCCAGGAGCTGGTGCGGCAGATGCATGCGGTAGGGTTGCGGCGTTTACCGGGGGATCGGCGCCATCGCACACGGGCGAAGTCGCAGGAGCAGGGGATCGAAGTCGATCGCAAAGAGTTGGAACACTTGCGGGAAATCGCGCAAGGTTGAACAGGGCTGCGCCGCTGGCGCAGCCCCTGTAGCCGCTTAGTTGCGACGACCGAGCAGCAGGCCGACCACCAGGCCGAAGCCTGCGGAAATCGCCACGGTCTGCCATGGGTGGCCACCGATGTAGGTTTCGGTGGCATCCACCACCGGCTTGCTGCGCTCGCGCACGTTGGACACCGAGTCCAAGGCTTGCTTGAGCTTGATGGCGACCTGCTCGCGCAGGGTTTCGCCTTCTTCGCCTACCAGGGAAGCGCTGCTCTTGAGCAGTTTGTCCGATTCTTCGATCAGCGCGGTGAGTTCGCTGAAGGC
>Ga0157369_10005337_pt1 | contig 14974 bp, 11 predicted proteins | sample C25metaG_FD_113461 | JGI IMG/M metagenome (GOLD analysis project Ga0157369, IMG submission 113461) | Corn rhizosphere microbial communities from Kellogg Biological Station, Michigan, USA - C2-5 metaG | ecosystem: Host-associated > Plants > Roots > Rhizosphere > Soil | place: USA: Michigan... | reverse complement strand
TGTGATCGTCCTGGTCAGGTGGCCCGTTGTGCCCCCGCCAGGCAAGTGCGCGTTCAAGGTCTTCAATATGATCGCGGAGGATGCGAAGCGCTGTGAGTGCATTGGAGATTGCGTAGGTTTCCCCGGCAGCGCCGGGCTTTAGGATGCGAGCGAAATCGGTATCTTCCAGCAGCATTGCTCTGATTTTCGGACGGACGAGCCGACCAACGCTTTCGGCGGGAGAAAAATCGTTCAGAATCGGCGCGCCAAGCTCCTGAACAATGGCTGAGATATTGCGCATCCGGTAGCGAATCGCAGCGTCGTTCCTCTGAGCTAGAGCGCCACTTAACAACGTCTGCGCAAGCGGCTCGGATCGATCATCCGAGCCGTGAATCTGAAGGCGAAGCAACAGCACGTAGACTTCGACAGACCGCCGAAGCTCGTCGTCGGTCCATGGGGTATTTGCGCTCTCAATAGTTCTTCGCGCCATAGAGTCAGATCGCGCCATAGGCGATTGTGAAATTATCCTCGAAAATCAAGTAATACGCCTCCTTATTGATCCATTGCGAGGGCCTCAATCAATGGTGATGCCCTCTGACCGTGCTTTCTCGATAGTATCCAACAAGACAGCGCACTGTTTTTCTGTCGGAATTTTTAGCGGCATCTGCATGGCGACGTTCAATATGCCGATCTCCTTCGGCGTCAGTAGACGCTTGGCAGCAAGCGTATCATGCACAGTGATCCACTTGGCGGCCGGGATCGCGAACACCTTCGTCTGCGCCTCAATGCCGTTATCCACCTTCTGGGTATTCCGGGCAGCCCGCTTTTCAGCCACATGATCGTCGCGGGACAGGCATTCGCCATCCAATCCGTCCGGCAGAAGGTCTGCAAACTCGTCCATATTTTCCTGCATCCGCGTCCAGCAGGCCTCACGCTTGGCCCATTCCGAAATGTTCGAAATACCCTGCATTGGGTGCAGGAGGTCATCGTTCACGCGGGAAGCCACAACCGCGATAGTGCTTTCAAGGACAGGACTTATCGCCTGCGCGTTCCAGACTCGCTGAAAATCGAGACTTTTTTTCTCCCGTCTTGTCAGTTCGCTGAGGACGGCCAGCGTATAGGCGACGATGTTGGCGCGATAACCGTTGTTGTACCACGGCTGCGCTGACACAATCCGTTCTGTCGCACGAAATATGATACCTCGCGCAACCGCGCGTTTGAAGTACGCTTCGTTGAAGCTGTCAGACGACTTGTCCCACTCCTTGCCGATTCGGGAGGCGTAGCGGGCAAAATTCTTTTCGGCTCCGAGGTTAACGTATCGCGGATGGTCATCCCAGACGTTCTCGAACTTCGCAAGATCGGTCTTGGTCAGCATCTGCGGCTTCGGATTTTCCGCTTTGAACCGCTTCTGCTCGGCAGGGGTGAGTTTGGCCTGCGCATCCGCATACTGACCACGGGCGCGTTCATAAAACCACTTGGTTTCGCGCTGCGCACCTTTGCCCGCAGGCGCCCATAGGCGCCGGGAAAACTCCTCCATACGGATATGATACGCATGGTTTGAGAAGAAATCCGCAGCCTGAACCCGGTTCTGGGTATTGGCATACTCGGAAATGCGCGGAACGACCTTCTCGCTTTCCTCGGTGTCAATCACTGACAACTTCATCTGGACGAATATCTGCGTGAGGTCAGCTTTGTCTTTCCTGCGGGTGTGGAATAACGACGCGGTGGTCTGGCCGCCATTCACAATCTGAAGGTCGGTTATCTTAATGATTTGGAGGCCATCGCTAGTCCGCTTCGTTTCGACCCCTTGGGCCGTGGCCGTGATGCCGTTGTTGTAGGCGAAGAACATACCCGGCTCGGTCATGATAGTCGTGCGAATGCCTTGGTTAACCTTCGCTCTGGCCTGAAGGAACGTGCGGACGTTCTGCTCCAGCAGCCTCGCGCCGAACTTCTCGTATATTGTGGAAAGGATCGGTCCCGGCATGACAACTAGATAGGACTGATACGCACCTGTGCCCAAATGGGCGGGGAGGCAGGATATTCCGGTTCCGAACATCGCTTCGAAGTCCAGGTCCAGAGCCTCTTTGTGGCTCCGGGAACTTCGCTGGCGGTGAAGGCGAGAGATATCCCAGATGTGAAAGCTCGTTGCGATACCGACTATTTCGGTATCCGGCAGTGCCTGAATCCGGTCGCTCAAGGTACGCTCGGAAACGAGAATAAGATTGAGATGCCGGATCAGCGATTTCCTGTCAGCGATCTGCCTTGCGAGGCCATATTCCGGAGATGTGATTTCCAGACCGGCCGCCAGATTCTTCCGCAGACTGGCGTCAAAGAAATTAGCCAAACGCTTGAACGCGGCGTCAACATCGGTGCGGGTAAGTGATGCCAGCTCGGTGCGACTGTCGAAATCGGCCACGAAAAGGTTCAGACCGCCTTCGTCGTTAAACCAGTATCCGTCCACACGCATGCCGCGCTGCGCCCGATAGTGCGCGAACTCGAAGCCTTCCGTGAACCCCGTCTCTGTCAACTCGCGGGACACGACATCCATGAATTCGGCCAGCAGGAAGCTTCCATTCGCCTCGGCCCCGGCCAACAAATCCTGACGGAAATCATGGAAGAACTCTTCGGCGGTCTTTTCCAATCAGGGTCTCCGGAACATATCGGCTTCGTCGCAGGAGAACGGAGCTATCGCTTCCAGCATGACGTCGTAGGAAACTTTTGCGATGCCAGGCGGCAGCTCCGAGCGGATCAGGCGGGGAAACCCATCGGTCACGCGGTATCCTTGAAGACCGCCGACAAGGAAACGTGGAGCATCGTATTCTGCGAGCGGCACGTACCCCATGCCTGCGAGTTTGTCGGCGAACTGCTCAATGGCATCGGCATCCGCAAGCTCACTATCGATCAGGCCGACAATGCCGTTCAGTGACAATGCCTGGCCAGCATCGGATTGCCTGCTCAGGCGCTGGGTCAGTAGAAACAGCTCGTCAAGAAACGATTCCAATTGATCCTCGGACGAAATGCGGACGGTGCTGCGCTCCCGGCCGGAAAGCGACTTCACCTCGATGGCCCGGTTGCCGAAAATGAAATCCTGATGGGAATCGTCAGGACCGCACCACGCATCGACGGCGGCGACCTGCGGCAGTGTGTCCTGATAGAGACGGCGCAGGACGTGCAGTTCGCCGAACAGGCCGCTAATCTCTTCAGGTGAGAGCAGGCGGGCATTGTGTCCAGCAAGAAACGCCTTCCAGCGCCGCAGATGGGCAAGTGCGACTGCCAGTGCTACCGCCGGGTCCGCGACATCCTTGAGGCTGTTAATGAGTGTGTCACACAGGCCAAGAAAAAGATCGCTGTCGATATGACGGGCGAGCGTGAGAACGAAACGCTGTTGTCCGGCGCGATCGCCGTTGCGAAGATCAACGCCGATACCATGCAGGGAAACAACATCACGGCGGAACTGTGCGGTGTGATCGCCATCCAGCTCGATAATCAGCAGGCACTGTGCCCCGGCATCCCGTCCCCAGAAGATGGAAACACCAGTGGTTCCCGCGACGCGGAGAACACTGAGATCAGCCGATGGTGTCGTAATAGCGTCCCATGGAATCGACCTACTCATCGTCATAGTCCTCGTCGGCATCCGGATCGTCGTCCATCGAGCCGTACATCTCCTCCATCCAGACCTTATTGGCGATCACTTCGATCTCATAGTCGGTTCCGTACAGACCGTCTGGGAAGCTCAGCCCCCATGCAGGAACCCTGTATCCAGCCAAGTCAGGATTTTCGGTCGGCTCCAGAACATGAATCATCAGCAGCGGCTTATTTCGGATCATGCGGTAATGAACGTCAGAGGGCTTTTTCTTTTTGGACTTCGCGTCCCCGGACGCTAAGAATTCGGCATCTGAAATTTGATCTTCTGTAAGGCCGAGCTTCTCGTCGCCTCGGCTGGCTACACGGTATCCTGAAATCTGCCATTTATCGGACGCGGCATCCTTTGCAGCCGTTCGATCCTGTGCGCCCAGGCGATATGCTGCCGGGTCGCCAGGCCCTTTAGAGATGAGCAGCACATCGGCCTTGGCAAATTTAGGCGCGATTTTGAGCAGGTACTCAACTGCGTCCGCTTTCCGCTTCCGCGCCGATTTATGTGCCTTGAACCGCAGCAGGAACTCATCGACTTTTCCGACATCAACGTTAGGAATGAACCACCCTTTTTCTGTCGGTTGCACTCTGCCGCCAAACCCGTCGCGCCAGTATTCCGCGATCAGCTCCTCGTTCTCTAAGTTGATCTTGGTATCAAGAGGAAGCAGCCAACTCTCCTGAAGTGTGCCAGTGAGGTTCTGGTTGAGAACAACCTTTTCACCACTGCGCATCTTGTTCGCGGCGGTTACCATCAGGCTGTCCGGGTGGGACTTCACGTAAAGGCCGAAATCCCTCGGACTCATTTCGGCCTGACGCATCCGCGTGATCTGCTGACGCAGCTCCTCGGATGCCAGTGCGATATGCTTATACCAGTTGATTGAGTCATTCGGCAGCCAGACGCGGCATACATCCTCGTAGCCCGGTCGATAGCCGAACCAGCGGCCCATCTGCATCAGCGTGTCGTACATCTTGGTGTTCCGGTACATGTAGCTGACTGTCAGACCTTCGATCGTCAGGCCGCGTGACAGACTGAGACCGCCAATAGCGATTGCAGTCAGACCGATGCCATCTTTTTCGTACTTCGCGAAATCGAGAATCTCGTCGCTCTTGCTGTTGACGACGTAGGTCCGCATGTTCTCGAATACGCCCCAGAGTGCCGCTTTCACCTCATCCCAAGTGTAATTCCGCCCGCCAAACTCGTTGGCGGAGAACTCAGTATCGAACGCGGCACGAAGACGGGCCATGTGTTCGTTTTTCGATGATGCGGCTTCCGGCATCATGTAGTTGGCCTTCACAGCCTCCCGCATCCGGTCGAGGCGCAAGCCGATGAAGCTCCGCACTTCCTTCTGGACGGATACGAAGCGGGACACGTTGATAAGCATGGAGCAGTGTTTCCGCTCCTGACCTCTCAGGTTGCGTATGGCCCGCGCTACGATGAACTTATCCAGCGAACGATAGAGGCTGGGCGGGAGCTCCGCGACCGGAAAACCGTTCTTATGAACGAACGGCAGGTATTCCTCACAGTCGTCGATCTGCCGGAGGATTGTACTGCTGCTCTCGTCGTTCAGGAAAACCTTATCCGGCCCGAAATATGTGGTTGGCGCATCAAGCGAATGGATGAAATCGCTTGGAAACAGCTCTTCGTAGGCATCCTTGTCGAAAGCGTCGGGGTCGATGAATATGTTGGCGAACGGCGTTGCCGTGTAACCGACATAGCAATTTTTGGTGAACAGCCGCAGAATTTTCCTGATCCATGCATTGGTCGCGGTGGGATTGATGTCCGGCTTGTTGGTGTTGATCGATGCGTTGTCAGCCTCATCGTCGATGACCAGCATTGGGACATCGGCAATACGGTCGCGCCCTTTCGCGTTCAATTCCCGCAGCCAGATGTGCAGAGCTTCAAGCGTCTTCACATTCTTCTTGATGACAAGAATGACTGGATTCTTGAAATCGTTCAGTTGCGCGCCGCTGACATTCGCTGTCTGCTTGTTGAAATCGGAATTTATGTTCGTGAGCGTGACAGGGTTCGGGTAGTTCCTGTCCAGCCCGACACCTATGTTAACGCGATTTTCCGGGTCGCTGGAGCGTCCGACAAATCCCTCATCGACACGCTGCTGCGTCTGCTTCCGCAGATTGTTGTGAATGCCTGCAATGACGATGATGAATTTGTAGCCGGCATCGGCAGCCTTCGCGATCACGCCCATGTAGTTGGCAGTCTTGCCGGACTGGACATGGCCTATAACCAGACCACGGCGCTTCCATTCACCTTCGCTGGTCGGGTCTTGGAGCAGCCCAAGAATTTTTGAACCGTCAGCGTTGAGCAGGGTGTTCACAACGGTGGGCTTCCAGCCCTGACCGCGGAGGTAGCCACCATAGGCATCAGCATAAGTGGTGCCGATCTCGCGCTTGTGAATCCAGTCCTCGTCGTGCGCGGCATCGACATCAATCAGCGAGACGCCTGCGTTCATACGCGAGGGGATTGCCGTCTCAGCCTCAGTGATGATGTTCTGAAGATCGCCGGAGTAGCCGAGCAGCGGCGCGAGGAGGGTGGCTTTGGCTGCAATCTCGTCGCGTGATGGCAGGCCGTCCTGATCGCCGAACGCGCCGATCAGTGCCGCAAGAACCACCTTCTCCTTATCTCCTTGTGCACTCAAGCGAATCCTCCCTTAATGTAATTCTCCACGATCTCTACGTAATCGTCAAAGAGCCGGGTCGATCTGACAATATCCCTGAATGCATCCGCATTCCCCGGCACGTCACCCCACAGAGCGTGTCTGAGGTCGTCTAGGCGGTCTTTCACGTCGTCGAGCTGCGGCATCTGGCTCACGTCGCGAGGGCGCGTCGAATAATCTGAGTAGATCATCTCGATAGGCAGCGAAGCTGAAATTGCTTCCAAGAGAAGGTCGAGATGACGCACTCCATTGTTGTCCAGTTTCTCGCGCAGCTGCTGTGCTAGCGGATGTGCTCTGTTAAGCGCGTATCGGATGCCGGTCTTGTCGGCGTATCGCTCCCAAAGCGGTGCAGTGATTTCATGGAAGAGTTTCTGCCCGCGCCCCCGATGAACAGTTGTGCTTGCACCCGAGACCTGCGCGATAATCTGCCGGAGTCGTTCCCGTACCGGCAGCGGCGGACGGGATCGCGACTTCTTAATATCGATGGTCCACGCCTCATCGAGGCTGTTTGGAAAGTCAATCTGAACGCGGGCTAGTTTGGTCGCTTCGCCCTTGGGGATTAGCCGGAACCAGTCACCCCACGCCATCAGCCTGCCATTGCGGTACACGTAGGCTCCCTGATTTGAGATAAAGTCGCTGCGGTTCTGATAAAAATCATATTCGCGAGCCGACAGGTTCGAATGGTGAGGTAGGATGTACGGTTGCAAATGCACCGCCGCCGATCCGATCCGTACAATCTCCTCCGGCAGATGTCTGGTGTAGGTGTTTTTGCGGCAGAAGGGATCGAAGGCTTCGATTAGATGCCCGTTCACTATGATCGCAATACGGTTCCGCCCCCGAATTTCACCGGTAAGAAAACGGTGGAAGACGAGCGCCAGATGCTTTTCCAGCACATCCAGCTTCTCGTTTACGATCTCATCGCGACGGTTGCCGGTCTCATCTTCCAGCAGCCGATCCATTTCCCGCCAGATGACGGCGGTGCCGTGCGCGCCAAGGTTGTCCACATAGGGTAGAGCTGCGATATCCTCTTCGTCGAGAATGCTGAGAAGCCAGTCATCTGCCTTGTCAATGATGTCGAGGTTCCATTCAGCCCCTGACAGGTTGCCATCCTTTGCGCTCACGACGGTGAGGGAACGGCATTGAGAGAAAGAGGCCGTTTTTAGACCGAGACCGAACCGACCCAAGTCCTTTGGTGATCTCTGTGCGCGCGGGTTTGCAGCGCCATGCCGCATGGCTGCAAGAAGCTCGACAGCGTCCATTCCATGCCCGTCATCAAGGATGACGAGGGCGGGCTGTAAAGCTGCCGACTCGCAAAAGATACTGATTTTCGTCGCATCAGCGGAAATACTGTTGTCGATGAGGTCCGCAACCGCGGCTTCAAGCGAATAGCCCAAGTCACGCAATGATCCGGAGAGGCATGCCGCACTCGGGGGCAGGCGCTCGGTGTGTGCCATCAGGAAGCCCCGCGAATTTGGGTGGATAGTTGCCGAACGATTTGGTCAGCATCGGCTTTCAGATCGCATTCCCATACGATGATGACGGTCCAGCCCGCCGCCTCAAGTTCGAGCTTGTTCCGTTTATCTCTCTCCACATTCCCATCAAACTTTGCCTGCCAGAACTCAGTTCTGGTGGAGGGTGTGGTTGCACTGTGGCACCCCTCATGTCGATGCCAAAAGCAGCCATGAACAAAGACGACAGTGCGGTATTTCGGCAAAACGATATCAGGCTTACCCGGAAGGTCTTTCGAATATAGCCGGAACCGGAAACCGGCACGATGGAGCAGCGACCTGAGTCGCTTTTCAGGGGCGGTGTCGCGTCCTCTGATCCGCGACATGTTCCAGCTCCGACGCTCCGCCGAAATCGTGTCTGCCATTAGTTGTCGCCCGGCACATTATGAAGAACCTCGGCGACTATATCTGCAATCTGTCGGGCGAGTTGCGGCGGCACAGCGTTGCCGACCTGATGATACTGCTCCGTGCGTGGGCCCGCGAAGAAATAGTTGTCTGGGAATGTCTGGAGCCGCGCCGCTTCACGAACCGTCAGGCTCCGGCACTGAGCGGGATCGTAATGGATGAAGTAATGCCCGTCCTTGGAGATATGTGATGTAATTGTCGTCGAAACTTGGCCTGCGAGCTGCACCCTAAATCTGTCCGAAAACATCTTGCCTGTCCGACCTTCCTCGACATTTTTATGATCGGGAAGCAGACTTGACGGGAAATCGGCCAGCTTCGGGCTGCGACCTGTTTTTTCTGCAAAGGTAGCGGCATAAAGATAGCGGCGTAAGTCAGATGCCATGTGGCTTCGTGCCTCGTGCGAAGTCAACACAGACAGCCTGCTGTCATAGAGGCTCCGCAGCACATCATGTGGAGGCTTGCGCATATTGTATCGGGATGACGATACGGCGCGAGGCGAACTGACCTCAATCAGATTATGGAAATCAAGCGCTTTTGCGACATCGCGAGCATAGACCGCGCCATTAAGCTGTCGGCGGACATTCATGCTTGAGATCGCCCGAAGCTCACTGAGCCATGCAGCAGGGCTGTCTTTCGCTTTCGAAAGGCCACTGCGTATCGAAGGCAGTGATCCTATCGTTTCCTGAACTGTAGGGGCGGTGATCTTTTTCAGTGATCCCGGGCGGACCTTGAGGTCACTGCGGATGCCGACTATAAACATCCGGTGACGTGCCTGTGGGATTCCGTATTCTTCTGCGCGAACAACGAAAAGACGCGGGTCCACATCCCCTTCCGCCATATCCTGCTCGGTGAGCGAATATAGCCTGTATGAGAGATCGCTCGGCGCTCCAGGAATGGCGGTTCCCGGATGTGAAAGGTCGCGAACGATTCGGGTTATTGCCGACTTTCCGTCAATGGTCGCCGAAAGTAATCCCTTTACATTCTCCATTACGAACACCGGCGGACGATGATCGACGATGATCCTGAGATACTCCAAATAAAGAGTGTGTCGTTCATCCTGCGCGAAATCCGTGCGGCCCATCATCCGCGAACGGCCGACCAGCGAATAGGCTTGGCACGGTGGCCCTCCAACGAGCGCCCATCGGCTGCTATTACCAACGCGATCGCGGATGATCTTTTTCACTTCCGCATGAGATTCCTGACCAAGAGAGATACACAAGGCTGATGCAACTGCATGGGCATGAGCTTGGGGGTGCAGCCTGTACAAATCCTCTAGTGTTATGCCACCCCGGAGAAACGTATAATATTCATCCGGCGCTTCTCCATTCGGAAACTGGCGAATGAAATGGCGAAGAAGAAGTGTCTTATGTGAGAATATGTCTCTTTCTATCGACACAACGCTATTAAAATATGGCTTACCGTTCTCATCTGAACTCAAAGAAAAGCCTTCGCCGAGGCCGCCGGGGCCGGCAAATACATCAACGACAGGGAATGCTGCGTTGCGCCACATTTGTTCAGGCTGAGTTGCCCCGGGAGCAGCGCGTACGGGTAATTCCTCAACCATCGGATTAATTCCGAGCATGCCGACAATCACCCCCCAGATCGCTTGGCATTCGCGTCAGATGCAAGCAGTAACCGTTGAAACTCTTCAACGCTGACAACAACGACAACTGGCCTCCCGTGCTTTTCAACTTGGACTGGCTCCGCTCTTGCGCGGTCAAGCAAAAGTCCAAAACTGTTCTTGGCGTCCTTAGCAGACATGGTCTGCATGTTAGTACCCCAACTTGATTGAGCTATTTTAGCTAGTTTACGCAACTTTGTAATTGTAGGCAATGAAGCGAAAGGTTATTTTTCGGCTTTGGAGAGCAAGTTCTCCCGCGATCGCGGACATCCTTTGGAATAGTGTTTCGGCACGAATTTTCGTCGGTTGCATCTGCCTGCGCTGAGACAGCATTTTGGCTAAGGGTGCTGCCCTCGCGCGGCTTAAGGGATCTCTGAAGCTCTGCTGGGCCGGTTTCCCCAACCTTCTTCCACGTCATCCCTTCGTTCCGTGCAGGCTGGGTGATCCCGCTCCGGCCCGAATGCCTTGCACCTTCCTAGCCCGGCGTTCGGCGACGGCCAATGTTGCAGCGCTGCGCTCAAACGCAAGCCCACGAACGATAAGACAATGTATCACTAGCTCGCCACCCGGTTCGGCCACAACTCCCATCACATCAGCGGGCGCGAGCCGCTAGATAACGAGGTGCTTAATCGGAACGTCCTGTCGATTTTCACCAGTAACTCCCATGACAGCCGTTCCGAGCGTTGCGTCTATCTTGCCACCGTCGTCATAGTGCATGGCTTGCGCCGCGAAGGATAGTTCCCGTTCTTCGCTGGCAGCCGGTTCCGCGCTCGGTTCGCCCCACGGTCACGCCAAGCACATGCGGCGCCTGCGCCGCGATGGCGGGCTCAGCAAGCCAGAGGCGGCGAAAGTTATCATCGTCAACAGCCGTGATGGGACCAGCGCCTATCAAATGTTTGCCAAGATGCTGCGCTTCGCCTGCATCAACAGCATGATTGCGGGCGAACGTTCGAGGAAATCCGCGTTCCCCAGAAGGGTGGCCTCACTGTCCAAAGAACCAGCACTGGCTCCTGCCGTTTCGGATGATGGCGACATGATCTGGACAATCAGCGACGGCTCGCTCGTCCACAGCGTTCGAGATTATCCGTGGATGAGTCCGGCGCTACAAGTTTATCTGTCACGCAGTACTCTGGGGCTGACGGATCTGCCAAGCGCCATCAGGGTTCGCTTAACAGTTCGGCGGGCGATACGGACTGGCAAGAATGAAGGGCGAGTGCTCGAAGACACCGGCATCGAGCCGGATATTGTGTATCAAATGAGCCTTCGCGATGTCACCGAACACAATCAGAATCTGTTCGAGCGCGCCGGCGAGGAGTTGACCCTTATGCTGCCATCGACAGCGTGATGAATGTGCATCTGGATGCACTATGGAGCTCTGGCAGGAAATTCCGCTTCTCGTGCTCACACATCAAAAAGGCGAGCGCCTCCAGCGTGATGCGCTTGCCGGTTGCGATATGATCTGCTGTATTGGTAATACTTCGATTCGATCGGAGCTTTGGCTGTGTTCAGCGCCGATCAGGAGAAGAAATGAAATTTGTTTGTCTGTTACGCGGCCAGCTCGAATTACATAAAAGTCCGGAAACATGTCGCCTCATATGGAACACATGGGACGATTTTGGTTTCAAGACGACTTTCTATGTCTCTGTCATTGATGCGCTTGGTGTCGAGTGGGACCTTGGTTCAGTACGTATCATGCAAAAGGGGCAGGAGAGCGGTGTACCGGAAATACCGGAGGTATTCGACGCGCTAGATAACAGTTTCTGTTCCCTCGGCGGCGATAGGAGCTACTACACCACGCTCGCAGAGATGGCGATTGCTGATCGGCAAGCCGTACTGAAAGGATTGAATGACTGTGTTGCCGATCAAGAGCGGTTCCTGTCATTTCGCGATGAAAAGGCGATGAGATCATCTCTCCTTAGGGAGGCCTCGCCGTTGGACGTGCAGGTAAATTATCAGCGTATCTTGAACGGCGACAGCGCGTTAACCCCCTTCCAGTTCACATACTTACTCGACGAATATCCTGATAGCGCAGGATTACGGTTCCGAGTAACGCCGCAATCGAAGCCTCCTACCAATATCCATGTGTTGATCGGACGTAACGGCGTTGGCAAAACAAGGCTGCTCGCCGGGATGGCTGATGCGCTGACCGAAAACCGGGCCGCATCGATTGGAATGCCCGGGAGATTCAGCTTTGGGACTACGCGCGGCGTTCGGACAGATTTTTTAAATCTAGTTATAGTCTCTTATAGCGCTTTTGATCGCTTCGATCCTGTCGCGGCTGGGCAGGAGCGCACTGAAGGCTCGGTCCCCTATTATTACGTAGGAATCAAAAAAACCGCGGTTGGGAAGGGTGGTGCGCCCGTCGTTGCATTAAAGACCCCAGATGAGTTGGATGTGGAGTTTTCAACTGCTCTCCGGGCCATTGTTGATGCACCGATTCGGCTAGAGCGTTGGGTAGAGGCGGTGAAGACTCTTGGGTCCGATCCACGCATCCGAGACCTTGCGCCCGAGAGCCTACTCGACGATTCGAGTAGGCTAACCGCGCTTGTCGATATCGAAACTGCATTTTCAATTATGAGTTCCGGGCACAAGATAGTGCTACTGACAATCACAAAGCTGGTGGAGAACGTGAGCGATAGGTCACTAGTTCTACTAGATGAACCAGAAACTCATCTTCACCCTCCGTTATTGGGTTCATTCATTCGCGCTTTGTCGCGTCTCCTCGTGTCGCGGAACGCCGTTGCCGTGATTGCCACTCATTCTCCCGTGGTTCTGCAAGAGGTCCCGAAGCGTTGCGTTTGGTTCCTTGGGCGTTCTGGCTCAGGGCTCGGGGAGGAGGCAGCCCCAGTTGAAACGTTCGCAGAAAATGTGAGCGTTCTTACCAGAAAAGTATTTGGCCTAGAAGTCGAGGACAGCGGTTTCTACCGGCTTTTAAGGGAGGAGTCTGCAACGCCTTATGCAAGCTACGAGAGCGTTGTCGAGGCGTTTGGTGACGAAATCGGAGCAGAGGGCCGAGCGTTGACCCGCGCCTTCACATGGAAGGCTGATTGACATGCTGTCCATGAATTTGCCTCAAATTGACCATCGCGCGCTATACAAAACCGCTGTTAGTCAGACGGGACGAAATGTGGATAAGGCGGTCCTCCAAGCCATGGAAGACCGGGTTGTGAAGGCAGGCGAGGACTACACCAGTCATCTGAACGGCGCCGGAGCTTGGGCCGTCACACCGCTGCTTATGTCGGCAGACGAAGATAAGCTGGCACGGAAAATGTACGACAGCCGCCTCGTCAGTAAGGAGGGTATTTGTCGGCAAACATATGTCCAGATCCGTCAGTCCGCTACCGCATGTCCGTATTGCGAATATGGAGAAGTCTACGAAGTTGATCACTTCTTACCTAAAGATGACTTTCCCGAGCTGAATATCTTCCCGGCGAACCTGGTCCCGATCTGCCACCCCTGCAATCACATTAAACTTGTCGGACGACCGATGAACGCCGCCGACTCGCTGCTTCATCCATATTTCGATCGGCTTCCTCGGGATGTCCGTTGGTTATTTGCTACAATGTCGTCAAATGGGAACGGCCCTGTGCTGGCGTACAGCGTGCAACTGGATGCGGCGTACGGCTCCCTCGCTGGACGCTTGTCATGGCATTTTGATAAATTGCAGTTAGGGCGCCGGTTTCGCGAGAGATCGTCAAAAGTTCTAGTGGAAATTGAATCTGATCTGGAGGGGCTTTTCGAAACGCTCGGTCCAGATGGACTCTCTGCCCACTTCTCGTCGGTATCGCAAAAGAAGTTTTCCGACCACGGTAACGTTCTTGAGGCGGCGGCGTATGCCGCTGCCGCAGCAAATCTATCCTATTGCGCTGGAGACTACCGTAACTAAGCAAAAAGATGTTGGCGGCCATTCAGAGTAGAGCACCTGACGTGCCCAAATAGATTAGGCCATTTTGGGGGCCGACCCATTCCAACCATGTCTGGGCAGACTTCGTTCACGACCAACCGGCCACTGGTTGTACGATAGGGGTCTGACAGTTGTTGATACCTTCTCGCGACACTATAGCGCGTCTGGGCGCAGGTCGGCTATTCGGCGACAATTCGCGTCGATAATGGCAGCGAATTCATCTCTTGAGACCTTGATCTTTGGGCCTGCAGCATAGAGTCAATTCCTTGAGCGGCTGGATCTGGGTAAACGGGTGATGGTTTTGGCACAAGAGGGTCAATGGTCGCGCGTGAAGGACGACCTTGCCCAGCGCGAAGGCTGGATCGCCACAGGTTTCTGAGAGATGATGAACCCGTCGCGAAACGCGACGGACCGGAGGTCAAGGAGACCGTCGAGGTCAAGCCGAAGATTTCTCCGTCGATCATCATCCAGAGGATCATTGCAGAGTCGATCGCCAGCTATCCCGGAACGTGTGCGTGTCCTTACAGCACCGATAGGCCAGGCCGCAAATGCGGCAGCAGAAGCGCTTATTCGAAACCGGGAGGGTATTCGCCGATCTGCTTTGCCGGCGACGTGACGAGATCGATGATTGAAGCCTACAACTGAACCGCATTGGCCCCTGGACGCTGTCGTTTTGGTTGGCAAACAGTGGCCAAGCCCTCCATGTCGAACAGGTGTTAACTGGCCAAGAATGCTGTCGCGCTCGTCGAACTCTCGAAGATTGCTTATAGTCCGAGGCCTAACTTCTTCTTCAACGACTGCTCGAGCTGATATGTCCTTCTTTGCTGAGCCGTATTCGCTCGCTCGACCAGCCGCGCGACGTCCCGAATACGATCAACCTGCTGAACTCGATCCTTGCCCAGCCGAAGATACATCTTCTCCATCTCCAGCCTGTTGCGTGTTCCGAAACGTTTCTCCAGCGCACTGGCAATCGCTGCTGCCTCGGCCAGCGCTTGCTTGCCCTCTGGCGTATTCACTATCTGCTCAAGGAACTGCGGCCTCTGCTCATGGTCGAGCTGATCGAAGGCTTTGAGGATCGCCTCGCTCTTCGGCGATAAACCCGGAACTTCGACGACATCGCGCTTCTCGCGTTGCCAGTCTTCCGACTGGCGCGCTTCGTCCAATCGCCGCTCCCAGGTTTGCGCCGCAAATCCGACATGGCTGGATAGACCTTGCGCTCTGCTCAGTGCCTGCTTGCGCTCGGCATTGTCGC
>Ga0157369_10005335_pt1 | contig 14977 bp, 11 predicted proteins | sample C25metaG_FD_113461 | JGI IMG/M metagenome (GOLD analysis project Ga0157369, IMG submission 113461) | Corn rhizosphere microbial communities from Kellogg Biological Station, Michigan, USA - C2-5 metaG | ecosystem: Host-associated > Plants > Roots > Rhizosphere > Soil | place: USA: Michigan... | reverse complement strand
TGATTTCGGCTTCCCCATCGATATTCACGCCCACGAGCCCGAAACCGTATACGTGGTTCCCATCAAAAGCGATGGCGAGCACTTCCCGCCCGAAGGAAAGCTCCGGGTGTACCGGAGCCGGACCGGCGGTAATGAATGGGAGCCGCTTGAAAAAGGTCTTCCCCAGAGCAACTGCTACGTGAACGTTCTGCGCGACGCAATGTCCGTCGATTCGCTTGACGATTGCGGCATCTATTTCGGCACCACCGGCGGCCAGGTTTACGCCTCCCGCAACGCGGGCGATTCATGGGAGCCCATCGTCCGCGACCTTCCTGCCGTGCTCTCGATCGAAACCCAGACGCTCTCGTGATACACGTCGTTCTGCCCGCGCATTTGCGGAACGTTGCCCGTATCCCGGCCGATATCGCGCTGGAGATTGAAGGCCCGGTCACGCAGCGGTCCATCATCGATGCCCTGGAGGCCGCGTACCCTCCTCTTCGCGGCACATTGCGGGACTACGCCACGCAGCAGCGCCGTCCCTTCATTCGCTTCTTCGCGGGTATGGAAGACCTCTCGCATGAATCGCCGGACACTCCCCTGCCCGACGCCGTCGCGTCCGGCAGGGAGCCCTTCGTGGTTGTGGGCGCGGTAGCTGGCGGCTAAGAGCAAAGCGGGTGGCTAAAATACCAGTCGCGTGCTCTCCAACCACTCTGTCCCCGTCGGCGCCGTGCTGCCTCACGTGGTCTACGACGATGTTGCCCAGGCCATCCAATGGCTGGCATCTACTTTTGGCTTCCGCGAACACTTCCGCTATGGGGATCCGGCAGCGCCAGGCGGGGCGCAAATCCATCTGGGCGAAGCATGGATCATGCTCAGCCAGTCGCGCGCCGGCACGGCGACTCCGGCGAACTCCGGCTACCGCACTCAAACCCTCACCGTGTTCGTCGAAGATGTCGATGCTCACTATGAACGATCGAAACTCTCAGGCGCGCGCATCATCGAAGAGCTGCATGAGACCGAATACGGCGAACGCCAGTACGCCGTACTTGATCTAGCCGGTCACCACTGGCTTTTCTCGCGCCATGCCCGTGATGTAAAGCCGCAAGAGTGGGGCGCTATCGTCGCCGAACCCGCAGTGCTCGCGCCGCAGATATCTGTTATGCTCGCCGTACCCGATGGCAGCGCCGCCATCGAGTTCTACAAGGCCGCTTTCGACGCGACGCTCCTGTGGTCTCTCGGAACCGGCGCAGCCGTCGTCGCCGGCCTCGCAATTCACGGCGCGCCCTTCTTCCTTGCCCACGAAGCGCCGCCCTACGGGACGCGTGCGCCGTCTTCCGCCGGTTTCACCACCGTCCGGATCGAATTGTTCGTTGATGATCCTGTAGCCGTCCACACCCTTGCTATCGCGGCCGGCGCAGTCGAGCACAGTCCCGTCCGCGAACACACCCACCCAACGGTCGGACCGCGCCCGATCCGCAGAATGCTGCAAGGCAGCGTCACTGATCCCTTCGGTCACATTTGGCTGATCGGAAAATTCCTCGAGTAACCATGCAAACCGCAACACGGCCCCTGGAGGTGACGCTGATCGCCTGCCTCTATATCGTCACGGGCCTCGTTGGGTCAGCCGCGCATCTCATCGGCCTGCATGGCTTCGAATCGGACGTCCTCTGGGCCGTGCTTGTGAACTTAATAGCCCTCATCGGCGGCGTCTGGATGCTGCGCCGGCAAAACTGGGCGCGCTGGCTCGCGATAGCCTGGATGGCCTTCCACGTGATCCTCAGTGTCTTCCACTCGCCGCGCGAGTTGTTCGTCCACGCGCTGTTTCTTGTGGCTATCGCTTACTTCCTCTTCCGCCCCCGCGTCAACGTCTGGTTCGCCTAACGGCTCATGAAGTAGACGAGCATCACGAACAACCCGAACACCACCAGCACGAGCCCGACCGCCAGTCCCGAATGTAGCGGCGAAAGTTCTCCGAATGGGCGCCCGCATCGCCGATGCGGACCGCTCATTTTCGGCGTGTCACTCCATTTCGGCATCTCCTGCCAGTCCATACCGATCGACTTTTCGTGATGCACGCATTCGGCCAACTGTTGGAAAGCGCCGCGACTTCTGTGAAATGATGCTGATTTGATGGTGCGTTCCTCTCTTGTAGCCGCCCTTCTTGTCGCCCCCGCCCTCGCCGCGCCGCCCGACACTGCCTCGAACGCCAGAGGAGACTGGCCCATGTTCGGCCACGACCCTGCCGCCACCCGCTATTCGCCTCTCCACCAGATCAATGCGGCCAACGTCGCCCGCCTCGAGCGCGCCTGGACCTTCCACACCGGCAAGCCTGGCACTGAAGCCATTCCCGTAGTCGTCAATGGCGTCATGTACGTCAATGGCGCGAACGGCGTCTTCGCCGTAAATCCCGAAACCGGCGCGCAGATCTGGCATTATGAAGCAACCAAAGTAAGTCTTCGCGGCCTCGCCTTTTGGCCCGGCGATCGCACAACGCACCCCCGGGTCTACATCGGCGTGGGGAATCATCTTCTCGCCATCGATGCGATAAACGGCAAGCCCGCGGTCGGCTTCGGCGATGAAGGCAGCGTGGACCTGCGCCAGGGCGTCCTCGGCGATCTCAAGGACGCCATTATGGGCCTGCAGTCGCCGCCGGTTATCTTCAGAAATTTAGTCGTCACAGGAAGCGTCCCCAATGAAGGAAAGCCCAGCCGCGGAGCCTACGGCGATATCCGCGCATGGGACGCTCACACAGGCAAGCTCGTCTGGCAATTCCACACCGTTCCGCGCCCGGGCGAACCTGGAAACGAAACCTGGGAAGGCGACAGCTGGAAAAACCGTTCGGGCACGAACGCCTGGGGCTTCCTCACCATCGATGTCGAGCGCGCTCTCGTCTTCGTTCCCCTCGGCTCACCCACTTCGGACTTCAATGGCTCAGACCGCCACGGCCAGGGACTCTACGGCAACAGTCTCGTCGCGCTCGATGCGGCAACCGGCAAACTCCGCTGGTATCGCCAGCTTGTTCATCACGATCTCTGGGACTACGATCTCGCCGCCGCCCCCATTCTCATAACTGTTACTCGCAACGGCCGCCGCATCCCTGCCGTCGCGCAGATCACGAAAATGGGCCTTGCCTTTCTCTTCGATCGCCGCAATGGCGAGCCGATCTTCGGCATCGAGGAACGGCCGGTCCCCCAGACTCACGTCCCCGGCGAACAGACATGGCCCACGCAGCCCTTCCCCGTAAAGCCGCCGCCGCTCGCAAAGAACACCTTCGTCCCATCCGACATCTACGACCTCACGCCCGACCACGCAGCTTTCTGCAAACAGCTCTTCGAGAACAACCATATGTTCACCGAGGGCCCCTACACGCCCATGCCCCTTAACAACAATGAGGCGAGAGCCGGGCAAAAGAATGCCCTGCTCTTCCCCAGCACTCTCGGCGGCGGCAACTGGAGCGGCTTCTCTTACGACCCGCGCCTCGGCTATATCTTCACCAACGTGAACAACATCGGCCAGTGGGGCCACATGGAGCTTCGCAGGGATCCCAAAACCGGCGAGGAGAGTTACATCCGCACCTCAGCGCTCGGTGGTTACGCGCGCTTCTGGAATCCCGCGAACCACATTCCGTGCACAAAGCCTCCATTCGGTGAGCTTGTCGCGGTCAACGTCAACACCGGAGCGATCGCCTGGAGGATGCCGCTCGGTTCCGTCCCCGAACTTGAACAGCAGGGCATTCACAACACCGGCTCGATGAACCTCGGCGGCAGCATCGCCACGGCCGGCCGCGTCATCTTCATCGCCGCCAGCAACGACCATCAGTTCCGCGCCTTCGATTCAAAAACCGGAAAGCTGCTATGGCAGCGGCCGATTGATGCCAACGGCCACTCCATCCCCATCACATATCTGGGCAGGGATGGCAGGCAATATGTCGCGATCATGGCGGCCGGCGGAGGCGCCTATTTCGGTGGGGCGCCGAGCGATAGCCTGATCGCCTTCGCGCTTCCAAAACCCGGCGCGCCCCCCGAGCCGACAATGCTTACCGAACGAACGCCCTCACAGCCCTCAGCTCCGGAATCGAAAGCATCTCTCCAGTCCGCCCCTCGAACGCTGCCGGAGGGCCCCGGACGCGATCTCGTCGCAAGAACCTGCGCTGGCCAGTGTCACGATATCCGCACCGTTACCAGCCACCGTATGTCCGGCGCCGAATGGTCCGCCATGGTTCAAACCATGATCACCCGCGGCGCTTCCGCCAGCGAAGCTGAGGCTAAAACTATCACGAACTACCTCTCCACGCACTTCGGGCCGCCGCGCTGAACCCATGAGTGCCGCGGCGCACGGGCTGGTCGTTTATTGTTGCTGCGCGCAGGCGACGGCGTGACGCCGATTGAGGAACGTCTCGGCCAGACCGTCAATGCGCTTGCCGAGAGGGGTGTAGGAGACCACGTGCTCACGCGGCGTTTCTGAATTATCTTGTTGCGGCAAACTTGCTCGCGGGCGCTGTCTTCATGTTCCTGCACGCCGCCTCACACTGGCGTACGTGAATTCTCATTCCACTAACTTATACGCCCCGAATCAGAACTGAAGGCGCAATCCGAGTTGGATGATGCGCGGCTGTTCCGCGCTTTGAATTTGCCCGAAGAATGGGCTCGAGGCATCCAGATTCGGCGGATCGAATCGAACCTGATTGAAGGCATCGAAAAATTCCGCCCTGAACGTCAGATTCATGCCTTCTCGCAGCACGAAGGTCTTAAAGAGCGAAATATCCCAGTTCATAAAGCCCGGAGATGCTATAATGTCCCGGCCGGCTGTGCCGAAAGTCAGCGGCGCGGCCTGGGTGAACGCGAGTGGATTGAACCAGTAAAGCGATCGATTGTTCGAACCGAAGCCCTCGCGGGGCGTGATGGTCGCGCCCTTTAAACTGAACGAGGAATATGGGTCAATCCCAATCGCATTCGCGTGCTGTGTAACATACGCGATGGTTGATGTGTTCGGCGAAGTCACGTTGCGATTTACGCCCGATTGGAGCGTAGGGATGAGATTCAACTGCCATCCGCCGATCAACTGGTTTAGTGCGCCTGAAGCTGAGCCCAGTATCTTTTTCCCTCTGCCGAAAGGTAATTCGTAGAGGACGCTGCCGACAAACCGGTGGCGGATGTCAAAGTCAGAAGAACCCTTATCCAGCTGGAAATTTGCCGGATTCAGATTTGGGCTTCCGTACGATCCGCCTGAGTCTGTGTCGATGGAATGCGACCAGCTGTAAGCCAGCAGGATCGAGACACCCGCGCTGAAACGGCGCTCCAGCTTGGTGTTCAGAGAGTTGTAGTTGCCTTTTCCTGATTCCGACGAATAGAGCATTCCGCCCAGATTCGGGAAGGGCTGCGCTCCTGGAACAACGTTATAGAGTACGCCGGGAACCGCGGGCGCATCCGAATTGTAGCGTTTCGAGAGCAGCCGGGATTGTGAACCGACATAGGCCACCTCGGCCAGCCAGTTCTGGCCGATCGATTTTTGAATCGAGAGGTTCCACATGTACTCACGCGGTTTTCGGCCTCTCAACTCTTCGGCGAACAGGTTGGTGCCCACCGGCGTTACATAGCTGGCTGAGATCGGCGGCACCGCGACCACCGGCAAAGTATTGACGCCAAATTGCGCCGGCGGCAGACCCTGCCCGGTATAAGACAGATTCTGCTGGAAGAACGTCGGAGGCGAGTTTGTCGTGAACTGCGTCTCATTCATCTGAGTCTGGTCAAAGTAGATACCCGCTCCCGCGCGGATGGTAAATGACCTTGCCCATTCCGGGTTCCACGCCAGCCCAAGGCGAGGCGCAAAATTCAGGTGGTCCGGATTGATGATGGATTTGCGAATCTGGCCCAGTACTGGGAAAAGTTGCTTGCCGGTGTTGAAGTCAAACCCGAACACATGGTTCAATTCTTCGGCCACGGGCGGGGTTACATATTCGTACCGCAAACCGTAGTTGATCGTCAGATTGCGGGTGATCTTCCAATCGTCCTGCGCGTAAAGATTCGTCGTGTAAAACCGGAAATGCGTCTGCGATGTCCCAACGGCTCCGCTCATCGTCGTGGGATAGCCAAGCAGGAAGTCCGCAACCGAGTTGCCGGACCCAACCACCGGATTTCCCGTGGTGGCGTTCAGGGCGGCAGTCCAGCTGGAGGCAAAGCCGAACGAGCCGCGGGGGCCGTTGTCGGAATCGAGAAACATGCGGGACTGTCGCACTTCCGCGCCAAATTTCAAAGCATGGCTGCCACGCGTCCAGGACAGACTATCGGCTAACTCGTAATTATTGATTTTGTCGCCCTGAGTCAGCCCATTGCTTCCAATGCCGCTATAGCCCGTCCATGAAACGCCCGGAACGCCCCAGTTCAACGGTGCGGTGGAAATACCGGTAATACCGATCGCCGCAGCGATATTCGAGTTCACCGGCACCTGCTGACCGAACAGATTCGCATAGCTGTGGTAAACGCGCGCGACGTTGACAATCGTGGGCGTGATTGTGGTCGTCAACTGCGCGACTTCGTTCTCGCCCGACGACGCCACCTGTTGCCCGCCATACGGGACGAGCGATGCCGGGATCAGCGGCGCATTCTGCCAGGTCTGGCGGCCAAACAGCGAGTTTTTTGGAGAGATGAGGTAATCGACGCGTACCGTTTCCTGGTTGTCGTTGATCTTCTGAACCGGCGTTCCGACAAGATTCGCGCCCTGCACCGGCAGGCTGTTTACTACCGGAATATACGGAAAGAAATTCTTCGAGACCGTATTGATCCGGCTTGTCGGAATCACATTGCCGGCGAAAGGCGCCCGCGTACCCGTAGTCGAGTCGAACGTGAGCGGATCGTAGATGGGAGCGTCGAGAGTGAAATTGCCATTCAGTTCGTCCTGGCGTGGATAGTCGCCACGCTGAATCACGCCGAGCCGCTGCTTCACGCCCTCAAAATTGCCGAAAACAAACAGCTTGTCTTTCAGGATCGGAGCGCCGAGACTGAATCCGTATTGATTACGTTTGAATGGTTCGGTAGTCGCCGAAAAGAAATTTTTGGCGTCAAAGGCGTCATTACGGAGGAACTCGAACACCGAACCGTGCCACTGGTTTGTGCCGCCTTTGGTCGCAACGTTGATAATGCCGGGTGAATTACCGAACTCCGGTTCGAAGAAGTTTCGCTGGATTTTGAATTCTTCGATTGCGTCGAGCGACGGATTCACCGCGGTATCTCCCACCCTGGGATTGCGCAGTTCCACGCCGTCGAGCAAATAACTGGTTGAGCTCTCGCGTTGACCGCCAACGAGAATGCTGCGATCGGACCGGCCCGTAGTTGATGCAACGAAACTCGCCGGTCCCTGGGATGCCGGAATTTGCGGGACCACGCCAGGCGATAAGGATCCCAAAGTCAGGTAATTGCGGCCGTTCAACGGCAAATCGTTTACAGTCCGCTGTTCGATCGTTTGCCCCAGGGAGGCCGTGTCCGTGTCCATCACAGCAGCCCGGGCAGTAACTTCCACCTGCTGCGAAAGCTGGCCGACCTTCATCGTAAAATCGAGGCGCGCGCGTTGGGCGACGTCGAGCGTCACGCCCGAAGCGAGCGCGGTCTGGAACCCCTGGGCGCCTACTTTCACGTCGTATTTGCCAGGGGGAAGCTGAGACACAACGTATTCGCCGGTCGCGGATGTGGTACGAACCTGGCCCGTCGACGTTTCCGTGACGGTCACTGTCGCATTGGGAACAACAGCGCCCGTTTCGTCGGTGATCACGCCGGCAATCGCCGAGGTATTGGTTTGAGCTGAAGCCCCGCCAACCAAAAGAATGGCGGACAGAATTCCAAAGACGAAAGCCTTACGGCGCAGATTGAGCATTTCTACCTCCTGGATCGCCCTGTTCTTGGCAACGAAGTCTATCCGAAAAGCCCGGGAAAATCAATCGATTAGCGCCGAAATCTGCGGGGAGGCACGGCGGCGTTGATCACTATCCTTGTTGGACCGATGAGAGCGGTCCCTCGCATCCGCGCGTTGCGGTCGATCGCCGTAAAGTAGCGCGGCTACTCTGACAGTATGCTGGATTGATGCAAGCGCCCGTGATGCCGCAGGGGCATGCGGTTCCCGATGAAACGCAGATCCTCGGGCTTCTTGGCGGCCTGTTAATTCTGGCCTTCTTCGCCAACCGCTTCTCACGGCTGTCGCGAGTCCCTGACCTGTTCATCCTCATGCTCACCGGCCTCGCACTCGGGCCATTATCCGGCTGGCTCCAGGCCGGCGAACTCATGGTGTTCACGGAGTATCTGGGCACGTTCGCGCTGATCCTTATCCTCTTCGAAGCCGGAACGGAAATCCGTTTGCGCGAAGCGCTGCGCCACTTTCCCGTCGGCCTGCTCTTCGCAGTTGTCTCTTTTGCGGCCAGCTTCGCGGTGGCCGCGTGCGTGGGCAATTGGCTGATCGGGCTTGCGCCCCACAATTCCCTGCGCTTCGGCGCGGTGCTCGGCTGCGTCAGCGGAACCGTCGTGATTCCGGTGCTGAGCCAGTTTGAGATCGGCGGCCCGGTTGCCGTGGTTCTCATTTTGGAAGCCGCGCTGGGCGATGTGATCGCAGTAATCACCGTAGGGAGCCTGACAAACATTGCCGAAGGCGATCCGCTGTTCGCCGGATTCCTTACCGGCCTGCTAACGCGGACGTTCGTCGCCACCGCCGCAGCGGTTGCCGCTGGTCTGCTGTGGTCCCGCGGCCGCTTCCGCTTTGCGGCGGACCGGTTCTCCAGCGTGCTCCAGGTCGGCGTCGTGCTGTCGGTCTTTACCTTGACGAGAGTTGCGGGTGGAAGCGGCCTGCTGGCGGTTTTGGCGTTCGGCCTTACGGTCGCAAACGCGAACAGCAGCGCCGCCGGTGCTGGCGCCAACGCACCGGGGCTGCTGACGTTTCATTCGGACCTGAGCTTTCTCATACGATCCTTCTTCTTTGTGTTGCTGGGCGCTTCGGTTCAACTGATTGGGCGCGCGTACCTCGTCGCGGCGCTCGTCCTTCTCGGCGGGCTCGTGCTCGGCAGGGTCGGCTCGGTTTATGCGTTGGGCCTCGCGATGCGAGATATCCGAAAACCGCAACGGAGCCTGCTCATAACCTTACTGCCCAGAGGACTCGTGAACGCCGTTCTCGCCATTGAAGTGGCGGCGCAGGCGCCTGAAATGAAATTTTTGCCGGCGATGGCGTTCACGCTCATCCTTGCGACCAATCTGTTGGTCGTTCTGGCAACGTGGCGCTTCCGGCACGCGCTGAATTGAGTGCTGCTCGCGCTCACACCTGATCGCATTTAGGGGGCTGTGAATCAGAAAACGAAGGCAAGGCCGCCGCGGAAGCTGCGCGGCGTATTCACCAGCAGAATCGACTGGCTACCCACGGATATCGGCAAATATCCCTGCGCCAGTAAATTCCGCAACTCGGCTGAGGCCTCGAGCTTTCCTGGCAATCCGGAAAACTTCGGAATCGGCTGGTGAACCACGATGTTCAGGCCCGGCTCCGGTCGCGCCGATTGCGTCGAAAACATCGGACCCGGCAGTGCCGAGCGATAGTCCGTCCATTCATAGCTCGCGATAAACCGCGTCCCGGTCGCCCGGATCGTTCCCGAAGCCCGCAAGTCCAGCGCGCCACGGTGCTCCGAGCGCAGCGCCGAGCGAAGATCGTCTGCCGATGCGACGGTGGCGCCCGCCACTGGCGAAAGCACTCCGAGTGACCCGTACATCACGGTCAGTTTGTAGTTGTCGCCCAGGTCCTGCGTCGCCGAGGCGATGTATCCAACTGTCTCGAACCGGCCCGCATTGAATAGTCCGCTCGATGAAAACAGATCCGGCATCAGATCGCCCTGAAACATTCCGGCTACCGGATTGGCGATTGTCAGCGCGGTATTCGAGACATCTTCGCGATAACCCGAAACTCTGAATTGTCGCGAACCGAAGCGTTGCGTGACTCCCGCCTCGAAATCCTTGCCGTACTGCACGCGAGCGCGGCCGTCCCGCAGAGTAACTCGCGGAACCAGTGAAACCGCGGTCAGATCGCGCTGCAAATCAGAGTCGCCGCCTGAGTTGTTCAGCCCGAGCTCAGGCCGCGGGTTGCCCGAGGTAAACGTGAAGTCCACCGTTCCTCGCGGAATCGCGCGAGTCAGCTTCGCATATGGGCTGAAATATTCCAGCCGCTCCGTGAACGAAACGAAGTCCATCTCGCTTCCATACTCGAGCGAAAGCGAATCGCTGATCTGCCGTTTATCGGCCACCGAAAGGCCTAACGTTCTCAGCACGGGCATCGAGCTGTCGCTCACTGAATTCGGCGCCACGCCCTGGCCAGGCCGCAATGGCACGAAGAACTGCCGCATGGTTACGGACACCGCGGGCTCGAGCCCGGCATCCAGCTTTCTGCTATATGTTGTGCGGATGGCCGCCGCCGGCGCGCCCGTTATCGGGGTGTAACCTACATTGCCCGTCACCGCGAGGCGATTGTCGCCATAAACCGAAGTGGCAAACGCGAACTGCGTCCCGAGGTCGGCCTGCCCGTAATCGCCCACCGTCTGCGCTCCATCGGCTGCGGAGATCCGGAGAAGCCCTCGGGAGTCGCTAAACACCGCGCCCTTGTCTTCGGCGCTCTCAATCTGCGCGCCGTCCGGAGCCCTCGCCGTCCGGGTCCTCATCTCTGGCATGAGCCTCAGAATAGGCCGCAGCGAATTGTCCGCTCTCAGCGTCCACTTCCAGCTGTCGCTCATAAGCCCGTTGGGGACGGGCATCGTCGCTACCAGTTGGATCGAGCTGAATACGTGGGTCAGGTTTACCTGCAGCAGGCTCCGCATACCCGGCCTGATGGCGATATGGTCTTTCGTCGCCGGGAAGAAATTCGCGAATGTGATTCGAACCGAGTAAAGATCCGGCAGCAGATCGTCGAAAGAGAAATTCCCTTCTGTATCTGTCGCCGCGCGTTGCAGCAGCCGGTCCTGTCTGTTGAAAAGCTGTACAACGGCGCCGGCCTGGGGGCGCCCGGTGACGTCGCTTACGAGGCCGCTCAAGTCGCCCGAGAAGCGGATCGTACCCGAGCCGAATGCCGGGGACACAAGGAACGAAGTCGCAGCTATCAGCCCCGCGACTGGCGCCGACCACATCGGGCAATGACCCATAGCGCCTCTCATCGTCCTCCGGAACTGCTCCCGCCTCCGGACCAGGTATCGACCCTAGTTTACCGTAAAGTTCGCCTGCTGCTGCAGGGTCTGGTTGGTTTTCCGATCGATCGCCCGAATCTTCAGGCTATACGTACCAGGCTGCAGCGATTGCAAAGGCAGCAGCTTTTCGATCGTCACCTGGTTGGCCGACGCGTTCGGTACCTTCGTCAGATCCTCGGCGAAGCTCATCACCTTCTCGCCGCTCGAGCCAGCCTTGTCGATCTCGTATTCGATCGATCCGTTCGGCTTTTGTGTCTTCTCGTCCGGCGCAAAGTTGTAGAGCTGCAGGTAAATTCCCATCTTTTCATCGCATCCGGCAGGCTTGCCGGGCGCTGTACAGCGGAGAAATTTATCGCCCAGGCGAGGCCGCACCTTCATATCGCCAATCGCGAACATCGCGCCGCCGATGCTCCGTGTCGGCAGCTTCTCGAGCGAGTCCGCCAGAATCAGGCTGCTCGAAGCCAGCCGCTCATCGTCGAAATGCGGAACGTCGAGCGCGACTTCGTAATTGTTCATGTTCCCGGCGATCACGTCCTTCGCCACCACATTCAGCCGATACCGGCCCGGAGCCAGAGGGACCGACTGCTGGTAAATCGACCGGTTCTTGACGAATTCGCTGAACAAATTCGGGGGCTCCGCCACTTCGAGCGACTTCTCGAACGTCGTCACCGGCCGCCGCGTCATTGTCGAAATCCTTCCCAGCAGGTGAATCTCGGATTTCTGCATCCCGTCTTTCAACTGGAACTGCAGATCGCGGTTTTCAAACTGGATCGTGATATTCGCCAGAACGTTATAGTCGGTCACTTTCACGTAATCCACCCGCGCCTGCATCGGCAGGATGTTGTACGTGATCCGCGTCGTGATCGATGCTTCGAGGTCCTTGAACTTCACCTTCGGCGGCTGCTGCAGTTTCGCGAACTGCTCCAGCCGGTTGAACTCGTTGTAGCTTGCCGGCGTTCCGCCCAGCGGCGATCCGAGGTGCGTTCCATCCGTTCGCTGGAAGCGCGCCAGCTTCGAGCTGAGGCCCAGCTGCTCGGCCATCGTCAAACCGGCGTTCGGCACATACAGCAGAGCGTCTTTTTCGGACGGATCCATCGTCATGCGATACTCGCCGGTCATTGTCGGATCGACGAACTCGATGATCACGTCGTTCCCGATGCCTTCGATATATCGGTAGCGCCAGTCTTCGAACGGATAGGTTGAGGTCTCCCCGCCACCTTCCGCCGCCGGCCGTTCGTACGTGCCGCCGGAAGGATGCGATTCCACCTCGTCCGGCGGACCGAACGTAATATAAATGCGTCCCCGGTCCGTCTTCCAGCCCGGAATACCGGACGCGTAATGCTCGTTCGCGTAGGCGATGCGGCGGTAATGCTCTTCCTTATATTCGTTCTCTACGGTGTCGGGCGTGGGGTCGCGCCGCAGCCAGAAATTCTCGACGAACTGCTCGCGCTCCTCATCGGTACTGAGCTGTTTGAACGCCTTGCGCTCTTCATCCGTGATGATGTACGCCACGTCCTCGTTCTGCCACTTCTTCCAGGGCGTCTCGAGCTCTTTTTTGAGCTGCGCTTCTTTCTTCTTGCGCTGCTTCTCCGTAAGAGGCTTGGCTACCGTTTCGCGCTTCGAATCGCCATTCTTGCTCTTAGTCTTTTTGTTGCCGGAGGCGCCGTCCTGCGCAATCGAGGGAGCGACGATGAACAGCAGCAGAGCCAGGCCGAATGCCGAGGCCTGAAGACCCTTTTTTCCCATACCGTAAATGTTCCTCTGTGAGGAGATAAGTACTTCCCAGTGTACCCTGGAAGTGGGCTCCACGCGCTTGTCCAACGACGAGACGCGGCGTCGTAAGAATCGGTTTCCGCCAGCCACGATATTCCTCCGCTCAGCGACGCCGGCAGGGGACCGGCAGCGCCGCGCAGGCAACGTAAAAGTCAAAGGGAGTGAACCCCTCCGCGCCACCTCGACCGGAAGAACTTCCGCGGATGGCCGATCCCGAGGAACAGCGGACGAGGGAGGGCATTCTCAACGAACTCGTCGCCGACCCGGAGAGCCACTTCGGCGAATACACGAACCGGTTCGGAAATGGCTGAGTCCGAATGAAGCGGCGCTATGCTCTTGCGCCGCAGGCTGCCCGGGACTGGGTGCGAATCTGGGCTATGTCCGGGGACGCCAGCTCGCGTGGAATCGGTCATCCGCAGCAAGTTCGCTCATATCGGCTTTTCCGGACGCGGGACATTGGCGCCGCGATCCGACGCCCGCGCCGGTGCGTTTTTTTTGGTTTATTCGTACCTGATCGTCTACAGGCCTGAAGCGAAGCCGCTGCAAATCGTCGCCATCCTGCACGCCAGTCGTGACGTCGCGGCCGTGCTGCCCCCGCATCTCTTTGAATAATTGTCGAAGGGCCGCCCGTTCACAATAAAAATCGAATACATGTCCCGCCGGATTCGCATTACCGTTGCCTACGACGGCACCGACTTTCACGGCTGGCAGGTCCAGCCCGGCCTGCCCACCATCCAGGGCGCCCTCGAGGAAATCGCCGCCGGCCTCGAAGGCTGTCCGGTCCACGTGGCGGGCTCTGGCCGTACCGATGCCGGCGTCCATGCGCACGCCCAGATCGCTGCCTTCACCATCCGCAACCCCATTCCCGTCGATAACCTCCGCCGCGCCGCAAACCGCCTCCTCCCTCCGGCCATCCGCGTCCTCCACGCCGCCGAAACCGACCCGAACTTTCACCCCCGCTTCGACGCGATCGACAAGACGTACCGCTACACCATCTTTCGCGAGGCGATCTGTTCGCCATTTGAGTGGCGGTACGTCTATCATCACCCGTACCCCCTCGACGAACCAGCCATGATCGACGCTGCTCCACGCTTCGAGGGCGAACACGATTTCACCTGCTTCGCGGCCTCCGACAATCGCGATGCCGAGGGCGGCTCGAAAATCCGTACCATCTTCGAATCCCGCCTCGAACGTCTGCCGGATCGGATGATCTTCCACGTCCGCGGCAGCGGTTTTCTCAAGCACATGGTCCGAAATATGATCGGAGCGCTGATTGAGATCGGCCGTGGCAATCTCTCGCCCGGCGGCCTTGATGGCTTCCTGTGCGGTCGCGCGCCAGGAAAAGCCGGCCCCACCGCGCCCGCCAGAGGGCTTGCGCTCGTCACGGTATCGTATCCTGCGCGTGCTACTCTGAGGCAGTGAACCGCCTCTACGACCTCGATCCTGGCGCTGACGCGCCCGAGATCGTGCGGATGATCGTCGAAATCCCCCAGCACTCGGCGAACAAGTATGAATACGACGGGAATCTCGGCGTTTTCCGGCTCGACCGCGCGCTTTACTCTCCCCTTCACTACCCTGGAGACTACGGCTTTATCCCAGGCACCCTCGCCGACGACCGTGATCCCCTGGACGTGTTGGTACTCGTTCAGCAGCCGAGTTTTCCGGGCGTCATGATCGAAGTCAGGCCTGTCGGCGTTCTCAATATGCAGGATGGCGACGAGAAGGATCAGAAAATCCTCTCTGTACCCACCCGGAATCCCCGCTATGACCAGATCCACACAATGGATCAGATCTTTTCCCATGTCCGCCGTGAAATCGAGCATTTCTTCTCGATTTATAAGGAACTCGAGGGCAAAGTGACCACGATGGAAGGCTGGGGCGGCCCGCGCGAAGCGCGAAAAGCGATCACCGAAAGCCGCCAGCGTTATCTTGACGCTCACCGCGTCGATACGCCTGTCGAACAGCCTGCAACCGTTTGACCGGGAATCCGAATCCTATCTCATTCCTGACTTAATGCTGAATTTTTGAGATTAC
>Ga0157369_10005334_pt1 | contig 14979 bp, 17 predicted proteins | sample C25metaG_FD_113461 | JGI IMG/M metagenome (GOLD analysis project Ga0157369, IMG submission 113461) | Corn rhizosphere microbial communities from Kellogg Biological Station, Michigan, USA - C2-5 metaG | ecosystem: Host-associated > Plants > Roots > Rhizosphere > Soil | place: USA: Michigan... | reverse complement strand
GGGCAGCGGGTGCAATCGGCCAGGTACGGCGAGGTCGCGCCACGGCGCTTTGCGCGTCGTGCGTCTGGCAGATTCGCGGCGAGGTCGCGTCTCATGCACCCCGATTCCAGAGGACGTTGCGCAGCGGGACCACCGTTTCCAGCGTTCGATAGCGAAAGCTGCCGCTCGCGCTGCCCGGGATCGATCCTTCGAGCCGGCCCGGGCACGCGGCCTTGTCGTCCTGCTCGCAGTCGAACAGCACCCAATGGAAGTCGCGCACGAGCGTGCGATCGGCACGCTCGCCGCGCACGACGATGCCGATGCGCAGCGCCTTGATGCGCTCGAGCGTGGCGCGCGGTGCGGCCAGGAGCGCAGCCTGCGACCAGGGACCGCTCGCCTCGGCAGGCACCCAGGTATCGAGGGCGCCGTCGCCGTCGCTGTCGACGCCGTACTGGAACTTGACATTGACGACGTTCGACGTGAGCGGGACGGGCGCATCGCCGTTGGCGAGATCGGTGCTGCGCAACGTCTGCGCGACCACGTCGAAGCGGATCGTCGAGGCGCGGCCCGCCGCGCCAAGGTTCAGCAGCACGGTGGTGACTGGCAGGTCGATCGCGACGGTTGCAGGCGTGATGTCGACGACCCCGGCGATCGGCGTGGCGACCGCCAGCACTTGCGTGACCACGCAGGCGCCGGCGCGCGTGATCGCCACGATGCGATCGCCGACCGCGAAGCCGTCGGTACTCTCGACGCGCAGAACGGTGCCTGCCGGCGCGGCGCTTGCTAGCGCTGCGGGCAACGCCATGTGCCGTGCGAACGACTGCCGGACCACGAGCGTGTCGGGGCGGTCGGCGGCGCCCCCGTCGCCGATCAGCACGTCGATGGGCCGCAGCGTCGCCGCCGCGTCGGCGACGACGGGGCAGGCGTCGAGCCAGCGCGCGGCCGACGCCCAGCCGGCGCCGGCGTTGCCGATTTGCGAGGCGAGCGTGAACAGCGCGAATGCGCCGCTGGCTTGCGCGTCGGCGACGATGACCGCGTTGCGCCTGACCGTGTCGACGCCCAGGAAGGCCCGGTGCACGATGACGAGCGACGCCATCGCCACGGCGAGTCCGACGAGTGTGTCGATGAGCGAGGCGCCGCGCACGCTGGGCTCAGGAATGCGGCAGCACCGCGGCGACGGACGTGCGATGCGCAACGGGCTCGCCCGGCAGTTGCCATTGCACGGTGACCCGGATGCGCCGCCCTTCGGTGGTGTCGTCGATCGTGACCCGCGGCGCGTTCGCCTGGGCGCTGACCCCGGGCAGCCGCATCGCCCGCGCGAGAATGCGCCGGTATCCGTCGCCGTCGGCGGCAGCGTCATAGCGGGCGGCAAGCGTTGCCGGTGCCTCGGCCGACATGCGGCCGATGCCGGCGGCGGCAATGTCGAAGCCTTCGTTGCGCCACTGAGCGCTTCCGCTCGTTGCGAGGGCGCCGGCAAGCAGGCCGAGCAGGCCAAGGATGCCGACGGAGAACACACACAGCGCCACCACCGCCTCGAGCAGCACCATGCCGCGCAGTGCCGTTACGCGCACGGACGCTGCGCTCGGGCGCGGGACTTTGCTGGGGACGCGCCGGCGGCGGATACGCGCGACGCGTGGTTGCGGTGGATTCATGCGCACGTGCCGTCGGCGCGGGTCGTCCAGCAGTCGGCCGTGCGGGACCAGCCCGGCGGCAGGGAAAGCGTGGCCCGGGCACCCCGATGGTCGATGGTGTACGCAAAACCATCCATGCCCTTGCCTGCGCTGCCGGTGGCCGTATACGTGAACGTGGTGGATGTTGCGGCGCAGGTGAGCACGAAGGCATCGGCAGCACCGGCGGTGGGCGCCGCGATCCCGCACAGTCCGCTTTCGTCGACGTACGAACGCTGGTCGAGGAAGTATTCCTCCATGCGCGCATGCGCGTTGGCGAGGTCGGCGACGGCCTCCAGGATGCGCGCGCGCTTCACGTAAACCGCATACGACGGCAGCGCGATCGTGGCGAGCACGGCGACGATGGCGACGATGATCATCGTTTCCAGCAGGCTGAAGCCCTGGCGCCCGTTGCGGCTCATGGACAGGCGTCGGCCGACGTTTCGATGCGCGCGCGGCCGCTGTTCGCCAGGATGACCTTGCGCGCACGCTGGCCGCTGCGGCACAGCGTGAACGTGCCCATCTGCAGCGCGCCGTCGAAGCGCCGTGCGTGCCCGGCGCTGGTGTACGACACGTAATCGGCGACCGGCCGGTTGCCATGGATGGTGATGCCGGCAGGTGCCGACCGCTCGCGCGCGAGAATGTCCGTTGCCGTGGCGCGGGTATCGTCGGGCACGACGACCCATCCGCCTTCCCATGCCATCGCGCCGGCTTCGCAGGCGCCGTCGCCCGGACAGACGTCGACGCGGTTGCCGCGCCGGATGGCCTCGCTTCGCGCAAGGTCGAGTGCATGCACGAGCGCGTCGGCGCGATCCTGCAGCTGGTGCTCGGCGAGCCACGCGCCGAGGGTGGGTGCGCCGAGCGCGCACACGATGCCGGCGATCGCGAGGGCGATCATCAGTTCGACGAGTGTCATGCCGCACGGACCGGACGGGAATCGCATGTCGCGATTCTGCGAAGCCCGATCGCGGCGCGATATCGGCGAGGTGGCCTAGGCCGTTCGCGCTATTGGCGGCGGAGACCGCCGCAGCCACGGTCGTGCGGCCGCGGACGGCGATCCGACTCCCCCGTTTGGAGGATGCGCAAGCGCAAGGCTGGAGTAGCATCGCATCTCGTTGATGCATCGGCGGCGGGCGCACGTGCTCGAGGCCGTCGCATCGGCGCGAGCGGCGGGCATCTGCTTCCTTATCCAAAATCGCAGGGGAGACGACGATGAAACCGAGCAAGAGCTGGTGCATGGCTTTCGCGTTCGCACTTTTCGTGACACAGGCGGCGGCACAGACCACGGCCGGGTCGGGAACCGTGATCGTCGTGCCGCTCGTGGCGCAAACGGCGTCGTTCGCAACCGACGTGCTGCTGCGCAATACGAGCGGGACGGCAATGACCGTAAACGTCACGTTCCAGGAGGCGACCGGCTCGTCGACGCCAGGGCTCCATGCGTGCCAACCGTTTCCGCTGGCCACCGGCCAGACGCTTGCGCTGACGCTCGCGTCGCAGTGCACGCTCGCTGCCGGCAGTCACTTCGGAATGGTGATCCTCGAGGACGCGGCGGTCGAGAAGACGCATACGTTCGTCGCGTACTCGCGCAGCCAGACGCCCGCGGGCGCCGGTTTCAGCGTCGAAGGTTTCCCGATCGGTAATTTTTCCGCGCAGGCGGCCAGCGTGCTGGGCCTGAAGCGGACGGGCAGCGGCGCGAAATTCCAGTCGAACTGCTTCGTCGGTGCGCTGGGCGAGACGGTCGACTATCGGTTGCGCCTTTTCAGCGGCGCCGACAGCGCGCAGATCGGCAACGCGCTGACTGGAACGCTGCAGCCGTTTCAGATGCTCCGCTTCCTCGACGTGTTCGGGGTTGCCGGTGCGCCCGCCGGCGACTATGCGAACGTGCGCGCGCTGTTCGAGGTGACGACCGCATCGCGGCCGGCGCTCGTCGGCTTCTGCACGCTGCAGGAGAGCGTTACGTTCGGCGCCGACTTCCGCATCGCGAAAAGCCAGGATGCACTCGACAACCGGCAGCGGCGCACGATGTGCTATAGCGCCGACGACTGTCTCACGGCGAATACCGTGGCGCCGACGCAGATCACCGACGCCGCGCGCAAGAGCATTCACTACTTCCTGGTTGCGCAACCCGATTACGTGAAATGCGACCTCGTCAGCGATCGGCTGGGCGATCTCGAGATGCAGTTGCGAGGCCCCGGCGACGTGTTCGCCGCGCCGGTGTTCGCCGCGAGCCCGCCTTACTCGGGCGGTGGCAACAACCAGACGAGCTTCTACGTCTTCACCGGCAATCGCGCCGCGGTGAACAACGGCGTCGCGACGCGCTGGTTCATCGACGTGTCGTTCCGCGAGGGCGGCAATCCGACGCTGCCGATCAACTACGGCATCGTCTGTCATTCGGGCAACGGCGTCAGCGTCGCGTGGTACAGGACATCGGACGTCGACAATTTCTGAACGCGGCGCGGGGTGCGGCGCGCCGCGCCCCGCGCCTCGCGCGCCGCGTCCCGCGCATGCTTTTTGACGCCCGTCGTGTAAAAATTTCAACGCAATCCACTCGCGGGGTCGGTGTGACAAGATTGTGCGCACGCCACCGCGGAGAGCATCATGCAAGCCATTCGCCAGTTCGTGTTCGCCTCGCTCGCGATGCTGTTCGCCGCGCACGCCGCGGCGCAGATCGACGGCGCCGGGACGAGCATCATCATCCCGCTCGTTGCTTCCACCGCATCGTTCACGAGCGAAGTCACCGTCAAGGACGAATCCGGTACCGCGCACAGCGTGTCGATGACGTTCTACGAGGCGCAGACGTCGGCAACGCCGGGCACGAGGACGTGCAGCCCGATATCGCTCTCGGCGTTCCAGGTGACGACCGTTTCCGTGGCTGCGCAGTGCGCGCTGGCCGGAAACCATCACGGCTTCGTCATCCTGCGCGACGCGAGCGACAACTGGTTCTTCGCGTTCTCGCGCACGCAGAACCCGCAGGGCATCGGGTTCTCCGTCGAGGGATATCCGCTGGGTCACATCGGCGGCGGCGATCCGTTCTCCGAAGTCGGTGGCATCAAGCGCAAGGCGGCAAGCGGTGCGTCGCCCGCTTACCAGACGAACTGCTTCGTGGTGACGCTCGACGATCCCGTGACGTATGCGGTCAGCGTCGACGACGGCAACGGCTCGGGCACGCTCGTCGATTCGCTCGGCGCGTTCCAGATGAAGCGCTACCTCGACATCTATGCGGCAACCGGTGCGCCCGCCGGCGACCACGCCAACACGACGGTGACGTTCGAGAAGATCGACGCCGCGCAGTTTCCCGATACGCTCATCGGATTCTGCACGGTCCAGGACAATACGTCGTTCGGCGCCGACTTCCGGATCGCGAAGACGCTGAACGAGGCGGATACCGGCCGCCTCCGCTTGAACTGCTTCGCGGCGAGCTTCGGTTCACAGACGGGCGAGTGCACGTCGAGTCTTCTGCCCTCCGCGCCCGCGGTCCCGAATGCGACCACGAAGGTGCGCATGCTCACGCTGATCCACGCACCCGACCGGGCCGCGTGCTCCATCATCAGCGCCAGCGCCAACCTCGAGATGCGCCTCGTGCGCATTGCAGACGGCGCAGTCGTGGCCGGCGGCAGCAACGCGACGTCGTTCCAGTACAACACCGGCAAGCGCTCGGCGATCGGCGGCGGGTTCCACCAGTACTACTTCCTCGAGGTCGGCCCCATCGCCAACACGGGCACCTTCCCGATTCCATTCGGCATCAAATGCACGTCGGGCAACGGCATGGCCGATCCCGTCGCCGTACAGGGCGTGGCCGACGATTTCTGACGCGGCAAGCGGCGCGTCGCGCGCCCACGCGGGTGCCCGCGTGGCGGCGATGACTTGCATCGTGGATCCGGTGGCGGCCGATGCGCAGCGGGAGGCGCTTCTGTTATCGTAGGCGGCGCCGGCGCGATCCGCGCCGTTTTGCGAGTGTCCGATGAACGCCGCCGACCCTGTCGCTTCCCACAGGCCCGTGTTCCAGTGGAACGATCCGCTGCTTCTCGAGCTGCAACTGAGCGAAGACGAGCGGATGGTCCGCGACACCGCGCACGACTATGCGCGGGAGCGCCTGATGCCCCGCGTGCGCGATGCGTTTCGCCACGAGACGAGCGATCCGTCGATCTTCGGCGAGATGGGCGCGCTCGGTCTCCTCGGCGCGACGCTGCCCACCGAATACGGCGGCGCGGGGCTCAATCAAGTCTGCTACGGACTCGTCGCGCGCGAGATCGAACGCGTCGATTCCGGTTACCGCTCGATGATGAGCGTGCAAAGCTCGCTCGTCATGTATCCGATCTACGCGTACGGCAGCGAGGCCCAGCGCGTCCGATACCTGCCGGGGCTCGCGCGCGGCGAGCGCGTCGGCTGCTTCGGCCTGACCGAGCCGAACCATGGCTCCGATCCCGGATCGATGGAAACGCGGGCCCGCCCCGTCGCGGGCGGCTTCATCGTCGCCGGCGCCAAGACGTGGATCTCGAACGCGCCGTTCGCCGACGTGTTCGTCGTCTGGGCGAAACTCGACGGCGTCGTTCGCGGCTTCATCCTCGAAAAGGGCATGAAGGGGCTTTCGGCGCCGAAGATCGAGGGCAAGTTCTCGCTGCGGACGTCGGCCACCGGCGAGATCGTCATGGACGACGTGTTCGTCCCGGCCGACAACCTGCTGCCGAACGTCGAAGGGCTCAAGGGTCCGATGGGCTGCCTCGACAGCGCGCGCTACGGGATCGCCTGGGGGGCGCTCGGCGCGGCCGAGTTCTGCTGGGACGCGGCGCGGCGCTACGTGCTCGATCGCACCCAGTTCGGCCGCCCGCTCGCGGCGAACCAGCTCGTGCAGAAGAAGCTCGCCGACATGCAGACGGAAATCACCGTCGGCCTGCAGGGGTGCCTGCGGCTCGGGCGGCTCAAGGACGCCGGCCTCGCATCGCCCGAAATGACGTCGATCATGAAGCGCAACAGCTGCGGCAAGGCGCTTGAAATCGCACGCGCGGCGCGCGACATGCACGGCGGCAACGGCATCGTCGACGAGTACCACGTCATCCGGCACATGCTGAATCTCGAAACCGTCAACACGTACGAGGGCACCCACGACATTCATGCGCTGATCCTCGGGCGCGCGCAAACGGGGATTTCCGCGTTCTGACCGGACGAGTCCCGCAACGCGCGATGCGTCTCTACGACTACTTCCGCTCGTCCGCCGCGTATCGCGTGCGCATCGCGCTGAATCTCAAGGGCATCGTGCCGGACGAGCGCACGCACGTGCACCTGCGGATGGGCAGCCAGCGTGCGCAGGATTACCTCGCTTTGAATCCGCAGGGGCTCGTCCCCGCGCTCGCGCTCGACGACGGGCACGTGCTCACGCAGTCGCTCGCGATCGTCGAATATCTCGACGAGACCCGGCCCGAGCCGCCGCTGCTGCCGCGCGACCCGGCCGCACGCGCCCGCGTGCGCGCCATCGCGCTGCAGATCGCCTGCGACATCCATCCGCTCGACAACCTGCGCGTGCTGAACTACCTGATCGGCACGATGGGCGTGTCGCGCGAACAGAAGGACGGCTGGTATCGCTACTGGATCGACGTCGGCTTCGAGGCGCTGGAAAAGGCGCTCGCCGGTGACGTCGCCACCGGCCGCTTCTGCCACGGTGATGCGCCGACGCTCGCCGATGTATGCCTCGTTCCGCAGATGGCGAACGCGCGGCGCTTCGCCATCGACCTTTCGCCGTACCCGACACTGACGCGCATCGAGTCCGCGTGCAGCGCGCTGCCCGCTTTCGCAGCGGCCGCGCCCGAGCGGCAGCCCGATGCCGAATAAGGAGCCCCAACGCATGCAATACGCCGTTCCCGCCTGGGATCTGCCGGCCGTTCCCGTCGTCGGCAGCAACCAGCAGTTTCCGGTCCGTCACGTGTTTTGCGTCGGACGCAACTACGCCGAGCACGCGAAGGAGATGGGCGGCGATGCGACGAAGGAGCCGCCATTCTTCTTCACGAAGGCGGCCGATGCGATCGTGCCCGTCGTGCCGCCCGCCGTCGGGCGCATCGCTTACCCGATGGCCACGCGCAACCTGCATTACGAGCTGGAAATGGTCGTGGCGATCGGCAGCAGCGGCGCGAACGTCGCTGCCGCCGACGCGCAGGCGCTCGTGTTCGGTTACGCGATCGGACTCGACATGACGCGCCGCGACCTGCAGAACGACATGCGCGAGAAGAAGCGCCCGTGGGACATCGGCAAGTCGTTCGCGCAGGCGGCGCCGATCGCGCCGATTCATCCGGTCGCGCAGACGGGCGTGCTTACGCACGGCGAGGTATCGCTTCGCGTCAACGGCGAGACGCGCCAGCACGGCGATCTGTCCGACATGATCTGGGACGTGCCGCACATGATCGAGTTCCTGTCGCGAATGTACCGCCTGGAGCCCGGCGACCTGATCTTCACCGGCACGCCGTCCGGCGTGGGCCCGGTCGTCGCCGGCGATCGCCTCGACGGACGCATCGCCGACCTCACGCCGCTCGCGATCGAGATCGTCGCGCCGAAGGACTGACGATGGCAACGGCAATGACCGCCGAGGAGATCGAGCGCGGCTACAACAATCGCGCGGCGGTCCCCGATCATCAACGCTCGCTCGACGAGTGGCTCGCGCGCTCGCAAAGCGCAAGGGAAGCGTTGCGGCCGTCGATCGACGTGCGCTACGGCGCATCGGACGACGAGACGCTCGACCTGTACCTGCCGCGGCAGCCCGCGCGCGGCACGCTGACGTACATCCACGGCGGCTGGTGGCGCAGTCTGGACAAGTCCGATTACGGATTCGTGGCGCCGGCGTTCGTCGCCGCAGGCTACGCGGTGGCATTGATCAATTACACGCTTTGCCCGCACGGCACGATCGCGAACGCCGTCGAGCAATGCCGTCGCGCGCTGCTCTGGCTCGTCGGCGAGGGACCGGGGCGGGGCGCACCGGCGCCCCTCGTCATCGGGGGGCATTCGGCGGGCGGTCACCTGACCGCGATGATGTACACCACCGACTGGCGCGCGCAGGGACTGGCTCGCACGCCGTTCACCGGCGGCGCATCGCTTTCCGGCGTGCACGAGCTCGCGCCGCTCGTGCGGTTCTCGCATAACGTCGATTTCAGGCTCGACGACGCGGAGGCGCGCCGGATGTCGCCGGCGGCCACGCAGCCGCTGACCGATGCGCCGCTGCTGCTCGCCGTGGGTGCGAACGAGACGTCCGAGTTCGTGCGGCAGACCGATCTGCTGTGGGACGCCTGGCCGCGCAATCACCCGGCCGGGCTTCCCGCGCCCATGCACATTCGTGGCCGGCACCACTACGACGTCGTGCTCGATTATGCCGATCCCGCCAGCGCGCTGACGCAGGCGACGCTGGCGCTGTTCGCGTCCTGAGCAAGCGCGCGTTGCGGCGAGCAGGCTCGACACGCGCGCCGCGCGCGACAGGCGGCACGCACGCCGCGCGCGACAGGCCGCGCAAACGGGGCTACGGTAAAATGGTCCCGATAGAATCGAAAGTGGACATCATGCCGATTGCGCCGATCGTCGAGATCATTGCGGAAATCAAGGCCGGGCGCATGGTCGTGCTCGTCGACGAGGAAGACCGCGAGAACGAGGGCGATCTCGTGCTCGCGGCCGATCACGTCACGCCGCAGGCAGTCAATTTCATGGCCCGCTTCGGACGCGGGCTGGTCTGCATGGCCATCACCGACGCGCGCGCGCGGCAGCTCGATCTCGCGCCGATGACACGCGTGAACCGCTCGGTGCACGGCACCAATTTCACCGTGTCGATCGAGGCGGCGCAGGGCGTCACGACCGGCATTTCGGCGGCCGACCGCGCACATACGATCCGCGTCGCGGCGGCGGCACATGCGACACCCGACGACATCGTGCAGCCGGGCCACGTGTTCCCGCTGATCGCGCAACCGGGCGGCGTGCTGGTGCGTGCGGGACACACCGAGGCGTGCTGCGACCTGGCGCAGCTTGCGGGCCTGTCGTCGTCGGCGGTGCTGTGCGAGGTCCTGAACGACGACGGCACGATGGCGCGGCTGCCCGATCTCGAGGTGTTCGCGTCCGTGCACGATCTCAAGATCGGCGCCATCGCCGACCTGATTCACCATCGCAGCCGTACCGAGCGGCTGGTCGAGCGCGTGGCCGAGCGGCCGCTGACGACGCCGGCCGGCACGTTCCGGCTCATCGTCTACCGCGACAAGCTCACCGACGCTACGCATCTTGCGCTCACGCGCGGTCCCATCTCCCCCGACGTCGAAACGCTCGTGCGCGTGCACGAGCCGCTGTCGATCGTCGACCTGCTCGACGCCCAGAGCGATTCGCACGCATGGAGCATTCTCGAGGCGCAACGCGCGATTGCCGCGGCGGGGCGCGGCGTGATCGTGCTGCTGCACCGGCCCGAGAGCGCGCAGGAGCTGCGCCAGCGCGCGATCGCCGGCGATGCAACCCCGGCATCGAAGATGGACCTGCGCAACTACGGCATCGGCGCGCAGATCCTGCGCGATCTCAATGTCGGCAGGATGCGTCTTCTCGCTCGCCAGCGCAAAATGCCGAGCATGGCGGGATTCGATCTCGAGGTGACCGGCTACGAGGAAGCGGCGCCCGCGTCGCGCGCTTCGTAGCGCTCGTCGCGGCGGCGCTTTGCCGCCACTCCCTTCCCTTCGTTCGCAATGCCCATCGTACGCATCGAGCAGAATCTTCGCGGTGACGCGCGCCGCGTCGCCATCGTGCAGTCGCGGTTCAATCCGCGCGTCGGCGAAGGCCTGCTCGCCGGTGCGTTGCGGGCGCTGCGCGAGGCGGGTGTCGCGGACGAACGCATCACGCTCGTCACCGTTCCGGGCGCGCTCGAGATCCCGCTCGCGCTGCAGCGTCTCGCGCAGGCGGGCGGTCACGACGCGCTCGTGGCGCTCGGCGCCATCATCCGCGGCGACACGTATCACTTCGACATCGTCGCGAACGAGTCGGCCGCGGGTGTCGCGGGCGTGCAGCTCGAATTCGGCGTGCCGATCGGCAACGGCATTCTCACCTGCGACTCCGACGCGCAGGCGGAGGCGCGCATGTCGACGAAAGGCGCCGAAGCGGCGCTGGCGGCACTCGAGCTCGCCAACATCCTCGACGCGATCGATGGACGATAGCGGCTTCACGGGGCGTCACCGCGCGCGCGAGCTCGCGATGCACGGGCTTTACGAGCGGCAGTTGTCGCGACGGCCGGACCGCGACATCGCCGCGTCGTTGCTCACCGATCCCGGCGATGGCGGCGACGATACCGCCGATCCGGCGCCCGTCCCCGAAGTCGACGCCGCCTATTTCACCGAGTTGTGGCGCGGCGTGACGGGCGAGTACGACGCGCTCCTGGCGGCGATCGCGCCGCACGCGAGCCGCGGCATCGAGACGCTCGCGCCGATCGAGCGCGGCGTGCTGGCGATCGGCGCGTGGGAGCTCACCCATCGGCTCGACATTCCGTACCGTGTCGTGATCAACGAGGCGGTCGAGCTCACGAAGCGCTATGGCGGCACCGACGGGTACAAGTTCGTGAACGGTGTGCTCGACAAGCTCGCGCCGCGGCTGCGCGCCGACGAGATTCGCGCGTCCGGCCGCCGATGAGCGGCGCAGGGCCGCCCCGAGGGCGAACACCCGAGCGCGAAGCGCGAGGTGCGTCTGATCGGCCGCAAGCGTGCGGGGATCGGCCAGGCGAATTCGGGCTGATCGCGCGCCACTTCCAGCGCCCGCCGCGCAGCCCCGACGTGCGCGTCGGCATTGGCGATGACGGCGCCGTCGTTGCACCGGCGCCCGGCACCGAGTACGTGATCTCGGTCGACATGCTCGTCGAGGGCCGCCACTTCGCGGCCGGCGCCGATCCGGTATGGATCGGCCACAAGGCGCTCGCGGTCAACCTGTCCGACCTCGCGGCGATGGGTGCGCGGCCGCGCTTCGTACTTCTCGCCGGAGCCCTGCCCGCGCCCGATGCAGCCTGGCTTGGCGCATTCATGGAAGGTTTCGATGCACTGGCCGCGCGCTACGACGTCGAATTGATCGGCGGCGATACGACGCGCGGCCCGCGCACGCTTTGCGTCACGGCGATCGGCGATCTGCCCGCGGGGAGCGCGCTCACACGCGCCGGCGCAGGGCCCGGTGATGCGATCTACGTATCGGGCACGCTCGGCGATGCCGCGCTCGCGCTGGCGGCGGCCGACGGACGCGTTTCTGTCGACGCCGCACTTCTGCCGCCGTTGCAGCGCCGCCTCGATGCGCCCGAGCCGCGCGTGGCACTCGGCCAGGCACTGCGCGGCATCGCCTCGTCGGCGCTCGATGTGTCGGACGGGCTGACCGGCGATCTCGGGCACGTGCTTGCCGCGTCGCGCGCCGGCGCGACCATCGATCTCGCCGCCATTCCATGCAGCGATGCATTACGCAAGCTCATGCGCGGGCCGCATCGCGGCGTGGCGCTCGCGTGCCTGCTTTCGGGTGGCGACGACTACGAGCTGTGCTTCACCGCGGCGCCCGCGATGCGCGAGCGCATCGCGGCACTCGCCGCCACGCTGCAATTGTTGCTGACGCCGATCGGCACCATCACGGCGGCGCCGGGACTCGCGGTCCGCGACGAGACGGCGCGGCCGCTGGCGACGCTGCCGCGCGCATTCGACCACTTCGCTTGAGCACGCGATGCGCCCGCTCGCGATGAAGGCGCCGACGTTCGCGTTCCTGCTCCGCCACCCGGCGCACCTCGTGGCGCTCGGATTCGGCACGGGTCTGTCGCCGGTCGCGCCGGGTACGGCGGGCACGCTCGTCGCGTTTCCGATCGCCTGGCTGCTGGATGCGTACGCCGGCACCGCCGGATGGCTGATTGCCATCGTCGCGATCACGCTCGCCGGCACGTGGTGCGCGCAGGTGACGGCACGCGACCTCGGCGTCGTCGATCACGGCGGCATCGTCATCGACGAGATCGCCGCGTTCCTCCTCGTGCTGTTCTTCGCCGGCACCGATCCGTGGCGCGCGGGCGTTGCGTTCGTGCTGTTCCGCTTCTTCGACATCGTCAAGCCACCGCCGATCAGGCAGATCGATCGCGCGACGACGAATGCGCTCGGCGTGATGGCCGACGATTTCGCGGCCGCCGGCTACGCGCTCGTCGTGCTTGCCGTCGGCGAGCGGCTGTTCGGGCGTTGACGGCGTGGGCGTCGATCCCGCCCGCATCGAGGAAGCGGCGCTCAATGCGCTGCAGACGCAGCGCCAGATGTTCTTCGACGGCTGGCTCTTGCGGCTGTCGCCGGGCAAGGCGAAGCGCGCGCGCAGCGTCAACCCGCACTTCGGCTCGTCGCTGCCGCTCGATGGCAAGATCGACCGTTGCGAGCGGCTCTACGGCGCGAGCGGCCTGCCGACGCTCTTTCGCGTCACGCCATTCGCCAAGCCGCCCGACCTCGACGCGGCGCTCGAGCGGCGCGGTTACGTCGCCTTCGACAACACGCTCGTGCAGGTCGCCACGAGCGGTGCGCGGCGTGCTGGACGGCGCGATCCCGGCGTCCACCTTCACGAGGTCGGAATCGCCGCATTTGTCGATGCGGTCGCCGCATTGCGCGGGTCGCCCGCCGTGCAGCGCGATGCGCACCTCGAGCGGCTCGCGCATTCGCCGCTCGCGACGCATGCGATCGTCGCACGCGCCGACGGGCGCCCGGTTGCCTGCGGCCAGATGTCCTTCGACGGCGAGTTCGCCGGCATCTACGACATGGTAACGGCGGCGGCATGGCGGGGACGTGGAGCCGCCACCGCGATCGTCGACGCGTTGCTCGCGCATGCGCACGCGTGCGGCGCGGCGAACGTTTTCCTGCAGGTGAACGACGACAACCCCGCGGCGCTTGCCCTGTATCGCAAGTTCGGGTTCGTCACCGCGTACACGTATCACTATCGGGCACGACCCACCGAATGCGCGTAGCGGACGTGCACGAGGCACTTGCGGCGCGGCTCGGCAGCGCCCTGCGTGCGCGCGGGCTGCGCGTGGCGACGGCCGAATCGTGCACCGGCGGAATGGTGGCCGCGGCGATCACCGCCGTCGCCGGAAGCTCCGAATGGTTCGAGCGCGGATTCGTCACGTATTCGAACGAGGCGAAGCGCGAGATGCTCGGCGTGCCGGGCGAACTGATCACGGCGCACGGCGCGGTGTCCGAAGCGGTCGCGGCCGCGATGGCGGTGGGTGCGGTGGCGCGCAGCCATGCGACGTGCGCGCTGTCGGTGACCGGCGTGGCCGGTCCGGGTGGCGGAACGGCCGCGAAACCGGTCGGCCTCGTATGTTTCGGATGGTCGATCGCCGGTGGGGCGCCGGTCGCGGACACGCGGCAGTTCTCCGGCGATCGCGCGGCCATCCGGGCCGCCGCGGTCACGGTGGCGCTCGAGCGATTGATCGATCTCGTCTCTGCCCGCTGAGCTTTTGTTTCCGGTCATTCGACCCTTCGGCGTAGGCCGAATGGCGGGTTGCATCGAACGATCGTTCCATGGCATCATGCCCGTCGGATACGAGATCAGGTCAAGGGCCGCGCGCCCGCCAACACCCCGGACTTCAGGAGCTTCCCGCATGCCCCCGCTCGACAGCACGATGGACGACCAGAAAGGCAAGGCGCTCGCCGCGGCGCTCGCCCAGATCGAAAAGCAGTTCGGCAAGGGTTCCATCATGAAGATGGGCGAGGCGCAGGTGCAAAACGACCTCACGGTCGTTTCCACCGGCTCGCTCGGCCTCGACATCGCGCTTGGCGTCGGCGGCCTGCCGCGCGGTCGCGTCGTCGAGATCTACGGGCCCGAGTCGTCGGGCAAGACCACGCTCTGCCTGCAGGTCGTGGCACAGGTGCAGAAGGCGGGCGGCACCGCGGCGTACATCGACGCCGAAAACGCGCTCGATCCGGTGTATGCGGGGAAGCTCGGCGTCAACGTGGGCGAGCTCCTGATCTCGCAGCCCGACACCGGCGAGCAGGGTCTCGAGATCGCCGACATGCTGGTGCGCTCGGGTGGCGTCGACATCATCGTCATCGACTCGGTCGCAGCGCTCGTGCCCAAGGCGGAAATCGAAGGCGAGATGGGTGACCAGCTGCCGGGCCTGCAGGCGCGCCTCATGAGCCAGGCGCTGCGCAAGCTCACGTCGAACATCAAGCGCGCGAACGTGCTCGTCATCTTCATCAACCAGATCCGGATGAAGATCGGCGTCATGTTCGGCAACCCCGAAACCACCACCGGCGGCAACGCGCTCAAGTTCTATGCATCGGTGCGCCTCGACATCCGCCGCATCGGCTCGATCAAGCGCGGCGACGAAGTCGTCGGCAACGAAACGCGC
>Ga0157369_10005333_pt1 | contig 14979 bp, 12 predicted proteins | sample C25metaG_FD_113461 | JGI IMG/M metagenome (GOLD analysis project Ga0157369, IMG submission 113461) | Corn rhizosphere microbial communities from Kellogg Biological Station, Michigan, USA - C2-5 metaG | ecosystem: Host-associated > Plants > Roots > Rhizosphere > Soil | place: USA: Michigan... | reverse complement strand
GGAGCGGATCGCGCAACGTAGAAGTTGAAGACGAACCTCCACGCGAGGCTCTCCGTGGCGAGCAGTTTGCGCGCGTCGGCGAGAAAGCGCTCCCGGGCCTTCGAACCGAGCTGCGTCAGCCTCGCCGCGGTGAGCGGCCAGGCGACGAACCAATCGAGCGCGCGCCGGGCATCCGCAAACTCGCCCGCAAAGGTCTCGGTTCGCACACCGATCTGAACGAAGCCGGCTTCGCGGAGCACCGCGCAGCCGCGCGTGCTCGCGGCCCAGGTCTCCTCGTCGACCGTCGTGGGCGCCGGCCCGACGCCGCGGTCGAGGATCTCGCCCACGCCCGTCGTCGGGAAGGAGCTGCCTTCCGCCCAGGCGGAGGCGACGAACATGCCGCCCGGCCGCAGGACGCGAAGCACCTCGGCAAGCGCCCGTTCGCGCTCGGCGAAGTGCGAGAGCGCAAGGCCGCACGTCACGACGTCGAAGGCGCCGTCGTCGAACGGCAACGCGCACGCGTCCGCCCTGCGAAGGTCGAGCTCCGGCGAACGCGTGCGCGCAACCTCGAGCATCCCGGCCGAGGCGTCGACGCCGACGACCGACGCTCCGCGCGCGGCGGCAAGGCGAGCGATCGCCCCCGTCCCGGTCGCGAGGTCGAGCAGGTGAATCCCCCGGCCGGCCCCGGCGAGCTCCACCACCCGCTGCACCGATCCGGCGAAGGTGGGATCGAGCTCACGCGCGTACCCGGCGGCGTGCCGGTCGTACCGGTCGCGCCATGCAGGTTGCGTGGCCACGCTTCCTCAGTGTCCGGGGCTCTCGAGCAGCTCCATGTCGTACTTCTCGACGAGACGCCTGAGCACCTCGGGGTCGGGCGGGCCCGCGGGCCGCTGGTCGACCGGAGCTCCGGCCTCGGCGAAGAACTCCTCGAAGCCGGGGCGCGAGAAGATCAGCAGCACCCGTGCCGGCCGGTCACCGACGACGGTGTACGTGTGCGGGACGTCCTTGGGTGCGTAGACGAGGTCGCCTGCGCCGGCGGCGAGGGTCTGCCCGCCGCAGGTGAGCTCGAGCTCCCCTTCGACGACGTAGAAGATCTCCGCCTCGCCGTGATGGACGTGCAGGGGCGCGGCGCTGCCCGGCTCCTCGGTCGCCTCGACGATGCTGAAGGTGCCGTCGGTCGACTCGGCGTCGCCGAGGATTCGGATGATGCCGGCGGGGCCCCAGGCGACCGCCCGCCCCTCACCTGCCCGGACGACGGCGGCCGTGCTCGTGTGCGTCTTCATCGCTGCTCCTTTGCGGTTCGCGCTGCCGGTGGTGGACCGAAGCGGACGACTGCGTGCTCGCGTTCGACCGCCTCCAACCGCGCGAGCGGGACGCGCGGCCCGTCCGAAGGCGGCGGCAGCCAGGGCCATGTCGCCGGCTCGGACAACGCGTCCACGAACTGCTCGATTCCGGCCGGTGTCGAGAGGAAGAGCATCCGCGCCGTGTCGGAGAGAACGAGGAAGCTGTGCGGAGCGCCGCCGGGCACGAAGATCGCGGCACCCTCCTCGCACGTACCGCTCGGCTCCTCTTCGTCGCCGACCCAGACGGCCACCTTGCCCTCGAGGACGTAAAAGGTCTCGTCCTGCGGATGGCTGTGCAGCGGCGGCGCTGCGCCGCGCGGCAGGACTCCTTCCCAGAGCGCGAAGCGCCCACCCGTCTGCTCCTCGGTCAACTTCGGACGCACGAGCGTGCCGAGAAACCACAGCGGCGCGGAGGTCGTGACGACCCGCGGCTCGAGCATCGCCGCGCTCATGCCTTCGCCGCAACGCGGAAGACGTCCGGCCGCTCGTAGTCGCCACCGGGAACGCAGCCGATGGCGAGGACGCGAACACCGTCCGGTCCCGGCACGAGCTTGCGCGTCGCCGCCGGGTCGACCCGGACGAGGCTGCCCGCGTCGGCCTGGATCTGCTCGCCGTCGACCACGAGGTGGGCCGCGCCGGCGAGCACGACATACACCTCCTCTTGGCGGTCGTCGGCGTGGTCGTGCTCGGGGTAGTCGGCGAACCCGGCCGGGAGGTCGAGCACCTGCAGCCCGAACGACTGCACGCCGAGCTCGTCTCCGGCCAGCTTGACCGCGCCGTGGTTGATCGAGTTCAGCTCGTCGATCTGCTTGAGCGTGAATGGGTTCATCGCTCCTCCTGTCGAATGCGTCATCGCGGCGATGGTCGCCGCGGCAACACGGCGCGGCAATCCCAGAAAGCTGGGGTTTCCATCGGAAGTCGATGTGTCTACGCTGGACGGGATGGCTGCCTCGGAGCGTGCCCGCACCCGCGCCCGCGAACGGCTGGAGAGGCTCGCGAACGCCGACCTCGAGAGCGAGGAGGCGCGGCGCGCGGCGGTCGCCGCGCTGCGCCCGGCGGTCGGGTTCCACCGCTGGTGCTGGCCGCTGACCGATCCCGCCAGCGCGCTCTCGACCAGCGGGATCGCCGAGTTCGACCTCTGGGCGGAGGTGCCGCGGATCGCCGTCCTCGAAGAGCACGGCGACATCACGAGCAAGCCGAGTCTCGTCCTCGGTGAGCGAGCCAGCATCACGCTCAGCGCTGCCACCGGCGGCGATCTCGCCCGCAGCACGCGCTGGCGCGAATGCCTGCGACCCTACGGTGTCGGCGACGAGCTGATGACGGTCTGCCGCGACCAACACGGCTGTTGGGGCAGCCTCGAGCTCATGCGCGACAGCGACGACCCTCCGTTCGGTGGCGAGGACGCCGACTTCCTCCGCGAGCTCGCACCCTTGCTCGCGGCGCTCATCCGCAACAGCCTCCGCGACGCCGGACCGGCGGCGCATCCGACGGGCCGGCCGCTGCCGCCGGCAACGCTGATCGTCGACGCCGAGCTGCGACCGACGAGCTGGACGCCCGCTTTCAACGCCTGGTTGGACGAGCTCCCGACCGGCGCCGGCGTCCTGCCGCCCGCGGTCTACGAGCTCGGCACCCGCGTCCTCACACCCCCAGAAGGCGCGAACGGGCTCCCTGCGTCGGTCCGGGTCCGCACGCGTACCGGACGTTGGGCGGTGATCGAGGGCGCCCCGCTCGAAGGCGCCGACCGCGGCCACGCCGCCATCACCATCCGGAGCGCCACGGCCGACGAGGTCTTCGACCTGCTCGCGAAGGCCTACGACCTGACGCGCCGCGAGCGGCAGCTGGTCGCGCTGATGCTCGACGGGCTCGCCACGAAGCAACTCGCCGCCGTGCTCTGCATCTCACCGCACACCGTCCAGGACCATCTCAAGACGATCTTCGCCAAGACGAAGCTGCGCAGCCGCCGCGAGCTCGTTTCGCACCTCGCCGGGCGGCAGTCGTCGGCGTCATCGGCCGAACGTCACGGTGGCGCGGTTCGGCCGGACACCGCGCCGGCGAGCGCTTCGCGCGAGTTGATCGCCAGCTTGCGGTAGACGCTTCTCAGGTGGTACTCGATCGTCTTCGGACTGAGGAAGAGGGCTGCCGCAGCCTCGCGCGTTGTCTTTCCGTCCGCGAGGAGTGTCGCGATCTGCAGTTCTTGCGGCGTGAGTTGCGCGAGCGTCGACGGATCGCGGCGGCGCGCAGTCTCGCCGGTCGCCGCGAGCTCGGCTCCGGCGGCCTCACCCCACGGCGAGCGGCCGAGCGCGTCGAACGTCGCCAGCGCAGCGCGAAGCTCGTCGCGCGCCCGGACGCGCTTGCGCTCGCGCCGTAGGCGCGCGCCGTACGCGAGTTGCGTGCGCGCAGTCTCGAAGCGGTCGGCCGTGCGCGCATGCGTCTCGAGCGCTGCTTCGAAGTGCTGCTCGAAGTCCGGCGCGACCATGCCGAGGCAGCGCTCGGCACGCGCGAGGGCCCAGGGTTGCCCCTTCGCCCGCGCTCGCGCGGCGTGGCGTTCGGCCGCAGCGTGGGCGTCCGTGTCGCGGCCGAGCCGGAGATACGCGTCGACGAGCTCGGGCTCGGCCGACATGTCGACGTCGTCGAGCCCCAGCTCACGGGCCCGCACCTCGTGCGCCTCCAGATGCTCGACTGCCGCCTGCGGCCGCCCGAGCCCGAGCTCGAGCTCGCCGAGCGCCGAGTACGTCCAGAGCTCGTAGAAACCGACGCCGAGCTCGACACACAGAGCGCGACTCTCGGTCGCGTGCGCACGGCAGTCGTCGTCGCGGCCTTGCCGCGCCTCGAGCCACGCGAGGCCGGCGAGGGCGGCGGCGAGCTCGGTGCGCTGTCCGGTTTCGCGCGCGAGCCTGATCGTCTCGTGGAAGTCGACTTCGGCATCGGCCCAGCGGTCGGTCATCGCCTCGTCGCGGGCGAGCCGGTTCAGCAGCCGCGGCAACGCGCCGAGCGCGGCGTGCTCCCGCGCAGTCGAGATCGCTCGCGTGATCAGCTCGCGACCGGAGTCCGCCTCGCGCAGGAAGATCGGCGGGATCGAGGCCCAGGCGAGCGTGCGCGGGTCGGTCTCGAAGTCGTCGTGGCGAGAAAGCTCGAGTGCGCGACGCAAGTCCGCCGTCCCGTCGCCTCCGGCCAGGACGCGTGCCGCACCGAGCGCCGCAGCCGCATAGAACGCCGGCCGACCGTCGGTCCCGTCGGCGAGGGCGGCAGCGCGCTCCGCTGCGGCGAGCATCTTCGCGGCGTCGCCGGAGTAGAAGCACGCATCGGCGGCCTCGGCCAGCATGTACACGGCGCGCGACGCATCGGGCGTCCGCTCGGCCGCAGACACGAGCAGCTCGTAGCCGTCCATCACGGGCCCGCGACGTGTCGCGATCTCGCCGCGAAGCGCATCGATGCGCGGCAGCGGCGCGAGCACGGCCGCTTCGTCGAGCAGCGCGCGCGCGCGCTCGGGCACGCCGCCGACCCACGCCGCCTCGGCCGCCTCGTACAGCAACCTGCTCCGCTCCACGTCGTCGTGGTGCAGACGCGCCCCGCGCTCGAAGCCGACGGACGCGACCGTGTACGCGGTCCGAGCACGCGCACGACGCGCCGCCTGCTCGAGCGAGGCAGAGGCCGAGGCGTCGGTGCCGGTGACCGCCGACGCGAGATGCCACGCACGGCGGTCGGCGTCGCGGTCCGGGAGCGCGTCGGCGAGCGCGCGGTGGGCCGCACGACGCTCGTCGGGCGGAGCGTCCCAGTAGACGGACGAACGCAGCAGGGGATGGCGGAACTCGACGGTGCCGGCGCCCAGGCGAACGAGCCCGAGCCGCTCCGCCTCCTCCAGGTCGTCGACGCGCAGACCGGCGCGCGCAAGCACGGCGATGTCGCCGACGTCGCTCGTCGCGGCGAGCAGAAGGGCACGGCGGGTCTCGTCGGAGAGCACGGCCGCGCGCCGGAGGAACGCCCGGGCGATGCGTGCGGAGGCGGGGAGCGGGTGATCGGGCGGAACCGTGCCGAGCTCCTCGGCCTCGGCGGCAAGCTCGAGCAACGCGAGCGGGTTGCCCTCGGTTGCGTCATACAGGCGGTCGACCGTCGCCGGCGGCAGATCGTGCAGGAGCTCGCCGGCGGCGCCTCGGTCGAGACCCTCGACGGGCAGGGTCCGGATGCCGGCGCCGTCCAGCGCCGACGGCTCGTCGTCGCGTGCGACGACGATGACTGCGATCGGATCGGCGACAAGACGGCGGACCGCGAAGAGGAGCGCCTCGGCGCTCGACGCGTCGAGCCAGTGCGCGTCGTCGACGAGCACGAGGAGCGGCGCATCCTCTGCATAGGCGGCCAGCAGGCTCAACGTCGCCGCCCCGACCGCGAACCGGTCGTGCGCGCTGCCGAGCGGCCGGAGCGCGAGCGCGCTTTCGAGTGCGGCGGCTTGCGGCCGCGGGATTCGGTCGACGACTCCGAGCGCAGGGCGGAGCAGTTCGAGCAGGCCCCCGAACGGCACCTCGCCCTCCGACTCGACGCCCCGCGCCCGCAGCACACGCATGCCGGCCGCGTCGGCCGCGACGGCATCGAGGAGCGCGGACTTCCCGATTCCCGGCTCGCCCACGAGCGCGACGACGGCGCTTCGCCCTTCGCGGGCCGACGCCAACGCGCGCCCCAACTCCTCCTGCTCCCGTCGCCGGCCCAGAAGCACGGCTCAAGACTAGGTGGCCCCCGGATGCGATGGGAAGGCCGCCGCTCCTACGGTCGACGCCAATCGACGAAGGAGGGAAGCATGGCAACGCTCGAGGAGCCCGCCGCGATCGACGGTGCGAAGTTGGAGTCGTTCGTCTTCCGCGCCGTGGACGAGGTCGGAGCGACGCTGAACGCGGCACTGGTCGTCATGGGCGACAAGCTCGGCCTGTACCGGGCGCTCGCCGGCGCGGGCCCGCTGACCCCGGAGGAGCTGGCGGATCGCACCGACACGAACGCACGCTACGTCCGCGAATGGCTCTGCAATCAGGCGGCCGGTGGGTACGTCGAGTACGACCCCGTAACGGGGCGCTACACGCTGCCGCCGGAGCAGGCGGTCGCGCTCACCGACGAGGACAGCCCCGCCTACCTGCCCGGCTTCTTCCAGATCGCGATCGGCTCGGTGCTCGACTCGCCGCGCATCACCGAGGCGGTCAAGACGGGCGACGGCATCGGCTGGCACGACCACGTGCACGACGTGCACGAGGGATGCGAGCGCTTCTTCCGTCCCGGCTACAACGCGAACCTCGTCTCGTCGTGGCTGCCCGCGCTCGACGGCGTCGTCGAGAAGCTCGAGCGCGGCGCGAAGGTCGCCGACGTCGGCTGCGGCCATGGAGCCTCGACGATCCTGATGGCGAAGACGTACCCGAGGTCGACGTTCGTCGGCTCCGACTACCACGGCGGCTCGATCGAGACCGCCCGGCGACGCGCAGCGGATGCCGGCGTCGCCGACCGCGTCACGTTCGAGGTCACCCCCGCCGCGGGATACTCAGGCTCCGACTACGACCTGGTGACGATGTTCGACTGCCTCCACGACATGGGCGACCCGGCCGGCGCTGCCCGGCACGTGCGCGAGACGCTCGCCGAGGACGGGACCTGGATGATCGTCGAGCCCGCGGCCGGCGACCGCGTGGAGGACAACCTCAACCCGGTGGGGCGCGCGTACTACGGGTTCTCGACCCTGCTCTGCACGCCGGCGTCGCTCTCGCAGGAGGTCGGCCTCGCGCTCGGCGCGCAGGCGGGCGAAGCTCGCATCCGCGACGTCGTCATCGCGGGCGGGTTGACGCGGTTCCGGCGCGCGGCGGAGACGCCGTTCAACCTCGTCTTCGAGGCGAGGCCATAGGCGTCACCGAGACCGGTACGCGGGCGCGCCTGCCCGACCAGTCGGGCTTCGCCCGCTCCGACGACGGGTTGCGGCTCTACTGGGAGCTGTACGGGGGCGGGAGCACGAGCATCGTGCTCCTGCCCGCCAGCCCGATCGTCCACTCGCGGCTTTGGAAGCCGCAGATCCACTACCTCGCCCGCCGCTACCGCGTCGTCGTCTTCGACGGCCGCGGCAACGGACGATCGGATGACCCCGATCCCACGGGTCCCTGGCTGGGCAGGTGGCGTACCGAAGATTGTCTCGCCGTGCTCGACGCGACCGAGACGCAGACGGCGGTGCTCGTCGGCATCTGCGTGAACGGCGTCTGGCCTTCCGTGCAGATCGCGGCCGACCATCCGGAGCGCGTGCTCGGGATCGTCGCCCTCGCACCCGGCGTCCCGCTGCTCGCGCCCAGCAACCCGTGGTGGGAAACCGAAGGCGCCGGGCTGCACGAGCAGATTCGGCGCGACCATCGCAGCGCGCTCGAGTTCTTCTTCGGCCACATGTTCCCCGAGCCCCACTCGACGAAGCACGTGGAGGACGCCGTCGCATACGGGCTCGACGGCCGGCCGAGCATGCTGCTGATGGAGCCGGCCGAGCCCGTCGCCGCGACGACGGCGCAAACGGAGGCGATCTGCCGGCGCGTCCGCTGCCCCGTGCTCGTCGTCCAGGGCGAACGAGACAACTGCCAGCACTTCGAGACCGGTCTGCGGCTCGCAGAGCTGACCGGCGCCGAGCACGTGCGCATCGACGGCGGCGGGCACCTGCCCAACGCGCGCCATCCGGTCCTCGTCAACCGGCTCATCCACGCGTTTGCGTCCCGCTTCGAGCCACGGGCCCCGGTCCGGCGGACGTGGGTGCCCGCCGCGCGCAGGCCGCGGCGCGCCCTGCTCGTCTCGTCGCCGATCGGGCTCGGACACGCGTGGCGCGACGTCGCGATCGCGCGCGAGCTACGCCGCATCGCGCCCGATGTCGAGGTGCACTGGCTCGCCCAGCACCCGCTCACCACGCTTCTCGACGCGTGCGGCGAGATCGTCCACCCTGCGAGCGCCGACCTCGCGCCCGAGGCGAAGCACGTCGACGCCGAAGCCGGCGAGCACGCACTCAACGCCTTCCAGATGTTGCGACGCCTCGACGAGATCTTCTGCGCGAACTTCATGGTGTTCCACGATCTCGTCTCCGCCGAGCCGTTCGACGTCTGGATCGGCGACGAGGCGTGGGAGCTCGACTACTTCCTGCACGAGAATCCGGAGCTGAAGACCGCGCCGTACGTGTGGCTCACCGACTTCGTCGGGATCGTGCCGATGCCGGAGGGCGGCGCACGAGAGGCGTTCCTCGCCGCCGACCACAACGCGCAGATGGTGGAGCACGTCGCGCGCCGGCCGCATCTCCGCGACCGCTCGATCTTCATCGGCGACCGCGAGGACGTCGTCGACGCTCCGCTCGGCCCCGGGCTGCCGCGCATCCCGGAATGGACGCAACGGCACTTCCGGTTCTCGGGTTACATCACCGGTTTCGACCACGCGGAGATCGCCGACCGCGAGGCGCTTCGCTCGGAGCTCGGGTTCGGCGCCGACGAAAAGGTCTGCATCGTCGCCGCCGGCGGGTCCGGTGCCGGCATGCACCTGCTCGAACGGGCGGTCGCCGCCTTCCCCCAAGCGAAAGAGCGCGTGCCCGAGCTGCGTATGGTCGTCGTCGCCGGACCGAGCATCGACCCGAAGCTCATCTCACGCGACGACGTCGAGGCGCACGGTTACGTTCATCGTCTGTACCGGCATCTCGCCGCCTGCGACATCGCCGTCTGCCACGGAGGGCTTTCGACGACGATGGAGCTCACCGCCGCGCGACGTCCGTTCCTGTACTTCCCGCTGCGCGGGCACTTCGAGCAGAACCACCACGTCGCCCACCGGCTCGACCGGCACGGCGCCGGCAGACGAATGAGCTACGCGACCGACGGCCCGAGCGAGCTCGCCGACGCGATCGTCGAGGAGCTCGGACGTGCGCCGCGCTATCGCGCCGTCCGCGACGACGGCGCCGCACGCGCCGCGGCGATGATCGCGGAGCTGTTGTGAGCGCGGGCGAACGAGCACTGCTGTTGCTCGCGGACATCGGCGGCTACACCGAGTTCATGCGACTTCATCGGCTGAACCTCGCGCACTCCCACGAGATCACACAGCGGCTTCTCGAAGCGATGCTCGACGCGGTCCCGGCCATGAAGCTCGTGGAGGTCGAGGGTGATGCGCTCTTCCTGTCGGCGCCCCTCGACGACGAGAACGGCTGGATTCCCGCGACGCTCGCGATGTACCGCGCCTTCCATGCCCGGCAGCAGTGGATGACCGCCCACAACCTCTGTGTTTGCGACGCGTGTCGCCGGATCGGGAGGCTGCACGTCAAGTTCGTCGCGCACGCGGGCGAGGTCGTCAGGCAGCGGATACGCGACCACGAAAAGCTCGTCGGCGTCGAGGTCATCACGGCCCATCGCATGCTCAAGAACAACGTGCCGGCGACCGAGTACCTGCTGATGTCCGAGCCGCTTCACCGGCGCCTGGCGCCCGAGCTTCGCGACCGCGCAGTTCTCTTCGAGCAGCAGCTGGAGGGGCTGGGGACGATGCCGCTCTACTTCGTCGAGCTGGGCGACCTGCCGATCGACGTACCCGGCGTTCCCGCTCCGACGCTCGCTGCGCAGATCCGCGAGACCGTCTCCCTGGGGCTGCGCGCGTTCCCGCGCGTGATCGGACTCCGCATCACGTGACCCGCGCTCACGCGCGAGCGCCCCGCAGAGAAACGCGATAAGGTGCCGCGCCGAGACAGGCATTCCGGGTCGACTGGGCGGTCGATCCAAACCCTGACTTGAGGAGGGCTGTGCGTATGGCAGTTCGTCACCGACGATTGCTGCGGACGTCGATCCTTGTCACGGCGGTGTGCGTCTTGGCCGTTGCAGCGCCAAGCGCGTCGGCGAAGCTCAAGGTCTTGCCGAACGGCCAGGTGGTGTCCTACGAGCCGCTGCGCTCGGCATCAGCCGGGTCGGTCATCGCGTTCGACAACATGGACTACAACGGCGGCCCGGTGATGCCGTCGAATACCGACTACATGCTGATGTGGAGCCCGCAGGGACTGGGGGCGTATCCGGATGGGTTCGTGTTCGGGATCTCCCGCTACTTCAACGACCTCGCCCACGACAGCGGCGGCAATCAGAACGTCGACTCCGTCGGGCCGCAGTACAACGACCTGACCGGCGCGGTCGCGAGCTACGACGTGCACTTCGGCGGGGTGCTGGTCGACATGGACCCGTACCCGGCGAGTCAGTGTCCGGCGAACGGCCCGGTGACCAACTGTCTGACCGACGCTCAGATCCAACAGGAGGTCGCGAACTTCGTCACGGGCCACCAACTGCCGACGGATCTGAGCCATGAGTACTTCCTGCTGACGCCCCCGCATGTCGAGAGCTGCTTCAGCAACAACGCGGCCACGAACTTCGACGGGTGCTCGGCCGGCATCGTCCCGTTCAACAAGCTGGCCGCGTACTGCGCATATCACGAGAACACCGCGACGCCGACGATGGTGTTCTACGCGAACATGCCGTTCGACGCCACCAACACGCATTGCCAGGACGGCAACTATCCGAACGGGCTGATCTCGGACGGCGAGATCAACGGCGGTCTCAGCCACGAGCACATGGAGTCGGTCACCGATCCGATTCCCAACGACGCGTGGACGAACGGCGCGGGAGCCGATCATGGAGAAGAGATCGGCGACCAGTGCGTCGCGAACATGGGCACGCCGCTCGGCACCGCGCCGAACGGCTCGCCGTTCAATCAAGTGATCAACGGCCACCCGTACTGGTACCAGACGGAGTGGAGCAACTTCACCCACAGCTGCGTGCAGCGTCTGACGCTTCCCAGCCAGCTGCCGACGGCGGCGGAGACGGTCACCGCCGGCAGTGGAACCGGCATGACGTTCGACGCGAGCCGTTCGACAGCGCCGGGCGGCGTCGCTCAGTTCAGTTGGCAGTTCAACGCCGTTCCGAACGCCGAAACCGTCCAGCAGACGGCGCCGACGATCTCGTACACGTTCCCGGCGCCGGGCGCATACTCCACCGGCGTCGCCGTGTTCAACTCCGACGGACTGTCCGCCGGCACCGGCGGGATCGTGGTCACCGGGAAGAGCGGGTTCCAGCCGGCGTTCACGGTCTCGCAGGGTGGAGGCTCGACGGTGAGCTTCAGCGCGCTCACGACCGTGAGCGGCAAACCCGTCGTCAACTACCTCTGGGAGTTCGGCGACGGGTCGACCGGGTCGGGGCCGACGCCGACGCACACGTATCTGCGACCGGGCACGTACACGGTCACTGCCGTGCTGTTCAGCGGCGTCGGATCCGCCTTCCCGGGAGACGGCGCGGGACCGATCTACCAGCAGAGGATCACGGTCAAGTAGGTCACCAGGAGAGATACGACAAGCCACGACCCGACCGTGCGCGCTTACGGGCGAATGCGGATGATCGTCTTTCCCGTAACGCGCTCGGTCGGGTTGAGGGCCGCGACTGCATCGTCGAGGGTCGCGACGGTGCCGATGTTCGTCCGCAGTCGTCCGTCCCGCACCCGTTCGACGATCTCATCCAGCTGGCCGCGGTCGGACTCGACGACGAAGTCGACGGCGAGGCCGTCAGCAGGCCGCGCCTCCACCGGGCCGACGACCGAGACAAGCGTTCCTCCGGCCCGGATCAGACCGGCCGACCGCTTCCCGATGTCGCCGCCGATGACATCGAAGACCAGGTCGACGCCGCCGACGTCTTCGAGGGCGTCGTTGTCGAGGTCGACGAACTCGTGCGCGCCGAAGTCGCTCGCCGTCTGACGGTCGGCAGCGCGTCCGGTGCCGATGACGTAGGCGCCGGCCTCACGTGCGAGTTGCACCACCATCGACCCGACTGCGCCGGCGGCGCCGTGCGCGAGGACGCTCTGCCCCGATCGAAGGCGGCCGTGCTGGAACAGTCCCTGCCACGCAGTCAGGCCGGAGATCGGCAGGCTCGCGCCCACCGTGAAGTCGACGTCTCCGGGCAAGGGCGCCAGGTTGCGCGCCTCGACGGCGGCGTACTCGGCCAGCGTGCCGTCGCGGGTCCAGTCCGTGAGGCCGAAAACGCGCTGTCCCACCGAGAGCCCCGTCGTCCCGTAGCCGAGTGCGACGACCACGCCCGCCAGCTCGTGCCCGGGGATCGACGGCGTTCGGTCGCGGCCGAGACGATCGGTCCAGGTCGAGGGCCATGCCATCTCGGTCGGGACGAATCCCGACGCATGGATCCGAACGACGACGTCGTTGATCGCCGCCTGCGGCTCGGGCCGCTCCACCAGCGTCATCCCGGCCGTTCCCGCGGCCTGGTCCGTCACGACGATCGCCTTCATGATCCGCCTTCCTGTCCGTCCTTCTCGAGGCCGACGACTCGGTCACGCGCCGGCCGATGAGGCGACGCTGCGCCACCGGCTCGCACGACGGTACCTCCGAGAGCGGCGTCGTCCAACCCCGACAGGAGTACCTAGATCGCCTCGATCCCGGTGTAGTTCTCGGCGAGGCTGCGCGCGGCGGACTCGGACGTCGTCACGTAGCGGAGCTGCGAAAGCTGCAGCCTCTCGTCGAACGGGTCGCCACCCGGCAGCTTGTGCAGCGTCGTCGTCATCCACCACGAGAAGTGCTCGGCCCGCCACACACGACGCAGGCACTCCCGTGAGTAGTGCTCGAGGCCGCCGCCCGTAATCGCCTCCGCGAGGACGCGCACGTCGTTGATCGCGAGGTTCAGTCCCTTCGCGCCGGTCGGCGGGACGATGTGCGCGGCGTCGCCGGCGAGATAGAGCCGATCGTGCTGCATCGGCTCGCCGACGTAGCTGCGCATCCCCGTCACTCCCTTCTCGATGATCGGCCCGTCGTGCAGCTCCCACCCGTCGAGCGCCGTCCGCGCGCGCAACTCCTCCCAGATCCGGTCGTCCGGCCATTCGGCAACGTCCTCGTCGTGCGCGACCTGCACGTAATACCGCGAGAGCTGCGGAGAGCGCAGCGACAGGAGCGCGAACCCGCGCTCGTGGTGCGCATACACGAGCTCGTCCATCGACGGCGCGACCTGCGCGAGGATGCCGAGCCAGCCGAAAGGGTATTCGCGCTCGAACGCCTCCGCGGGAACGGCCTGTCGGCAGACGCCGTGGAATCCGTCGCAGCCGGCGATCACGTCGCACTGCAGCTCGCCTCCCGGATACCGGATGACACCGGCTGTGGCGTCCACGCTCTCGACAGCGGTCTCGAAGTGGAGCGGCAGTCCGCTCGCGAGACGCGCGTCGATCAGATCCTTGACGACCTCGGTCTGCCCATAGATGACGATCCCCCGTCCGACGAGCTCGCGCATCGGGACGTGGTGGCGCCCGCCGTCGAACTGGAGATGGATGCCGCCGTGCGGAATCCCCTCGGCGTCGAGCCGCTTGCCGACGCCGGCCTCGCGCAGAAGCTCCGCGACCCGTTGCTCGAGCACACCCGCGCGGATGCGTTGCTCGCAGTACTGGCGGCTGCGAGCTTCGAAGACGACCGTCTCGATCCCCTGCAGCTCGAGCAGGCGCGCGAGCGTCAGGCCGGCGGGGCCGGCACCGACGATTCCGACCTGCGTTCTCAACCCTCTCCTTTCGTCCGCAGCGAGCGCAGCGCGTCGATCTCGGGCGCTCCCCCGCCGCCGGGCAGCCGAACGGTCGGCGAGTCGTACGCGCCGATGACGGTGCTGTTCAGGTTGCCCTGCCGGTCGATCTGCGCCGCACCGAGGAAACCGACGTCGATGCGGCCGCCCTGCGGCCAGTGAGCACGCAGGCGGGCGCATGCGTCCGGCGCGCGAGGTTTGCCGCCGTCGACGGCAGGCCGATGCCGACGAAGCAGACGGTGTCGTTCGAAAGCCGGCGTGCCGCCTCGATCGCCATCAGCTCCTCCCCCACGTTCATGCAGTGACCGCGCCGAGCACGTGCTCGTCGATCCAGCCGCGAAACCGGTCTCGGTCGCGCGAGATCTCGTCCCACCGGCGGTAGAAGGTGTTGTCGCGGTCGTAGTAACCGTGCGCGTACGACGGATGCGCGCCGCGCGGCACGACGCAGACCGCGTCGACGACCCAATGCGGCAGCACAATCGCGCCGGGACGCGGCTCGAGTGCGTCGACGACTTCCTCGACCGTGACGATCGAGCGCGCGGAGGCCAGCACCGTCTCCTTCTGCACGCCGAGAATCCCCCAGAGCTGCACGTTGCCCCGGCGGTCGGCGCGCTGTGCGTGCACGATCCCGACGTCCGGGCGCAGCGCGCGCACCGCGGCGAGCCGCTCGCCCGTGAACGGGCACTCGATGAACGCGACGCGCGTCTGCTGCGGCAGGTCGCCGCCCGAGTACCCGCGCAGCACCGCGAAGGGCAGGTTCGCCGCACCGGCTGCGTAGGCGGCGGCCATGCCGGCGTGCGAGTGCTCCTCGAGCTCCAGCGGCCGCGGCCAACCGTGCTCCACCGCGTCGCGGAGCCGATGCAATGAGCCGACGCCGGGATTGCCGCCCCACGAGAAGACGAGCTTCCGTGCGCAGCCGATGCCGATCAGCTGGTCGTATACGACGTCGGGCGTCATGCGTACGAGCGTCAGGTCGCGCTTCTCCCGGCGGATGAGCTCGTGCCCGGCGGCGTGCGGGATCAGATGGGTGAAGCCTTCGAGCGCGACCGTGTCGCCGTTTTTCACGAGCGACTCGACCGCTTCGTGCAGCGCCGTTATCGGCAAAG
>Ga0157369_10005328_pt1 | contig 14984 bp, 12 predicted proteins | sample C25metaG_FD_113461 | JGI IMG/M metagenome (GOLD analysis project Ga0157369, IMG submission 113461) | Corn rhizosphere microbial communities from Kellogg Biological Station, Michigan, USA - C2-5 metaG | ecosystem: Host-associated > Plants > Roots > Rhizosphere > Soil | place: USA: Michigan... | reverse complement strand
GGCATTGTTGCGCGGCTGGCCAACCGCTTGCAGCGCCGCCTGATGGCGCAGCAGAACCGCGCCTGGGAGTTCGACCTCGAAGAGGGCATTCTCGATCCCGCGCGACTGTCGCGTGTCGTCACCGATCCCTATCACCCGCTCTCCTTCATGCATGAAAAGGAGGCGACCTTCCGCGATACCGTTGTGACGCTGCTGCTCGACAATTCCGGCTCGATGCGCGGCCGCCCGATCACGGTGGCTGCGACCTGCGCCGATATTCTCGCGCGCACGCTGGAGCGTTGCGGCGTCAAGGTCGAGATTCTGGGCTTCACCACCCGCGCCTGGAAAGGCGGGCAGTCGCGCGAGGCGTGGCTTGCTGCCGGCAAGCCGCCGAATCCCGGTCGCCTCAACGATCTCCGCCACATCATCTACAAGGCGGCGGACGCGCCCTGGCGGCGTTCGCGCAAGAATCTCGGTCTGATGATGCGCGAGGGCCTGCTCAAGGAGAACATCGACGGCGAGGCGCTGGACTGGGCGCACAAGCGCCTGCTCGGACGCTCCGAGCAGCGCAAGATCCTGATGATGATCTCGGACGGCGCGCCGGTTGACGATTCCACGCTGTCGGTCAATCCCGGCAATTATCTCGAGCGGCATCTGCGCCATATCATCGAGGAGATCGAGACCCGCTCGCCGGTCGAGCTGATCGCGATCGGCATCGGCCACGATGTGACGCGCTATTATCGCCGCGCGGTGACCATCGTGGATGCTGAGGAACTCGGCGGCGCCATCACCGAAAAGCTCGCCGAGCTGTTCAGCGAGACCCATAACGCGCCGTCGGCTCCGCGCGGCAATGGGCGCCGGTTGCATTCGTAACGGCGAATGCGCACTCATCTGAGCCGCCGCGACCTGCTCGAATGGACCGCGGCGGGGATTTCGGCCTTCGCCGTTCCCAATATCGTTCGCGCGCAATCGGCGACCAAGCCGCTCGTCAAGGACGAGACCTTCGTCGCCGCGCCGGTGTCGATCGATGTCAATGCGCGCCCCATTGCTTCCTTCGATCCGCGCGACCGCTCGCATGTGCGTTTCGGCTCGCTGCAATGGCGCAGCGGGCTGGTGCTGACATCCGCATTTCGCGGCTTTGGCGGATTGTCCGGGCTGCGGCTCGATCCCAAGGGTGAAAAATTCATCGCGCTCAGCGACAAGGGAACCTGGTTCACCGGCCGCATCGTCTATTCCGGGCACGAGATGAAGGGGCTCGCCGACGTCGAGGCTTCGCCGATGATCGGACCCGACGGCCGGCCGATCACCGCACGCGGCTGGTTCGATTCCGAATCGCTCGCGCTCGATGGCGCGTTCGTCTATGTCGGGCTTGAACGCGTCAACCAGGTGCTGCGTTTCGATTTCTCCGAGGGCTATACGCGCTCGCGCGGCGAGGTGGTGGCGATGCCGCCGGCGGTACGGAAGCTTCCCTATAACAAGGGACTCGAAGCACTGGTCTTCGTGCCCAAGGGCCGGCCGCTCGCCGGCACCCTGATCGCGATGTCCGAGCGCGGGCTCGACCCGCAGGGCAACCTCCTCGCTTTCCTGGTCGGCGGGCCGACATCAGGGCAATTTTCCATCCACCGCACCAATAATTTCGACATCAGTGATGCCGCGCTCTTGCCCTCGGGTGATCTCTTGATCCTGGAGCGTAAATTTTCCTGGTTCACCGGGATTCGTATCCGCATCCGCCGCATTCCCCTGAACTCCATCGCTCCGGGCGCGGTGGTTGATGGTCCCTCGATCTTCGACGCGGATTTGGGGCAGGAGGTCGACAACATGGAAGGCATCGACGCTTTCGTCACGCCCGAAGGCGACACTGTGCTGACCATGGTCTCGGACGACAATTTCTCCCTGCTCCAGCGCTCGCTCCTGCTGCAGTTCACGCTGGTGGAGTGAGCTTCCACCCGCCTCGCATGAGCCCCGCCAATGGTGCATGGCGATGCCAGCCGCTTGCCGGTTGGTAAGTGGAGCGGCCGCACTCTATGTTAGGGCCTGTCGTTGCCCTCGATCTACGGAAAATCCCGACATGAGCGCCCTGTTTTCCCCGATACAATTGCGCGGCCTGAATTTGGCCAACCGCATCATGGTGTCGCCCATGTGCCAGTATTCGGCCGACGACGGCTCGGCCACCGACTGGCATTTCACCCACATCAATAATCTCTCGCTGTCGGGCGCGGCGATGTTCTGCATCGAAGCCACCCATGTCGAGGCGATCGGGCGCATCACGGCGGGCTGCCTCGGCCTTTACAGCGACGAAAACGAAGCGGCGCTAAAGCCGATCCTGGAGTCGGTCCGCAAGCATTCCAAAGCCGCGGTCGCGATGCAGCTCGCCCACGCCGGCCGCAAGGGCTCGAGCCATCGGCCCTGGGAGGGCGGCCAGCAGATCGCACCCGATGCGAGGGAGGGCTGGCAGACGGTGGCGCCGTCCGCCATTGCCCACAAGCAAGGCGAAGTGCCGCCGAGCGCGCTCGATGCCGCGGGCCTGAAGCGCGTCCGCGATGCCTTCGCCGCCGCCGCCAGGCGCGCCGAGCGGCTTGGCATCGATGCGCTCGAGCTGCATGGCGCGCACGGCTATTTGATGCATCAGTTCCTGTCGCCGATCTCCAACAAGCGCACGGATCAATATGGCGGCTCGCTGGAGAACCGCATGCGCTTTCCACTCGAAGTGTACGATGCCGTGCGTGCGGTGTTTCCGGCGAACAAGCCGATCGGCGTCCGGGTGTCGGCGACCGACTGGGTCGAGGGCGGCTGGGATGTGCAGCAAACCATCGAATTTGCCAAAGAGTTGAAGAAACGTGATATCGACTGGATCGACGTCTCCTCGGGCGGCGTGTCGCCGCTGCAAAAGATCCCGCTCGGCCCGGGCTACCAGGTGCCACTGTCGCAGGCCGTGAGGGAAGCGACGGGGCTCACCACCATCGCCGTCGGCCTGATCACCGAAACGAAGCAAGCCGAGGACATCGTCGGCTCCGGCAAGGCCGACATGGTCGCGCTCGCCCGCGGCATGCTCTACGACCCGCGCTGGGGCTGGCATGCGGCGGCCGAACTTCACGGCGAGGTGAGCGCGCCACCGCAATATTGGCGCTCGCAGCCATCGAACCAGAAGGCGCTGTTCGGCCCTGTGACATTCGGCGCGCGGTAAACAGGAACCGTTCTCAGCGCTCGGTAGTTTCTCGCCGAGCCCGGATAGGATAAGCTCCCTGCCGGCGACCCGCAGGGGGTGCGCATGCCGCTCCGTACCAGAAAGTTCGCCCACATCCTGGAACGCATCGGGCTTGCGATGGCGGGCGCGTCGTGTGGCCTGTTCGTCTCCGCCCATGTCGGCTCGAGCATCGAGGCACTGACCTCGCAGGGCTTTCTCGTCGTCATGATGATCATCGGCGCGATCGGCTTCTATCTTGGCATCGACACGCCGGAGCTCGCCTTTCATTCCGAGGACGGCGACGCCAGCGTCGATGCGGCGGAATTCCTGAGCTCGGTCGGCACCTTCCTCGCAACGCTCACCGCTTTCGTCTCGGTCGGCATCATCATCCTGCGCCAGGAGCCGCATATCGCCTGGACCTGGCTCATCCTGGCCGGCTGGGTGCTCGGCATTTCCATGCAGATCGTTGCCGGCGCGAAGGCGCGTGCGCGACATAAAGCGCTGCACTGACTTCCGCCAGACCTTCGCGCCAGCCATCATTTCGCCGCAGCACAGCCAATGATCGAAGGCGTGCGTCGTGCTAGACTTCGCGCGCGGGCAAAAACAATTGCACCGCAAAACAACGACAAGAACAGCAGAGGAAAACCCCCATGGAACTCGGATATTTCGCGATGCCTTCGCATCCGCCGGAGTGCGGCTTGAAGGAAGGCCACGAATGGGATTTGCAGGTGATGCGCTGGCTCGATGAGCTCGGCTATCAGGAATGCTGGATCGGCGAGCACCACACCGCGCCATGGGAGCCGCATCCGGCGCCGGACCTGTTGGTCGTGGAGGGTTTTCGGCAGACCAAGAACCTTCGCATCGGGCCGGGCGGCTTCCTGCTGCCGTACCACCATCCCGCCGAGCTCGCCAATCGCGTCGCCATGATGGACCATCTCTCCGGCGGCCGGCTCAATTTCGGCGTCGCCGCAAGCGGCCTGCCGAGCGATTGGGCGATGTTCAATGTCGACGGCATGAGCGGCCAGAACCGGGAGATGACGCGCGAGGCGCTCGAAATCATCCTGAAACTCTGGAGCGATCCGGCGCCGTTCACCTACACCGGCAAATATTGGACCGTGACCAAGCCGGACACGATGTTCGATTTCCTCAAGACGCACCTCAAGCCGGTGCAGGCGCCGCATCCGCCGATCGGCGTCGCCGGCCTGTCGAAAAACTCCGACACGCTCAAGCTTGCCGGCGAGCGCGGCTTCATTCCGATGAGTCTGAACCTCAACCCGGCCTATGTCGGCAGCCATTGGGACTCGGTGGAGCAGGGCGCGGCCAAATCCGGCCGCAAGCCGAGCCGCCGCGACTGGCGGCTGGTGCGCGAGGTCTTTGTCGCCGACACCGATGAAGAGGCGTGGAAGCTCTCGACCGGCGACATGATGGGTCGGATGATGAGCGAATACTTCCTGCCGCTGCTCGGTCATTTCGGCTTCAAGGATTATCTTAAAGCCAAACCCGACGTGCCCGACAGCGACGTCACCGTCGAATACTGCGCGCGCAACAACTGGGTCGTCGGCTCGCCGAAGACGGTGACCGAGAAGATCGAGCAGATCTGGCACGAGGTCGGCGGCTTCGGCGTGCTCCTGGTGTTCGGCTTCGACTACAAGCACAAGAGCGAAGCCTGGCACCACTCGCTGTCGCTGCTCAAAAACGAAGTGCTGCCGAGGTTGAAGCATTTGGATGCGGGGCTCGGCAAGGCGGCGTGATTTGAAACTCCCTCTCCCCGCGCGCGGGGCGAGGTGACTGAACCCGCGGGTGCGGCGGCGCTTCAATGTCGGCGTCGCCGCATATCAACTTTCAAACAGCAAACTCGGCGTCATCGCCCGGCTCGACCGGGCGATCCAGTATTCCAGAGGCGCCAGTGCGTGAGCCTCGACGTCTCTGGGATACTGGATGCCCCGCATTCGCGGGGCATGACAGTGGAAGAACACGCGACAGCGTCCTCGCGGCGCGACGCCCGAGTTCTGCATCATCGTCGTCCCTCCAGAATTCAGAGGGCGCAGGGAAAGCCGGATGCTGGCCGCACCCGCAGCCTCCTGTGGTAGCAAAAAACACAGGAGTTAGTCACCACAGGCTCGACCGGAACGTCCGGCCTTCCCTGCGCGGATGGTGTTAACGGCTGCTTCGTGCTCTCCCCGGTGTACCGGGCTTTTTAGCCACCGTCGCCTGCGTGAATGTCATCTCGCAAGCTTGACACCAGCGTCGGGGTGCCGGGACCACGCGATTTAGCCGTCCGCTCACGCGTCGCTCGTCGTGCGACCCGTTCGCGTCCACCGCATCCCGCCGCAACGTCCGTGACGACGCGTACGCCCCTCCGATCGAGGCGGGATGGGAGCAGTAAATGCATAATTTCTGATTTTCCTAAAGAGAAATTTTTGCAGCGATAGGGGTGGCGCCGAGGATCGATTTGAACGCGCAGGCGAAATGAGTTTTTCGGCGCAGACGTTTTTGCCGACTTTTGCGGGGTGCTCTCGGGCGCCACGCGCCAAAATCGCGCAAACTGATTCGTCCGTCGGGCAAATCACTCGCTCTCGTGCCCCGGATGCAGCGCAGCGCGTTCGCGGTGCGCTGCTGATCCGGGGCCCAGATGCGCATGCGGGTGGGTCCCGGCTCTGCGCAGCAGCGTTGCACGCTGCAGCGCGTCCGGGACACGAGGTTGATCGCCGCGCGCATCTCCTTAATCTCCCCGACCGCAAAACCACACGAACGTCACGGGAGGGCGCCATGCGCATCATGATCATCAACGGACCGAACCTGAACATGCTCGGCATTCGCGAGCCGCATATCTATGGCTCGACGACGCTGGACGCGATCAAATCGGCTTGCGAGGAATTCGCGCACTTCGCCGGTGCAGAGCTGTCGTTCCATCAGTCGAACCATGAGGGCGTCATGGTCGATCTGATCCAGTCGGCGCGGACCGAGGCGGACGCCATCATCATCAACCCCGCCGCCTATTCCTTCACCTCGATCGCGCTCTTCGATGCGCTGAAGATCTTCGAGGGGCCGATCTTCGAGGTCCACATCTCCAACATCCACGCCCGCGACGAGCTGCACCGGCACTCGAAGCTCTCCGCCGCGGCCAAGGGTGTCATCGCCGGCCTCGGCCCCTACGGCTACATCGTCGCGATGCAGGCCGCGCTGCAAGGCGCGGGGAAGCTGCCGGCGTCATGGCCTGCGGCGGTGCGCGTTGGGCCGAAGTAAGTTGGTGAATCCATCTCGCCACAGCGGCGGTACGCCTTCTCCCCTTGTGGGAGAAGGTGGCGCGCATGAAATGCGCGCCGGATGAGGGGTCTCTCTCCACAAGCGTACTCGCGGAGAGAACCCCTCACCCGTCTCGCCACCGCTTCGCGCTGGCGATCCACCCTCCCCCACAAGGGGGGAGGGTTACGGCGCGATTGCGCTACTTCACGCCGGCTTTCTTGAGACCATCGAGTAGCTGGCTCACCGCGGCTTGCGCGGTGGGATTTTGGTATTGGTCTTCCGCATAATATTTGGTGATGAAGCCGAGGCTCGATCGCCCGTTGTGCATTTTCTTGAATTCGGCGAACGCCAGCTTCGCCTCCGCATTTTTGTTGCACAGGGCGTAAGCTGCCGTCAGCCAGGCGTGGACGAACCAGAGGTTCGGCCGCAGATGGGCGGATTCCTGGAGGGTTTGGGCCGCCCCCTCGTAATCGCCGAGCGTGAACTGAGCGCGTCCCTTCACCCACCGGAAGACTCCGAAGGACGGATCCTTGGGGCTGAGCTCGGCAGCCTTGTCGGCCATCGCCACCGCCCCCTTGGGATCGCCGAGAAACACCATCTCGTTGGCGGCCTGAGCGTAGGCCACCGCGAAGTTGGGATCGATCCGGATCGCCTCCTTGAAAGCCTTGAGCGCGGCGTGATGGTCGCCCTGGACTCGATAGACCCAGCCGAGGGCCTTGTGTGCGATCGCGACATTGTTGTCGAGAGCGATCGCCTTCTTTGCGAGCTGCTCTGCGCGCTCCACTTCAGGCTGGCCGACGCCATTCCAGTTATTGAGCAAATCGGACATCAACCCGTTCGCGAGCAGGGCGAGCAGGCGCGCATTGTCCGGATCGGCCTTGAGGCCGGCCTCGGCATATTGCCGCGTTTGGAGGGATTTCTCGGCCGTGGGATACCCGGTGCTTGCCGCCATTGCTCTCATCCTTTCATCCAAGGGGTTGTGATCCGCGGCGAGTGTCCCGACCTCGTGCCGCACACCGGATTTGATCACCTCGTCATTCAACGAGGTGGCGATCCGGCCCATCAATTTGTCCTGCAGGTCGATCAGGCTGGAGGTTTCATACGCGAAGGAATTGGCCCAGAGGTTGGTGCCGCTTTCGGTATCGATCAGTTGCGCGTTGACCTGGACCATCGGACCTGCGCGGCGGATGCTGCCTTCCAGCGCGTAGCGCACCTTGAGCTCGCGGCCGATCTGGCGCGGATCGTTCGGCTTGTCCTTGTAGGTGAAGGCGGTGCCGGCGGCGATCACCCAGGCGCGTTGCAGCTGCGACAGCTCGGTGGTGAGATCATCGGTGATCGCATCGGCGAGGTAGGAGTCGCCCGTGTTCTCGTCAAAGTTCTTGAACGGCAGCACGACGATCTTGTTGGTTCGGGCGATCGTGCAATGCAGCTGGCTGAACATCAGCACCGAGGCGAGGCCGGCGACCGCGACCGCGCCGATGGCGGCGGCGATCACCGTTCCGCTCAGGCGCGCGGCGCTCCAGCGCAGGAACGGCACCCGTATCCGCTCATACGCGACTTCGTAGACATGGACGGGGTAGGGGATGTTCTTGACGCGGCGCTCGCCGCGGTCCGCGAAAAAGAACTGGGGCAGGGCGCGGATCTGATCATACATGCTCTGGCTGACGCAGACCGTTCCCGGCGACGCCAGCGCTTCGAGCCGGGCCGCGATATTGACGCTGTTGCCGTAGATGTCGCGCTGATCGACCAGCACGTCGCCATAGTTGATCCCGATCCGCAAGCGGATGGGGTCCTGCTCTTCGTTTGCCTGGCGCGATGCAAGTCCGCTCTGGATGTCGAGCGCGCAGCGCACCGCATCGATGGCGCTCGCAAATTCGACCAGGATGCCATCGCCCATGCGACGCACGAGGCGGCCGTTGTATTTGGCGATGGCCGGCTCGATCAATTCAGCGGCATGGCGGGCAAAGCGCTCATGCGTCTCGTCCTCGCTGCGGCTCATCATGCCGCTGTAGTCGACGACATCGGCCAGCATCACGGCCATCAGTCGGCGGCGCTGCGAGGCAGCCGGCTCATCAATTGCCGTCGGCATTGGACGCGCAGTGACCAGCTCGACTGGCATCGAGGCCACTCCTCAAAAGAATATGAGTACGATTTGCGCGCCGCCGTAGCGCAAAAAACATCAAATAATGCCGCGTAGCAAAAGCGGGTTTTGGCGTTTCGTCAATCCCTGGAGTTCACATGGATGAAGTGAATTCCGCAGTCCAGCGTCGGGTTTGGCCGTCTACCAGTGGTTGAAACCTGCGATAGTCTTGCGGGCCGGAGAACGATCATTGGGGAAAGGGCAGCACTCATGTCATGATGCGCTCGTATTGTCACGGGCGCGTCACTGATCCATCGCCTCATCTACCTGCTTGCCATCGCGCTCGCACTGCTTGCCGGCCCCGCGCGCGCCGAGCCCGAGGCCGTCTATTTCAAGAGCGCCGACGGCGCGACCGGGATCGTTGGCTATCTGTTCAAGCCGTCAGGCGCCGGCCCGCATCCGGCGATCGTGCTGCTGCACGGCCGCGCCGGGCTTTACTCGTCGAATGTCAACCGCGATTGCACGCTGGTGGCGCGCGGCGTGACGTCGCCCTGCAACGCCGCCACGCTGTCGATGCGCCACCGGATGTGGGGCGAGTTCTGGGCCGCGCATGGCGTGCTCGCCCTCCTGCCCGACAGCTTCGGCCCGCGCGGCAAGGCGCATGGCTTTGGCCGCTTCACCCATGGCGATCCCGATCGCGACGATGTCAACGAAAAGACCGTGCGCCCGCTCGACGCCGAAGGCGCGCTTGGCTTTTTGCGCGCCCGCGCCGATGTCGATGCAAGGCGCATCTTCCTGCAAGGCTGGTCGAACGGCGGCTCGACCGCGCTGAACGTGATGATCCGGCAAGGCGCGAAGGAAGGCTTCCGCGCCGCGCTCGCCTTCTACCCCGGCTGCGGGCTCCTCGCGCTGCTGGACGACAAGGTCACGACCACGGCCCCGATCGCGATGTTCTTGGCGACCGCCGACGAGGAGGTCTCGCCACTGAAATGCCAGCAGGTCGTCAACCGCTCGATCGGCACCACCTTCGCCGTCTCCCTCTACATCGGCGCCACGCACGATTTCGACGACCCCGGCGACAAGCGGCAATCGGTGCCGGCGAACGTCACGGCGAAGGCGGACGCGATGAGGAAGGCGGTGGGGCTGGTGGAGGGGATGAAGTAGGGGCGGCGAGGCAATCCGTCCGAGTGAGGAGGGACTAGCCGATAGATCAACTAGACGTTGATTTATGGGCGACGTTAGAATGAAAGGGGGGCAAGGAGCTATTTAATGGCTAAAAGAGCTAGAAGGGTAAAACCGCGCTACGCTGTTAACGTGTCTTTGAAGGCATGGGACATTGCCAAGGCGGGAGCGGGCATAAGGCTGACAGTGAGTGACCGGAGCGGACGGCTCGGAACGATCGAGATCGGCCAAGGCACCTTCGGCTGGCGAAACGCGCGAGCTTGGAGATTCAAGAGATTTCCCTGGAGCCAACTTGCCGACAAACTCGACCAATTATGAGAGAACGAATCCGCGAAGCAAACGCAGGCGATGCTTAAATCCCTGCTATCATATCGACATCGAGGGTTCGTATAGGTCGTGTGCGATCACAAATTCGAATAAGACCTTAGCATAGCTTTTAGCGCTTGCGGCCATGGATATTGGTGGAGGAAGTGATGTCGATCACAATCGATGTGAGTCCTAGGCAGGATTTCTGGCATCGACTGTGTCGAACCCGCCCCTTACGAGCAGTCTCCGAAATTGTCTGGAATGCTCTCGACGCAGATGCCACCCACGTCACCGTGTCGGTCAAGACTAACGGTCTCGGCGCCCTTGATGAAATCATAATAAAGGATGATGGCACCGGAATCCCGATCGAGGATGATGCGGAGCATCGCTTTGCAGCACTCGGTGGATCGTGGAAGGCGCGTATTCAACGAACAGGCCGTAAGCGTCTAATGCATGGCAGGTTTGGCGAGGGGCGCTTTAGAGCATTCGCGCTCGGTGGAATTGTCACTTGGGATACGGTTTTTGAAAGAGACAACACTGCTTATGCATACGAAATCGTAGGCAACGTTCAATCTCCGGGAAAGTTCGTCCTTTCGGATAAGCGCGAAGCGCCAAACGCCAAGACTGGCACGACGGTGTACATCCAGAATCCGGAGCCGCAAGATGGGTCGATTTTGTCTCCGGAATTTCGCGAGCACTTGTCGCGAATCTTCGCGCCCTATCTTCTGAACTATCGCGAAATCAAACTCACTATCGACGGGAAGGCGATCGATACTAATGAAATCGTAGCGAAGCGCGAGGAATTCCTTCTCGATCCTATTCGTTTAGGTGATGGAAGCGAGATAGCTGCAAAGTTGGAAATCGTTGAATGGAAGTCTATAAGTGGTCGAGCATTATATCTGTGTGACGAGAACGGTTTCGCCCTGTCTGAACGAACTCCGGAGGTTCGTGCACCAGGTTTCAATTTCGGGGCGTATCTAAAGTCCTCATATTTCTCGCAACTGGACGAGGGCGCGCTGGTCGATCTCGAACTGGCAGAGGGTATGGGGCATTTGCTCACGGCGGCTCGATCGCGGCTTGCCCTCTATTTCAAACAACGAGAGCGCGAAAAAGCGAAGGCACTAATTGCAGCGTGGAAGGCCGAGGGCATATATCCATACGCAGATAGCCCAGGCTCACATACCAAAGAAAAAGCGAAGCAGGTTTTTGATATCTGCGCGGTAACGGTTCACGACTATGTGGAAGGCTTTAACGAGCAGGCCAAAGCAGCAAAACAACTGTCTTTTCGGCTTCTGAAGGAGGCGATCGAATCTGGATCGCCTGAATTGTCTCGAATCCTTTCTGAAGTTTTGTTGTTGCCGCAGGCAAAGCAGAAAGAGTTTTCAGAGCTTCTTGATAAAGCGAATCTAGTAAACATCATTGATGCTGTGAAGGACATCGATCTGCGAATTTCTGTCGCTACAGGACTTCGTGGGCTCGTGTGCGGCGCTGAAATGCGGGACAGTGTAAAGGAGCGAGAGCACATTCATAAGATTGTCGAGGCGCATCCTTGGCTGTTCGGAGAGCAGTACGCCATGGGTCGCTCGGAAGCTAGCTTGACCAATATGCTGCGAGAGCATCTCGCGCTCCTGAAGCGAGACAGTCGCGTCATTGAACCTGTCTTAAAGTCCGGAGGAAAAAGCGGTCGCGTCGATGTCATGCTAGCAAAGCTAATAAAAATTAGCGGTCGATCGGACGACAATCACCTTGTCATCGAGCTCAAGCGCGCCAACAAGAAGCTGTCGCATAAGGACTATTCGCAACTGTTCGATTACGCGAATGCCGTTATTCAAGATCCGCGTTTTGATAAGACCTTGGTATCCTGGGATTTTTGGCTTGTGGGAGTCGAAACGGATGACGCGTTGAACGAATTGAGCAACTCGCAGGATCGTCCGCCAGGCTGCGCTCATATCTTTAAGAGTGGCCGAGCAAAAATTTGGGTAAAGACGTGGGGCGAGATAATTCACGACTGCTTGTCTCGGCACGAATACATCCGGAGCAAACTTGAACTCGAAGTCGAGGAGGAAAAATCAATCGCCTACTTGGAGGAGTTGTACATGAGGGTGGTGAAGCCGGACGAAGCACACTGAGTCAGATGTGCCTTGTTGCGGCGCGTCTGATGACTCGAAGCGTTTTAACGATCTCGGGTACTCGGGCATTTTGCTTTAGATAAGCTTCTGCTTCCCTCATGGAACAAGCCTTTTTGCTTCTAGCTTTCTTGTTTCGACGTGCCCTGTCGTCCAAAAAAACGGCCGGGTCGTTTCCGACCCGGCCGCCTGCCATCTCACTAGTCTTTGCTTACGCGACTGACGCTACTGACTAGCCCCGTGTCGCCTCAGCCCCAGTTCGAAAAAACTTAGCTCGCCTTCGCCACCTCGGCGCCGCCGACCTTCTTCTCGATCTGGCGCTTCAGCTCCAGTGCGCGGGGCGAGAGGGTCGCCGCGTTCGCCTTGAGGAGATAGGCGTCGAGGCCGCCATTGTGGTCGACGCTCTTGATCGCGTTGGTCGAGACGCGCAGGCGCACGTTGCGGCCGAGCGCGTCCGAGATGAATGTGACGTTGCACAGGTTCGGCAGGAAGCGCCGCTTGGTCTTGATGTTGGAGTGGCTGACCTTGTGGCCGACGAGGGGGCCCTTGGCCGTCAGTTCGCAGCGCCGCGACATATCGATAAATCCTCAAGTGTGCCCCGGCAGCCCTTGAGGCCTCGGGGGTCCAAAATTCGTGTCCTGCTTACAGGGAGCGGGCGGACGTATAGGGGGGAAGGCCCCATACGTCAAGGTTTCGCGGGCCTGAAAGCAGCGTCAAAATGCCGTTTTGGGCAGGGCGTTCCGCTACTTAACCCATCATATAAAGGGCACATTCCCGCTTGAAGAGAGTGGGCTGTTTCCCGGCCAGGTAGTAGGCCAATGGCCTGATGCAAAGGCTTGGGATAGGCGAGCGATTTAGCGGAATTTCGTTGTTTGCGCGCTTTTTTTGCTTAGATGACAGCGATAGCGCCCGTTTCGAGGACTGCCGCGCCGTGAGGAAGAACAACAGGTTTTCGGCCCGATCGGTGCGATGGATGGCGGCCTCGCTCGGAACAGCCGCTTATCTGGCCGCGGCGAGCGCCCATCCGGCTTCCGCGCAGGGCAAGCTCGAGGCGCAGTATGAGGCCTCGCTCGCCGGCATCCCGGTCGGCCGCGGCGCCTGGAACGTCGAAATCGGCGATGATTCCTATGCGGCGGCGGCCTCCGGCGGCACCACCGGCTTGCTCAAGACCATCGCCAATGGTTCCGGCACCGGCGCCTCGCAGGGGCGCATCGTCAATGGTGCGCTGGTTCCGCAAGCCTACCAGGCCTCGACCACGACCTCGAGGAAGTCCGAGACCATCCACATCACGCTGCTGAACGGCAATGTGAAGGAATACGGCATCGAGCCCGTGCCGCCGGTCGATGCCGACCGCATCCCCGTCACCGACGCGCACAAGAAGGGCGTGTTCGATCCGATGACGTCCTCGCTCTTGCGCGTGCCCGGCAATGGCGATCCGCTCTCGCCGGAGGCCTGCCACACCGGAGCCGCCGTGTTCGACGGCCGCATGCGCTATGACCTCAAACTCGATTTCAAGCGCATGGAAACGGTGAAGGCCGACAAGGGCTATCATGGCCCAGCCGTGGTCTGCGCGGTCTATTTCACGCCGATCGCGGGCTATATCCCTGATCGGCCGGTGATCAAATATCTCGCCGGCCAGCGCCATATCGAGATCGCGTTTGCGCCGATCGTGGGCACCCGCATCCTCGTGCCGTTCCGCATGGTGATCCCGACCCCGCTCGGCACTGCCATGCTGGAGGCGACCTCGTTCGTCACCCAGGCGACCCCGCCGCACGTGGCGAAGACGCAGTAGTCTTCCTTCCTTCTCCCCTTGCGGGAGAAGGTGGCGCGCCAAGCGCGCCGGATGAGGGGTTCTCTCCACGAACGTTGGCAGCGAGTTTGCGGAGCCAACCCCTCACCCGGCTCGCCGCCGCTGGCGCGTCGGCGATCCACCCTCTCCCACAAGGGGCGAGGGTGCAGCGAGTCCGCGGCAACGCGTTGAATCTATACTAAGACTCGTCATTGCCGGGCTTGACCCGGCAATCCATCCTCTTCGAGAGAGCGCTCTCGTTTTGATGGATGGCCGGGTCATAGGCGAGCGGAAGCGACGCCGTCCTTCGGACGGCTATGCCCGGCCATGACGAGTGGCAGGATGAGGCGAGAGCGCGGGCCGCAACGCATGAGAACGAGTCCTGTTGACTCTTCCTCGATTCTGATTCGACTCGGACCCTGCGGAAATTTAAGGAATTTCGTCCTCAAACCACAGCTTGTGGAGGCGCGCCAAACTTGATCTAGTGCTGCGTCAAAGCCGCGGCGCGAGATGTTGCGGTGAACGAAACCGGTTACCGGGAAGAGTCAGCGATTCGGCCGCGATTCGTTCGCAACTCGTTCCCTAGCTTAAAGAGAGACCCCATATCTTCATCGAAGCGTCGCAATCTGAAACAGAATCGGCAGGGATCGTTGCCGAGGAGCCAAGAAGTCGAACACCTTCCGTCATTGCGAGCGACGTGTCCGCCGAAGCTCGAAGAGCGAAGGCGGAAGCGAAGCAATCCACGTCGCCACGTCACGAAAGATGGATTGCTTCGTCGCTTCGCTCCTCGCAATGACGACCAACTGCGTGCAATAGAAACACCCGAAAATATGGCTTTCTCTCCGCAATCAGGGTTCGCGAATGATCGCGCACCTGGCGCCGGCGTCACCGCGGTGCTCGGCCCCACTAACACCGGCAAGACGCATCTGGCGATCGAGCGGATGCTGGCGCATTCGTCCGGGATCATCGGACTGCCGCTGCGCCTCCTGGCGCGCGAGGTCTACAACAAGATCGCCGATCGCAGCGGAAGCGAGAGCGTCGCGCTGATCACGGGCGAGGAGAAGATCAAGCCGAAGAACCCGCGCTTCTGGG
>Ga0157369_10005327_pt1 | contig 14985 bp, 12 predicted proteins | sample C25metaG_FD_113461 | JGI IMG/M metagenome (GOLD analysis project Ga0157369, IMG submission 113461) | Corn rhizosphere microbial communities from Kellogg Biological Station, Michigan, USA - C2-5 metaG | ecosystem: Host-associated > Plants > Roots > Rhizosphere > Soil | place: USA: Michigan... | reverse complement strand
CGGCTCTGGGTGAATGAGCGCGCTGCCTCGTTTGCCTCGCTTGCCAGTGTATTTCTCGGCTCAGAAAGTCTTCTGGTTTATGGAGCCGGACAGCTGTCCACCACATCTGCGGCACCCATTTATCTGAACGCCCTACCCTATCTCTTTGATTGGGTCAGGTACGGTAGATGGCGCTCCTTTCTGAAAGCCCTTGTGCTGTTCATGGCCGCGGCCGCTGCCCACCACGCCACCCTGCTCTTTGGCTCTATGTTGTTTGCCGTGCCTGTTCTGGCTTTGGTCTTTCTTGATCGCAATGAGGGCGAACCGATGTCGACCTCTGCGTTCGTGGTGCGAACCGCCGCCATGGCGGTGGTGGGCGGTGCCGCGATCGCGGTTGTCCTGCTGCCCTTCTGGATTGCCCTCATCAAGAATCCTGTCACCCAGGTGCCTATCCCGCATGGGAGCCGCGCCAACTTCATTCTGAGCTCGATGCTGGGTATCAACTACTTCATCGTTCCTTATGGGGCGTTACTTCTCGTCCTGCCGTTCATTGTGCTACGGGGTGCGGCTGTTACTCGGCTCCGTCCACTGCTTCTGGGCTTCTGGCTGACTTTTCTCATCGGCCTCGGGGGCACGACGCCGGTCGGCCATCTTCTCCTGGGCCGCGCCTATGAAGTGATTACCATGGAGCGCTTCAGCTACTGGGCAACCTTGCTTTCTCTGCCATTTGTCGGCCTTCTTACGTCCGAACTTGTGGACCGCTTCCGCATGCGCGCCGTGATTGGGCTGACCGTAGCAGCTGCTTTCACCGGTGGCTTGGGGGCGGCATGGATCATATACAGGCCGGCGGAGGCACAAGAATTCAAGGTGGACTCGGCCGCCAGCTGGCTCGACCGGGACGGTCACGATAAATACCGCTATGTCACTTTGGGATTCAGCAGCAGAATCTCCCAGTTAGCTACATACACCGATGCGAACAGCGTCGACGGCGAATGGAACTCCGGTCGTACCTTGCCGGAACTGACCGCGCACGGTGGCGGGGCGCTTACCAATTCTAAATATTTTAACAAGTCGGGACTCGATGCACTGCGTGCCATGCTGGCGCATGCTGACCATTACGGATTGAAATGGGTGCTGGTGAAGGATCCGTACTACGATCCGCTGCTGTCCTTCGCTGGCTACCGCCGTGTGGACACGCTTGAAAACAACACCATCACCATCTGGGGCAAGGATGGCGTGCCGCCCGCTGTTCCGCTGAACTCGACATACAGGCCGCCGCAATGGCAGGGTCTGATGTGGGGTACACTCCCCTTCGGGAGCAGCCTGCTCGCAATACTGGTCGTTTTCATCCCGGACAAGCGCCGGCCACGCGACGAGCAGGATGAAGCTCCAGTCCGCGCCGAGGAATTGGAGCCGGGGAGGCTGGCTATATGAAACGCGGACGCTTGCTTGCCATCTTCATCGTCGCCGCCACGGCTGTATTGATTGCCATCAGCGTTATCCACCCCAACGAGTCGGCAGCTGCGCTGGCCGATGCCGGCACAACCGGTCTGCTGCGCCCATCGACCACCCCGGACGCTGCAGTCGAGAACCTCGCGCGGGATATCGGCCAAAGGCGCTGGGGAAGCGCCTACTCCAAGCTCGCCAATAAGAGCGAGTTTACGGATGCCGACTTTCAACGTGATCTTACCGGAACCTATATGAGCCTTCGCAGCTATGCGACGCTCGACCACTTCGAGGTACGGCCCCAGCATGCCTCCCAGAATGAGGCCCAGGAGCTGCTCAAACTGCACTGGTCAACCGTGGTTGGCACCTTTGAGGACACCAAGAGCCTGCATGTCGTAAAAAACGGGGATCGCTGGCAGGCAGAGTGGCCGCTTGTAAAGGAACCGAGGGTGCCGCCGCAAGTGATTCCCGTCAATTACCTGCGATGGGACGTGATCTATCGCGGCGCGCAGGATGACTGGGGCGCGCAGGATGTGGAATCGCCCCACGTACGTATCGTCGACATGCACCCACTCGAGCGCGGAGACGGCGTGCTCATCATGGGTGAGCTTCTGAATGAAGACGTCGTGCCTGCCTACGTATCCGTAAAGGCAACACTACTGGCAAAGAGCGGCGCAGCCATCGCGACAGAAGACAGCTTCGATAAGATCTCTCACCTTCTGCTGCCCAAGCAGGTCACGCCCTTTCTCATCTCCTTCCCAGGTGTTGAGTTGGCCCAGGTGGCGAGCGTACGCATGGAGCCATCCTCCTCACTGATCGCGGCGTCAGCGGACCCTGTGATCGCCATCGAGGACCAGAAACTCAATCCTGCGCCGGGAGCGTCTCTCACCGGGAAACTTGTGGATCAAAGCGGCCAAGTGGTGAATGTTGTTCACGTTCTGGGTACCTTTTACGACAAAAACGGCAAGCTGGTGTGGGTTGCGGACCACTATATGGATCGCGCCCTCTTGCCTCAGGTTCCAGCTTCGTTTAGGATACCAATTCCCCCCGACATCGCAGGCCAGGTCAGCAGCGAACGAGCCGTTACGGCGATCTACAGTTCGGGTGGTTTCCAATGAGATTCCGGCTTTGGTGTCTGGTCGGCAGCCTGGCTTTCGCCACACTGTCGCCATGTTACGCCCAAAGCGCAAGCATGACCCTGCCGAAGCAGGTGAAGGCCGGAAGCCCCTTTTCGATTCAGACGACCGGCAGCGGCAAGGCCGTTCTCTACATCGTCGGTTTCGGGCAGGTTGTGCGCCGGGAACTACAGCTGGGCCAGACGGCATCGTTTTCCGCCGAGGACATGCACGATGCCGGCCATTACGTTGCTGCACTGATAGGACAATCTTCAACCGACAACGGCGCCTTCGATGTCGTCCCCGCCAGCCAACCGGCCAATCTGAGTTTCCTCGCCAAGCCATCTCGCCTTCCCGTCAGCCTGCATGATGGCATCAGCGGCGCGGTGTATGTCTTCGACGCTTACCAGAACTTAATCACTGCGCCAACGCCCGTATCTTTTCAACTATCCGGGACGTCGGGAATCACGCAGACCCGCACTGCGGAGACTCGTGAGGGCCGGGCGTGGACCCAAATGGACTCCGCGGCGAAAGAAGGCGCCGCTCATTTTGCAGTTCATGTCGGCGATATCTCGAGCACGCGCATCATACAGCAAGTGCCCGGAGACCCTTGCGCCTTGAGGATGAGTGCCAAGCCTTCAGGACAGAAAATCGAGCTACAGACCGAGCCCCTGCGGGACTGTAGCGGCAATGCAGTACCCGATGGAACGGTTGTCACTTTTACGGAAGCCTACGACGGCAAACAGACCACGGTGGATGTGCCTCTTAAACGCGGAATTGCCCAGGCGGAGTTGCCTGCCTACAACGGGGCGAAGATCTCCGCCGCAACCGGTGTCGTGTTAGGGAATGAAATCCACTGGGGTAAACAATAATGAACAAACTGGCCCTGGTGATCTGCTCGATTTTCGCCGCAACACTTCCCCTTGGCGCGAGCCAGCCCGCGGTACGGGTTGAGTCAACAAACGTACAGGGCCGACGCGATTTCAACGAACAGACCCGGGCGGCTGTCGTTCGTGGCTATCTCGAGGCGTGGCAGAGTATGGCTGCCGCCCTTCAGCAGAACCGTCCCGATCTGCTCGATCGAGATTTTGTCGGGACCGCCAAAGACAAGCTGACAGACACCATTCACGACCAAGTTACGACGGGCATCTCTACCCGTTATCTAGACCAGGCGCATAACTTACAAATACTCTTCTATTCTCCAGAGGGACTATCCGTTCAGTTAGTGGATAACGTTGAATACGAAGTGCAGGTCTTCGATCGGGGAAAGATCCAGACAACGCAGAAAGCCCACGCGCGTTACGTTGTGGTCATGACCCCGGCGGAAGTGCGTTGGAGAGTACGCGTGCTTCAGGGACAGCCTGAATAGCCTTGAGCTCGGGCAGGGCAGGAATCTTCACAGTGACGGGCCGGCAGGACAAGTGGAATAACTGGATCTCATATTTTGGCTAAGTCGGAAAGAGAAAAAAGGACTCAGGGGGTGCCGAATGATTTCAGTAGTCGTACCCATTTACAATGAAGAAGTACTTATTTTGCAGTTTCATGAAGCTATCACCAATGCTTTGGAAGAAACAAATGAAGACTGGGAAGTTGTTTATGTAAATGATGGTTCCAGAGATTCGTCTCTGGAGATACTGCGGACCCTCCAGTCTTCGGATCCGCATGTAGTGGTAGTGGAGCTTTCGCGTAACTGGGGCCACATGGGAGCTATATCGGCCGGTCTCCAGACTGCCCGCGGCGACGCCACGGTCATCATGGACGGCGATTTCCAGGATCCGCCGGAGGTTGTTCCGGAACTGGTGGAAGCGTGGAGGGCCGGCGCTGAAGTTGTTGTTGCCGTACGGAGGAGCCGCCAGGAACGGCGGAAGCTTCTCGCGAAGCTGTTCCCTCTTTTCTATCGTGTCCTTGGGGCTCTTTCTGACTTTCCCATCCCTTTGGATGCCGGGATATTCGGCCTTATGAATCGGCAAGCCGTCGATTCGATCAATGGGATGCGTGAACGCAACCGCTACCTGCCCGGACTGCGTGCCTGGGTAGGCTACAGCAATGCGGTCGTGTTCTACGACCGGCAGGACAGGGCAGGTGGCGACGGCAAGCTGTCGTTTATGAGCCGCATCAAGTATGCGATGGATGCGATCACCAGCTTCAGTTACAAGCCCTTGCGCCTCTGTTTCCTGCTGGCCAGCCTGTCTACCTTTGCTGCGGCCCTTCTTGCGGTATCCACGATATTTTCCCGCAACCCCTTCCACACTGCGGGGTTTGGAGTAGCCGCTGCCGTCTTCTTTGTGGGCAGCATGCTGCTTCTGTGCCTCGGAGTGTTGGGCGAATATCTTGGACGGGTTTATGACGAAGTACGCGGACGGCCTCTCTCCATCATCAACCGGGTCTACTCGCAGTCGGAGATGCTGCCGGTCCAGGCCGACAACAACTACGAGGAGATGAAGCCCGCCGGAGGATTTGGGGTTCACGTCGCATAACATCGCACAGTCTCGAGGCGAAAGCAGAGACTGTGCGACGGTTCATTCAACCCGGGCAATCGGCACCAGGAGACTTCAGAATGGAGAGGTGTGCTTCTCGGCCGCCTCCCTGTGTCCATCTCTCACACCGCCCGCCTCACACGCCCTAGACGAAATTGACAGGCCCCCGGGTAGCTCGGGGTTCTACAGGTGTGGAACCGGCAGAGTCTTATCGGCGCCGCAGCCGGGGATTCCCTTCTCGATGGCAGTGCCCTCTTCGTAATCATTCCAGGTTGCAATCAGCAAGAATGGCATGGAATGATCCGCGGAATGCTGCCGCCACAAGTTCAAGGTATCGGCAAAGGTCTTGCCACAGCGGGAAGAGATATGCCGGTTGAGACCCCAAGCGGCCTTGCTGTCGTCGAAACCGGGCCAGGCCCCGCCGACAGCAATCTTGTCAGGGTATTTCGATTGCATCGTGCTGTAGAACTCATTGAGAGTCCGCTCACCCCAATAATTGGGATCCCCACCGCCCGCTCTGGGACTCACCCATGCGTAATAGCCGTCAATGGCTGAGACCGATGCCGCCGCGGGTGGGTATTCATCGATGAGCAGGGGGGGCTTGTCCCATTTGTTGAGCTCGGCGCGCACTCTCTTCCACTCGGTGTGCTGCTTGGGAAAAATGAAGATGACTGGCCGGCCGTCATACGTCAGATATGCCTGACGGCCGGGCGCACCGGGAGCAAGGTAGGTCTTTCTGAAGAGCTTGAAATCTTCGATGGACTCATCCGTCGCCCCTTCTTCGTCGGTGCTCTCGTCGTACATCATGGCGATCTGAAAATTCTCTTCGGCCGCAATGCTTTGCAGCACGGCATAGCTGTGATCGACAAATGGCTCGCGATAGCCATACCAATCCACCACGAAGCCGGAGATGCCCAGCGCCTTGGCCTCGCGGATCTGCTTCCGAACGACGTCTGGATCGTGCGATGAGTAGCCGACAGAGATATGCCGGGGGTGCCCAAACCAAGCCTCATACACCGCGAGCACCTTGGGCGGCCCAGCGGAGACCCGCGCGGCGGGCCGCGTGCTTTGGGTCGCTGCCGGACGGGAGCACCCGCCGACCAGAAAGAGAAGAAAAAGCAAAGCACCCGTTGCGCGAAAGAGCATAGCCAAGTTACATCTTAGAGCAGCACCGGGACGTTCGAGTTGTAGCCGATTTGCGAGCATCTTAGAGAAGTTTGGACACATTCCTGGACTCATGACCTCCGCGTCGAGCCCAGGTAACCATGGAACCCCGTCGCTGGTTGTAATCGCGCTTTCATGCCTAGGAGAACACCGGTCAACAGTAGTATCGTTTCCCTAACCCGCTCTCAGTAACCACACCAAATTTTCCGGGCGGTGTATTGGCATCAGCAAACTCCTCCGCTTGAAAATTGGAGTACCCAGACCTTGGTGAATGGCCAGATGCAGGAATCGAAGACGCTCCATGCCCGCATACTCTCGGGAAGCTTTGTGCTGCTTCTCGGATCCGGGCTGACGGCGGCGATAAATTTCGCATACAACGTTGCGGTTGCACGATTCCTTGGTCCTACCGCGTTTGGCCACGCGACGGTTGCCTACACCCTCCTCACCCTGATGTCCGCGGTGACCCTGTCCTTTCAGATTGTCCCCGCGAAGGTCGTTGCGCAGCAGAGCACTCCGGAAGCGAAGAGCGCGGCATACCGAGACTTCCATCGTGGCGCATGGGGATGCGGCCTCCTGGTTGCATTCCTTTTGGTGCTGTTTCAGGCGCAGGTCGCCAATTTCCTCAAGCTGCCCAGTCCGGTTTTGGTGGTTCTGATCGCCGTGGGCGCAGCCTTTTATGTTCCGCTTGGCAGCCGTCGTGGCTTCATCCAGGGAGCTTATGGTTTCCGCTCTCTTTCGGCGAGCCTGGTTCTGGAAGGGCTCGTTCGGCTTTTCGGATCACTGCTGATGGTTATGTTGGGAGCAGGGGTCAACGGAGTCGTTGCAGCCAATGCCGCCGCCATGGCAGTGGCCTATTTCGCTGCCGCGCCCAAACTGGCGCCGCCGGTTCCCAGCCATATTCACTTCCGCTATGCCCTTCGAGAATCGGTGCAGGCCCTGGTCTTCTTCGCCGGCCAGGTGCTCATCAACAACTGCGACATTGTCCTGGTAAAGCACTTTTTCTCACCGGCATTGGCGGGTCTCTACGCTGCAGTGGCAATGGTGGGCCGAGTCATCTTCGCCTTTTCGCAAGCAGTCGTAAACAGCATGTTTCCGCTGGTGGCGGGCACCGGCGATGAGGAGAGGAGAGATCTTAAGGTCATCGCAACCTCGCTCCTGCTGGTGCTGAGTATCGGTTGCAGCGTGGCACTTACTCTCCGTTTCGCTCCTGCCAGCATCTGGACCTCTTTCTTTGGACCGGGATTTGCCGTAGCCGGGATCTACGGCATGCCATATCTCTTGTCGCTGTATGCAGTCACGACGACCCTCTATTGCCTTAGCGTCGTCGTCATCACTTATGAAATGTCCTACAAGATCGCGAATACCAGCTGGATCCAGTTGGGGTTCAGCGGCGTTCTGGTCGCAGGCATCTCTGTGTTTCATTCTTCCTTGCGAGAAGTGATCCTGGTGCAGCTGGTCCTGATGGGCTCCCTTCTCATTCTTGTAGCGTTGCCAATCCTGTTCAACGCCTTGGTGGTGGCGGAGCGCATGCCACGCATCAGCGGCGGCCGGCCAATCAGACTGATCCAACCGGTCACAGAAGACGAAGCAATCGCGGAATTTTTGAAGAGCGAATTCTATCGCCCGGTCTTCCGTGATTATCAGGAAATGATGCAGGAAATCGTGACCAATCCGAATCTCGAAGACCCTGTCGAAAACGCCAAGCGCCGTGCCTTGTTTTTCATTCGCCACTTCGCCTTATGGAAAGAACTTCCCGTGGATACGGAGTGGTATGAGGTCGAGATTGGTGAAGCGGATCTTGAAAAGATCCGGGTATTTCCGCGTGCTCAATGGCGCAACTTTGCGCCGCGAACCTTCTCCATCATTGAGGTCGCGGAACGTATGCGCAAGCGCCAGGGAACGGATACCAGCGCGTTCCAATCCAAGATCGAGACTATCGGTAGCCGGCTGCTCCAACCGGACGCCAACTTAGGTACTGTGCTCCTCATTGGCGTGAACGAAAACGAGCCATTAACAATTCTGGATGGCAATCACCGGCTCGTCGCATCCATGCTGACATCGCCGCGCAGAACCCAGAGACTCAGGTTTCTCTGCGGATTCTCTCCGAAGATGACAGAGTGTTGCTGGTATGAGACGAACCTGGCGACCCTCTTTCGTTATGGAAAAAACGTATTGAAGCATCTTGTACGTGATCACGAAGCAGAGCTTGATCGCTTGTTGCAGCGCGCAGGATAGATTCGCAACTGCTGAGTTAAAAAATGAAGATCTTAGCGGCGACGGACAGGAACAAATAATAGGAGTGAATATGACAATTCGAAAGCGGCCCGTAGCAGTGTTGCAATTGCCGGAGCAATTTACGAGGAAAGACGCGCGGAGTTTTACCAGGGAGGTCGAGCGCTCGATGACCACCACTCGTCCCTATCTTGTGCTCGACTGCTCGAATATCCGTCATATGGACAACTCTGTAGTTCGATTGATGCTGCACTGCCTCGAGGAGGCCATGAAACGCAATGGCAACGTCAAGCTGGCTGGCATTCCTCCGGCAGTGAATCCACTATTCGGAACGAACGGAGCAAATCGTCTCTTCGAGATTTTTGACACCACTGCGGACGCCGTAAACAGTTTCCACGAACTGCCTTTCGAAGATCTGTCTCAGGCGGACAAATCAGAAAGTGCAGCGTAATTGATTTTGATTCGGAATAAGATGCTCAGGTATTCGCGTGGCCGTAAAGGCTCGATGAGGAACGCGACTCATTTCTTCCGGCGGCAGATAGCCATCAGCCTGGTAGCCATTCTTAGTGTGCCGTTTGCAGGATCCGTGCCGGCGCTCGGGCAGCAGACAACTCCCAGCCAACCTGTGGAGAGCATGCCTCCACCTCCGGCGCCATCGCACAACGACGCACCGGCGGCTGGCGCGAATCAGACTCCGGGTGACAACCCACCGTCCAACCTGCCGAACGCTCCCCAGGGACAACAACAGGGCGGAACTCCGGCGCCCGTCGGTACAGCCGTTGCGCCATACGAGAAGGGTATTGGAGTCGCCGCGTCTCGGCCGGCAGGTGCCGTGATCGCTCCGGCAAAACAGAAGAGGTCACGCTCTTTCATGATCAAAGTTGGTGTGCTGATAGGTGCGGCAGTCGCGGTTGGCACAGTCGTGGGTCTATCTGTTGCCAGCCCCAGCCGACCCCACTAGTACGAACTCCGCAATCCCCGGTTTTATACATCGATAAGAGTAGTGGGAGCACGATGATGCAACGACGCGCCAAAGACAGGCAACCTATCTTCGTAAGCTTTTCGGGCATGGATGGTGCTGGAAAGAGCACTCAGATCCAGAGCCTTCGCACGCGGTTGATGGAGGCCGGCTTGCGGGTTTCGTTGATTACCTTCTGGGACGACATTGCGCGACTTACCCACTTGCGCGAAGTAAGTGGACATACTCTGTTCAAAGGCGACAAAGGCGTAGGATCGCCCGATGCGCCAATCAATCGGCGTGACAAAAATGTCCGGTCCGCGCCGATGACGCTCGTAAGGTATTTTCTTTATCTCCTGGATGCGATCTCCCTGCGCTCGGTCGTGAAGAAAGCGCTCCGATCGGATGCAGATTTCATTATTTTCGATCGATATGCATACGACGAACTCGCAAATCTCAATCTGCACAATCCGATAGCTCGAGCATACGTACGACTGGTCATGATCCTCGTGCCCCGGCCGCATGTCAGCTACTTGCTGGATGCGGATCCAGTGCAGGCGCGCGCTCGAAAGCCTGAGTATCCAATCGAATTTCTACACTTCTGCCGCGCTTCGTATATGACGCTCAACGGCCTCATCGGAGGCATGACGGTCATTCCGCCGATGCCAGTCCAGGATGTCGAGCGCGACGTCTTGCAGCACGCATCTAAGCACCTTCCCTCGTTCAAGAACCACAATGAGCTCACCGAACACTTTGCAGGTGGGCCTGATCGCAGTTAGCCCACTCCGGCCTCTTGTCGTCAAGTGGGAATTGCACGGTCACGTCGGGTGTGCGGTCGCAAATCTCGCCAACAACTGATTCTGCGCAGTTTGGCCGCCATAACCTTAAGTGCGACAAGAAGGATCGATCTAGATTAACTTTCTGCTGGAACCGGGAAGATTTCGGACGACGAATACCTATACTGCTACTGCGGACGCTACGGGATCCGGAGGCAGCGCCCCAGCCCTCGCAGGTAAAGAGTGCGCAATTTTTTGCACAAGTGAGCACATTGAGAGCCGTCCCTAACTTTGAGGCACCGTCAACGGCAGGCCATGTCAGATCTTTGCGCGAGATCTACTGCGAACGCCCGCCGGAAGATGGCGTCCACAGTAGCACCCGCGTCGGCCCAACTGGTGCCAAGTACGCTCGATGCTGCCGCCTCGGAAAGAGTTGCGAAGTCAGGCTGTCTCACCACGGACGAGAGCTCATTCACCAACGCCTGAGGGTAAGCCGCGGCATAACGAATGAATGGATTGTCCAGCACCATGCGATTCTGTTCCGCATCATTCACCACGGGGATGCACCCGGCCGCCAGCATTTCGTGTGGCACCAGCGACACGTTTGTCAGGGACAGGCTGAGTCCCGCGAAGCATTGGTTGTAAATCCGATTGAGCCGCTCGGGAGAAACGCGCCCGTGATCGTGACAGCGAAAGGGCAGCCCTCCCATCCGTTCGCCATAGATATGCAGTTCAACCTTCGGGTGCTGCGCCGCAAACAGCTCCATCGTCATCAGACCCAATTCAAACCCTCGCCTTGCGGCATCAGGACGAGCATAGAAAACAACGCCATTGCGTTGTTTCCCGGGCAGGACTGAATACGCGGCCGTGTCGCAACCGAAGTCAAAAGAGTCTGCCTGCATGGCAAATTCCGAGCGCAGTTTGGCTGCTAACCACTTGCCTGCTGTGATCGCGTGAAATCCCATGCGATACGTATTCTCGGCGAGCAGGCTCAGAGCCCCGACTGGGTAGAACAACGGTTCGTAATCCTGAACGAAGTAGAAGCGCTTGCCGCGTGACGGTGCATTGTAGACCGGGTACGCCGTCGCCCACGATGTAGCGACTATGCCGTGCGCATCATCCATCCCGGCAGCATCCAGCACACGTACCGGCCCTCTAAAGCCATACGCCTCCCGCGCGATCACCGCGTAGTACTCCGGGTCTCCGCCATACACGTTGTAGAAATAGAGGCGATTCTTATAGCCGTGTGCTTCGAGATAGCGAATCATCCGGAAGATCGTCGTGTGGCCCCCGGAGTTCGGGCCGGCCGGAATGGTCACCCAGTTGAGAATCGGTGACTCATCCCCCTGGAATGGCAACATCTGAACTCTCGGCGGCTGAGACAGATCTGCCGCCAGCACGTCCGGTCGAAGCACCGGAAACGGCGCTGATTTTGGCGCAAGCCTGTCTGCTGCAACCGCACGCATCCGCGCGACCAGGCCGGATGCACCGGCCGCCGCCAGGATGCGACGTGTTTGCCGCCAGCCGCGAGCGAGTTGTCTCGTCGGCAATGTCACCTATTTCATCCCCGGCCAGCGCATCGGACAGCCATCATTCATACGCCCACCCGCTGCCAGCGTTGTTTTCGCAGCCGGCGCCCGGCCCAGCGAATCGCCGCGGGCACGAGAAACACCTGCGAGCGATGGCATATCGTCGCACCCAGCCACTGCCGCCGTTTGAGAGCTCTGAACTCGGGCAGCTTATGCGCCTCGTCCCAGGTTTCCAGCGCAAATTGCACCAGACCCTGCACTTGCTCGTCCTCTGCGCGCCCGTGATCATACATGCGGCATGCGTCCCAGAGTGCTTCTTTTGCGAGCGCCCGATCGACATCCTGCTGAAGCTCCTCCCTGGCGTCCGGCTTTTCGGAAGACAGCCGGATAAAGAAGTGAAATGCGGCTCTCCGTTCTACCATGTCCACCAGGTTGCCCTGGAATTGCGTCCGCTGCATGCTGGCGCCATGCACGCGGTAAAAGGCCTGAGGCGCGCGCACATAAGCGATATTTGATACCGCTGCGATACGCAACCACATCTCGAGATCACCGCTGTGCGGCAGCTCCGGCCGGTAACCGCCGACGGAGCGTTGCACGCTGCTGCGAACCACAACTTCTGGCGAGGTGATGACGTTATTGCCTGCGCGGCAGCGGCGCTTGATCCACTCCGATCCCTTGTAGCGGATAGAACCCGCAGACCGCATCTCGCCGATAGGCAATTGCTGCTCGTCGTAAAAGTGGACGGCGCGCCCATAGACCATGCCAACACTCGGGTCGCGCTCCATGATACGGACCGCACGGCTCAGCGCTCCCGGTGCAAGGAGATCATCTGCAGAAAGCAGCATGCAATACGGCGATTCTGACCAGCCGATCAGACCTTCGTTATACGTAGCGATATGCCCTGCATTGGTTCCATGCCGGCGAAATTCGACCTGCGAGTATTCGTCGGCAAGCGCTGCACCAACCTCTGCGCTATCGTCGGGAGAAGCATCGTCAACTATCAGAATGCGCACGTTGACATCCCGCTGCTGAACAACGCTCTCAACGCAGCGGCGAAGATAACGGCCGTATTTGTAGCAGGGGATCACAACGTCCACAGTTGGCGCTGCATGGCCCACGGCCCTCACCTCCGATACCGAAGTGGTCTCGCGCATCCGAACTTCGCCGGCCGATTCCAGTACAGAAGCCATCGCTAAAAGAACTCCTCCCCCCGACTACATGACGTGATCTCATGACCTTGCAGATACTTGCCGCGGGACCAAAACCCGGCAAGCGATCGAATTGGCAACGACAGGATCGATCTCGAATGCGATCGATCCGGGATACTCCGAAGTAAGCCTACAAGAGGGAAAGGTCCCGGACACTCCCCATAGTGTCGTAGACGCCACGTTGAATTCTCTAAGGTCATCAGAATCGACATTGCAGGTAATGTACTGTTGCACCTGGAATGCCAAACGGAGCGGCCCCATCGCTGGCCGGATTCCGAGAATCGCTCAAAAAACTGCGGCGGAGCCGGGTTGCCGGTCTCCGCCCAAAAAGCTGATGCTGATCAGCCCTACGTCTGTCAGCGAACAATACCTGTAAGGTTCGTAGGAGTTCCTGGTGTTGGCGGTGCGCTCCCCGATGTGAGCTCGAACGCGCCGCGGTCCCAGACTCCATCCGAACCCGGCCGCTGCGACCCGGCCGCATCCACGTTGAAGGGCGCCGCAAGCGTCATCCCGTTGGAAACGTCCGCGATCTGGCTTGCCAGGCGGAAATTGCCAGCTGTCCAGTTCACAAATGGATTGGGTGCGCCAGTCGGCACAATAATGTCACTCGAGTTAGTCCCCGATTTGGGCGTGCCCGAATTCAAGTAGACATTATTGCTTTCAGTGAGACTTCCACCACAGGTCTGGAAGTCTATTCGGTCTCCCGGTGTGATTCCGTAAAACAAATTGTTTTGCCAGACGAACGTGTCCGGATTTCCGTCACAGTGCGTGCCCAGAGCTCCCGCGTAATCCGCCGTGTAATTGACGACATCATTTCCGATAAAGCGCAAATTTGTGCATTTGTTTCCAGGATTGATACAAGAGAAGATGCCGTTGGAGGGACCCGGGCGATTATCTCCCTGCGGGCGCCAGATGACGTTGTTGTAGATATTCCAGTTGTTAGCCTGACATCCGGTCAGACATACCCAGATACCGGTACCCTGGATGTCCTGAATGATGTTGCTATGAAAGTCCACCCCGGAAGCGGCTACTTCGGTATACCAGAGCTGTCCATGGCAGGTCGCAGAGGAAATGTTCTGCTTAATGTAACTGTTCTGGACAATAAAGGATGTCGTCCACGGTATCTTGAAGAAATCGCACCCGGTATCATGGAAGTAGGAGTGATCGACGACGAAGTTATCGCAACCGCCACGGCACCGTATCTCCTCTTCCGAATAGGCACCATTGTTCGCGTCCCCTCCGCCCTGTATCTCGAAATAGCGGAAAGTCCAGTTTGGGGAACGATGCTGGCCGTCGTTGTTGTTCAGTCCAATATCGAAATCGCTGTCCTGCCCCTGCGAAGCAGCGATCTTCAGGCCGCAGTCCGAAGCTGATGTCTTGGTGCTCGGAGATATCCCGCAGCCTGGGACACCGGCTGCCCCCGGGCGGCCATTGCCATCCAGAATCAAATAGCCCGGCTGTGGCGTATCTGTGCCGCCGTAGAACTCATCCCACACGGCTTGCCCGGAACCCATCGTGCCGGCATTCCAGCCTGCAGAGATGTCGTTGGAGCAGCCATCGGACGATCGTCCGTAATCGTAACTCTGCGCCTTCTTAATGGTGATCGTACTCGTCCCGGAGTTCGGTGTATCAAACGTATATTTGCCATATTGCCCGTCTGCAAGATAGTACGTGTCGCCCCGCACTAAGTTGGTGGGCAGATTCTTCATCCGGTTTGCCCAACTGGAACCGGAGCCGTCCCCCGCGCTCGTCGTTCCGACGGCATGACAAGCAGCGAATGTCGCTTGCCCGGAGAAGATCACGATAGAAAAGAGAGTGGAAAAGAGGAATAAGACTGAACGGCTAAACATCTTCATAGAGATATCTACTCACAGGTCGAGATATGGGGGACCCTTGAAGCTGTTGGGAGATTACTGCAGCATCGTCCCCGAAAGCTATCGGTAAAGGCATCGAAAAGACGGCATTAGTCACTAACTCGTTGCATATCTTGCCGTTACCATAAATATAAAAGCTAAGTAATCGCTCAAATCCTGGGCGTCGCGAGTTCCAATTCGGGAAAGCGACGAACAAATTGCGAAGATACAACGAAGCGAGCGTGTGT
>Ga0157369_10005326_pt1 | contig 14987 bp, 12 predicted proteins | sample C25metaG_FD_113461 | JGI IMG/M metagenome (GOLD analysis project Ga0157369, IMG submission 113461) | Corn rhizosphere microbial communities from Kellogg Biological Station, Michigan, USA - C2-5 metaG | ecosystem: Host-associated > Plants > Roots > Rhizosphere > Soil | place: USA: Michigan... | reverse complement strand
TTGCAGGCCGGGTCGATGAGAGCCTGCATGAGGGCATTCTCAAAATCCCGATTTATAGACGGTTTCGGGCCGCTGGACTGGACCATGAATAAGCCAACGATCTTTCTCCAGGATCGATCCAAGGTTGTGTTGCAACTTTTGAAGGCGACGGCTTGGTAGGCTGAATGCACGATCGGCGTCGTAATCACTATTTTGCCCATCCGATCCTTTACTTGGATCACGTCGGACCCCGGCTGCTCCACAGCCTGCGGGATATAGAAACGCGATCCGTTGCGGAATGGTCTGCAAAGCGTCCCCCTAAAATGGCAACCGATGATACGTCTTATCGGGGGGGAAGCGTTACGCTAAAAAACTCTTCTCACCTTGTCCCTCACAAGATTCGTCCGAGTGAGGCCTGGGAACTCATGCTGGGCGCCCAATGGCGTTGTCAGCTAGTTGTTTGATCCCCCCATGTATTGAAGTTGCGAGAGGCCGCAACTTGACGCTCCGATGCCCGCGCGCTTCGCGGGATGAATCGGGCGGGAACAGCAAGTTTCGCGCTCCCCGCGAAAACTCAAGCTGGATGCCTTCTGCGCGTTTTCCCAGATTCGTAATATTCGAGTCGTCCAAGCCACGAAGATGTGCTGCAACCGCATTATCTATTGCATCTACGGCTCGGATCCCGTGTTTCCTGAAGGCCCCATTTATCGCTTCGATGACGGTGCGGCGCCCAAGGCTCCATTTCCCGCCAACGTACACAATTGGTTCCCTAGACTCGCTTGCGCCATGAAACGCAACAATAAAGCCGGTCCGGGGCAGCATGCTCTTCAGCGTGGGTTCATTGAATTCCGTGCTCGAAATATGCAGGGCATCCTTATTGCCTTTCCGGAGAAAACCGGCGAACTCGTACCACGCCCAACCACCCATCTCGGCTACTGTCCGCATGATTTCCGAAGAGCCGGGCTCGATGCCCCCACCGTGTGGGGCTATCAAGAGACAAAGTTCGATCTTACTATCGCCGAACGCAACACGGAAATCCCGATTGAGAACGTATCCACGCTGAAGAATCTCTGCGTAACTGCGAGGCTCGGCCACGAGACCAAAATAGCACTTCATTGCGTAACTCACTGAAGCGAACACGGGTGCAGCGCGAGGACGGGAAGTACTGTATACACTTCCGTTAATACTCGACTTGGCGGTTTGGGATTTGGGTTTCCCAAGGTTGCGGGGCGAAACCTGCGCGGGGATTACGGATCTGCGGGGATGCAACCGGAGCCCCGATTCCAGCGCTTGCGGCAGCCCCTGACTGATCACTTTCCGGTCGACATGACCCGCGTTTTGGCGTACACGAACTGGTCTGGTAGTGATAGCCCTTGGACTTCAGCACGCCTGCAAGGCGCTGGTTCGCCATGACCAATTGCGCCGATCGGCCGAGGGCTTCGGCGTCACCCCCGAAAGTAAGAGCGGGTCATTGCAACGATATGCACGCGGGCGCTCCCCCTGAGGCCGCCCAGTGCGTCCCTAGGCCCACCTATTTTGAAGATGCTCGGATGGCTGCCACGGTGACCAACGGCGGTCGCTGGGTCACTCCGCCCTACGCCCTCTGGGCCCAGTCTATTAGAATCTTTCGTATGCCATGGGGCTAAGCGTGCACTATAGAGGGCTTCCGCTGGAGGTCCCATGCTCACTGGTAGACGATTCATTATTTCAAAAGCCACCGTCGCACTCGAAGCGACTAACGGCACCCGTTCACTTTTGACCCTTCCGCAAGGCGCAATCATCGAAGTTACCTTCGGCCCTACTGGCCAAGGTGTAGGAACTGTGCCCGTTACCTGGGAGGGCCACACGCTCGCGATGTTCGCAGTCGATATCGAGAAACGCGGAATCGCGGTCGCCGAAGCGACCAGCCAGAGCGCCAGCGCCTGAATTATTCGAAGGACTGAGGGCCGCGATATTGTTGGATTGAGTTGGGTTAAGAAAATCCGACCTACTTCACAATCGGCTAGCCATCCGCCACCGAACGTACACTACAGCCTGGATTGAAGCAAGATCCAAATCCTGGCTATTTTACGGTCATAACGTTGGAAGGTTCCATTGAGAAACGGGGCCGCCAAGCTGCAGTCTTAAATCTATCTTTTGGCTAGGCGTATTGACCTTCGCGCAAGTTGATCGCTACGCTTGAAATTGCAGAAAGCGTCTTCCTCCGGTGAGCTTTCTGCCAACTGGGTTAGAGCGGCGGTCGCGCTAGATGACCGCCGATCCCCTTTTTCACATCAGTTGGATTGTGGGCTAGCAGTGCTGTCGCCCCTTGTTCACGGATGCCTGAGGAATCTCAGGTAGAACGCTGCAAACACCAAGACGATTCCAATATTCACTATCAGCCGTTCCCAGAATCGGTTCCTGAAGAACACGAAATCTACACCGACGATGACGGCTGCCATCGCCACCACATAAAGCGCGATAGCTACCCGGCCGCCCATTTCATTTCCTGATCCAATCGTAATTCATATCGTGCAAACCGTGAGGTGTCTTCGCCGTGCCGGTGCTTAAAGCTCCTTAGCTCGTGCTGTCCGGGCTTTTACTCCGATCTGGCTTCCATTCCAATGAACTTTTTCTAAAGTCGATCTCAACTGCAAAGGAAAATGGAATCACTTGGTGCCGCCGGAGTAAAGCTCTACGCGTCTGCTTGGTCCCTATGCAGAGGGGTGCATGAGGGAAGATTTGGCAAAAGGAGGTTGGCGACCCAAAGCATTGAAACAACTTGGCGGCCACACGGATCGTACTAGTCAGAACGGCGTTTTCTGGCCATGGACATTCTACAGCGGAGTCGTGAAACTAGGGTTGAAATGGGCGCAACACATCGCGGATGGTGGCAGCGATTCTGGTCGAGCTGGAAAGTCCGCCAGGAGCTGCGCCGCTTGTGTCAGCGACCCCCGCACCATTTCCACTAGCCCAGCGGCGGTCGCGGGACAGTGATGAAATCGATCATAAGAAGGAACTAAAACTATCCCGGACCCCGAAGGCGAATCGTCAACGTTCAACGGAGGTCAGGATGCACCGCGATTGGCAGGGACCGGAATATCCCCCCGCCCGACAACCTGCTGCGGGAATCGCAGCACCGCCCAGCTCTTCCATAAAGCCATGGCCCAACTGTACGAGCGATAGGACAAGCCGTGCTCAGCGCAGAACTTTTGCACCACCACGCTGACCTCCGGGTAATGGACGTGGCTGATATTCGGAAACAAATGATGCTCCACCTGGTACTCAAGACCGGAGCACAGGAAGCGCCCTAGCAAGCCGGTCCGGAAACTCACCGTTCCCGCGGTTTGGACCGCAAAAAATCCCACACTGTTCCGGGCTTCACTTGTCATACGCTGTGCCTCGGCCGGAAAATGTCCAGGCGCGAGGATGGCGTACATGGCGTACCCCAGTAGGATGGTCCGAAGAATATAGAATCCGGCAACGGCCGGCAGCGGCAAGAAAAACAGAGGCACTCCGATCCAGATCACATAATGCAGGGCCATGGCGCTGAGGTCGATCCAGTGTGCAGACTTTCGCCCTGTGGAATGGCAGAGTATTGGGATAAGGTGGGTCCACGAGCACTTCTGTAGACCGAAATTGTTTAGCGCAAGCGCCAACGGAAACAGCCAGAATTGCAAGCGTTCGTAATAGAAACGCCGCAGGCCGGAGCTGGCGCGAATCTCGTCCGCCGTAAAAGCGAACCATGGCAATAGATCAGCGTCACTGTCCACTCCGACAACATTCGGCGCAGGATGATGCAGCACCACGTGCTTGTGCCACCAATACGTAGCCGATAGGCCTAAGAACATGGGATATCCGAGGTAGCTGAGAGCCTCGTTCACCCAGCGCTTATCGCTGGTGCCGTAGTGGGTGGAAGTATGCGTATTGGTCCCAACGCCCATGCACCCGAAGGTCGAGACGAGGATTCCAAATACCCGCACACCCGTGTTGTGGAAGTCCATGAAGATGACGATACCCGCCACCGCGATTGCCACGTGAATCGCGAGCTCAAACACGATCCGTTTCGTCGCTTTCCTGTCCCAGTCCCGGCGAGCGAATTCTCTGCGCAATTCCGTAGCTGCCTCAGCGGTGGTCATTCTGTAAAGGTTCAACTTCAGGCTAGACGGTTTTGCATCAAAGGCTTGTAAGACTTGTGTAATTTCATGAAGGTCTCCGATGAATTGCTGTAGTGCACCGCACGGCGGCCGCGGGAAAAGGACCCTTTGAGATGGCCACGCCATCGTGAATGGAAACGTCGGTCCCAGGCCGGGCGGCAGGGGTTGACGCGCAAGTCCATGCGTCGAATTGAAAGAGCAACTGCTCTGCGAGTTACAGGCCGAAATCGAGCGCGACAATTGCCTTGCGATTACTGCCGCCGAGCGGACATCACAGACCAATGTCCTAAATCGCCGGGTCAGGGCGGGTAGGAAGCTAACGTGAGGCGTTAGCTATTGCCTGTTGAGGCCATCGAAGACGGCGTCATAGTGACCGCTCTCGGCAGCGAAGCGGATAGGCTTCACTCTTTCGACGCAGATCTCCACGGCTGTGAGTTGAGTCTTCAGGATCTCCATCACCTCTGAAATAAACTTGTCCAGCGGCATCGCGCGAGGGTCGGAGGCTCCGCCCATAAGATCCGTAGCGACATAAGGTGGGATCAGTTCGAGAACTTCTGTCGTAGATGCGCGGAGCTGATGGCGAAGCGATTGCGTATATGAATGAATTGCGGCCTTAGTTGCGCAATAAGTCGGGGTTTGAGCCATCGGAACAAAAGCCAGCCCGGAAGAGACGTTCATGATGGTGGAGCGGGGTTGCTTTTGCAGCAGAGGTAGAAACGCCGCGATGAGACGGATGGGTCCGAGCAGATTAGTGGCGATAATGGCTTCCGCGTCGGCGAGGTCATCCTGTTGAGCCTGCAGCTTTTCAACCCGCATAATACCGGCATTATTGATAAGTACGTTAAGTGCCGGGTATCGCGTTGCCACGTTAGCAGCGAAAGAGTGGATGTCGGCGGGGTCATGGATGTCGAGCGTCAGGGAGGTCATGCCAGGGTTTGCGGTGGTAGTCTCATCGAGTACCTTCTTACGGCGTCCAGCGACAATGACATGGTTTCCGAGCGCGTGAAACGCTTCTGCGAGCCCACGGCCGATCCCCGAGCCACCGCCCGTGATCAGGATGGTGTTGCCAGTAGTCTTCATGGTGATCATTAATTCCTATTCGCATTGTAGGGTGCAATAGTTGACCTTTAGGAGTCGGCTCTCTCTAGGACGGCGCGTTCGGAGAAATGGAGAAGAATGATACGCATCCATTAACACAAGGTCTGCCACCGCACCCTCCGTGTTTGCTGCGCCGTATTGCCGCTCATTTCCCGACAGCGTCGACGTTCTGGATGTTTCCCGGCAGGATATCAACGTTGCATCAAGCCCGTTGACAGCGCGAGTCGGTAAAGTGGTCACTTTCCGGACGGGAGTCCCAAGGGAGTAGCTGATGGTATGATCCGCCGCAGTAGATACTACTGAGGCAACAAAGGAGGTGATCGAGATTTAAAGGAGATCTCACACTACACGCGATTGGTATTGACTTGGGCAAGACCGTGTTTCACTTGGTTGGCCTCGATTCGAGCGGAAGGGTCGTCGTTCGCAAAAGGTGTTCGCGAACGCAACTGCTGGCATATACCGTGATGTGCATACGTAAAGCTTATATACGGACCATACATCCCGATAATACGTCACGAGGTTCCTTATCTCCCGACGATTTCACGAAGAAGCCGTCTCGCGATTATTCGTGGCGAAGCGCAATTGCGGGATCGACGTTGGCCGCGCGGCGTCCCGGAATAGCGCACGCAGCCACGACGGCGGCGAATAGCGTCAAGGTAACCGCGACGAACGTTGTTGGATCGTGAGTGCTGACACCGTAAAGAAGCGCGCGAAGATAGCGGCTCAGGGCGAAGGCTCCCGCTAGGCCGATAATTACGCCGATCAAAGCCATATTTGAGCCCTCGCGCAGGATCAAGCCCAAGACTTGCTCGGGCCGCGCTCCCAAGGCCAGCCGGATTCCGATTTCCGAGGTGCGCAGCGCAACCAGGTACGACATGACGCCGTAAACTCCGATGCAGGCGAGAAACCCCGCGATCAATGCGAAGGCGGCAGTCAGCGCTGCATTGAACCGCCGCGAGCCGAGCGAATCCGCCAACCTCCGTTCCATGGTCCGTGCGTCGTAGACTGGCTGATCCCGATCCATGGCAGCGACAAGTTTCTCGATCGTAGGCAGGATCGCAACGGGATCGTGCGACGCGCGGACCAGCAGATTGGCGCGTGCGAGCAACGGAAGAGGCTCTTGCATGTAGGGGCGATAAAGAGCGGGCGTCACGTCCTGATCCAATCCCCGGTCCCGCATATTGCCCACCACGCCCACGATTTCAGCCCATCCAGGATCTCGCGGGTCGAGTTGAAGGGTGCTCACGCGATGCCCCAGGGCACTCTCGCCGGGAAAATACTTCCGGGCGAACGCCTCGTTAGCTACCACTACTAAGAGCGCGCCACTCGAATCCGCCGCGGAGAGCGGCCGTCCTTCGAGCAGCGGGACGTTTAGCACATGGAAGTAGTCCGGACTGACGTCCACCTGCGCCGCAAACGGCTCTTGACCCGAAGCCGGCTCTGGCTGACTCTGAATCGCGAAGAGGCCGTAGTTTCCTGCGAGCCCCGGTGGAATTCCCCCGATGCCCGCCGCTTCGACCCCGGGCAACTTTCCAATCCGTTGCAGCAAGTCCGCAATGAACTCTTTTTGCCGGCCGACGGTCGCATAGCCTGGGCCCGCCAGATTGACACGCGCGGTCAGCACGTTTTCCGGCCGGTAACCCGGATCGGTATTCCGCAATTGATAAAAGCTCTTGGCGAGCAGCCCCGCCCCGATCAAGAGCGTCAGCGACAAGCCGAGTTGCGCGACCACCAGCGCCCGCCTGATCCGCCGGACCATGGTCCCGGTACTCACGCTGCGCGATTCGTCTTGTAGCGCGCCGCGAACGCCAAATCCGAGCGAACCAAGCGAGGGAGCTAATCCAAACGTCAATCCAGTCAGGATCGTGACGATTAGCGAGAACGCCGCGGTGGTCCAGTCGAGAAATATTTCAGGGAGTCCCTGCAGCGCGACTTGCCGCATAGCGTTCAACGCGGCCAAGGCACCCTCAGCCAGAGCCAATCCTAAGCCACCGCCGGCGAGGGAAACCAACAGGCTCTCCGTAAGCAATTGGCTGACGATACGGCGGCGGGGAGCGCCCAGCGCGACGCGCACCGCAATCTCACGTCGTCTTACCGTGGCTCGCGCGAGCATCAGATTTGCCACGGTGAAACATACGATCAGCAACATCAACGCCACGGCTCCCGAAAAGACCAGCAGTGCGGGCCGCATGTTTCCCGTCAACCGTTCCTGCAGCGGCTGAGCCGAAAGGCCATCGTGTGGCAGAAGGCCATGCTGTTTGTATTCACTAATAATTGCCTGCGTGCGGTGTTGCAGCTCGCGATTGACCGCGACCACGGTCGACGAAGGTTTCGCTCGCGCGAGCATGTTCACGATCCGCGTCGCCTTGTAAGCCCGCTGCTGGGCTTCGTCAAGAGCGATCGGAATCCACAAGTCCGAGCCCTGCGGAAAATCGAACCAACGGGGCATGATCCCGATCACCAGCGCGGCCTGGCGATCCAAACGAATCCGCTGGCCGACAATCGACGGGTCCCCTCCAAACCTCCGCTTCCATAGCGCGTAACTCAGCACCGCCACCCTTTCCGCGCCCGGACGGTCTTCCTCCGGAAGAAACGTTCGGCCGTAGAGCGGCTGAACCTCGAGCGCCGTAAAAAAGGACGCGGTCGTCTGTCCCGCGACCCATCGCTCCGACCGGTCCGCTCCCGTCCAATTCACTCCTGCGCTGTCGTACGCACCCATTTCGGCGATGGCCGAGTTCGAATCGCTGTGCACAATCTCGCGAAGTATGAAATAGTCCGGCGCCATGGCGAGATCTCCCAACCTGGTTGTTCCTTCGGTGACGTTATAGAGTTGTCCCGGGTGCGCGAAAGGCAGGGGCCGCAACAGCACCGTGTCTACGACGCTGAAAATCGCAGTGACAGCTCCGATGCCAAGCGCCACCGTCACAACGGCAACTGCGGTCCAACCCGGCGTCTTCGCCAGCAGCCGCAACCCCAGCCGCACATCCTGTTTCAGCCAGTCACACCACAGCCATCGTCGCGATTCGTAGAATCGCTCCCGGCTCGCTGTCATGTTGCCGAAGGAGCGCCGCGCGGCCGCGATCGCCTGCTCCTCGGTCATGCCACGCTCCCGGAACCGGTCCGCTTCTAACCGGATGTGTGCCTCAATCTCAGCGGAGAAATCGTCCTGCGGGCGCTTCGGATGCATAGATCACGCCTCATCCGGTCCCAACACGCGGCCGATCGCGCCGGCCAATCGCCGCCATCGCGAAGTTTCCACGGTCAATTGTTTCCGGCCAGCTTTGGTCAGGGCGTAAAACCGTGCTCTGCGATTGTTATCGGAGATACCCCACTCAGCGGAAATCCACTCCCGCGCCTCAAGCCGTTGTAAGGCGGGATAGAGAGCCCCGTGCTCAACCAGCAGTTCGTCGTCCGAATTGTGCTGAATCGTCCGCGCGATCCCTTGCCCATGTTGCGGTCCCAGCAATAGGGTTCGCAGGATCAACAGGTCAAGAGTGCCCTGCAGAAGCGTGAGTCGGTCAGGCGAGCCTTGGGTCGGCATTTGACCCAAGTATGCGGCAGCATGGGTAAGATGTCAACCCAGAGATTGATGCGCGGTGGAATCGCCAACCTCGTGAGCTTTAACTCGTGTTACAACTCTCATGGGATTTATGAAAGGTCTAACTGAAATCATTGTTCGCAACGCCACGATTGAAGACGCAGAGTTCCTGGTTCGCGGCAACGCGCAGCTGGCGCTTGAAACCGAAACTCTTTCGTTGGATATCGATCGATTGAGAAGTGGTGTTCATGCCGTTTTCGATGATTCTCGGCGCGGTTTTTATCTGATTGCAGAAGCCAACGGGACACGGGTTGGCCAGATGATGATCACCTACGAGTGGTCCGACTGGCGCAATGGCATGTTCTGGTGGATTCAAAGTGTATACACGGCGCGTGAGTTTCGACGCCGCGGAGTCTTTTGCGCCCTCTATGCTCACGCTCAGGCCCTCGCGCAGCAGGAGGGCACAGTATGTGGACTGCGCCTATATGTCGAAGGACAAAACGGGCTGGCCCAGGCGACGTATCGCCATTGCGGTATGCATGAAACTGCCTATCGCATATTTGAAGTCGATAATGTGCTTTCCCGGCTGCGATGATGACAGCATATTCCAAAGCATCGACCGGCCGCTAAAAAGTCAACTGCCGCCGTGCGCCGCAACCTGACTTCCCCCCCCAGCACCCCCGTCCAGCCCCTAGCTCGCTACTGCCGTTAGTCGTCAAAGCAAAAAATGGGGTCCGGCCTATACGCAGTAATTCAGTTACTTTTGTTCCCGAGGGATCGACGGCCACGGATAGACACGATGATTAAGGATGCGATCAAAAAACAGCCACTTTTTTGAGAATGGGCGCCATACATATTTCGCGTATTGTCCGCCCTCGCCAGCGCGGGTCGCGCCCACGTGGCGTCCTCATTGCTGGGCGGGATAGTGCGTCCTCACAGGTTTCCATGCTGTATTCAACTCTGTTTTTCATAGAAATCCCCGGTCAGGTCAGGGTGGCTGCTCGCCTTAGTGTTTCGTTATATGAGGAGGCGCGACCATCGACGTGCTAGCGTTCGGCACCCCGCCTTTGTCGGAGATAAGCTGAGCGGAAAAAGTTGGCTCGCTCGTCTACTTTTTCGCTTCGGACGAGGCCTTTGCAATCGCAGGTCCGGCTTTCTCGATCGATGGCGGCACGCTCGCCTGATCGGCCACGTTCTCCGGTATCACCAGATCCTTGCACATGAGCCGCAACACCTGAGCCGCGTGGAGCGGCAGCCCGACAATCCTGGCATCGCGGCCCGCACCAAGGACCTCCGTGAGCAGGTCCTTCTTGAGGGCTATCCATCCTCCTGGCGTTTCGTAACTAACTTCGTAACTAACGAGGAAATGCCCTTCCCGCCGCCCCGCGAGCAGTTCCGCCCGGTCATATGGCTCAGCCTTGTGCGCCGCCACAATCTGCCTGTCCGAAGAGACGAAGTACCGGTCCGGCAGTGCTGGAATCGCCGTCTCCTTCAAATCAACCCCAGGATCGTCCCCGGGCACGATATACAGACGCCCGGTTCTGGAACCGTCACACCCTTTGTGGGCCAGCTCGCTCTCGATACGGTCGTAAACATCTTCGGCGAACTGTTGCGGGTAGTCGTACACGCGTTGTGCTTCGCGGTCGATGTGGGGCAATTTCCGCCAGCCGTTCACCCAGGCGAGCTTTGCCGCGCTGGTGTTCCCATTGTCAAAGACGTCATCCAGAAATACATCCTCCAGGCTGAATCGCGTTTCGGCATCGTGCTGCAAGGCTTTGAGCGCCATGTGCTCGATAAGATGGGATGGCAACCCGAATATAACTCCGTATGGAGAATAGCCGCCGTCAACCGGTCTGAAACGCGGTAAATCTTCACGCAACGACTTGATCAACCGGTCCATTAGAGCGCCGTATTCCTTTAGCATCTGCACATGCCGCTGTCCCAGGGGCGAATAAACGACATCTCCCTCCCGATCCGTGGCCATCAAGACGTGCTCGATCATGCTGTAAGCGCTCAACAGGTCGATGCGATTCAGAAACAGCTCGGGATCGGCAGATATGCCCTGCCAGATGGCTCCTGCCATGTCGAGCCGCATTCGCTCATCGCGGCTCTGCAATGCGCGGTCATAGGCTTTGAGCAGCCCCACGAGACCTTGAACCAGCAGTGCGAAATCGAGCGCATTGGAAGTGCGCGCGCGAAGAACGACGCTTTGCTCGTTGATAGACAGGCCATCCTTCGTGCAGTAGTAACGAATCTGTGAGGTCAGATGCCCCCCCAGCATTCGAACATGGGCCTTCTGGACTTCGAGCACGTCTGCTTCCTTAAGCGTCTCTGTGACCTGCTGGGCGACCTCGAAATAGGGCGCCAACTCATCGGTAATGAGGCTCTGCGCCAATGGAATCAGCCAGCGCGCATCGCGCACGATCACGGGCTGACCGGCTGGTGAGCTTCTCCAGAGCTCATCGAGCAAGCCTTGAATTTCGGCGAGCCGCGCGCCGGCCTTTTCCTGTGCAAAGCCGATCGGGCCCTCGTCCCAGAGGCGCATACTCAGAAACTGGAGATACCGGAGTACATACAAGTTGAACAGCGTATGCGCATAGTGCATGCGACCGTTGCGACCCGGCCACCGTGTCTGCTGCCAGCAATAAAAGCCGCGAATCATCATCTCCGCCGGATGGATCAGGTCGTTATGTAGACCCTGCACCTGACGAGGCCTGAATCCCCCGGCCCAATGCGCTTCTTCCAGTTGGCCTCGGAGAAGTTTTTGGCTGGCTGTGGCCGCAATGCGTGCAAAGAAGCAATCCTCGAAATGGCGGGACAAAAGAGACTGGTCCTGGAGAAACTGGATGGGTTTTCGCTGGGCGTTCAGAACAGCCTCTAGGCCCTCGACGATATCTTCGCGATGCGTCAGAAACAGTCGCAGCAGCTCGACGTTTGCCTGAAACGGCACCTGACCAAACGGCTTCCCCGTCACGATGCGTCCCATGATGAATCTGCACCCATTCGAAAAAGAGTATAACGAGGGATTTAGGGGGATGGGGCATGGGGACGGGCCGACGTAATGCCGGGACTTTGCGCCAAGCCGATACTGGACGTCAGGTAGGAAGCTCAGATCTCGCTGAATAGGAAAGATGCAAACCTGCGCTGGAGGCTCTGAGCTATGACTACGCTGAAGGCGCTGGTATTCCGAGGTATTACATTTTCGGTGCGGGGGACCGGACGGATCGCGTGACGCGGCATCCTTGCTTTCCGCGACGCGCTGCGGCGCCAATTAACGCGAGTCCTATACGCAGAAAAACCGACCCGCCGCGGCCGCCGCTCCTCCAGGTAGCAACTCCGCTACGACCGCTTCGAGGCAGTCACGCTTCGTGGATCACCGGAAGCCGCGAGAGATAGTCGGCTGCGCTCGCTAACGGCCGTCCTTTAATGATTCATTCCACTCATGGAATTATGTTCAGAGCTGAAGAAGAGGAAGAAATTGGAGCCAACCTCTACCGCTCTTCCGGCCGCTTCTACCGCGTCCATTTCCTTTGACGAGGTGATACCGCGACTCCCATCAGCACTGGGCCAATCGCTCGCGAACATTACCAGTACTGGCCTCACTTCCCACCAGATGGGCCCGGTGTTGACACGGTCATTATCGACAACGTGGCTGTGATTTGGCGTTGGCACGAAGATCGGCGCTGTGGGAACGGCACCAGGCTTCGCTAAAAGTACGGATAGGTCAACCGATGAAGCATGCATAGTGCAAGTCCCCGGCACTGCGTTGTTCGGGTCAGGGCACTGAGTCGTGATGGCAGAATTGACTGTCGCCTTCCACGCCTCGGGGACAAAGCCGAATAGTGAGATTAACGCATTTCCAAGCGCTGTTCCACAAAGTTCACCAGGTCTTCCTCCGCTCGGACATGGCATTGCGTCGGCGGGATTGGTGTCATGGTCAACGGAAAACATCGGCACCAAGACGTACAGATGGGCAGTATGCTTAATGTCTCCGCCAGCCGGGTCGGCTGTGGATTCCGTGACCACCTGGCAAATCGGTGTTTGCATCTCATTCGGATCGGACTGGGCTTTTTTACCATTGAAATCCAGATCCATTGTCGGCTGGTCGACGCAATCGAAATTCTGCAGGTAAGTAAACTTCACCAGCCTGCCATTTCCAAAGCCAATCGTCTGATTCGGAGCCAACGGCTCCTGCGCTGAGGCGCTACCTATCACGACTGCCAGACACACGCACATCGAGAACGTCAGCCGCCCGAGAGTAGCTAAGACTGCCCCAAGTGCGCGAGATTCTGATTCACAACTCTTCATATAAGTCTCCTTTCCTTTAACCAAGTCAGTCACTTTATCTATGGCCGACCGAGCCCGCGCCGGAGATGGCCATATATCTGTTTCCTCAGTGCTGCGAATCTAAGTTGAAGCGAACTGCCGCAGTTCCGCGTTGGCTCGACTTTTATCTCAGTGAACCCGCGAAACCATCCAGAGCTTGCCAGTTCCAGGCGTGGCCTTTTCCGGTGCAAAAACACCAAAATCTACAATGAACATATTGCTGCCCTGAAACTTTACGTCGATCGGTTTGTTGAAGCCGTTCGGATCGAAGATGGTGGACGCGTCGTTGGAAGGATGCGCTATGAAATCGCTCACCGCGCCAGTAGCGCGATCGATCCGGGCGACTTTGAATCCGATCAACGAAGCCGCCCCCGTGCCGGGCGGAATCGATCCGGTTTCAGCTATGAACATGTCGCCCATAAAGCCGAAGTCGGAGTTGGGCGAAAAATCAAACAGATTCGCCGAAGAGTGATTTTCTAGTTCGGCGAATGCCGGTTGGACCTTCAGGGTCGCTCGAAACCTATCCGAGAACGCAAACTGCGGACACATCCCGTAAGGCGGGTTCGGCGGGCAAAAAAAGAGATTGTTCACCGGCAGCGGCTGATGAGTTACCGGATCGTGGAAGTAATCCGGCCAGCCAAAAAATTGCACGCCTTGTCCAAGATTGACGACGAACATGTCGTCCCAATCGTTGGCAATCGGCCGGGACCCACGGCTATCGGAACCGTTGTTGCTGACAAAGAGCATACTGGGATTGAAGGGATCGAAGGCCAAGGCGTAATCGTTGCGGAAGCCCCAAGCCTCCAACCTCATCGTGGAAGCCGCATTTTTCGCGTGAGGATCAAAAGAATATACCGCGCCACCGCCGGCCGTCACGATGCCGTTGCCCGGATTCGCAGGTGTGGCTGCGTGCACCACTGTTCCCGCGGGAACAGTTCCGCTCCCAAACGGCATGAAGGGCTCGGTAATCTTTGTAGCCGCAGGGTCGAGGGCGAACGGAGTGGGTGTCCTATACCCGATGCCGCTTAGCTCGATATCGACCGGTGGAAAGTCGTGAAGCGTAGGTAAGCCTACCGCCCAACCGTTATCCGGCCCCACAACGCTGGAGTTCGTCGGTAGCCCGGTCATGAGATAGGCGTGGCCATCAGAACCAAATGCAATCGACGATGCGGGATGATCGCCGAAAAAGGGCAAACCGCTCAACACTGTTTGAAAAGTACCTACCGGATCGTGCGGCATGAATTTTGAAATAACTCCAACTGGTACGCCGCCCGATGTCGAAGTCTGTCGATGCACCAGCCAAATCCAGCCATCGGCGAAGGTGATCCCAGTTAGCGGCGCTACCAAGACGCCCGATGGAAGCATGCTGGGCGTCAGCACCGTGTTGATGTTGCCCTTATGATCGATCTGTTTTACCGCCGGAGGTGTGATGATGCCCGCCTCGGTCACCCAGATCGAGTCACCATGGAAAGTAATTGCGGTCGGAAAATTCAAGCCGGTGGCGATGGCGGTCATCGCGTAACCCGCAGGAATTGCAGTGTTGGTTGGCGCGGCGGCCCGCGTTGAAGTCGCGACGGCCGCAGCCGCAACGAAGAACAACAGTGACTGTAATTTCATAAAACCTCTTCTGAAAGTGTTAGATAACCGACGACGCATGCATCGTGTACTACCGGGGATGGCAATGTGTTGCGTCTCAACACAGGACTTTACTTCCCAGATCGCTGCCCTGAGCGCTTTTCGGTACCGGTAGGTCCGAACGTCAGGCTTAGGAGGTACTGAATCAGATCACTCTTTTCGCTGGCGTTTAATCCCAGCGAAAGGCACGTATTGTAATGATCGACGACGTTCGTCAGTGCGGAGAAGCGCCCATCATGGTAGAAGCCGCCTTTGGTATGAGTAAAAAGATCACC
>Ga0157369_10005325_pt1 | contig 14988 bp, 12 predicted proteins | sample C25metaG_FD_113461 | JGI IMG/M metagenome (GOLD analysis project Ga0157369, IMG submission 113461) | Corn rhizosphere microbial communities from Kellogg Biological Station, Michigan, USA - C2-5 metaG | ecosystem: Host-associated > Plants > Roots > Rhizosphere > Soil | place: USA: Michigan... | reverse complement strand
TTCAGCTCCACGCCGATGCCGGGCGCTTCGGGGAGGCGCACACGTCCGCTTTCGACAGGCGCGTCGTCGGCAAATCCGCCGAAGGGGAGAAAGACGCCCGGATAGGATTCATTGCCCCCGAGTCCGAGACCCGCTGCAATGTGCAGCGCCAGTTGATGGCCGCCATGCGGGATGCAGCGGCGCGAAGACCAGCCTTCGGCGTGAAGCATATCGAGGGTACGGACATATTCGACGATTCCGTAGCTCAGCGACGGGTCCATTTGAAGGAAATCGGTTTCCGGGTCAAGCCCTCCGTACCGGATGAGATTGCGCGCTTCCTGCATAGCAAACAGATTTTCGCCGGTGGCGATAGGCGTTGGGGATGCGGCAGCAACTTCGGCGAGCAGTTTGAAATCGAGCGGATCACCGGGCTCTTCATACCAGCGAAGCCGGTAAGGCACCAGCGCGCGAGCGTACTCGATAGCGACGGAAAGATCGAAGCGGCCATTCGCGTCAACACACAGACATTCACCGGCGGGAAGCAGCTTGAGTACAGCTTCGATGCGTGCGAGGTCCTCGGCGAGCGGCGCGCCGCCGATTTTGATCTTTACAGTCGTATACCCCAGATCGAGATAGGAGCGCATCTCGTCCACCAGAGCCGGGATGTCTTTGCCGGGATAGTAGTAGCCGCCGGCCGCATAAACGGAAACAAAATCGTCGACTTGGCCGTCGCGATAGCGCTGGGCCAAAAGGCGCGAGAGAGGCAGGCCGGCGATCTTAGCGGCAGCGTCCCACAGCGCCATGTCCACGGTTCCAACGGCGACGGAGCGATCGCCATGGCCGCCGGGCTTTTCGTTGGTCATCATCACCGCCCACGCTTTTTCGGGATCGAGATTCGATCCTTGGGCATTCAAAAGGGCGGCAGGTGCCGCGCGAAGCAGACGCGGGATAGTGCGCTCGCGCAAAATACCCTGCTGCGCATAGCGCCCATTCGAATGAAAACCGTAGCCTATGACTGGTTTGCCATCGCGAATGACATCCGTAAGAACAGCAACAGCGGATATCGTCATCTCAGCAAAGCTGATGAACGCGTTGCTGATGGCTGAGCGGATGGGGACGACAGCGTCGCGAATTTCAGTAATTTTCATATGTCTTTACCAGAGGCCGATGAGACGCCACCAACACAGGCCGATGCCGAGCCATATGACCAGATTCAAAACGGAAACGATCAGACCGAACTTCCACCAGGACGGTTGCGTGAGATAGCCGAGGCCGAAATAGACAGGAGCGGAGCCTGTGCCGTAGTGAGTGATGCCGGCGTCAAGATTCGAGAAATAAGCGAGCGCCAAAGCAGCGACAAGCGGAGGCACACCAGCAGCCAGCGCGGCAGTCAGAAACGCAGGATATAGGGCGGTAATGTGCGCAGTCATGCTGGCGAAGCCATAGTGGATGTAGAGGTAGGCGACCACGAGAAGCCCGAGAGCGACGAGCCAGGGCAGAGTTTTCGTATAACCGAACAAAGACTGCGACAGCGTGCGAATGACGCCGTGTTTGTTCAACTCGTCGGCCATCATAATGAGGGGCGCAAACCAGATAAGCGCATCCCAAGCTCTGCCTTCAGAGAGCAGGTCGTTCCAGGAAATGACGCCTGAAATTAGGATGACGGAGACACCGGCGAGCGCAACAAAAGAATTTGGGATGTGGTGCCACGGAGAAGAGACCCAACCGGCCATGACAGCAAGCATGATTATGACCAGGCGGCGCTCCTGCGCGGTCATGCGGCCCATGGCGTCCAATTCGGCGCGGGCGTGCGCTCCCGCTTTTTCCGTACTCGTGAGCCCGGGCGGATGGAGACGGTAAAGGAGATAGGGCACGCACAGCAGTGACAGAATGCCCGGGACGATCGAGCCGGCGAGCCAGCGCAGCCAGGTAAGCTCGACGTGGCCGATTTTGTGAGCGAAGTCCGCCATCAGAGGGTTGGAGGCCATGCCGGTGAGAAACATGGCCGAAGCGACGTAGGTGGTATGGAACGCGACCAGCACCAGAAAGCCGCCCATTTTTCCGCTGGGCGTACCGGGCTCGGAATCAAGCGCCTGGCCGACAGAACGCACGATCGGAGAAATGATGCCGCCGCCCCGCGCCGTGTCGGAGGGTACAAAGGGCGCAAGAATCAGGTCGGAGCAGGCGATCGAATAGGCCAGCGTGAGCGGCCGCTTTCCGAATCTGGCGATGAATGTGTAGCCAACGCGCATGCCGAGCCGTGTTTGGGTGACGGCGCGCGAAAAGAGAAACGCGGTGAAGATGAGCCAGACGGTGGGATCGCTAAAGCCCGCAAGTGTATTGGCGACGGGAAGCGTGCCGGTCAAGACCAGAGCTGTCATGGCAGCCAGAACCGAGACGCCCATAGGAACCGGCTGTGCAACAAGGGCGATGATGGTGGCGGCAAAGAACGCGAGCAGGTGCCGCTGTCCGGCGTCGAGCGCGGGCACCGGAAGCAGATAGAGAAGTGTGCCGGGAATGAGGACGACGGCCCAGCGCCGGGAGCGACTGAACGTGGCGGCCGGTGCAGCGTGCGGGCGTTCGAGTTCTACAGACACGTATCCGCTATTCTCTTATGTGCCCCGAGTAACAACACGTAAGCGAGCACCAAAGCCACGAAAGACGCCGCGGAAATCCTGGAACTGGAAGCGCGTCCTGCGATGGGCATTGTGGACAGTTCTTACTTTCTACGGCTTACTCGCCGTTGCGATCCTTTTCTTGCGCTGGGTCGATCCGCCCACGACCGCCGTGCAGATCGAGCGGCGCATCGACGCATCCATCCATGGCAAGACGTATCACAAGCGATATTCGTTCGTGCCGCTGGGCGAGATCTCGCCGCACTTGCAGCACGCAATAGTGGCAGCGGAGGATGCACGCTTCTTTCAGCATCATGGCTTTGATTGGAAAGAGATTGGCAACGCGGTCGAGCAGGACCTTGGCGACGGGCCTAAGCGTGGCGCTTCGACGATTACGCAACAACTGGTACGAAATCTCTTCTTATCGACTGGCCGCTCGGTCGTGCGCAAAGCTATCGAATTCTCCATCGTTCCGTTGGCGGAAGGAATTCTTCCGAAACGGCGCATCCTCGAACTCTATTTGAACGTGATCGAGTGCGGAGCGGGCATCTATGGAGCGGAAGCAGCTTCGCGATATTATTTCCACCTCCCCGCAAGCGGGATTGGGCGCGAGCAGGCAGTCGCACTAGCCGAAGTGTTGCCCGCGCCGCTTCATCGAAAGCCTGGCCATCTGGCGCAGTACGGCGCACGAATTCAGGAACGCATGCATCAGATGGGATTCTAAGCGGAGCCGTCTTACTTCTTGGGAACCGAAACCGTAATATTGCGGAACATCAGGCCGCCGGTGTGATCGCCCTGGATATAGAACGGACCCGGCTCTCCTTCGTCAGCGTCCAAGGCGCCGCCCGTAATACCTTCGATTTGCTTCGCGTCGATGATTTTGACGCCATTGCGAACGATGGTGACGGTGCGTCCGACCAGCGTCACGTCGAACGATTCCCATTTGCCCGGCGTGCGCGGCAGTTGAGAACTGCCGGGAATACGTCCATAGATGGCTCCCATCGAACGCTCGGCCGGCTCGCTACCGGCGGCCACGTATTCAAGCTGCATCTCGTAGCGGCCGCGGAGATAAAAGCCGCTGTTGGCGTCGTCGGGACAGTTCACTTCAAAATGAACCTTGAAATCGTCGAACTTACGGATGGACTTTAGATTGGCGCCATGAGCTTCATTCAACAGCACGCCGTCTTTCACGACCCAATGACTCTTCGATGGGTCGCCGATGGGTTCCCACCCGTCGAGGTTCTTTCCGTTAAAGAGGCGCTCGGGTTTCGACCACGCTTTGGGGGCGGTGCGGTTCAGCTCGGGCGCGCGCACACCGGTCAACTCGGTTGTTTGACCGCCGTGCTTCTGGACGCCGGTCAACTTGTCCCCCGACGGATGAAGTTCCCATGTCGTGGCAGGATGGTTCGCCGTAGCCGCAGCGGCCGTAAAGGTGAGCGTCGAGCCGTCTACACGGGCGTCCTTCATTTGAATAACGTGGCCGCCGGTAGGTTGAAACCAGACTTCCAGTTTTCCGCCGTTTTCGGTTACTCCTAACCAATTCGCACCAACGCCCGCAGCGGGGTGAACGTCGAAGTCCCAGCGTCCCACGAAGGGACTGCCGCTGTTCTGCGCAAATGTTGGGGTCAGGAGCGCACATGCAAGAATCAAACTTGCCGAGAGAGATCGCATGCTGGCAGTTTAGTATGAAGCATCCGAGAGAACTCGGGGGGATGACATGATCAAGGCAATTCTTTGTTTAGGCGGCTGCCTGATCCTGGTGGCGGCTCTAAACGTGCGGCGCGCCGCCGGGCAGGCCGCGGGCGACGGCCCGCAGTACACATCGGACGGGCAGTTGCGGTTTCCTAAGGATTATCGGGAATGGGTGTTCTTGAGCTCGGGTTTGGGAATGACCTACGGGCCCGCGGCGGCAGGCGCCCGTGACGATCCTCGATTTGACAACGTTTTCGTAAACCGGTCCGCGTACAAGTCGTTCCTGGCATCGGGCCGCTGGCCCGACAAAACGGTCTTCATTCTGGAAGTCCGAAAATCGCAATCAGAAGGATCCATTAATAAAGGCGGACATTTCCAGACAAGCACCGCGGCGATTGAAGTACACATAAAAGATGAAAAGCGTTTTGACGGCAACTGGGCTTTTTTTGGATTCGGTGAGGGCAAGGAAACTGGAAAGCAGATCCCGGCGTCGGCCTCGTGCTATTCGTGCCATCGGGATCATGGCGCGGTAGATACCACGTTTGTCCAGTTCTACCCCACGCTGCTCGACGCGGCCAAGGCGAACCATACATTGCGGTGAGCGAACAAGACTCAGGCTCTTCCAGGCTGGTTGCTCTCGATGCCTTTCGTGGTGCGACCATGGCGCTCATGGTTCTGGTAAATAACGCGGGCGACGGACACAACGCCTACGGGCCACTGAACCACTCGGCATGGAATGGCTGGACGATCACGGATGTTGTTTTTCCTACGTTTCTTTGGATCGTAGGGGTCGCTATCACGCTATCCGTTGGAAGGCGACTCGAACGCGGGGTGACGCGGCAAGCGCTGATGGGCCAGGTGCTGCGGCGCGCGCTCGTGCTGTATGCACTTGGCTTACTGGTTTACCTGTTCCCCCGTTTTGATTTTTCGACGATGCGCGTTTTGGGGGTGCTTCAGCGAATCGCCATCTGCTATCTGATCGCATCGGCGATCTACTTATCGACGACGACTCTGCGTGCGCGCGTCTTATGGATTGTTTCGCTTCTGACCGGGTATTGGTTATTGATGAAGCTGGTTCCGGTGCCGGGTTATGGAGCAGGCCATCTGGATGTGGAGGGCAATCTGGCCCATTACATCGATCGCATTGTTCTCGGACGCCACAATTATTCATCTACGAAGACATGGGACCCGGAAGGCATAGTCAGTACTCTGCCCGCCATTGCAACAACGCTATTCGGAATGCTCGCCGGGCAATTGCTCCGGCTGAAAAAGAGCTTGATGGAGCGGACCACGGCGCTATTTTTCATCGGCAACACGCTGCTTGCCCTTGGGCTGATCTGCAATGTGTGGCTGCCGATCAACAAAAAACTCTGGACGAGTTCGTTTGCGTTGTTCATGGCCGGCCTGGCCTTCCTGCTCCTCGCGATGTTTCTCTACCTGGTAGACCATCTCGGGTACCATCGCCCGTTTCAGCCGTTCGTCATTATGGGAATGAATGCGATCGCGGTCTATATGCTCTCGGAATTATTCGCAATTTCCCTCGGTACCCTGAAATTGCACGATTGGATCTACCAGCATTGCTTCGCGGTGCTCGCCTCGCCGCGCAATGCTTCACTGCTTTGGGCGATCGCCTTTACGCTTTTGATGTATCTCGCGGCGTACATTATGTATCGGAAGAAATGGTTTCTGCGGGTCTGAATGATAACCACGATTCAACACCACATCCTTAGAGAACAGCAGCGCATCAGTGGCGCGCGCGGTACCTTCTCGTGGCTGCTGTCCGGCATCACTCTTGCGACGAAAATGACCGAAGCACGTATCCGCCGGGCCGGCCTTATGGACGCGCTCGGGGCGGCTGGAGCGGTCAACGTCCAGGGCGAGGCTCAGCAGAAACTGGATGTCTACGCGAACGAAGCGCTCATGCATTGCCTCGGGCTGCGCGATAGTGTGGCTGTCCTGGTCTCGGAGGAGAACGAAGAGCCGGTCACGTTCGATCGCGCGTCGGAGGGCGGCGAATACGCTATCATTTTCGATCCCCTCGACGGCTCTTCCAATATCGACGTGAACGTCAACGTGGGAACCATCTTCTCCATTTTCCGTTGCCCTTCGGCGGCCGAAGGAGAGCATTGCTCCGCGGTCCTGCAGCGCGGTAGAAGACAAGTTGCGGCAGGATACGTCATCTACGGACCTTCGACCATGCTGGTCTACACCACCGGCCATGGGGTCTTCGGTTTTACGCTCGATCCCGCTATCGGCGCTTATGTTCTCAGTCACGAAAACATCCGGATGCCCGAGGGCGGAACAATCTATTCCGTGAACGAAGCGAATGCGGATGATTTTCCGGAGAACTATCAAAATTATCTTAGGCAGCTGCGCCAGAAGAAACTCGGCCGGCGCTACGGTTCGCGTTACATCGGCTCTCTGGTCGCCGATTTCCACCGTACTCTCCTGAAAGGCGGAGTATTCTTATACCCGCCTACCGCAGGCTATCCACACGGGAAACTGCGCTTGCTGTACGAAGCGAATCCGCTCGCTTTTATCGCAGAACAGGCGGGCGGTGCGGCCGTTAATGGCAAGGGCTGTGTATTAGATGTGGAACCGCACGATATTCACCAACGAGTTCCTTTCGTAGTCGGCGGTAAGGAAGAGATCGGGCTGTTCGTAAGTCTCTCCTAGCGTTCATAGAGCGGAGTCTCTACCAAATCATGGTGCACTACTCATAGCGCAGAGCTTCCAATGGATCGACCTTCGCGGCGCGGCGTGTAGGCACCCAACAAGCGAGTAGCGAGACACCTGTGAAGAGTAGCCCCACACCGATCAGGGTGATGGGATCGTTCGGCTGCACTTCAAAAAGAAACGATCGCAGAACGCGCGAGAAAAGTAGTGCCGAGGCGATGCCCGCAATCACGCCGCCCGCAATCAGCCGAAAGCCCTCCGCGAACACCAGGTTCCGCAGATCGCGCCGCTCCGCTCCGACGGCCGCGCGAATGGCAATTTCCCGCCGCCGGGAGGCCACTGAAAGCGAGAGCACGCCATAAATACCGACAAGGGTCAGCACGCTGCCAACGATCGAAAATCCAACCAGAAGCTGCATAGCAAACGTGCGGGAAGCGAGGGAATCGCTGCGAATCTGCTCGAGTGTCTTAATGTTTTCAATGGCAACGGCCGGCTCAACCGAATGCAATGCGCGCCGTACCGAAGCGACCAGCAAACGTGGATCCGCCACGGTTCGGATCACAAGGTGCTTCGAAAATGGCGACGCTTGCCAAAGCGAGAGATAGATCTCGGGTTGCGCCGCCTGTGTCAGGTCGTCCGTGCGGCCATTCATGACAACACCGACAATTTCCGTCGATGGCCGATTGCGCCCGCTGAGCCAAAGTTTTCGTCCAATGGAGTCGCCGTGCGGAAAATAGCGCTCGCTGAAAGCTCGATTCACGATCGCTACGCTGGGCGCTTTTCGCGTGTCGCTCGAACGGAGGTCTCGTCCTTCAGAAATCTTCAACCCCAGGAGCGTGAAATAATCCGGCGTGATAGACCGCAGCGGGAGCGAGAGCCGATCGCTTTCCTTACTCGCGGCCGGCTGCCCTTCGATTTCGACCGCATCAGGCCAATTGTTTCCCGTCAGTGGCACGCCCCAGGCGAACGCCGCGTGCTCGACTCCCGGCAGCGCCGCCACCTGTTGCAAAGCGCGCGCATGAAAATCCATCCAGTCGCCCTCGACGGAGGTGACGCTCATCGTCAGTACATTGGCGGCGTTGTAGCCGGATTGCACTTTCGATATGTTGCTCATGGTTCGAATCAGCAGACCGGCGCCGACCAGCAGCGCAAGCGTCAGCGCCGTCTGCGCCATAGTGACTCCACGCAAGAGCCGGCGCTCCCCGCGCCCGGCACTGCTATTCGGACCGGCGCTTTTCAGCACGCAAATCGGATCGAGCCGAGAGGCGCGCAATGCGGGAAAGAGCCCGGCCAAAACGGCAGCCAATACAGCCGAGCCGAGTCCAGCGGCCAGCACTGGCCAACCCGTAGCAACGGCATCAAGCCGTGGAATCGCGTGCCCGCCTATCAACTTGAACAACTTCACGATTCCGAACGCTAGCCCCACGCCCAGCGCGCCGCCTCCGAGAGCGAGCAGCAGACTCTCGACGACTACTTGCCGGAACAACGCCATCCGCCCCACACCGAGCGCGCTGCGCACTGCATACTCCTGCTGGCGTTGCAGCCCGCGCACCAGCAGCAGCGCGGCGGCGTTCCCGCACGCGATTAGAAGAACCAGTGCGGCCGCTCCCAACAGCGGCCACAGGATACGGTCGCCATCATGATTTAGTTCCGAGGTCAGCGATTCGAGCTTGGGCGCGATTCCCTCAAAATCGTGGTCGGCCTTTGCCTGTCTGGATACTATAAGCGCGAGCTCCGTTTGCGCTTGCTCGAGCGTAGTACCGCTCCTCAAACGAGCGACCACATTCCAATCGGGCTGTTTGCGCCTTGCCGGTATGCGCGCCACTGGAATCCAAAAGTCGACTGGCGCGTTCACGTTATAGTTCGGCTCCTGCGCAGTCGCCGGCGAGGGAAGAAACCGGACGCCCGGAGGCATCACGCCGATCACGGTCGGAGGCGTGTCCCGGCGGCTCATGCGAATTTTTCTGCCGATAATATTTCGATCGCCGTTGAATTTTCGCTGCCACAAGTCGTATCCCAGAACGATCACCGGCGCCGGTGTGGCTTGAGCTTCCGATTCAAGGAATGTGCGGCCCAGCAACGGTTGCAGGCCCACCGCCTGAAAATACTCGCGAGTCACCGCCATGCCTTCGAGCGATTCGCTGCCTTCGGACAGAATCAAAAAGTTGAAGGACCACGCGTAGGCGCCAATGCCTTCAAAAGTTTTGGCTTGCGACTGCCATTCCGTCCACTGGGCGGCCGGCCATCCATCGGCATGTGCCATCTGCTGGCCATCGAGACGAGCGCGCTGAATCAGCACGAGTTGCTTCGGCTCGCGATACGGCGGTGGCGTGAGAAGCACACCTTGAATGAGGCTGAAAACCGCCGCCGTCGCGCCCACGCCAAGTGCCAGAGTAAGCACGGCGATCCAGGTAAACCCGGGCTGCTTCAACAACATTCGCAGGCCAAAGCGCAAGTCTTGCAGCATAGGTGGAAGTTAGACGCTTCGCGCCCGCCGGCCGTTGGGCTTCTGTCTCTTGTTTGTCTTCTTCTTTGTTACGCCGCGCTTCGTTTTTGCATTTTTTTCGATGCGCAGCTTCCACGCCACCCGCAGTGCACCAGCCATTACTTCTTCATTTGCAGCAGCCAGGCGAATGTGCGTCATGCCCATCCTGCCCCACCCCCCGGCAATGGGCAGAAAAACGTCCGGCAGCTCCGCGACAAAGTCAGCCTGCTGCTCGACCGTCAGCATCAGATTTCCGTACCCGTGCTTTTCCGCGGCAAGTGTGGCGAAGATCCTGCCCCCCACGCGAAAATCGGCCGCGCCCATGTGCGAGCCCTCTTCGGCGCCTTCAAGGCTCAGCGCAATTCGGCGAAAATCCGCTGCATTCATCGCCTGCGACTCCGTTCAGCAGCGAGTATCCCATATAATCTGTCATGAAAGGCCACACCCATGCGTCTGTCTCACACTCTCGCCCTTGCGGCTGCGATCGTCACGTTCATGCCTTCGGCAGTCCACGCCCAGGCTCCCTCTGAAACCTCCCGAACCGTTGAGGGTGGCGGGATTTCCGCCCCCGGCTGGACGGGAAAAATCGACGCCAGCGAAGAAGCCAAGGGACAAACCCTGAACAACGCCAAGCTTTCTGAAGAAGGAGGCGTGCTGCATGTAACCACCGGTCCGGCAGTGACTTACTGGAATCCGGCCAATAAAGCGACCGGCGATTACACCGTGAAGGCAACATTCAACGAGCCGAAATACATGAACCTGAACAGCCATCCCCACCCGTATGGCCTCGTCATCGCCGGCAACGATATGGGCACGGCCCAGCAAAGCTATCTCTACTGCGCCGCATACGGCAGCGGCAACTTCATCGTACGCGGCTTCGGCCCCGAACCGTTTCAGATGAACGGCAGGCGTGGCGAGGCGAACGCCGCAGTTCACAAAGCGGCCGGCCCGGGCGAACCGGTGAGCCAGGAGATCGCCATCTCGGTCAAAGGCGGCCGTGTGGAGTGCTCCATCAATGGCACCGTGGTCGCGGGCTACGACAAAGACGCTGTGGTGACTGCAGGCAAACTCAAATCGACCGATGGCATCTACGGAATTCGCTTCGCACATAATACCGACGCGACTGTTAGCGGCTTCGGCGTGACGAAGTAGTCGCGCTTACTTTAACTTGGCTCGTGCAAGCCAGTAATCGCCGGTTCTTGTTTGATCCACAAAGGTGACAAACAAGTCATCCCCGATACCTTCCACGTCCCGGTATTCACGATACTTTTTCGGCCGCTCGCTGCGGTAGAATCACTCAGACTTTCGCGAAGACTGGAGAAACGAAATGCGTCTGATGCGGATCGCGGCGGGTCTGTCTCTCAGCTTGTTCTTAATTAGCTTGGTAGCAAATGCGCAAGAGCAAACAATTACGGTCACTGGAAAGCTTACTCGAGTCATGGCAAGCGGTGGAGAATCGACCGGCTGGGCTATCGAACTCGACGCCGAAACAAATGTCGGTGGAAAGCAGATCCATTCGATTGAGGTCTCTTCTCGAGACATCGACAAACTGAAACAATTCGACAACAAGCATGTCCTGGCTAGTGGCAAAATCCTCCACCGGCAGGGCGTCGAAACTGGCGACCGGATAATCCTCGAGGTCTCCTCGATTCAGGAAACGAAGTACTCGGGTGCATTCAGTCTCATAGGCAGCGAATGGCTGCTCGAAGACCTGGCTGGTGCAGGAGTAATAGATAAAGCCCAAGCCACGCTCGCTTTCTCCGAAGAAGGTAAGGTTGCGGGCAAAGGCTCCTGCAACCGCTTCTTCGGTACCGCCAAAATTACAGGCGGCAAGATTCAATTCGGGCCGCTGGGCGCCACCCGTATGGCATGTCCAGAGGCGATCATGGATCAGGAAACAAAATATCTGGTTGCCCTGCAGAAGGCCGACGGTTTCGAGTGGAAAGATCCTTACCTGCTGCTGCATGCAAAGGGATTCGAAAAGCCACTGCGATTCACTCGGCTCATCGACAAAAAGAAATGACGAAAACCATCCTGGGCATTCATCACATCACCGCTATCGCCGCCGATCCGCAGACGAACATCGATTTCTATACCGGCGTGCTCGGGCTGCGCCTGGTGAAGGTCACGGTAAACTTTGACGATCCCGGCAGCTATCACTTTTATTATGGAGACGGCCTCGGAACGCCCGGCACGATTTTGACGTTCTTCGCCTGGCCAGGAGCGTGGCAAGGGCGTCACGGCAACGGCCAAGTGACCGTCACGTCGTTCGCGATACCGCAAGGTTCGCTCGCGTTCTGGCGTGAACGCTTCGCTGCCAAAGACGTCGCCGTGGACGATTCGCAAGAGCGCTTCGGACAGAAGTTTCTTTCCCTCACTGACGGAGATGGTCTGTGGCTCGAGTTGATTGAAACCGCAACCACCGATCCCTCGCGCGCCTGGACGAAAAGCGGCATTCCCGCCGAGTTTGCGATTCGCGGTTTTCATAGCGCGACGTTGTCTGAAACCGGATACCAGCGCACCGCCTCGCTACTCACCGACCAGATGGGGTTTCACCTGAGCGGACAGGAGCAAAATCGCTTTCGCTATGAGGTCGATAAAGGCGGTGCTGGCAAAACCGTCGACGTGCTGTGCGCGCCGGACAACCGTGAGGGACGTGTAGCCGCCGGCACGGTTCACCACATCGCGTGGCGAACTCCCGATGACGCACAGCAGCGCGAATGGCTTGCCGAGGTCGGGCGGCTCGGCTACAACGTCTCGCCCGTCATGGATCGCGTCTATTTTCATTCCATCTATTTTCGGGAACCGGGTGGCATTCTCTTCGAGATCGCGACCGATTCGCCGGGATTCGCGATTGACGAATCGCCGGAACAGCTTGGTGCGGCACTCCAATTGCCGCCCTGGCTCGAAGCGCAACGCGTGCGTATTGAAGCCGCGCTGCCGCCCATTACGCGGAGAACATCGTGACAAATGTAGACCGGCTGGAATTCATCCATCGCTTCGTCCCCGCCTCCACTCCGAATTCCGGAGTAACGCTACTTCTCCTGCACGGTACCGGAGGCAACGAGCAGGACCTTCTCACCCTTGGCCAGGAACTACTGCCCGGTGCCGCGCTGCTGAGCCCGCGCGGAAGGGTTCTCGAAAATGGCATGCCCCGCTTTTTCCGCCGGCTCGCTGAAGGCGTGTTCGATCTTGAAGATCTGAAGCTGCAAACGGCCGCTCTGGCGGGATTTGTGGATGCCGCCGCGCGCAGGTACGAATTGCAAAACGGTAAAATCCTCGCAGTTGGTTATTCGAATGGCGCCAACATTGCCGCGAGCATCATGCTGACAAATCCCGATATCCTCGCCGGCGCGGTCTTGTTTCGTCCAATGGTCCCCTTCCTGCCGCAGGTTTCCCCCGACCTACAAAATGTGTCAGTGCTACTCGCGGCGGGACGGAGAGACCCGATCGTCGTTCCGGAACAGACCTTGGCGCTCGGCGAAATTCTCAAGACGGCCGGAGCGACCGTATCCCTGCACTGGCACGAGGGCGGGCATGAGCTTGGTCGCGACGATATCGCGGCTGCCAAGGATTGGATACTGAGCGCTACACGCTAACCGGCGTTGTCCCGAGTTCCTAACCCGAAACCCTAATTAGAAGTAGAGCTTCAAAGCCAGTTGGATTTCGCGGGAAGTGCGCTGGAACAGCGGCGGACTTCCCGCGCTCGTAATTCGCCCCGCTCCCGGCGATCCGATCTGCGCATTTGGATTGTTGAATTGCGGGGTGTTGAATACGTTGAACGCTTCCGCGCGGAATTGCAGTCTGCGCGCTTCGACCGAACCGAGACTGAAGTTCTTAAATACCGAAAGATCGAATTCAGTTGTGCCCGGACCCGTCATGATGTTTCGCCCGGAATTGCCATAGATGTAGGCGCCTGGCGATATAAAGGAAGCGGATGTCGTGTCAAACCAGTGGTCGATGGTTTCATTCGCCACAGCTCCCGAACCGACCCGATTGGGCCATTGCGCGCCTGAACCTGAGTTCAACAGGCTGCTTAGCATGGTCACCGTGAATGGCGTACCCGTCTGGAACGTATCAATTCCGTTGAGCTGCCATCCACCTACGACTTCTTGCATGAATGTTCCAGGCGATCCCAAAAACCGCTTACCTCGCCCGAACGGCAGTTCGTATGTCCAGCTCAGCACTACGTTGTGCCGCACATCAAACGTCGAATTGCCGCGATAGGCATGCCGGTCGTAGGGATTTTGAAAGCCTTCCGATCCCGTTCCGCTCGTGTCGTCGATACTGTGCGACCAGGTCCAGGCGCCCAAAAACGTCAGGCCTGCCGACAGTTTGTGCTCGTAGGCCGCCTGGAACGAATTGTAGGAAGAGTTGCCCCAGGGGCCGACAGCGGTTCCATCGCCTAGATTCGGATAGGGTCGCCGGCCGGCAACGGCGCCTGGACCCGGCGTCGCCTGATTGATATTCGGCAGAGCGAAAATGTGCACGCCCGCCTGCCCCACATACGCGATCGAAAACACGTCATTCGCCCAGAGCTGCTGCTGGATATTGAAATTCCATTCATATGCGGCCGGAGTCTTGAAATCGCGCGGGTAGTACACAAAAGCCGTACCCGCTACCGGAAACAAGTCCGGGCGGCCAGCGGGAAACCCCGCGGAAATCGGCAGCGCGCCGGCGTAATTCGTGGCGCTATTAGTGGTCTGCAGCGATCCGCTAAACGGCGCATTCTTTGAAATTGAAATATTCGAAGTCACGCTCTGGAAAGCATAGAAAATTCCTGCGCCGCCTCGAATCACGGTTTTCGGCGTGACCGAATAGGCGAACCCGGCCCTTGGTCCCCAGTTTGTATAACGTCCGTCGATAGGCGTATCGCCGGTATAGGGCGCTGTCCCCACCGGAACCAGGTTCCCGCCATTTTCTGGCACAAAACCGGCTATGCGGTTGTTGCGCTCTTTCCATGGCGTCACCAGGTCATTGCGAATTCCGAGATTGAGCGTCAGTTTTGAATTGACACGGAAATTGTCCTGGATATAAAAACTCGGCTGAAAACGCTGCAAGCTGAAAAACTTGGTGATATCAATGGTCGAACTGATTGGATGGCCGAACAGGAAATCCGTTAAGCCATAGCCCGTGTAGGCTCCATTGAAGCTGTACGTACCGTTAGGATAAGTCGGCGAGAAGAATGCAAATCTTCGGCTCATCCAGTCAAAGCCGAATTTCAATTCGTGGTTGCCTTTCACCCAGGTGAAGGCCTGATCGACCTCCCAATTGTTGTTGATCTTCTCGAGGCTCCCTGAGCCGTCTCCTAAACCGACATTGCCGGTGATGGTCATATTCGTAAATCCAGGAACGTCACCGGCATTTGCATTCGGAATCCCGTATTGCTCGCCAAGATTTCCCAGCGTGTACCCTGTATCGATGATCAATTCGTGCAAGCGCGAGTAGCCTACTCGCGCTTCGTAATATTTGGAGGGCCCGAGCGAGATCCCATAGCCGATAACACCTTGCCAGGCCGGCACCGGCGTTTGTCCCGGACGC
>Ga0157369_10005324_pt1 | contig 14991 bp, 8 predicted proteins | sample C25metaG_FD_113461 | JGI IMG/M metagenome (GOLD analysis project Ga0157369, IMG submission 113461) | Corn rhizosphere microbial communities from Kellogg Biological Station, Michigan, USA - C2-5 metaG | ecosystem: Host-associated > Plants > Roots > Rhizosphere > Soil | place: USA: Michigan... | reverse complement strand
GGCGAGAACAGCTGGCTGTTGTCCCCCGCCGGCGTGTTGAGATCGCCGATCAGCCGCGGCGCGTTGCTCCACGTCGGATAGACGAGCGCATCGAGGTGCAGCGAATCCATCGTGGTCGTCACGGCCACCCGGAACCACGCGCGGAACTCGTCGCGATTGCGGCATCCCGGGTTGCGCGCCGGTGGCAGCGACTCCGCCTGCGCCGCCTCGAGCTGCGGCCGGATGGATGGATGAAAGCGACGCGACTTGATGATCTCCGCCACCGTGTGCACCGGCGCTCGGCTCCCCTGGCGCGCCAGCCATGCTTCGATGTCGTAGCGGAACTGGTTGCACGAGCCCGTCCACGCATTCAGGTGCTCGTCGAGCTGCGCGATCGCCACCGGGTCCACGATCGTCGCGCCCTGGCGACGCATGTCGTCCAGCGCGGCGTTGAACACGCGAATCACTTCCGGATCGGCGCTCTCGCGATCGTACGCCTGGTGCAGCACGCCGATGCGCGCGCCCTTCAACGCATCGCGCCTGAGATAGGAGTTGTAGTCCGCCGCGCGATGTCCGCGCGAACGCGCCGTCACCGTGTCGGCCGCATCTTCGCCCGCCACCACCTGGAAGATCGCTACCGCATCCGCCACGCTCCGCGCCATCGGGCCGGCGATGTCGGCCGCGAGGTTGAGCGGTGCCACGCCATCGCGGCTCGTCAGCCCCATCGTCGAGCGGATGCCCACCAGCGCCTGGTGCGACGACGGCCCGCGAATCGAGTTGCCCGTATCCGTGCCGAGCGCCGCTTCCCCGAGGCTCGCCGCCACCGCTGCCGCCGAGCCGCCGCTCGAGCCGGCGGTCACGCGGTCCAGCGCGTACGGGTTCTTCGTGTAGCCGGGCAGGATGGAGCTCACCGTCTCGTACGGCGTGAACGCGAACTCCGCCATGTTCGACTTCGCCAGCACGATCGCCCCCGCCTCGCGCAGCCGGCGCACCATGAACGCATCCTGCGCCGGCTGCAGCCCCTGCAGCGAGAGTGAGCCCGCCGTCGTCGGCAGGTCCTTCGTCTCGAAGTTGTCCTTCACGATCATCGGTACGCAGTGCAGCACGCCCATCGCGCCGCCACGTGCCGCGACCCGGTCCAGGGAGTCGGCCACCGCCATCGCGTTCGGGTTCACGACGATGATCGCATTGATCGCCGGCCCGTTCTTGTCGTACTCGGCAATGCGCGCCAGGTAGGCGCTCACCAGCGTGTGACACGTCAGCGTACCGGCGCGCATCGCCGCGTGAATGTCCGCGATCGTCGTCTCCGTGACGTCGAACGCCGGACGGTGCGGCGCGGCGGCAGCTTGCTGTGCGGCGAGTGCGGCGGGCATCGTGAGCAGGCATGCCACGAGTGCAGAGACGCGAGATGCAATCCGCATGGGCGAACCGTTGATCCTCGTCGTGATGGTGTGAACGTGCATCAGCGCGTGCCGGCCTTCGTCCCGTTCTTCCTGCTGCTGCTCGTCGCGGGGTTCCACGCGTGTCCCAGCCGTGCCTCGATCCCCGCGAACACCGCGATTCCATCCCACAGGTTCTTCAGCCGCAGGTTCTCGTTCGAGGCGTGCTGATTGTCGTCGTGATTGGCGATCGGCACCACGACGAGGGGCGCCGACAGCACTTCGCTGAACAGGTACGTCGGCAGGCTGCCGCCGAGCATGGGAACCTCGATGATCGGCGCACCAACTGCGTCCGTCACCGCCCGCACCACGCCACGCGCCAGCGGCGTGTCGCTCCGCGTGCGCTGTCCCGGATAGCCGTCCTGCCCCCAGTCGAATCGCAGCAGCCTCGCGTGCTGCATGCGCGTCGCGCTGTCGGGCGCCTCGTGAATCACGGTGTACCCCTGTTTCGTCGCATATGCTTCCACCATCTGCCGGATGCGCTCCGGTCGCTCGTCCGGCACGAGGCGGAAGTCGATCGACACCGTGGCCTCGGTGGGAATCGCATTCGCCGCCGGACCCACCGGGCCGGCGTGGAAGGAACGCACGTTGAGCGCGGGCTGCATGATCCGTTCGGCCAGCAGCGCGTCATGTGCCTCCGTGGCGCCGAGCTCGAGCTCGGCGCGCAGCGCACTATCCACCACCGGCACCGTACGCAGCGCGCGACGGTCCGCAGCGGTGAGCGGCCGCACGTCGGCGTAGTAGCCGGGAATGAGGATCTTCCCGTCGGCATCGCGCAGCGACGCCACGAAGTTCGCCAGCACGGCGGCGGGATTGGGCGCCCAGTTGCCGTAGTGGCCGCTGTGCAGCGCGCGCGTCGCGCCGTAGGCCGTGATCACCACGTCCGTCACCCCGCGCACCCCGAACAGCACCTGCTGCCGCCGGCTCTGGTGCACCGGTCCGTCGGCGAACACCCACCCGTCGCTCGCGAGCAGCGCCGCGTGGCGCTCCAGCAGCGCGCGCGTGTGCCCGTTCCCCGCCTCCTCTTCCCCGTCGAAATAGAACTTCAGGTTCACGCTCGGCTGCATGCCGCTGGCGCGCAGCGCGTCGAGCGCGGTGAGCATGGCGACGATCGGCGCCTTGTCGTCTCCCGCCGAGCGTGCGTAGAGCCGCCACTCCGGGCCCGTCGCTCCACTCGTGCCGGGAAAGGGAACGACGCGTCCGCCGTGCTCCAGGGGCCCGTCGCGCAGCGTCGGCTCCCACGGTGGCGTGGCCCACCTGGCCGCCTCCACCGGCTGGCCATCGTAGTGCGCGTACAGCACCACGGTGCGCGTCGCGCCAGGCGTGCGCAGCTCACCGTACACGGCCGGTGGCCCGCCCGTCGGTGACTCGAGCAGCTGCGTCGTCACGCCGCGCCGCTGCAGCAGCGCTACGACTGCCGCCGCGTTGCGACGGATGTTGACGCTGTCGCTCGCCCGGTTGGGAATGGCCAGCAGGTCGCGGAACTCGCTCAGGATCTCGGCTTCGTGCGCGCGTGTGTAAGTCGTGATCGCGGCACGGAACGCGGAAGCGGACGTGTCTCGCTGCGCCGCCGCAGGCGTCGCGACGAGCAGTGCCGTCAGCAGCGGGGCGATTCCGGCGAGCCGAGCTCGAGGAGAGGAGAGAAGCATCCCCCATGTACGCCTTCGTCCGCGCCGGCGGCAAGTCCGTTGCCGGCAGTCTGGCTGCGCGGCACTCGTCGCACTACGTTCGCCCCACACCGTTCCAACGCTTCTTACCCCTTCATCCCTGGTACGGGGTACCCCGTTCCAGCAGTTCGCGTCCCGCATCACGGAGCTCAACGTGCCGGTGCCCCGTCTCCTCCTCGCCCTCCCACTCTTCGCCACCGCCTCCGCCCTCGCGCAGGCGCCGACGACATCGCGTCCACCGATCACGTATCCCGTCACGCGCACGGTGGACAGCGTCGATCACTACGGCAGCGTCGCCATTCCGGCGCCGTATCGCTGGCTCGAGGATCTCAATTCGCCCGAGACCGCGCAGTGGGTTGCTGCCGAGAACGCCGTCACCGAATCGTATCTGAGCAAGCTGCCCCTTCGCGAGCCGCTTCGCGCACGCATCACCGAGCTGTGGAACTACCCGCGCGTCAGCACGCCGCGCTGGCAGGGCGGCCAGTGGTACTACTCGCGCAACACCGGCCTGCAGCGCCAGAGCGTGATGTACGCGCGCAAGACGCTGAACGGACCGGAGCACGTGGTGCTCGATCCGAACACCTTCTCCGCCACGGGCACCATCGCGCTGTCCGGCTTCGTCCCCTCGCCCGATGGGCGCTACCTCGCCTACGGCAGGAGCGAGGGTGGTTCCGACTGGAGCACGTACTACGTGCGCAATCTTCAGAACGGCCGCGAGACGGGGGACACCATCCGCTGGGTGAAGTTCTCCGGCCTCTCATGGACGCACGACGGCCGCGGCTTCTTCTATGGCCGCTACCCCGAGCCCGCCGCCGGCAAGGCGCTCAGCAATGCCGTGCGCGACAAGAAGATCTACTATCACGCCATCGGCACCACCCAGGCGGAAGACCGCCTGATCTACGAGCGTCCCGAGGAGCCGTCGCTGTTCATCAGCGCATTCCTCGACGAGACCGGGCGCTATCTGTTCGTCACCACCAACAAGGGCACGAGCAACCGGAACGAGCTGTTCGTCGCCGACTACGTGAATCCCACGCGTCCCAACCTCGCCGCGCCCATCCGCCCGCTCTACACGGGGCACGACGCCGAGTACAGCCCGCTGGGCGTCGTGAACGGTACGCTCTATCTGCAGACCGATCGCGATGCGCCGCGCCGCCGCATCGTCGCCGTTCCGCTGGCGACGCCGGATGTGTCGCACTGGAAGGAGATCGTCCCGCAGGGGAAGAACGCCATCGAGAGCGCAGACCTGATCGCCGGCCGCATCGCCGTCACGACGTTGGAAGACGTCGCCGGCGTCGTCCGCTTTTATTCGTTGAACGGGACACCGCAGGAGACACTGGCCCTGCCAGGCCTCGGTGCCGTGGGCGGCGTGTCGGGCCGCTTCGATCGCCCGGAGATCTTCTACAGCTTCACCTCGCCGCTCACGCCGAGCACCATCTACCGGTATGACGCGCGCACGAAGCGCAGCACGCCGTTCGAGCCGCCAAAGCTGACGTTCGATCCTTCGCGCTACGAGACGACACGCGTCTTCTACACGTCGAAGGACGGCACCCGCGTGCCGATGTTCATCACGCATCGCAAGGGCATGGCGCTCGACGGCACCAATCCGACGATGCTCTACGCGTACGGCGGCTTCGACATCAGCACCAACCCCACTTTCCGCTCCGACGTCCCCGCATGGCTCGAGCTCGGCGGCGTGTGGGCCACGGCCAACATCCGCGGTGGCGGCGAGTACGGCGAGGCATGGCACGAGGCGGGGATGAAGGAGAAGAAGCAGAACGTGTTCGACGACTTCATCGCCGCGGGCGAGTATCTCGTGAAGCAGAAGTACACCTCGCCGCAGAAGCTCGGCATCAGCGGCGGCTCCAACGGCGGGCTGCTCATCGGCGCCGTGATGGAGCAGCGCCCCGACCTGTTCGCCGTCGCGCTGCCGGCGGTGGGCGTGATGGACATGCTGCGCTACCAGAAGTTCACCGGCGGCGCCGCGTGGGCCACCGAGTACGGCTCCGCCGACGATACGACGGCGTTCAAGTACCTCCGCGCCTACTCGCCGCTGCACAACATCAAGCCCGGCACCTGCTATCCGGCGACGCTCGTCACCACCGCGGATCACGACGATCGCGTGGTGCCGAGCCACTCGTTCAAGTTCACCGCGGCGCTGCAGCAGGCGCAGTCGTGCTCCAACCCGGTGCTCATCCGCGTCGAGACCGGCGGCAGCCACGGCTATCGTCCCACCGACAAGCGCATCGCCGAGCTGGCCGACGAATGGGCGTTCACGGCCGAGCAGATGGGCGTGAAGGCGACGGCGGTACCGTAAGAGCGGAAGGACCGATGGACCGGAGGACCGGAATTGCGAAGGGCACACCGAGCTGAGTTCGGTGTGCCCTTCCGGTCCTCCGGTCCTCCGGTCCTCCGGTCCTCCGGTCATCCTTTATGCACCGATCTTCGCCGCCATCGCCACCGCGCCCCGATCGCCAGCACCACCGCCAGCACGCACAGCTCCACGTATACCTTCTCCCCATCCAGATAGTCGATCGACCGGTCCTTCAGCGCCGGATCGGTGAAGATCGAATGGATGGCGTACAGCGGGAACAGTGCGTACGTCGTGAAGTGCAGCATCTTCCACCGGCGTCGGCCGAGGTCGAACCGGTAGTACGAGGTCACCAGCACCACGATCAGCAGGTACACCGCGATCGCGCCCAGCGTGTTGATCCACGGCTGCTTGGGCGCGTTCACCGGATAGAACAGGTCCACCACGGCGAACTGCACGCGGCTCGGCAGCAGCAGCAGCACCGGATGGATCAGCGACACGACGAGCGCCGTCCAGCCGGTGACGTTGTGGATCTTCACCGTGTTGATCCGGCGGTGCGGCCAGTGCCGCACCGGGTTGTAGTGCCGCGCCAGCAGCAGGCCGAGCAGGATGTTCGCCGTCAGCAGCCCGATGGCCACCAGCCCTGCGTAGTTGGATAGTTCGATGGGATCCAGACGCTCTTCTCCGTGATTGCCGATGATCGTGTCGTGCCGCTCTCTCTCATACGTTCGCCGTGCGGTGCTCGCTGGACTCGCGCTCGCCACCGCGTGCGTCGCTCTTCCCGGACGATCCACCGCACCCGTCGTCGCGCCACTGAAGCTTGCGTTCGCGGTGGACACGCTGCATTCGACGCCCGTCGCACCCGGGGTGACGTACGACTACGTATGGTCGCCGGCGGGGCCGTGGGCCATTCACCTGCTGCGCGTGAATCGCGACGCCTGCTGGCGCATGGACGCCGTGAAGGCGGGCGACGCCGCCATCGGCCGCGCTCCGGCGACGGCGCTGCTCCGCCAGCTCGCTGGTCACGAGCGCGTCATCGCCGGCGTCAACGCTGACTTCTTCATCTTCACGCCGCCCGGCGTGCCACGTGGGGCGCACGTGCAGGATGGCACCGTGATCACCGGGCCGAGCGATCGCCCGGTGATCGCCGCCGACTCCTCGGGCACGCCCTTCATCGGACGGCTCGGCGAGATCGGACGCCTCGTCGCGCGTGGCGACACCATCCCCATCACCGCGTGGAACCGCGACGACGCGCGCGGGCTCGCGTTCATGGATCGCGCATGGGGCGCCGCGAGCGACACAGGCTCCGGCCGCGTGGAAGTCGTCGTCGCCGGATCGCCGCGTCGCGTCGTCACGACCGACACGCTCCCAGCGGGCGTGCCGATTCCCGCCGACGGCGCCGTGCTCATGACTGGACGCGCCACCGATTCCGCGGCGCGCCAGGCACTGCTCGCTCTTCGACCCGGCGACGCCGTCGCCATCGAGCGCGCCCTCACTCGCCCGCACCTCCGCACCGTCGTCGGTGGCTGGCCGGTCATCCTCCGCGACAGCACCGTCACTCGCGCCGCCGACTCCGCCGGCGCCAACTTCGCGCCCGTTCGTCATCCGCGCACCGCCGTCGGCCTCGCGCGCGGCGGCCGCGAGCTGATCCTCGTCGTCGTGGATGGACGCCAGAAGCCGTACAGCGATGGCATGACGCTGCGCGAGCTCGCCGAGCTCTTTCGCTCCCTCGGCGCGACCCAGGCGCTGAACCTCGACGGCGGCGGCTCGAGCACGTTCGTCCTCGCCGATTCGACGGCGCCCGGGGGGCTGCGGATCATGAACCGCCCGTCCGACAAGACCGAACGCGCCGTCGCCAACGCACTGGCGGTGGTACGCGGGTGCCCGGCTGGCCCGATGGATCAGGTGCAGGTCAGGTGAAGCTCGGCCGGCGAGATACAGCCCACGAATCCTCCGTAGCAGCGACCGAAGTCGGGCGTCGAAATCAGGTCGTGCACGAGGACGGCGAGCGCCGCACGGTCGGATACCGTGCGGAGGTGCTCACGTCGCCCTCGCGGTCGGAGTAGCTGGTAGCCTTCCGGACACTCGAACCGGCAGAACGCCGCCTCCACATCGTCGCGGACGCACCAGGCGTCCCACGCTACCTCGGGCGTTCGCAGCACTTCCATGAACGCGCAGTTGGTGACGTCGTCCAGCTCGGGCGGCGAGCCCATCGCCGCCTCGTGCCACACCGCCAGCGACAGCTGCAACAGGCGTTCGACGAAGGCATTGGCAGCAACGCGGTCGCTCATCACGCTCAGCTCAGTGCACCAGCGACTTTCCTGCCGGCGACGCGTGCGCCTTACCGCCGGACGGCTCGCGCTCGTCGATATCCTCGCCGCGTTCAACGAGGTCTCGAAGGCGGCTCACCTGCCCGACCAGGTACGGTACTGCCGTCACCACCACGTTCGGCCGGAACAGGAACGCTGTCCTGATGTACAGCGCCGTCTTGTTGTGCAGCAGGTGCTCCCACCACTGCTTCGGCACCACCTCCGGCACGACGATCGTCACCAGCTCGCCCGGCATCACCATCCGGAGGTTGTCCACGTACTCCACCAGCGGCCGCAGGATCGACCGGTACGGTGACGGGATCACCTCCAGCGGCACGCCGATGTCCCACGCTTCCCACTCGGCGCGCATCCGTGTCGCGTCCGAGCCGCTCACGTCCACGTACAGTGCGAGCACCTCGTCGGAGATCGTCGTCGCGTACACCAGCGCCCCGGCCGTCGCCTTCGTGATGCCGTTTACCGGCACGATCACCGTGTGGTGCAGAGGCGTGATCGGGCTCTGTCCCAGGAACCTGATCTCCTCGGCGAATGCCATGTAATGCGCGTGGATCTTCCGGAGAATCAGGATGAGCATCGGGATGATCGCCACGACGATCCAGCCGCCCATCATGAACTTCGTCACCACCTGCACCAGCGCCACGAGGCCGGTGGCCACGGCGCCGACGCCGTTCAGCGTCGCCTTCCACTTCCAGCCGTCCGCACGGGTCGCCCGCCAGTGTATCACCATCCCGGCCTGGGAGAGCGTGAAGCAGACGAACACGCCGATCGCGTAGAGCGGTACCAGCGCGTTCGTGTCGCCGCCGAACGCCCATACCAGAACCACTGCCACGGCAGCCAGCGCGACGATCCCGTTGGAGAACGCCAGGCGGTCGCCGCGCGCCGCGAGCTGGCGAGGCATGTACCCGTCGTGCGCCAGGATGCTGGCCAGCCGCGGGAAGTCCGCGAACGCCGTGTTCGCCGCCAGCACCAGCACGGCGAAGGTGCTGTACTGCAGCACGTAGTAGAGAATGCCGCCGCCGAACACGCGGTGCCCGAGGATGGACAGCACCGTCTCCTGCGTGGTGGGCATCGCCTGGTAGTGCTGCGCGAGGAACGACACCCCGAGGAAGAAGGTGGCGAGGATCGTCACCATCCAGCCAAGCGTCGTCGCCGCGTTCCTCGATGCCGGCGCGCGGAACGCCAGCACGCCGTTCGAGATCGCCTCCGTGCCCGTCATCGCTACGCACCCTTCGGCGAATCCGCGCATCAGCAGGTACATCAGGGCGATGCCGCTCAGCGGAGAGAGACCGCCTGCCGGCTGGCGCAGCGACGTGGGATCCATCTCGAGCGGCGCCCCGAATGCTGACAGCTCGTGTCCCGTCCAGTAGCGCCAGGCACCCGTGCCGAGCAGCACCAGCATCATGCAGATGAAGGCGTAGGTCGGCACCGAGAACGCCACCCCGGACTCGCGCACACCGCGCAGGTTCACCGTCGCCAGCACGAGGATGGACAGGGCGCAGAGCAGCACCGTGTGCGGCTTCAATGCCGGGTACGCCGACGTGATCGCCGCCACGCCGCCCGCGATCGACACGGCGACGGTGAGGATGTAGTCCGTGAGCAGCGCCGCCGCCGCCACGAGCCCCGGCATGACGCCGAGGTTCTCGCGCGCTACGGTGTAGGACCCGCCGCCGTTCGGGTAGGCGAACACCGTCTGGCGGTACGACAGCCCCACCAGCACCAGCAGGCCGACGATCACCGCGGAGATCGGCAGCACGTACTGGAGCGCCGCCAGCCCGATCGCGCCGCCGAGCACGAACAGGATCTGGTCGGTGGCGTAGGCGACGGACGACACCGCGTCCGATGACAGCACGGCGAGCGCCGTCTTCTTGTTCAGGCGCTCGTGCTCCAGACGCTCGCTGGCGAGCGGGCGTCCGAAGAGCACGCGTTTGAGGTGGCGATACGCTGATGGCATGGTCGGTCGTGTGCGTACTGCGCGTGTACGCTACCGAGCGAGCCACAAGGACCGCACAAGGATTCAGCGCGTCGTCACAAGGATTTCACAAGGATTCGTTGCCGTCGTTCGCCGGTGCGGCCGGCACGCGGAGCACGAACCGGCTCCGGCTGTTCGCATCGGGTTCGAAGTCCAGTCGCCCACCCTGCACGGTGGCGAGCTGACGGGCGATGGCGAGCCCCAGGCCCGTGCCGCGGGTCTCCACCCTGGCCCGCACGCCGCGCACGAAGGGGGCGAAGGCCTCGTCGCGCTCTGCCGGCGGGATGCCGGCACCCGCGTCCAGCACGGCGAAGCACAGCCACTCGTTCTCGCGCCAGGCACGCACCACGATCGGCGTTCCAGTCGGCGCGTACTTCGCCGCATTCTCCAGCAGGTTCGCCAGGATGCGCGTCGTGTGCGCGAGGTCGAACCGGCCAATGAGCACCGACCAGTCGGCACCGAGCTGCACCTTCACTTCGTGCCCCTGCATCGCGCCCTCCACGCGCTGGAGCGCCGCGCCGACAGCGTCGTCCGCCGTGTTGAGCGCCGGCGTCACCGGCATCTGGCCGGCAGCGAGCTGTGACAGGTCGAGCAGGTCGTCCACCAGCGCGCTCAGGTGATCCGCCTCGTCCTCGATCACGTACGCTCGCGTGTGATCCCCGCCGCGCGCGATCTCGTCGGCGATTCCCTTGATCGTCGTGAGCGGCGTCCGCAGGTCGTGCGACACCGACGCGATCAGCGCATCCTTGAGCCGGTCCGCGCGACGCAGCGTCTCCGCTTCTTCCTGTGCACCCGCCAGGCGGATGCGCTCCACGCCGAGCGCCGCGTAATAGGACAGTGCACCGAGCACGCGCCGCTGGTCGCGCGACAGCAGGAATGGGTGCACCGACGCGAGGACAAGCGTGCCGACGCGCTCGCCACGGATGTCGAGCGCCATGCGCCGCTTACGCGCCGGTATTGTCTCGTCGCTCCGCTCATCGACCTCCGCACTCGGGCCACCGAGCTCGATGTCGCACCGGTCGACTTGCATCCCCTGCCGGATCACCTCGGCGATCGCGTGCAGCGCATCGGCCGGTCGCGGAGCATTGAGCGTTTCGGCGCCCAGCATCGCCAGTCGGTCGATCTCCCCCGCGCGCTCGCGGGCTACCTCCGCCTCGCGACGCTGGCGCTCGAGGAGCTGCGCCGCGACGATCCCTGTCACGAGGAATGTCACCAGCACGAGCCAGTCAAACGGATCGGCAACGCGAAACGTGTAGTACGGCGGGACGAAGACGACGTCGAACAGCACGAACGCCGCGCCAGCCAGCGTGACGCCCAGCAGCCGCCCTCCCCCCGCGCTTCCGCCGAGTACGACGAGGAGGAAGACGAGGGCCACGTGCGCCTTATCCAATCGGGCGCGCAGTGGCAGCAGCGCCGCCGTCGCCACGGCGAGCAGTAGCCACCAGGCCAGCCATCGCCTGACATGCATGGCGTCGCGAGCGCTCACGCGTCGGGATCGAAGCGATAGCCGACTGCGGGATCGGTGCGAATGAGCTTCGGCCGCACCGGATCCGCTTCCAGCTTGCGCCGCAGTTGCCCGACATACACCCGCAGGTACTGCTGCGCATCCCCTTCGGCGCGCCCCCACACGGCATTGAACAGCTGCCGGTGCGTCAGCGTGCGTCCGCGGTTGGCGACGAACGCGCGCAGCAGTCCCCACTCCGTGGGCGTGAGGTGCACCTCCACGCCGTCACGCCGCACGATCCTGCGCGCGAGATCGATCTCCAGCCCGCCTGCAACGAGCCTCTTGTTCGCTCCGTCGGTTCGATTCGCGCGTCGCAGCTGCGCACGCACCCGCGCCTGCAGCTCGAGCGTGCTGAATGGCTTGGTGACGTAGTCATCCGCGCCGGCATCCAGCAGCGCCGCCTTGTCCTGGTCCGAGTGCCGCGCCGAGAGCACGATCAGCGGCACCGACGAGAACGCACGCAGGTCGCGGCACACCTCGAGCCCGTCGAGATCGGGCAGGCTGAGGTCGAGGATCACCAACGACGGCTGCGCCGACGCCGCGAGGTCCAGCCCCTCGCGCGCCGACGACCCCTCGAGCACTCGGCTGGCGATGCCATCGAGGGCGTTGCGGACGACGCGCCGGATCTGCGGCTCGTCGTCCACCACGAGGACCGTCACGCCAGCGTCACCCTGCTCGGAGCCACTCACTGGGCTGTCCGCCGTTGTTATATGAATAACAATTTATATCCAAGGTGTACGCGACGCGTTAGAGGCTGACGTAATACCGCAGCCCCGTTCCCATCCCCTTGAAGTCGGCGTCCCGCAGCGCGGTCGCCCAGCGTGAGCTCGCCGCCCGCTCCCCGTCCACGGTCTCCACCACGACGTCTCGCCGTCGGCCGCGCCGCTGCCTCGCCACCAGTCGCGCCGCCAGCGCGCGCGCGGCCGCCGTCACCTCCGCTGGCGTCGCGTCCGCCCGCACCCGGAGCTTCGTCCCCCGCCCTTCCGCCACCAGCACCACCTGGCCGGCGATCGTCACCAGCAGCGCCCCCGCCCCACGCGGCCTGGCCAGCGGATCCAGCTCGACACCGGGCGCCACCGGCAGCGCGTGCGCGTTCGCCGGATCGCTCACCGCCATCACGATCGGCTCGGCAGCCTCGGCCGCTGGCGCCCGCAGCATCTCCACCGCCTCCGGCAGCGCGAACTGCGCTCCCGTCAGCCCGGCGACGAAGTACCCACGCCTCACCTCGCCTCGGAACTCGAGTCGCTTGAGCTCCTGATAGATCTCGCGCCAGCTCACTGCTGGACGCTCCCGCTTCCACCATTCCCGCGACACCACCCCGTATCTCTTGAGCCACTGCCTCGCAATCTGCTCGGCGAGTGCCGACGGATCGGCGTCCGGACCGAGCGTTCCCGGGGTGTGCACCAGCGACCACCGGCCGCCCCACCGCGCCAGCGGCTCGAGGTCCGGCCGCCGCCACTTGGCCAGCCTCCGCGGGTTCACCCGTCGCTGCACGATCGGCCGCCCGCTCGGCACGTAGTCCGCCGGCAGCCACCGCGTGGGGTCCGGCTCGTCGCGCCGCTTCATCGGAAACACGGGCTTCCATCGCAGCACGTCCCGCAGCGCGCCGATCGTGTCGTTGGTGACGAGCCCGGCCGCCACCAACTCGTGCAGCCCGTCGCGCACCCCCTGCTGGGCGAGTCCGCTCGCCGCCTGCAGCTCCGCCACGAACGATGCCCCCTGCTGGCGCAACGCCGAGAGCACCGCGCGCCCCCGCTCGCTCAGCGTCTCCTCGTTCACCGGCTCGCCCAGCCACAACCGCCCCGTCCCCCGCTCGAAGAACCGGATCCGGCCGATGGACTGGTGCATCGCACCGGAGCCGTCCTCCACCCTCGCCACGGCCGACCATACGAGCTCCCCTGACGCCGCCAGCGCCGCCAGCTGTCCTTCGTCGTAGTCCGTCACCCGGCTCGGCAGGTAGTCCCGCTCCCACCCCTCGGCTGGTCGCGCCACTCCGTAGAGTTGCCCCATCACCGCTGCGGCGCCGTCCGCACCCGACAACCGTTCGTCCGGCACCAGGTGCTGCCACCGCTGGAGGAACCGCGCGAACGTGTCCAGCCCCACCGCCTGGATCTGCTTCCGCGCCTCCGCCAACTCGCGACGTCGCGCCTGCTCCAGCAGGCGACGCGAGCACCAGCGCGCCACCGACCGGTCGCCGCCGAACACGCCGCGCACCAGCACGCTCTTCCGCTCCCACTCGGTGAGCCGCCGCTCCACCCAGGCTGCATTGAAGTCGTAGCGCTGGCGGATCTCGTCCACGCTCACCGGGCCGGCGAGCGAGAGAAATCGCTGCAGCACCTCGCGCCGCGCCGCGCCGCGCGTGAGCGCCGGCCCGCGCAGCGCATCGGGCACCACGTCCGTTGCCCGCTTCGACTCGAGCGCCGCACCCGCCATCACGAGCATGGAGTCGTCCCACTCGAATGCCGCGGCGTAGCGCGAGTAGTTGTCCACCAGCAGGTAGCGCAATTCACTGCCGTGCGACGTCGGCAGCTCGGCGGCGATCATCCGACCGCTCGTGAGCAGCGCTTCGATCGGCTCTCCTTTTCGCCACTCCGTGCTCGGGCTCACGCGCGCTTCCAGCTCGTCACGTGTCACGTCGCCCGCGCGATCCACCAGCACTGCCAGCTCGTCCGCGTCGCGCGCCTGCCGTCCCGCCGCGGTGCCGCGCCGGCGCGCCAGCAACTCCTCCAGCACGGCGAGCGTCGGCTCGTCAGCGCCCTGGCCGCCCATCAACTCGTCCAGCAGCGCGCGATCCAGCGACAGCAGCGCCGCGCGCTCCTCGGCGCGGGGCACGTCCTTGCCGTACATGTGGTCGATCACGAACCCGAATTGCAGCGACGCCGCGAACGGCGACGGCATCTCCGTCTCCACCGCGCGGATGGTGATCGTGCCCTCGGCGATGCGCTCCAGCACGTCGCGCAATCCGCCCATGTCGAACGCGTCCTGCAGCACGTCGCGGTACGTCTCCACCACGATCGGGAAGCTCGGGTACTCGCGCACCGCCTGCAGCAGGTCCAGCGCCTTGAGCCGCTGCAGCCACAACGGCATGCGTCGACGCGGATTCCCGCGCGGCAGCAGCAGCGCCCGTGCGGCGTTCATGCGGAACCGCGCGCCGAACAGCGACGACTGCCCCACTTCCTCCACGACGAGCTGCTCCGCCTCGTCCGCCGTGAGCGAGCGGATCACGTCCGTCGGCGGTGCGCCACCCAGGTCCGGAAGACGCAGCATCAGGCCGTCGTCGGTCGTCTGCACCTGCACCTCCACGCCGAGCCGCTCCCGCATGCGCCGGCCGAGTGCCATCCCCCACGGCGCGTGCACGCGTCCGCCGAATGGCGCATGCAGCACCATGCGCACCGATCCTACTTCATCGCGGAAGTGCTCCAGCACCAGGCGTCGGTCGTCGGGGACGATGCGCGTGATGGCGCGCTGTGCCTGCACGTACTCCACCAGCGAGCGCGTCGTCGGCTCGTCGGCGTGATGCGCCTGCTGGAGCATCGCGAGGTCGGCCAGCGTGCGCGCGTCGTCCAGCTCGCGGCGCAACGCGCCCACGCGCGGCGTGAGGTGCTTCGACCGCGCCATGAACTCGCCGTGCCAGAAGGGCATTCGCGCCGGCGCGCCCGGCGCCGGCACCACCACCACGCGATCGTGCTCGATCGACCGGATGCGCCACGTCGAGCTCCCCAGCTGAAACGCATCGCCCACGCGCGACTCGTGCACGAACTCCTCGTCCAGCTCGCCGAGCCGCGTCTTGTCGGGAAG
>Ga0157369_10005323_pt1 | contig 14992 bp, 11 predicted proteins | sample C25metaG_FD_113461 | JGI IMG/M metagenome (GOLD analysis project Ga0157369, IMG submission 113461) | Corn rhizosphere microbial communities from Kellogg Biological Station, Michigan, USA - C2-5 metaG | ecosystem: Host-associated > Plants > Roots > Rhizosphere > Soil | place: USA: Michigan... | reverse complement strand
GCGACCTGCTCTGCGCCGACACGTGGGAGTCGATGGGACCGGGACGCGGCGTGTACGGCCAGGCGCAGGGCGGCTTCGTCGACACGAACTGCTTTTTCATCGACAAGCTCGCCTGTCACGACGTGTTTGCCGAGTGGGCGATGACGCGCTTCGCGGGCGGCACCGGTGGCGACCGCCAGGTGCTGGAAAAGCTGCGTTCGCGTCCGTTCGGCACGAACGACGCGCACACGGTGTTCTATCGCACGCGTCTTCCGGGCCTGCACCCGTACCTGCTGTGGCGATTCAAGTGCGCGGGCGTCGATCTCGCGCGATACATGCCCGCCGAAGCGGTGCCCGGCGATGCCGTCTGGCAGCAGTGCGCCGAGCACGATCGGCGCGGCGGCCTCGCGGCGGCGCAGGCTGCGGCCGCGTGAACGGGCCGCGCGCACGCCGCATCGCCCCACGCCCCGATCGAGCGGCGGCGTGAACGCTTTCGTGCGCGCACTCGCGCAGCCCACGACGGCGCGCCGGGTGAGCGAACGGCTGCCGCGGGCCGCGGTGATCGGCAATCCTGACCGGCCGGTTCGTGCAATCGGTGCATTGTCGGCGCACGGTCCCGGCATGCTCACGTTTTGCGACGCCGCGCGGGCCGGCGACATGCTGGGCAAGACGGAGGCGGCGGTGGTGCTCGTGCCCCGGGACTGGTCCGCCGCGCCGCGATCCGACCAGACGTTCATCGCGGTCGACGACGTGCGCGCCGCGTTCATCGACACGATCGACGACCTGTTGCCCGGATCGGCACGTCCGGCCGATCCCGCACCGGGCATTCACGCCGACGTCGTCGTCGAAGACGGGGCGTCGGTCTCGCCGCTCGCCTGCATCGGGGCCGGCGTGACGATCGGCGCGGGCACCCGCGTGGCGCCGGGGGTCGTCATCTACGGCGACACGAAGATCGGCCGCGACTGCATGATCGGTCCCGGCGCGATCATCGGCTGGGTGGGGCTCGCGTACCACGATCGCGCGGACGGCCGCCGCAGCTTCTTCCCGCATCTCGCCGGCGTGCGCATCGGCGACCGTGTCGACATCGGCGCCACGTCGTGCGTCTGCCGCGGCATGCTGTCACACACGCAGGTCGGCGACGACGCGAAGATCGGGAGCCTGGTCTACGTAAGCCACGGCGTGGTCGTCGCGGCCCGCACCTGGCTTTCGGCCGGAACGGCAATTGCAGGACATGCGACGATCGCGGCTGGCGCGTTGCTGGGCATCGGCAGCGTGGTCGTCGACAATGTCGACCTCGGGGAAAACGTCATGGTTGGCGGTGGCAGCGTCGTGACCCGGGCCGCGGCCGAAGGCACGAACCTGCTTGGCGTTCCCGCGCAGGCCGTGGCCGCGATGCGCCGCTTCGGACCGACGCCGCGGGATTGAAATGCCCGACTGACATCCGTGGAGGCACCCATGGCAACCGCACAATCGAATCCTGGCGCAACCCCGCACACGCACAGGCGCGGCTGGTGCATCGCGTGGGGCGCGCTGCTGATCGCGATCGGCATCCTCGCGCTGCTGATGCCGGAAGTCGCTGCGCTCGCAACCGTGCTGACGCTCGCCTGGCTCCTGATCTTCGCCGGTATCGTCGAGCTCGTGCACGCGTTCCAGACGCGGCGACGCACCGGCTTCGGCTGGAAACTCGTGGCCGGCATCATCACGCTCGTGCTCGGCATCTGCGTCCTGCTCTTCCCGGTCGCCGGGATCGCCACGCTGGCGCTGTGGATCGGCGCATTCATCTTCGTCGGCGGCATCGTCCGGTTGATCCTCGCGTTTCGCGTGCGGCCTGCAAAGGGCTGGGGATGGGTGCTTTTCGACGGGATCCTGTCGATCGTCATCGGCGGCCTGATCGCGTGGGGGTGGCCCGCGAGCTCCGTCGCGCTCATCGGCCTGCTCACCGGATTCTGGCTGCTGTTCTCCGGCATCTGGCGGATCATGCTGGATGGGCGCGCGTCGCGTCCGGGTGACGGCGACGTTCTCTCGCCGGCGACCTGAAGCCGCGCCCTTCGCGCCAGCGCGCGGCGCAATCCCGGGCATGTGCTAAAAAGATCGCTCGAACACGAGGAGGAACGTTCCGATGCCCAAAGCGATGCATTACGCGGCCTGCGGCCTGTTGGCGCTGGCCGCCACGGCGGCGTCCGCGCAATACAAGGACACGCCCGACCAGGCGGCCCACAAGCTCAACCCGTACGTCTACATGCGCGACGGCGCCGGCGACAAGGTGTTCCTCGAAACGCAGTTCTGGCGCAACGATCCGGCGTACGACCAGAAGGCGCTGACGCGCATTTCGGACGTGATGGCCGGGCTCGAGAAGCGGGGATTCAAGGGCGACCCCAATGCGGCGAACGGCTGGGACAAGCCCGAGAAGGTCATTCGCTGCCGCATCAACATGGAAGTCGTCAACAAGCGCTGGCGGGGCAAGACCGGCACGATCGTCAATTGCGAGAACACCGGGATATCCGAAGCGGAAGTCGCGGGATCCGAGGATCCGAAGCACGTGGCGCAGGTGCTCGAGGCGTTCGACAAGCAGTTCAAGCTCGCGAAGGAAAAGCAGGGCAAGTAGAACGCAGCGGTCAACGCGAGCGTTTGCGCTGATATGGTCCGATCTACTCCGAGCCCGGCGTGACGGCCACCGTGTTGTCCTTGGCGCGGCGATCGATCAGCTTGTTGTAGGGATCGATCCCGGCCCGCGCGGGCTTCTTCGCGACGACGAGGGTGAACGTCGTCTCCTCGGCCGTGATCTTGCGCTTCTCGAGGAACAGCGGCTCGTTTTGCGCATCCTCGACGCCGATGTCGATGAAATCGTCGAGCGGTGCCGGGCTTTCCTTGCCGAGCTCGTCGGCCTTCACCTTGCGCGCCAGCACCTTCAGCGTGACCTCGTAACGCCCGTCGGGCAGCGGTCGGGCAGTCGCCGACAGCGCGCGATTGTCGTAGAGCGTGATCGCATTGAAGAAATCGTCGATCACGTACGCAAGCGAAGGCGGCGTCACCTTGCGAATCTCGGCCAGCAGGTCGAGCGTGGTCGAGTAAGGCGGGCCCTTGAACGCCCACTTGTCTCGATACGCGCGAATCGCCCGGTTCAGGTTGTCCTCGCCGATGTAGTCGGCGAGCGCGTACATGATGAGGCTGCCCTTGCGGTAGTGGATGTAATCCTGGTTCTCCACCTTGGCGAGCGGCAACTCCTTCTTCTGCTCGGTGCTGCGGCCGAGCAGGTAGCGGTCGAGCTCGTAGCGCAGGAAGCGCTGCATCTTCGCATCGCCGTACTTCTTCTTCATCACCATCAGCGCCGAATACTGCGCGAGCGTCTCGACGAGCATCGTGTCGCCCTGCACGTTGGCACCGGGCACCTGATGCCCCCACCACTGATGCGCGAGCTCGTGCGCCGTCACGTAATACGGATAGTCGATGTCCTCCGGATCGCCGTCGCGCACGCGCGCGATGAATCCGATGCCCTCCGAATAGGGCACGGTGTTCGGAAACGATTGTGCGAACGTCGCGTAGCGCGGAAACTCGATGATCCGGAACTGCCGGTATTGGTACGGGCCGAAGTTCGCGGTGAAATAGTCGAGGCCCGCCTTCGTCGCCGCGAACATCCGCGCGAGGTTGTACTCGTGCCCGGGCTGGTAATAGATCTCGATGGCCACGTCGTGCCACCGATCCCTGGCCACCGCGTAGCGCGCCGACTGGACGGCGAAGAAGTCGAGGATCGGCGCATCCATCCTGTAGGCGAAGTAGCGGCGGCCGTCCTGCGTCCATTCGCGCTGCAGGTAGCCGGGTGCGATCGCGATCTGATCGGCGTCGGTGCCCACGGTCGCTTCGAAGTCGATGAAATCGGCGTCGGGCGCAAGCCCGTTCTGGCCGAGGCCCACCGGGTCGTCGCGCACGCGCATCCGCTCCTTCGGCGCGAGCCCGAATTTCTTGCGGTCGCTGTCGGTGGCGAGCTCGCCGCGCTCCTGATAGCCGATGAACGGCAACACCGACTGGCCGTTGACGAACGAGCCGTTCGCAACGACGTCCGTGGTCGCCCCGCTGTTCGTGAAGCCACGCGTCGGCACCTCGAGATCGAAGTCGAGGTCGAGCTTCTGCGTGGGTTGCAGCGGCGACGCGAGCCGGTAGCTGCGCAGGCCCGTCTTCATGTCGTCGGTGACGAGCGTGGTCGTCGTGCCGAACTCGAGCGCATGGATCACGAGCTGCGGACCGCGCAGGAACGTCAGGTGGATCGCGTCGATCGGCTGCGACGTGCGATTCTGCAGCACGTAGCGGCCTTTCATCCGCACGCGCTGCTCCGACGGGTAGAGATCGACGGTGACGCTGACGGCGCTGATCTTCGGCTGCGCCGCGGCCTCGAGGGCCTTGTAACGCTTTTCGTAGGCGGCCTGCCGCGCCTCGCGGTCGTGCGCGGTGACGTACGGATTGAGCACGTTCGTGTTGTAGAAGATGTAGCCACCGAGTGTCGCCATCGCAACCGCGGCGAATGCCGTCGTGGCGGCGACCCTCGGCGTGAAGCGCCGCCTGGCCATCGCGATCCGCGCCCGCCGGCCGGCGCGCGTGCCGCGGGTCCAGAAGAGATATGCGGCCACCGCGAGCAGCAGCGCCGCCGCGGTCCAGTACGCCTGGAAAAAGCGCGCACGGATCATGAAAGGGCCGAAGCCGTTCATGTCCGAATACTTGAAGTCGCCGTCGACCGCGTACTTGTAGAGATTGTGCTCGAAGCCCAGCACGTCGCTGAACGACAGCGCGAGGAAGTACACGATCATCACGAAATGGCCGAGGTACTTCTGGTTGACGATCGATTGCACGGCGAGCGCCAGCACGCAAACGAGCCAGTAGCCGATGAGCTGCAGGCCGAAGAGCCATTTCAGATAGAGGCCGATCTCGTAATGGTGGTAACCCTTCACCGTCTGGATGCCGAGCCCGGTGAGCATCAGCACGATCTGCAGGACGACCGGCACCAGCATCAGCGCCAGCAGCTTGGCGACAAACGGCAGCCACGTCGGAATCGGCAGCGCGTCGTGGATCTGGTCGATCCGCGATTCGCGCTCGCGCCACGCAAGCTCGCCCGCATAGAACGTGACGATCACCAGCATGAACACGGAGAACGTGCCCGATACGAGCTCGAGCATCTGGTAGGTCACCGGCCACGTGACCGTGCCGAAGATGCTTCCCGACGTCGTGCTGACCGTGATGCAGAAAAGCACGCCGGCGAGCACGATGACGGCGAAATACACGTTCTTGATGGTCTCGCGGAAGTTGAGCCAGACCATCCCCGGCAACAGGCGCCACGGGCGCACGATCGCCGGCGTGATGCGCAGCGGATGCAGCGCTGGCGCGGCGAGCGGCGACGCGACGAGCGACGCCTCGGACTCGCGGCGCCGCTTGCCGGGCGCGCGTGCGGGCTGCGTGAAGCGGAAGCGGTAACTGCAGGCGCCGATGACCAGTGCCGCGAGCCCCAGCCACAGCAGGCGATTCCACAGCAGGAATCCCGCCAACGGGACGAGGCGCGTATTGCGTTCGCTGATCGTCCAGTACTCGGTCAGCTTCGACGCCGCCGTCGTGCCGAACGGATCGAGCAGCACCGCGAGGAGCTTGTTGTCCATGTCGCGCAACAGCCCCTGCGCGGCGAGATAGCCGATCAGAACCACGATGCTCGCGATGTACACCGGCAACATGCGCCGCGACAGCGCGGCAATGCAGAAGAACACGCCGCCGAGCACGATCACGTTCGGCAGCAGCGTCGTCGCGTAGGGGATCAGGTAGGCGGCGACGCGCACGGGACCGACGCGATCGGGGTCGATGCCGGGCAGGAGCAGCCCGAGCGCGCTGCCAAGCGGGATGCTGGACAGGATCACGACGAGAACCGCGGCGGCGCCGACGAAGCGTCCGGCGAGGTAATCGACCTTGCGAATCGGCGCGGTGAAGAAGAACGCCTCGGTACGGTGCTCGAAGTCCTGCTGCACGGTACGCCCCATCACGGCGCCGATCACCGTGAGCGCCGCCATGCCGAGAAATGCAAACGTCTGCGCGATCGCGTAAGGCGAATCGATCCAGATCTTCCCGCTGCCGAACGAGACGATCGCGCCGCTGATCACACCGCCCGCTGCCGCCACCCACAGCACCGCAAGGGCGCCGAAGATCGCGAAATAGACCCACGTCGAGATCCGCGCGATCCGCGTCCTGAATTCGAACGCGGCGATCGTTGCGAGCGGATGTGCCATGGCGCGCTTCTAGACGGACTCGAGCGATGGCGTGCGCACGTCGAGCCGCCCGGCGATCGCGGCGAAGTAGACGTCCTCGAGCGTGGCCGCCACCTGCGTGAAACCGTCGCCGGGCACCGTATCGCCGACGACGTTGACGAGCGTGCGGCCGGCGACGAGGCGCGTGGAAATGACCGGATACACGGCCTTTGTGGCGGCGAGATCGGCGCGCGCGATCGCTTTTTGCCATACGCGGCCGTCGAGCCGGCGGGTCAGCTCGAGCGGGCGACCGGTCAGGAGCACGCGGCCCTTGTCGATGATCGCCATCTGCGCGCACAGATCCGAGACGTCGGACACGATGTGCGTCGACAGGATGACGATCACGTTCTCGCCGATTTCGGCCAGCAGATTGTGGAAACGCACACGCTCTTCCGGATCGAGCCCCGCCGTCGGCTCGTCGACGATCACGAGGCGCGGGTTGCCGAGCAGCGCCTGCGCGATGCCGAAGCGCTGGCGCATGCCACCCGAGTAGCCGCCGAGGGCCTTGCGGCGCACGTCGTAAAGGTTCGTCTGCCGCAGCAAGGTGGCGACGACTTCGCGCCGCTCGCGCGCGTCGGACAGGCCCTTGAGCCGCGCGAGGTGATCGAGCATCTCCTCGGCCGACACTTTCGGATACACGCCGAAGTCCTGCGGCAGGTAGCCGAGCGTGCGACGCACCGCGTCCTTGTCGCGCAGGACATCCATCTCGCCCATTACCGCGGTGCCCGCGTCCGCATCCTGCAACGTCGCCAGCGTGCGCATCAGCGTCGACTTGCCGGCGCCGTTGGGTCCGAGCAGCCCGAACATGCCGGTGGGGATCGACAGCGATACGTCCGACAGCGCGCGCACGCCATTCGGATACGTCTTCGAAAGGCCGGAAATGGTCAATGCAAACGACATGGCGAACCCCCTGCGATCATCGCGGCGTGCCGGAGCGAGCGTGAGATGCTACCAACACGCGTTCGGGATTCACGCGCAGCATACATTTCATGCACCGACGCCGAGCAGCGCCGCGATGCCGAGGGCCCCGAAGATGGCGGCCGCGATCGCGTGCACCAGCCGGATCGGCAGCCTGTGCGCAAGGCGCCCGCCGATCAGCACGGCCGGCACGTTGGCGATCATCATGCCGAGCGTCGTGCCCGCGACGACCGCGACGACCGCGTGGTAGCGCGCGGCGAGCGCGACGGTGGCGATCTGCGTCTTGTCGCCCATTTCGGCGAGGAAGAAGGCGACGAGCGTCGTCGCGAACACGCCGGCGTGCGGCAGCTTCGCCTCGCCCTCGTCGAGGCGATCGGGAACGAGCGTCCAGAGCGCCATCGCGATGAACGAGATTCCCAGCACGATGCGAAGCGTCGACGGACCCAGGAGCGCGGTGATCCACGCGCCGAGGGCGCCCGCCAGCGCATGGTTGGCAAGCGTCGCCACGAGGATGCCGGCGATGATCGGCGCCGGCTTGCGAAAACGCGCGGCCACGATGAAGGCGAGTAGCTGCGTCTTGTCGCCGATTTCCGCGAGGGCGACGACGCCCGCCGATACGAGGAACGATTCCAACGTGACTCCCTGGCCGGCGGCGGACGGATGACCACGCCACTTCTCCGGCCATCCGAAGGCAGCGTGGTCAAAGGTCTCGCCAGGCCAGGAAACCGCTTGCGCCATGGCCTTGAAGGCCAAGCATGTTGACGCAAGCTCCTTCCGGAGGAAGGGCGGCTACTCCCCGATGACGGCGCGGATTATAACCGGTCGAGGTCGTGCTCGCACCGCGAATTCGCGGCTTCGTCGGGCGGGGCATTGCCGCGCGCGTGGCCGATCGCCTATCCTCGGCACGCGGCCGTCACGCCGAGGGCCGCGCGCCCGCCGGACGCGATCCGCATCCCCGCATCATGCGGCTAGCCGCCATCCTCGATGCACGCGAAACCGGGCTTGCGCCCGATCGCCCGGTGAATGCCCGCGTGCCGCTGCGGCGCCGCGCATTTGCAGGCGTGACCCCGCGGGTCATCGCGATCATCGTTGCGCTCATGCTGATCCGCTCCGTCAGCTCGTCCGTCGATTTGATCTTCGGGCTAAGGGGCTTCGACGACGCGGCGCTCTTCGCCGCGAGAACGCTGGTCGGCCTGCTCGTCGTGAGCATCATGGCCGCGACGATGCTCGTCGTCATCATCCCGACCTCGAATCTCGGGCCTCAGCGCGGGCCCGCTCGCGCGGCAGCGCTCGGCCTCGCCGTCGTCGCCGGCTCGGGTCTTGGCATCCTCGCACGTCTTTGCTCCGGCGACTGGTTCGTATCGCCGAACTGGAATCACATCCGGGACTTCGTGGCTTACGTGTGGCCGCGGTATCTGCTGATCGGCGGCCTGCTCACCGTCGCCGCCGAGCTGTACCGGCGCGAGCGCGCGCATACCGCGTTCGCACAGCAGGCCGAGCTCGACAGCGTCGAGCTCGAGCGCGAGCTGGCGGCGGCGCAACTGCAGGCGCTGCAGGCGCAGGTCGAGCCCCATTTCCTGTTCAACACGCTCGCCAACGTACGCCGGCTCTACGACGAGGATCCCGGTGCGGGCCGCAGGATGCTCGAAATGCTGATGCGCTACATCGAGGTCGCGCTCCCCGAGATGCGGCGTGGCGAGGCGACGCTCGCCCGCGAATCCGAGCTGATCGAAGCGTACCTGCACATTCAGCGCGTGCGCATGGGACGGCGGCTGGCGTTCGTCGTCGCCATCCCGCACGCGCTGCATGCCGTGACGGTGCCTTCGATGATGCTCCTGACGCTCGTCGAGAACGCCGTCAAGCATGGTTTGAATCCGTCCACGAGCGGAGGGCTGATTCGCGTGACGGCGCGTCGCGAGGACGACAGCCTCGTGCTCACCGTCGCCGACACCGGCATTGGCTTCGGATCCGGTGCCGGCACCGGCACCGGGCTTGCCAACGTCTCGGCGCGCCTCGCCTCGCAGTTCGGTGATCGTGCGCGCCTCGTGCTTGAAAACAACGCGCTTGGGGGCGCGACGGCCTCGATCGTGCTGCCGTCCGCGCAAACGCCGCTTCCCGCATGATCGCAATGGCGCAAGGCCGGGCAACGATCGCGCGATGGCGCGGCGCCCTCGCACGCGCCTGCGCGCGGATCACGCGGCACGTCACCCTCGCCACGTTCGCCATCGCGCTCGCGCTTCACGCGTGGTCGCTCTTCGACGCTGCGCACAGCAGCGAGCCGGCGCCGCCGCTGGCAGCGATCTTCGCGAGCTCGATGATCGTGAACGTGCTGATCGCCTTCAGCATGATGTTCACCACGTTCGTCGCCGACGAGTACGTCGCGATCGGCGCGCCGCCATTGCCCGTGTATGCGTCAGGCATCCTGATCGGCTCGGCGCTGGGCACGCTCGGCCAGTGGCTCGTACACGAGGCGCTGCGTCGCTCGTTCACCTCCGTCCCCGGCGTGCAGACGGACGCCGCCGGCGTGCACGCGGTGTTCGTCTTCTCCGAGTACCTGATCTGGGGAACGATCGGCGTCTGGATCTACGTGAATCGGCGCGGCGAAATGCGCGCGAAGGCGCGGATGGACGCGTCGCGACTGCAGCGCGTGCAGATTCAGCGCCGCGCACTCGAAGCACAGTTGCAGGCGCTGCAGGCGCGGATCGAGCCGCGCTTCCTGCTCGAAACGCTCGCCAGCGTGCGTGATCGCTACGCAGGCGACAAGGCAGCCGGGAGCGCCACGCTCGGAGCGCTCATCACCTACCTTCGCGCGGCGCTCCCGCAGCTACGCGAGGCGTCGTCGCACCTCGCACGCGAGATCGACCTCGTTCGCGCCTACGTGGATGCCATGCGGGCATGCGCCACCGCGCCGGTCGATTTCGACGCAAGGATGCCCGACGAGCTCGCACACGCGAGAATGCCGCCGATGATGCTGTTGCCGCTCGTCAACCTCGCGGTGCGCCGTCATTCGGCGCGTCAAGCCGTTGCGATGCGCATGACGGCGAGCGGCAAAGGCACCCGGCTTCGCGTGTCGTTGAGCTGCACGTGCGACTGCCTTTCGAGTGTCGCCGGCGATGCGGCGGCCGGCGCGATACGCGAGCGCCTGCATGCGCTCTACGGAAGCGAAAGCGAGCTCGCGTTCGACGTGTCGGGCGCGGGCAGCTCCGCGATCATCGAGATTCCCCTTGAATCGACCGACAGCCATCATCGCTGAGGACGAGCCGCTGCTGCGGCGCGAATTGAAGGATGCGCTCGCGTCGCTGTGGCCCGAGCTTTCGATCCTCGCCGAGGCGGAGGACGGCACGCAGGCGCTCGACGCGCTGCACGAGCATCGTCCCGACGTGATGTTTCTCGACATCGCGATGCCTGGAATGAGCGGCCTGGACGTCGCGCGCGCCGCGAGCGGCCGCTGCCACGTGGTTTTCGTCACCGCGTACGACCAGCACGCGGTGAGCGCCTTCGATCAGGGTGCCGTCGACTACGTGATGAAGCCGTTCGAGTTGCCTCGGCTCGCCGCCGCGGTCGCGCGCGTCCGCGAGCGGGTTTCGAGCGTCCCGGCGAAGCTCGAGGGATTCATCACGTCGCTGATCGAACGGGGAAGCGGAAAGCGCCGCTTCCTGCGCTGGATCACCGTGGCCAACGGCCGCTCGGTGCGGCTCATTCCCGTCAACGACATCTGCTACTTCCAGGCCGACAACAAGTACACGCTCGTCGTCACGGCGTCGGCACAATCGCTCATCAACAAGACGATCAAGGAACTGCTCGACGAACTCGACCCCGAGACGTTCCTTCAGGTCCACCGCGGCACCGTCGTGAACGTCAATGCCATCGCTGCCGTGCACCGCGACCTTCGCGGGCGGCTCGAAGTGCAGCTCAAGCAGCGCAGCGAATCGCTGCAGGTCAGCGCGAGCTGCGCACATCTGTTTCGCCAGATGTAGTCGACAGCGCATCGACGGTGGCCCGCCGCGTTCGTCGCCGCCTGATCGATCCCGCACCGCGCTTTCCGGGCTTCGTCGTCAAGCGGTTGAGGCTGCGCGAGCGCACGCCCTATCGTGCGCTCAGCCCGGCACGAAAGCGCTCGCGCGAATGCCGGCGAACGACACGGAACGTCACGCGCCGAAGGGCAGACAAACCATGCGCAGGCGCAGCAGGATCTGGACGTTGACCACGGCGACGGCCATCGCAATCGCCGTCGCTTCCTTGATCGGGGGCACGCCGGCGCTTGGTTCGGGTCGATCGAATGCCGGATAGAATGCCAGCAACGCGCGACGGTCTACGCAGCCGCCGCAGACTGCGCACGCAGGGAGGGAGCCCGCATGCCAACGCCACGCCGGTCGTCGTTCGCCGCAGCAGCGCTCGCGTTTTTCTTCGCATCGTTCTTCGCGAGCGCCGCATTCGCCACGTTTCATACGTATCGCATCGAGCAGATCTACTCGAACGCCGATGGCACGATCCAGTTCGTCGTGCTGAAGGAGGGGGAGGAAAGGCACGGTGAGGATCTGTGGGCCGGGCATACGCTGACAAGCGCGTCGGGCGGCGTGCGCAAAACGTTCGTCTTTCCGCACAATCTCGCGAACGACGCGACGGCGCGGACGCACGTGCTCGTGGCCACCGAAGGCTTCGCGGCGCTCGGGATCATCACGCCCGACTACGTCGTCCCGAACCATTTCATCGCGAGCCCGCAGGGTTCGGTCAATTTCGCCGATGTCGACGAAGTCGGTTACTCGGCGCTGCCCACCGACGGCGTGACGGCGATCGATCGCACGCGAAATCCAATCCCGAACCTCGCAACGAATTTCGCCGGACAGACGGCGTCGGTCACCGCGGCGCTCGCGGGCGGTGGCGCCGCGAACTACCAGGGACTATGGTGGAACTCGCCTGCCGGGTCGGAATCGGGCTGGGGCATCAATTTCGCGCACCAGGGCGACGTCATCTTCGCCACCTGGTTCACGTACGACACGTCGGGCAAGGCCTGGTGGCTGACGATGACCGCGGCGAAGACCGTCGACGCGACGTACGCCGGCACGCTTAATCAGACCGCGGGATCCTCGTTCGACGCGGTGCCGTTCGATCCATCGAAAGTGACGGCGACCGCCGTCGGCAATGGCACGCTGCACTTCATCGACAACGACAACGGCACGTTCGCCTACACGGTCGACGGCGTCACGCAGACGAAGACGATCACGCGCGAGGTGTTCGGCACCGTGCCGAAATGCACGTCGGCGCTCGGCAAGAACGCCGAGCTCGCGACGAATTACCAGGATCTGTGGTGGAAGTCTCCCGAAGGATCGGAATCGGGCTGGGGCATCAACTTCACGCACCAGGGCGACACGATCTTCGCGACGTGGTTCACGTACGGGAAGGACGGCCAACCGCTGTGGCTTTCGGTGACCGCGAACAAGACGGCCGACAAGGTCTATTCCGGTGACCTCAATCGCACCGGCGGGCCTCCCTTCAGCGCCGTTCCGTTCGATCCCGCGAAGATCACGCTGACGAAGGTCGGTACGGCAACGCTCACGTTCACCCACGGCAATTCGGCGACGTTCGCGTACACGGTCGATGGCGTCAGCCAGGCGAAGCCGCTCGTGCGCGAGGTGTTCCAGTCGCCGGGCACCGTCTGCCAGTGATGCACGCGCTACGGCGCGATCGGCGCCGCTTCCTCGGTGCGGTCGCTGCCGGTGTCGGGAGTGCGCTGGTCGGCTGCGGCGACGGCTCGAATGGCAGCACCCCGCCGTCGCTGCCCACGGCCGGTCCGCAACTCGCTCCCGACGGCCTTCCGCTGCGAACGCTCGCGACGCTCGCCAACGACAGTGCGGAACCGTCGCGGTTCGAAGCGACGCTCGTTGCGGCGGAGGAAGCCGTGCCGATCGCGCCGGGGCCGGCGACGTCGATGCTGCTCTACAACGGCCGCGCACCGGGCCCGCTGGTCGAGCTCTCCGAAGGCCAGCACGTGCGCGTCACGCTCGACAACCGCCTTGCGCAGAGCACGACCATTCATTGGCACGGGCTGCCGGTTCCGTCCGGCCAGGACGGCAACCCGATGGATCCGGTGCCGGCGGGTGCTACGCACGTCTACGAATTCGACCTACCGAAAGGGAGTGCCGGAACGTATTGGTATCACCCGCATCCGCACGAAGCCACCGCGTCGCAGGTCGCGCTGGGCCTCGCGGCGCCGCTGATCGTGCGCGCCGCCGACGACCCGCTCGCGGACATTCCGGAAGTGCTGATGTTCATCACCGGCGTCAAACTCGACGCCGCGTCGCAGATCGCCGCGGACGATGCGATCGATTGGACCGTGGGGCGACAGCAGCAGACGTTGCTCGTCAACGGCGGCCGCTTGCCGGTGCATGCGGTGGCGCCCGGCGCCACCGAGCGCTGGCGCATTTTCAACGCGACGGCCTCGTCGCATCTGAAGCTCAGCCTGGAGGGCCACACGTTCACGCTCGTCGGCACCGATGGCGGGCTGCTCGGCGCGCCGGTTGCCGGGCTTACCGAATTCCTGCTGGCGCCGGCGCAGCGCATCGAGCTGATCGTCCGGGCCAACGCAGCGCCGAACGGCCGCTACCGGCTGCGCGCGTTGCGCTTCGAAACCGATTTCCTGAACCTCGGCACCTACCAGGACCAGGATCTGCTGACCCTCGCAACGACGAACGCGTTGCCGGTGCCGCCGGTCGCGCTGCCGACCGCGCTGCGCCCGATCGCCGACCTTGGCGTGGCGCAGGCGCGACAACGCGTCGAGCTCGACGAAGTGAACGATCTGTGCACGCGCACCGGCGCGAAAACGGCGTTCCTGATCAACGGGCGCATCTTCGACATGAACCGCGTCGATCTCGTGACGAGCGTGGGGCGCGTGGAATTGTGGGATGTCGTCAACCGGACGGCGATGGCGCATCCGTTCCACATTCACGGCACGCAGTTCCAGCTCGTGTCACGGCAGACCGGAACCGAGGTCACGCCGGCGCCCTATCTCGCGTGGATCGATACGGTGCTCGTGCCTTCGCAGCAAGCCGTCACCATCAAGACGCGGCAAACGCTGCCCGGCAAGCGCATGTTCCACTGCCACATTCTCGAGCACGAGGACAACTGCATGATGGCGATCCTCGACGTGCAGGCTGTGTGATGCAACACGACTTCGCAATCAGGAGACACGAGATGAAGCACGACCTATCGGGCTCGAAGCGGCTTGCGCGCCGCTTGGTGAAGCTTGTCGGCGCGTTCCTTTTCGGCAGCGTTGCGGCGACGGCATCCGCCATCGACATCGGTCCCGGCTTCACGGGCGCCTGGTACGACCCGCAGCAAAGCGGCCACGGGCTTTTCATCGAGGTGCTGCCGAACAGCGGGTTCCTCGCGTGGTGGTTCACGTTCACGCCGGACGGAACCCAGCAGTCGTGGTTCGGTGGCGTCGGCACCTATTCGGGCAACACGGCGACGGTGCCCGCGATATTGACGAGCGGGGGCCGCTGGATCCCGAATTTCGATCCGTCGAAGCGCGTCGATCATCCGTGGGGGACGTTGACGTTCACGTTCACCGATTGCGAGCACGGCCGCGTCGATTTCGCGTCGAGCTATCCCGGCTACGGCGACAATCACATGGATCTCACCCGCCTGACGTCGCCTGCCGGCTTGACCTGCGCATCCACGGCGAGCGTTTCGATCGCCAAGGGCGTGTGGACCGGGACGACCAGCATCAACGAAAACGCCGTCGTCGTCGTGCTCGAGGACGGGAGCTACGAGATCGTCTATTCGAAGGCCGGCACCTCGGCCGATGTCGGCGTCGTGCG
>Ga0157369_10005320_pt1 | contig 15000 bp, 16 predicted proteins | sample C25metaG_FD_113461 | JGI IMG/M metagenome (GOLD analysis project Ga0157369, IMG submission 113461) | Corn rhizosphere microbial communities from Kellogg Biological Station, Michigan, USA - C2-5 metaG | ecosystem: Host-associated > Plants > Roots > Rhizosphere > Soil | place: USA: Michigan... | reverse complement strand
TAGGCGGCCGTGACACCCGCCGTATCGCTGAAGACGCGGAACGACAGCATCAGCGTGAGCAGCATCGGCACCAACAGCAAGCCGATGAACAACAGCAGCGCGGGCCCCGACAGCAGCCACGGCGCGGCGCCAGGACGGGCGTCGTCAAGCGTGGCCATGAGGGCTCTCCTGGTTGTCTTGCGTGAGCACGCGCAGGTCGTCGTCGGTCCACGCGAGGCCGACTTCGTCGCCTTCCTCGGGCGGCGGCGCGCCGTGGTTCGGTTGCGCGATACGCAGCTTGCCGAGTTCGGTGTCCACTTCGAGCAGCCATTGATTGCCGACGAAAACACGTGTCGAGATGCGACCGCGCACCCGCGCATCGCCATTGGCCAGATGCACCTTTTCCGGACGGATATACACGTTCACCGCGCCGTTGACATGACGCCCTTCGTGCGGGACATGCAGGGTGGTGCCCGCGACCTCTACCTCGGCGCAGCGCGGATTGCGGCGCAGCACTTCGCCGGAAAACGCATTGGTGCGCCCGAGGAACGTCGAGGCAAACGGCGTGGCGGGGCGCTCATACGCGTCGTAAGGCGTGCTCAGTTGCGCAATCACACCGCGATGCATCACCGCGATGCGATCGCTCATGGTCATCGCTTCGACCTGATCGTGCGTGACGAGAATCGTCGTGATGCCGAGCCGCTTCTGGATCGCGCGCAATTCGATGTGCATCTCTTCGCGCAACTTGGCGTCGAGGTTGGACATCGGTTCGTCGAGCAGCAGCAGTTCGGGCTGCATCGCGATAGCGCGAGCAATCGCCACACGCTGCCGCTGGCCGCCCGACAGTTCCTTCGGATAGCGGTGCCCGAGGCCGTTCAGGCGCACGAGCGACAACGCCTCGGCAACGCGCTCATCGCGTTCCTTGCGCTTGACCTTGCGCATCTCCAACCCGAAGCCGACGTTGCCTGCCACCGTCATGTGCGGAAACAGCGCGTAGCTCTGGAATACCACGCCGATGCCCCGTTTCTCGGGACGCTCGTGCGTAATGTCGCGGCCATCGAGCAGGATGCTGCCGGTGGTCGGCGTGACGAAGCCCGCGACCATTTGCAGCGTGGTGGTCTTGCCGCAGCCGGACGGTCCGAGCAGCGAAAGCAGTTCGCCGCGTTCGACGGAAAGATCCAGGTGTTCGATTGCCGTGAAATCGCCGTAGCGTTTCGAGATGTTTTGCAAAGTCAGGAAGGCCATACGCCTTGCTCCTTCATCGGATCGCGCGCCGCGCGAGGGACTTGCTGGTGTCGGAGTTCAGCGTTCGACCGAGCGGTTCCAGCGCTCGGTCCACTCGGTGCGATGCTGGTTGATCGTGGTCCAGTCCATCGCGGTCAGCTTCGAGATCTGTTCGGGACCGTAGGGCACGCGCGCGGCAATCTCAGGCGTGAGCTTGACAGTCTTGTTGACCGGACCCAGGCCGATGCCTTGCGCTTGCAACGTCTGCACTTCCGGGCTCAACAGGTATTGCACGAACTGCTGCGATAACTGCGGCTGTGCGTTTTCCGCGACGGCGCATGCTGCGACCTGCAGCGCGACCGCGCCTTCCTTCGGGTAGATGAACTTGAGCGGAAAGCCGGTGTTCTGCAATGCGACTGCGCGGCCGCTGCCATAGGGCGCGAGGATCACGTCGCCCGCCTGCATCTGGCCGTCCATTTCGCCGGGCGTGGGTGCCCAGGAGAGTACGTTCGGCGCGACGTCCTTGGTCATCGCGGCGAAACCTGGATCGATGTTCTTCTCGCCGCCGCCGGAAAGACGCGCGAGCATCACGAGCGTATGCAGACCGTAGGTGTTGGTGATCGGCGGCACGCCGAGTTTGCCCTTGATGCGGCTGTCGGTGAGCGCCTTCCACGAATCGGGCGGCGGCAGGCCGGCCTTCTTGAACGCCTCTTCGTTGTAGCCGATGCCGGTCGCCACCATGCCGACGCCGATCGCGGTCGGTCCGAGCTTCGCGAGCGGGTAGAGGTCTTTCATCACGGGCGCGTCGTCGAGCTTTGCGCACAGGTTGAGCTGCATCGCCTGATACATGGGACCATCGTCCATCACCGCGACGTTGATCTGCTGATGGCCTTTCTGCGCCTGCAACTTGGCGAGCGTATCGCTCGAATTTCCGGCGACGTAGACGATCTTGACGTTGTGCGCCTTTTCGAACGGCGGAATGATTTTTTGCCGGTAGACCTGCTCGTTTGAGCCGCCGACATTGGCGACATACAGCGTGGTCTCGGCTTGTGCGAAGAGCGGCGCGGCGAGGGCGGACGTGAATGAAAGCGCCGCGATGGCGGTGCGGGATGGGGCGGACAGACGGCGATGCAACGCTCTTCTCATGACGACGATCTCCAGTTCCGGTGTGGGGAGGCGGGCTTCACTGCCCGTCGTTACAATGCAGTGTCGCGCCGGCTGGTCATGTCGTCCAATACGAATAAAATACCTATCTATGCATGGATGATATGGATTGGTGGGCCTCGTCTAAGGGAGAATACGGATGAATCTCAAGCACATCGAGGCGTTTCGCGCGGTGATGGTGTCGGGATCGATGACCGCCGCGGCCAAGGCGCTCTTCACTTCGCAGCCGAACGTCAGCCGTCTGATCGCGCAACTGGAGCGCGATACGGGCTTGCAGCTCTTTCAGCGCAGCGGCGTGCGTCTGATTCCAACCAGCGAGGGCGAGGCGTTCTTTCGCGAAGTCGAACGCGCGTTCGTCGGCTTGCAAGGGTTGGTGGCTGCCGCGGCGCAGATTCGCAATCTCGGCAGCGGGCGTTTGCGCATCGCGGCAATGCCTTCGGCGGGCATGACGCTGGTCCCGCATGCGATCAAACGCTTTGTCGAGCTATTCCCGGAAGTCACCGTGTCGCTGCACGTGAATACGTCGGGCACGGTCAATCATTGGACGGCGTCGCAGTTTTGCGACCTCGGCGTGGCCGTGTATGTCAGCGAGGCGTCCGATTGCGAGGTCGAGCAGTTGTCGGACGTGGCTGCCGTGTGTGTGATGCCGGCGGCGCACCGGCTGGCGGCGAAGCACAGCATCAAGCCGGAGGATCTGGAAGGCGAGTCGTTCATCTCGCTGTGTCACGGCGACGGCACGCGTGCGCAGATGGACGAGGTGTTCCAGCGCGCGGGCGTGCAGCGCGTCCTCGCGATCGAAGCGCAATACACTGCAATGTGCTGCGAGATGGTGCGTCACGGCATGGGGGTGACGCTAGCACATCCTATCGTCGCGCGCGACTTCGCAGGACCCGGGATCGAGATTCGCCCTTTCTTGCCGGCTACGCGTTTTCAGACCTATCTGCTGTTTCCTCCGCACCGGCCGCGGGAGCGGCTCGCATCGGCGTTCGTCGAGGTTTTGCGGGGCTTGCACGAGGAATTGCTGGCGGAGGTCGTGGCGCCGGCGCGGAGTGTGGCGAGACGCCGGCGGGTACGGGGGCGTACTGGGGCGTGAGGGGCGTGAGTAACGTGAGCGGTGGGCGTCCGGCGTCCCAGTGTAAACACTTGAGAGAATCCACATGAGTCAAATGAGACAACCCGAAGACGCGCTCCATGCGTTTCAGAACGCCTGGAACCGCCACAACATGGAGTCCCTCGGAGCGTTGTTCCATGAGGACGCGACCTTCGTGAACCGGTTCGGGCACTACGTGCGCGGCGTCGAGGCGATCATCGAGCTGCATGCGCCCATCCACGCCACTATCTACAGCGATTCGACGCTGGAGAACGAGTTGATCGACGTGGTCGCGATCGGCGGCGATGCGGCGCTCATGCACTTCTGGAGCCGCCTCACGGTCGGTGCGGCGCATCCGGCGGGGCCGCATGCTGTCGATACGCTGATCCTTGCGGTGCTGACGCGGCAGGCTGGCGAGTGGCGAATCAAGGCGCTGGAGAACGTCACCCTGACGAATCCTCGCACGGGAGAAGCCGTCTTGAGAGACGGCGGGGTGGTGTGATCGGGCAGCACAATCACTTTCACGACGTACGTTACCGCAAGCACCTGGGTTTACCAGATCAAGTCTGCCTTTTCCGGCACAGCGTTATAACATTGTGTGGATAAGGCGGTAATAAGCAGCGGCCCTCAAGGCCGTGCAATTGCGCTTACGAGCGCTCTGCGGTTCCGGCACTCCAGCCCACTAGCGTCCTATAGTGAACCGCTTTGGTCAATAGAGAGGTGTGCTCAGTTGATCGCTGGGGAACCTCGCCGGATACTCGTAGCGTCGCCCTTCGCTGACAGCCTCATGCTATCCGACGAAGGGCGCAGACCGATACGCCGCGGCCCCGGACTCGACTGAACTTGCCGGAAGGCTTCGGACATGGGAGACGAAGTATAAGCGGGACTGAAGGGGGCCTGAAATGGCGCACGCTGATCTGGCTGTACTTGGGGGTGTGGGAATTCTCTCGCTGGCTTGTCTTGTCGTATGCGGAATGTATCTGTACCTGTGCAGCGACAGATGCCGCAACCGAAAGCACCGACCGGAAGCGCAACCGGGCGGCACCCGATCCACCGGCCAAGATGGCGAACCGTCTTCAGCAATCAAGGCAACCATGGGCACGCAACTCAGCGATCGCTGCAGAACCTCGCTTTATCGGGCCGTATTCAGTCACGCCGACGAAGACAGCATCGTGTTCGTGTTCGCCGGCACTCGCGAAGATGCCCGCGAGCGCGCGGCGAGCGCACTGGCTGCCATTCACACGATCCCGGTGCGGAACGTGCAACTCGCCGATCTCGCGTCGTTCCGCGAAATGGTCGATATCGGCGTGAGCGAGGACGAAGATCTGCGAATCTTCGAAATGGCCTGGAAAGGCGCGGACGTGAGCGCGTGGGCCGAGCATCCGCTCTTTCTTACTGACGACCCTGGCTTGCTCGGCAAGTGGGCCGAGTTGTACGGCGACCTCGCGCGCCAACTGGCCGTCGGCGCAATTGAAAAAGCGCGGAACTGATCTTCTGCCGACAGATTGAATTCGCGGGGCGTGGCCTGTACGGAAGCGCCCCGTTTCGTTTGCGCTCGCCTCGACGAGTTCAGTGCAGGATGGTGCTTCCAGGTTTTGTGTGTCAGTATTGTCTATATGGAACTTCGTAACGTATCGACCCGGCTTTACCATCATCACGGCCACGATCCAGTGCGCCGTGATTCGTTACGTCCATAGCAAGGAATTCGGGAGTTCGTTTTCTCCGTCTCCATGCACAAACGATCAAGGCGCCTCAGGCGCCTTTTTTTATTTTCGGACTCGAGAGGATCTCATGACCATGATTCGCGGAACTCGTTTTATCGTTGGGAAGGAAGCCGCACAAATACGCACTCTGGAAGATCGGTTCCGGAGCTATCTTCATTGATGCTGGAGCCGAAGAGGCTATCGTGCCTGCCTTGTGGTCGCAGGATACGTTCGTCCAGAAGGCCGGCGGCAGTGAGATCATCGGCCAGATGTGGGCCTTTCCGGATAAGAAGGGACGACCTTGCTGCCTGATCCCGGAAGCCACGGCCTTATTCCAGGAGAGGTGCATCGCACTGCTTGGTCAACGAGAGGCGCGCATGCTGTTCTACGTTGCGCGCTGCTATCGATACGAGCGACCGCAGGCGGGCCGCTATCGGGAGTTTTCGCAACTGGGATTCGAATACCTTTGCCCAAATCCTGAACTGGCTGCGCAGCGGAGCCAGGAGATTGCGGTCGGCTTTCTCGATTCACTCGGAGTGCGTTATGAAATCGATGGTGCGGCTCGCAGGGGACTCAGCTATTACCTGAACGGCCAAGGGTTCGAAATGCGCTGCACCGAACTCGGCGCGCAAGAGCAAGTTGTAGGTGGAGGGGCATACCGGGAGGGCGCCGGCTTCGGCATCGGGGCAGAGCGGTTGCTGTTAGCCATGGCTGCTCAAGGGCTCATATAGCGAAGGGAAGATCGAGGGGGGCATTCACATGTCCCCTGTTCTCAGATAGCGGCCGTTCGCCCGCCGACCTGACTCATGCGCTGAAAGGCCGTTTGAGTTAGCACGCTATCGCCTATTGAATCACGCGTGTTAACTTCATTTTTTCCAATTCGGCAGATCGGAGTCGAATCATTAATCGAACACCACTCCGACAAAGAGCCGTCAACCAATAAATAGCGATTTAGTAATCTCGACTAACCCGATGGACCGAGGTTCGTTACGCCCGGGGCGCATACGCCGACGTTGAGCTATCCATAACAGTCTCTTCCTGAAAATACGCTTTATCGGCCCCGGCACGTACGCCGACTATATGCCTGCGTCACGCGTCGAGCCATGGACGTGGACGTACGCAGCTCCCTAATCCCGGCAAGCAGCCGCTTACACGATCAGACCGCACAACATTCGGCCTGCAGCCAGGTGCATGAAAGCATTTTCAGGAAATGGGAAATGCATTCCACACAATGCGCGCATTAATCGTCTCCTGCCGGCATATCGACATATATCGACATATATCGCAACCCCTCGCAAAGCATCAGATTAATATATGAATAAAAGAAAGTTGAAGATGAAAATTCGGATAACGAGCGTTTTGCTCGTGTTCGCCAGTCCGGCCGTGCACGCACAAAGCTCGGTGCGCCTGTCAGGATCGGTCGACGCGGGTCTCGCCTACGTCAGCGACGCGGGCAACGCGAATGGTCATCGAAGTGCCTGGCAGGCAAAGAATGGCGACATCAACATCAGCCGATGGGCGTTGTCCGGCAACGAGCAGATCTCCAGCGATCTCAGCGCGATTTTCACGCTGACCAACGGCTTTAACGTGATGAACGGCACCGCCGCACAACAGGGCCGCCTGTTTGGTTTTCAGTCGTGGATGGGACTTGCTTCGCAGTCGACAGGTACGCTCACATTCGGTCGTCAGTTCGACGAAGTCGTTCAGTTCGTCGAGCCGTTCGCGCTGGGCGGCACACGATACGGCGGTACCGCTTTCGCGCACGTTTTCGACAACGACAACCTCGACAATTACACACGCACGAACAATTCGGTCAAATACACGAGTCCGGTGTTGCTGGGTGGACTGAAGCTCGGCGCGCTATATGGTTTCTCGAACGAAGCGGGCGGCTTCGCGGATAACCGTGGCTACAGTTTTGGTCTCGGGTATCAGTACACCAATCTGGACCTCGGTGCGGGCTACTTTCAATTCAATAACGCATCGAACCTCGCGACGGCCAATACGAACGGCGCCGAACCGGCCGGCGCGCCGTTCAACGCGGAGCGGCAGCGCACCTGGGCGGCGGGCGGCCTTTATCATTTCACTCAAACGGCGGTCGGGCTCATATTGAGCGAAACGCGGCTAGACAAAGCCTCGTCGATCAACAACGTGGCCGATACCGCTATCAGCCTGCCCGGCGACGACGTGCGCTTCGACAACGTCGAAATCAACGTGCGCTACGCCGTCACTCCGCGGTGGGATATTTCGGCTGCCTATACATTCACGCTCGGCCGCTTCGCCACGCCGACGGGCGTGCGCTATCCGAAGTGGCATCAGGCCGGCATCGTCAACACCTACTTCCTGTCGCCCAGCACCGACGTCTATGCGGAAGCCATCTATCAACGCGCCAACCAGCTGCAAGGAACCGGGATTCAGGGCGCGCAGATCTCGAACTTCTCGCGCGCGTCCGGCGCGAACCAGTTCGTCGCCGCCTTGGGGCTGAGGCACCGTTTTTAGCCGACCCGTCATGGTCGGCGCGCCGAGGGGCTCTGTCGCAGTCCGCTGCGGCGGCCGTGGCTGCGCCGCACGTTATCGAGCGGGTCGATAGCTCTGGCTTTATCTAAAGACAACTGATCAAACCCCGCCGCGCCGTTCCTCTGAACAGCAAAGGCGGGGATTGCTTCAGGCATTAAAGGCCACCGCGCGACGATCGTGCGTCGTTCGTTCTCTCCGTAACCCGCTATTATCGGTTTTCGTCACCAAGGAGAACAAGCGATGAGTCGCCCGGATTTCATCAAGCACTGGACCGAACTGGAAGAGCCGCATGCGCATTGCTATCGGGGTGACTCCGAGCCGATGGGACTCGATGCGCCGCTCTCCGCCGCGATGGGTATTACGCGGATCGGCATACATCATGTCAGGCTCTTGCCGGGTCGCCGCACTTCATATCCGCACGCCGAAAGTACCGAGCAGGAGTTCGTCTACGTGCTTCAAGGCAAGCCCGATGTCTGGGTCGACGGCGTCCTGCACGCTCTTGTCGAAGGCGACTCGGTTGCGTTTCCGGCCGGCACCGGTATCTGCCACACGTTCATCAACAACACTGCCGACGAAGTCAGGCTGATGGTGATCGGCGAGCGCCCGCGCGAAGACAACCGTATCCGATATCCGCTAAATGAAGCGTACGAACTGACGCGCGCGGACCGCTGGACGGACTGGCCAATCAGACCGATCGGCGATCATGACGGGAAGCCGGAGTAACGTCCGCTTCCAAAGCGCGGACAGTTCATACGCGGCGTAAACGGCAATGTCGGCGCGCGCTGGACGCAGTTTTCCATGCGCCTTTCAATTCGTCGGCGCTGCGACACGCGCTTACGCGTGGTCGGGCCGATCCCACGGAGGCGTTCCGCCGAATGCATCGACGAGGAAATCGATCAACGCGCGCATCTTGGCGCTCATGTGTCGACGACTCGGGTACAACGCGAGCACGTCGATGTCAGGCAGACGATACTCAGGCAAGACCCGAACGAGATGGCCGGCACGCAGGTCGTTGCCGACCAGAAACGTGGGCTGCCAGATCACGCCTTGCCCGGCAAGCGCGGCAGCACGCGCTGTGTCGCCATTGTTGGTGCGCATGTGGTAGTTGACCTTCACGATGTGAGCCTTGCCATTTCTGTCGATCAGTTGCCATTCGTCGCCGGTGGCCGCATACGAGTAGCCGATGCATCGATGTTCGTTCAGGTCCGCGGGCGCTGCGGGATATCCGTAACGCGCGAGGTAAGCCGGCGACGCACACAGAATGTTGGTGGATGTCGCAAGCTTGCGGGCTGCGTAGTTAGTCGAGCCGGCGCGTGAGATGCGAATGGCGAGGTCGTAACCTTCGTCGACAATATCGACCACGCGGTCGATCAGCGAGACGTCAAGCTCCACTTCGGGATATTTCCGCATGAACTCGGGCCATAGCGGCGCCAGGTGCAGAATCCCAAAACTCACAGGCGCATTGATGCGCAGCCGGCCGCGCGGTTCGATCGACGCGGACGACACGAGCCCCTCGGTCTCGGCGACGTCGTCGAGAATGGATTTGCAGCGGGAGTAAAAGGTCTCGCCGCCCTCGGTGAGCGAGAGTTTGCGTGATGTGCGATTCAGCAGGCGCGTGCCGAGATGCGCCTCCAACTCATTCACGTAGCGGGTCACGTTGGCGGGCGAGGTTTCGAGCACATCGGCCGCTCGCGTGAAGCTGCCTCGGCTCACCACGGTCACGAAGACTTCAAAAGCGCGCAGCCGGTCCATGTCGGTTCCCGATCATTCATAATTGCTGAATGATATACCCATATTTTGCGCCTTTCTGCATCCATGGCTGAAGCCTATAGTGCTTTCCACGGACCGAGGTATTCCGCCTTGGTCGACAAACTGCTGCAGGAGATTGAACATGCAACGCTTGAACGGAAAAGTCGCCATCGTGACCGGTGCCAGCGCGGGAATTGGCCGGGCCACCGCAAAACTATTCGCTGCGGAAGGTGCGAAAGTGGTGATCGCGGCGCGCCGCGAAGCCGAACTTGAAACGCTCGCTGCTGAGATTGCCGAAGCGGGTGGTGAGGCCGCTTTCCTGGCGGGCGACGTGCAGTCGGAGGACTTCGCAAAAGCGCTGGTGGCGCTCGCCGTCAGCCGCTTTGGCCGGCTCGACATTGCCTATAACAACGCCGGCACGCTGGGCGAAATGGGCCCGAGCACGGGCGTGTCGGAGGCTGGCTGGTCGGCGGCATTGGCGACCAATCTGACGAGCGCGTTTCTGGGCGCGAAGCACCAGATCCCCGAAATGGTGAAGCAAGGCGGCGGATCGATCATCTTTACGTCGACGTTCGTCGGGTATTCATTCGCTTTCCCCGGCACCGCGGCCTACGCTGCGAGCAAAGCCGGACTGATTGGGCTGACGCAAGCGCTCGCTGCCGAGTACGGCCCGCAAGGCGTGCGCGTCAACGCGATTCTGCCCGGCGCCGTGGATACACCAATGTATCGCGACATGAACGATACGGCAGAGTCACAAGCGTTCGTCACCGCATTGCATGCGCTCAAGCGGGTTGCGCGGCCGGAGGAACTTGCCCGTTCGGTGCTCTATCTGGCGTCCGACGACTCGTCCTTCGTGACCGGTACTGCTTCGCTAGTGGATGGCGGCGCATCGATTACGCGCACGTGAAATTCCGGGCGGCGTCCGGGACCTCGATTGAAGAGATCGTCCACGTGAACAGGCTGCGCTTCGTGGCCCACACTCAGTTCGCGGGATGTGAAGTTCGAAACGCGAGTCCCGGACGTCGGCTCACGCATAGCGCGCGAGGAACAGGTCAGCGACTGATTCCGCAACCTGACTTTGCTCCTCTTCGCCGAGCGGCGCCTGGCCCATCGTCACCTGCGGCCAGAATGCAAATCCCTTCACCAGCACCTGCAACTGCAGCGCCGCGAAACGCGGGTCGTCGGTCTTGAGACGGCCGTCCGCGGCGGCCGCCCGGACCCACACGGTCAGGTCTTCTTCGCGTTCACCGAGGCGGGCGACCATGTCCCGCGCGCGTTCCGGCGAATGAATTCCGGCCGCTATTGCCACACGTGCAAGCGACAGAAAAGACTCGTCATTTAGCAGTCGAAGCTTGCGTCCCAACAGGTCGAGCAACTGCGTGCGCAATGGTTCGTCGGCACGGTAGGCGGGCGCGTCGCCCTGCTGGCTCGCGTCCCAAAGCCGATGGAGAATCGCCGCGAAAAGAGCTTCCTTGCTTGGGAAATGGTTATAGACCGTACGTTTCGAGACGTTCGCGCGGGCGGCGATACGGTCCATGCTGGTCGCGTCGTAACCGGCCGCGAGGAATTCCTCGATCGCGGCGCCGACAATGGCGGCACGTTTGCGGTCAGTCAGGCGTTGAGGGGTGTCACTTGAATCCATAAGCGGATTTTACACCGAGCAGTTTACTTTTCTCGAAAATAAACTACACTGCCGAGTGTACATTTTTCTTTGGACCGCCTATCTCATGACGTCGCTCCCCGCCTTTGTCAGCCGCGTGCTCGGTGTTACCGCCGCGAAACGCGGCCGCGCGTTGTCCAGCCACTCGCCGCAGCACGACGGCGAACGTTTTCGCAACGTCAAGCCGCGCCCCGTCGAAGGCTTGCGCAAGACGCTTGGGATCGCGTGGAACCTGCTGTTCAACAAACCGCGCGGCACGGTGCCGACGGTCGCGTTGCCCGTTGGTGCGCTGACGCGTTCGCAGCTCGACGAGGCGCCCGACCGCAGCCTCTACCGGCTCGGCCACTCGACGATGCTGCTGAAGCTGCGCGGCCAGTTCTGGCTGACCGATCCCGTTTTTGCCGAGCGTGCGTCGCCATTCCGGAATCTGGGCCCGAAGCGCTTCCATGCGCCGCCGATCGCGCTGGCCGATTTGCCGCCGCTACGAGGCGTGATCCTGTCACACGATCACTACGACCATCTGGATCGCGAAACCGTGCTCTCGCTCGCGCAGAGCACCGGTGTGTTTCTGACACCGCTCGGCGTGGGTGACCGGTTGATCGAATGGGGCATCGACGCTGAGAAAGTACGGCAGTTCGACTGGTGGCAAGGTACGGAGGTGGATGGCATGCAGTTCACCGCGACGCCCGCGCAGCACTTTTCCGGCCGTAGCCTGTTCGACGGCAACAGCACGTTATGGGCGTCGTGGGTGATCGTCGACGATGATCTGCGTGTTTTCTTCAGCGGCGACACCGGCTACTTCGACGGCTTCAGGACGATCGGCGAGCGCCTTGGACCATTCGACGTCACGCTGGTCGAGACCGGCGCATACGACCCGCAGTGGCCGTATGTTCATATGCAGCCCGAAGAAACCGTGCAGGCGCACATCGATCTGCGCGGCCGCTGGCTCGTGCCCATTCACAACGGCACGTTCGACCTCGCGATGCACCACTGGCAGGAGCCGTTCGAAAGGGTGAGCGGCCTCGCTCTCGTGCATGGTGTCGCGCTCTCGACGCCCGGCATGGGCGAGCGGCTGGATCTGAGCGCCCCGCATCGCGGCGAACGCTGGTGGCGCCATGCCGTTGAGACCGCCGCTGCGCCGAAGACCGCATGGCGCCTGTGCGCGTCGCGCAATGCCGCAGACGCGGAGTCTTCCTGAAGCCTGATTGGCGCCGCCTCGTCGTCGGGTGACTGCGGGTCGCAATACCTCATTCGCTATCACTCATTTACAGGTCACCGCTACTCAGAAGTGGAATATCGCACAGGCTACAAAGCGAGCCAGTCTATCGGCGCAACTTCGCAATTGATGAGGATGGCAGGGAAGTCGGCGATAGGCTTACCAGAGCCTATGAGCCGACCCTGATCAGGAGCGTGACGTCTTTGGCAATGACAGCCTGATCGGATCCGAACACACCAGCGGGAATAACGAACTTCCCACCATAATGAATCGTGTGCAACCCTGCGGATAGTGGCTCCAGCAGCAGGTAGTAGCCGTCCGCGACGGCAGTCCCTTTTCCACCAGTATGGCCAAAAATCCACGGGCTCGGAGCAGAAAACGAGAATTGGCCGATCGGCGTGCGATAAGCCGAGATGTTGCCTACGGAAACACCGTCGATAGTGCAGAACAAATCACGGATGTCGCTTGCGAAGGCGCTCACAATTTTCAGCTGGTCCGGCGTAAGCGCCTGGAGTGGTGGATTGTTCAGCGAGGTCGTCCCATTGAACATGGGCAGGAAGATAGACGTTCCGTCGAGTACCGACAGAAAGATAGACGTCCCAGCAGGAATGGTTGTCGCCAGCTGATTGCAGGTCAGCGGTGCGGAATTGGGCGTGGCCCAATACCAGACGTTTCCCGTTTGCGCCGCTGAGATGGGACGATGGTTGCAGTCGTCGAACGGATGGGGAAGGGGGCCGAGCGGCAATTCCAGCGCCCACCGCCAGAACGAGACCGCCCACTGACTATATGTCTTGCCGCGGAACTGCACATTGAGCGACACGACATGGTGATTCACGACCAGGTCCTGCGAATAGACGTCATTGGCGATCACCGAGGTGGCGGCGCCGTCACTCTCGCTCCCTCCGCCACATCCAGTTAGAAGGATGACAATCGCGATCGTCTCTGCCGATGTCCGCAGTCCCCTCGTAGCAAGCGTAATGATCGCGGTACGTTCTCGCGTTTTTGCGTGGACGCTCATGCCGTTCTCCTGCCGGGTCGAGCTTCATCTGCTGCTACCCAACGCATAGTCGAGGGTGCCACATTGTTGGCATACCTCAACAGGTGCTGAACTGTCGCACGGAATCTGCCCGATGTTCCTTGACGAGGCGCCCACCGCCGTGAGAGCGCATCGCATGATTCGTTATATGTCGGCGTTGAATCGAATACAAGACTGCAACCACTCGGCCGTTGTCAGCAGTCTAAAAGTGCGTCACCGTGAGTTGCACCGGACGCTACGTCGCTGTCATGCCGATCATTCGGGCCACCGTGGCCACAGCTCCAAACCATATCGACAACGTTTGAGAAGAACGCAGCATCACGCGAGTGCTTGCAACATATTTGGCTTGCCTCACGGCAGTGATCTAGGCGGCAAGCGGCTTACGCAGCAGAGGCCTTCTTCAGCACCGCATAAAGCTGATCTTTGAGCTGGAGCTTTTCTTTCTTCAGCGTTTCGATAGCGGCGTTATCGGACGGGGTCACGCCCGCTTCCATGTTGCTGATCTGGTGGTCCAGTTCATTGTGACGATCAAAGAGCCGCGAGAAATGAGCGTCTTCGGTCTTCAGGCGGGAAATCAGGTCGCGAAATTCAGGGAACATCACACACTCCTTTTTCGATCACGGGTGAAAGATCTGGCCTTTCAATTCGTTAGTATTTCACCCGCAGGAATGCTCGGCCTTGATTCTTATCAAGGCGCTACCGGACGGGCGCGGCGCCCGCTTGCCGCGCATCCCGATTCATGACGCGCGCAATCGCTCAAGACGTGCCTGCAATTCGACCAACGGCTCGACGACCGTGCGCACCGTGCCCGCATAGATCGCACCGTCGTTGCCGTCGAGGGTCACTTCGTCACCCTCATGCATTACCGTATCTCCCATCTGCAGAGTGCGTGTCGATTCATCGAGATGCAGCGCCGCGCAGCCGACAAGGCAAACCCTGCCAAGTTGACGCGCGACGACCGCAGCATGCGAGGTGCGTGCGCCTCGCTGCGTGAGCAGACCCGCAGCCACCTCCAGTGCTGCAATGTCGTCGGTCTCCGCGTCGCGGCGCACCAGGATGACCGACGCACCAGCAGCATGACGCGTGCGCGCGCGTGCTTCGTCGAAAGCGATTTCCCCTGACGCGATCCCGCAACTCGCACTCGCGGCGTGCGCGAGTGGCGTGAGCGGGCGATCGTTATCGGATGCCGCGATAGACATGCGCATCAACGCAGCGGGCTTCAGCGCGGCCGTGCGCTCACGCGCCACATCAGCACTGATCGAGCCCTCGTCGAGCAGATCCAACGCAATCCGCGCGGCGGCTTGCGGCGTGCGTTTTCCATTGCGCGTCTGCAGCATGTACAGGTGTGCATCCTGCACAGTGAACTCAATGTCCTGCATGTCGCCGAACGCGCGTTCGAGCCGCGTGGCCGCATCGCGCAATGCTTCCCAGACCGCGGGCATTGCCTGGGCGAGCTCTTGGTGGCCGCTCGCGCTACGGCGGCCCGAGACGACATCTTCTCCTTGCGCGTTGAACAGGAAGTCGACCCAAAGCGCCGGCTCGCCGCTGACCGGATCGCGCGTAAACCCGACGCCCGCGCCCGAACGCCCGCCCGCATTGCCGAACACCATGGCCTGCACAGTCACGGCCGTCCCGATTGCATCGCTGATGCCGCACTGTTTGCGG
>Ga0157369_10005319_pt1 | contig 15002 bp, 8 predicted proteins | sample C25metaG_FD_113461 | JGI IMG/M metagenome (GOLD analysis project Ga0157369, IMG submission 113461) | Corn rhizosphere microbial communities from Kellogg Biological Station, Michigan, USA - C2-5 metaG | ecosystem: Host-associated > Plants > Roots > Rhizosphere > Soil | place: USA: Michigan... | reverse complement strand
CCGGCCGCCAAGCCAGGAACTTAACCGCAATGTATTTCGCAAATTCCCGTGCGGGCTTAGGATGGAGTCACATGCCGATCGCACCACGCACGTCAGCTCTCCTGTCCTATCGCACGCCTCGTTTTGCCGCAGCTGCCGTGCCGCTGCTGCTGGCAGCGCTGATTGCCGGATGCAAGCAGCAGCCCGGCCCGGACGTGGTCGCCACCGTGAACGGCCACGCCATCATGCGGGTGGATCTGGACCGCATGTACAAAGCGCAGCTAGGGCAGAACCCCGGGCAGACACCTTCTGCCGAGCAGGCAGATTCCCTGCGGTTGAATATTGTTCGCGAGCTGATCGACGAGGAGATAGTGGAGCAGCGCGCCGCTAAGATGAACCTGACGCCGAGCCCCGAAGACGTCGACGCCAAAGTGAACGAGATGCGGGTGGCGGCGGGCACCGACGATCAGTTCAACCAGGAGCTCAAGGAGTCCGGCCGCACGCTGGATGACGTGAAGCACGACCTGCGCCGGTCGATGACCATCGACAAGCTGATCAACAAGGAGATCAACTCCAAGGTCACCGTCTCCGACGCCGACGTTGCCAACTACTACAACCAGCACAAGGGTGAGTTCAATCTGAGCGAGCCGCAATACCATCTGGCCGTCATCCGCGTAACCAGTGTGCCCGCGCAGCAGGCCGGCAACCTGCAGGGCAGCAAGGCCACCAACGATGCTGACGCGAAGAAGAAGATTGAGGCGCTCAAGAATCGGCTGGACTCCGGCGAAGACTTCGGCACCATCGCGATGAACTTCTCCGAGGACCCGAACACCTCGTCAAGCGGCGGCGATATGGGCTTCGTCCCAGAGAGTCAGTTGAAGGCCGACCCGAGCGTAGGCGCGGCCATCCTGAAGCTGAGGGCCGGGCAGATGACCGATATCTTCCCGCTGCTCGATGGCCAAACCAAGAAGCCCGTGGGCTACTCGATTTATAAGCTCATCGAGCGCGAGCCGGAAGGCCAGCGGCAGATCTCCGATCCGGCGGTGCAGCAGCACATCCGCGACCTTCTGCGGAACGGCCGCTCGCAACTGCTGAAGAACGCGTACCTCGAAATGCTGCGCGACCAGGCCAAGGTGGAGAACTTCTTCGCCGAACAGATCTTCAAGAACGACGCGAAGTAGAAACCCTCGGGAGAGCTAGTTTTGTTAGGGGCACGGCTTCAAACGCTGTACAAAACCCATTTCTGCTCTTTTCGGAGGGAGCAGGGGCCTTCAGGCCCCTGAATAAGCGGCTTGGAAACCAAGGGGCTTTAGCCCCGGACCTTTCGTTTGGCGACCCGATTCCTCATCCTTCTCCCGGCCGGAACTACACCGCCAACCCGCCGCTAATCCTTTTGAGAATTCTTGCTGGACCGATCTCTCCATGCCGCCAGGACCGAAACCCAACAACAGAGCATAGCCACGACCCACGTGTCACGGACACGGCTTGCCGGGAAGTGCTCCACGCGCATGTAGAAGTACACGCAGATCAACACGACTCCCGCTACGGCGAAGAGAGCTCTGAGTAGTCTTCGGATTCTCATCTGCGGGCCCACTATAAGGATACCGCACGCGCAGAACCCGACGGATTCATTCGGATCTCAGTGACTTGGTGCAGCGGCACGGGCTGCGCGAGCCGCTCCCTGCAGTGCTCCTCGCCGTCCCGGAGCGTTGACTAAGGCTGTTGCGAAGGCGTTCGCTGCTGAACCGGAATCGCCCTGTTGGAGGAACAGTTCGCCCAATTGCTCTCGGGCCGGAACAATGGGTCCCGGAGTGACAGGAAGCTTTTCAATCCCATCCTCTTTATCAGCCGCGCCGCGCATGATGGCGACAGCTTGATCAGATCTGCTCTCCGCCTGAGCCGACCACGCCAGGACTTCCTGCCGCATGATGTTGACCTGGGTTGCCCAATAGTCTTTTCCGGACGCGCGGAGCTGTCTTTCGATTTGGAGCAGGGTGTCGGCTTCCTTGTGGGCCTGCTCGGGATGGCCGTTCCGGGCCAATCCAAGACCGCGCGCCCATACCGGAATTGCACGAACTTGCGGCAGAACCGCTTCCGGCAGTGTGAGGATTTTTTCTGTCTCGCTCCATTGCTGGCGCTCGACGATAAATCGGATCGGCATCACCGTTGCAGCGTAGCCAATCTTGAAGTCTCCGTTATCCATCTGCTGCATTGCGCGTAGCTGGTTTATGATGCCGGCGGCCTCCTGGTCGCGTCCGCTCTGCAGGTAGGCATAGACCAGGTAGTCCATCGCGTGCAGTTCTTCGCCCGTATCGCCCTGCTGCTGTGCGGCGCTCTTTGCAGCAAGGTTGGATGCAATGGAGTCGTCCCACATGCCTAGCCGGGTAAAGATATGCGATGGCATGTGCAGCGCATGGGGCGCGGATGGAGCAATCCTGGAATACGCCCGGGCTGCCGCGAGTCCCTTGGGTGCGAGCTCCTGGTTATCGTACGCATGGATAAGATAGTGCGGAATCCCTGGGTGACTGGGGAACTCGCGATAGAGAGGTTCAAGCAGAGCGGCCGCTTGCTTCTGCTTCTCGTGCGTTTTGTCCGATGGTGACGCGTTGGAAACCAAGGCGAGCGCGTAGAAGACCTGGACTTCCACGTTTTTGGGGTTCGCCGTCGCAAGATCGCGCATGGCCGCCTCGTAGTTCGAGGCCCGCGTACTGTACGAAACAGTGGAAGCATCCTTGAACACCAGACCAAGCGCATGGATGAAGCCGCGTTCGCGCTCAGAACCCGCCTGGAGAACTTCCGCTTGCCTGATTTCGTTCTGCGCTGCGGGGATGGTTGCGGGCGAGAGTGGCGGCTCCCACAGTTGGTGGAAGTGCGTCATCGCGATGCCCCAGTGAGCGATCGCGCAGTGAGGGTCCTGCGCGGCTACGCGCTGGAATGTCTGCTCGGCGACTCCGTAGGCGAAGGAGTGGAGGAGCGCCACCCCACGGTTAAACTCCTGCTGGATTTCAGGTTTGCAGGAAGTCGGGAACGAGACTGTGCCGAGTGTCTCCGGTGCCGGGTGGTCATGCTCGTGCTGCGCAGCGGACAAAACCGGAAAGAGGAATGCCAAAATGAGAAGCTGTCGCACCATTCCGTTCTCTCGTGAACACTTTCGACGATGGCTCCAATGCCACCGAATTCTACATGTCGAGGGTGCCCGTAGCCGGGGTCGCTATTTGGAGATACGGTAGGCGAGAACTTCGGCGTGCAGCGGCGTGCCGCTTAACTGCGAGGTCCGCAGCAGTACCTCAAAGAACGGCACCTTGCCCGGGGGGAACTTCTGTTCGAAGGCCTCGAGCGAGTCGGAACCGGTGAGGAAGTCGCCGGCGGCGCCCGTCGCCTGTGAGTCGGTGCCCTCGATGATCAGCACCTTGCCGTGGCCGGAGACATCGGGCAGGAACGCGATCACCGCGTACCCGGTTGACGAGTCCGGCCGGTTCTGCGGAACGCCATAGCTCTTTGCTTCGCCCGGCTGCGGCGAGCGGTTCGAGACGGTCGGCATATGCTGCACGGGGTCGTAGTCGATATCGAAGTTGAGCCGATCGGAGAACAGCCCGACCCACGGGTTCGACTCGCGGCTGCCGATCAGGACGATGTTGTGGTGCTTTGCGGAGTCGGCGGTGTACTCGCGCGCAAACTTCAGGTTGAAGCGTCCGGGACCACCGGTAAGCGCGAGGATCTGCTGCGAGACGCGGAAGTCGGCGTCGCTGCCGTTGTTGCGATTGAGCACCTGGGCGAGATCCTGCCTGCGGGCCTCGGGCAGCTCCGGGGAATCCTCGAAGCGCTTGTAGTTGTAGTTCAAGTAATCCGCCAGCGGGGCGGAGCGCTGCATGATGTCCTCGGCCACGCCGAAGGAGGTATCGGCCGGGACGACGTCGGTCTCGATGCCGGAGTCGAAGAACTGGCTCCAGAAGGTCCTGAGCGCCGGGTCGGCCTTCCAGGGCTCAAGCTGGTTGCCGAGCGTGTGCACCCACCAGAAGAGCCCGGCGCAGCACACCGCCAGCAGAGCGCACGCCGCCTGCCACCACCTGAGACTGGCGATTGAGATTGCAGCCGGCGATTCCCGCAGGGCCGGCGGCGGCGATTCCAACGGAAGATGTGTGGCGTCAGGCACCGGTTCAGCCGGGGCTGGGCCGGACATGCGGCGGCGGATGACCGGCACATATCCCCCACGCTGGATCTCCATCACGAGCTGCTCATTGGCACCTTCCTCGGCGAAGTACTTCTCCAGCCGCTTGCGCAGCTCGGTCGCGTTCACCCGGACGATATTGTCGGCGGCGGTGTCGTAGAACTCCGGTCGGCCGAACACGGCGGAGCCGATCTCAGTCTCGTGGATGACCACGCCGGGATCGGCGGCGACCCGTCCCCAGACGTAGAGCAGAAACGCACGCAACCGGGCGGCTCGCCGCAGCTCAACGCTGCCCGCGATCCGATCTACCAGCGCCTGCCGCTCTTCCAGCGGAATTGGCGTTTCGCCGGTCTCAAGCGCCCCTGTTGCCATGCCGACTCCGGCCGAAAACTTCACGGCCGCCCCCAAAACGCTGTCTCTAACCCAGTTCCTTACGGTGAGACAAACTATTCTAACGGCGAAATAACTTGTGTGCCGCTGTTCGTTCAAGGAAGCTGACTGGGCATGCGTCGAGTCTGCGCCCTCCTGCTCGTCTTCGCAGTCTGTCCCGAGCCGGGATGGAGCGCCGCGCCCGCGGCGAAGGTCCGCACGCCGCATCCCTCTGATCTGGTGAATCCGCTGATCGGTACTGCCAACGAAGGCCAAACCTTCCCGGTCGCGGGCGTGCCGTTTGCGATGACCGACTGGACTCCGCAGACCCGCGACGGCGAGACCAAGTGCGTCGCCCCGTACTATTACGCGGACAAGCGCATCCAGGGGTTCCGCGGCAGCCACTGGATGTCGGGCTCCTGCACGCAGGACTACGGCAGCTTTACGCTGATGCCGGAGTCCGGCGCGCTGAAGCTGGCTCCGGAGGAGCGCGCATCCGCCTTCGACCACACGCACGAGTCTGCCCGGCCGTACCGCTACTCCGTGAACCTGGCCGACTACGGCATCCATGCCGACATAACCGGCACGGCACGCAGCGGCATTCTACGGTTCCACTACGGACGCCCCGGACCGATGCGGCTGGTGTTCCAGTTGAACACGCGTCCGCAAACGGCCGGCGCCTCCATCCACATCGACCGCGAGCGCAACGAGGTCTGGGGCGAGAACCCGGCGTACCGCATCTACGCCGGCGCGGGCAAACCTGCGGGATTCTCCGGCTACTTCATCGCGCAGTTCGATCGCAGCATCACGGATTCGCAGACCTGGGCTGCCGGAGGGAGCGATGCCGCGCCTCGTGGCGCGGCTCTCAGCTTCGACACCGCGCCCGGCACGCTGCAGGTGCGCATCGGCACGTCGTTCACCAGCGTCGACGAAGCGCGCGCCAATCTTGCCGCGGAGATTCCCAACTTCGACTTCGACGCCACTGCTGCCGCCGCGCAGGCCTCGTGGGATAAAGCGCTCGGCCGCATCGAAATCGCGGACGCCCCACTCATGGAGCGGTCTCATCGCGACATGGGTGGGGAATCGAAGCCCTCCCCAACCTCCGCCCGTGCGATCTTCTACACCGCGCTCTATCACGCGATGATGCTGCCGCGCATCGCGAGCGATGTCTCCGGAGCCCACCCGCGCTTCGCTTCGGACCGCCAGACCGAAGTGGCCCACGCCTTCACCTATTACGACGACTTCTCGCTGTGGGATACCTTCCGCGCTGTCCACCCGCTGTTCGCGCTGCTCGACCCGGAGCGCGATGGCCAGATGATGCAGTCGCTGGTTGGCAAGGGCGATGAGGGCGGTTATCTGCCGATCTTCCCTGCATGGAACTCCTACACCGGCGAGATGACAGGCGACCACGCGTTCTCCGTTTTCGTCGATGCCTATCGGAAGGGCGTGCGCAACTTTGATATTGCAGAGGCGTACAAGCTGATGCGCCGCAACGCAACCGAAACGCCCGCGCAGGACCTGTACGAGGACGGCCGGGGCCGGCGCGCGCTGACCTCGTACCTGCAATACGGCTACGTGCCGCTTGAGGACCATGTGCCACTTGCGTACCACAAGGACGAGCAGGTAAGCCGGACGCTGGACTACTCCTACGACGATGCGCTGCTGGCTGAGTTCGCAGCAGAGCTAGGGCATGCGGAGGACGCCTCAATCTTCGGTAAGCGCAGCGCCTACTGGCAGAACGTGATCGACCCGCAGACCGGCTTCGCGCGCGGACGCCACGCGGATGGGAGTTGGGTCACGCCGACTGATCCCGTGGCACCGCAGACGTGGGTCACGGAAGGCGTGCCCATCCAGTACACGTTTTTTGTTCCGCAGGATTTGCCTCTGCTGGTCCAGTACCTCGGTGGACCGAAGGCGTTCGAGGCGAAGCTGGACCAGCTATTTGCGGCGAAGTCGTACGACGCGACCAATGAGCCGAGCAACTCGCTCGGCTATCTGTACGACTTCACCGCTGCGCCGTGGAAGACGCAGCAGCACCTCCGCGAGCTGATGGACACCAAGTACTCGGACCAGCCCGGCGGCATTCCGGGCAACGACGACGCCGGGCAGATGTCGGCGTGGTACGTGTTCTCGGCGATGGGCTTCTATCCGGTCTCGCCGGGGCTGCCTGAGTACCAGATTGGCACGCCGCGCTTCGACGACACCACCGTGCGGCTGCCCACGGGAAAGATCATTCACATCGTTGCGGCCGGAGCGGAGGCCGGCGCGCTTTATGTGCGCTCTGTTACCTGGAATGGCCGGCCGATCCTGCAGTCCTCTCGCGGCTGGACCATCGCGCATGCAGATCTGATTCAAGGTGGAGAGCTGGTGTTCACGCTCTCATCCACCCCCGGGGCAATGCCGCCCGCCGCCTCGCAATAGAGGCCGCCGGCGCATTCCGCCGAACGACGTTGTAATTCGCAGGGCGTTCCTTTCTGGGAGGGGCGCCCTTCTTTTTTGCTCTTGGTTCGAGGTTGTGCGCAGGCTAGCGGCTGCCGCTTGAGGCCTTACGGCTGTTCGGCGAGCGCCACGGCCTGGCTTACGGAAATTTGGTCGGGCAGCCGATGGAAGTCGGAGTGTTCGGCGTGCTCTTTGCGAGAGATGGTCTTGAAGAACAGGGCGTGACCGCTGACGTCGGTGTTGATGGAGGCGGTCTTCCAGTCCGGCGGATCGATCGGATTGCGGGTGCTGCCGAACGTGCTGCCGGCGCGGATGGTCGCGAGCAGGCCGAAGCCCAGGCTGACATCCTGTGGCAAGCGGCCTTCAATGTGATGGAGCCGCATCTCTTTCCCATCGATGACCACGGTTCCGACCATATTGTGCAGGACGCGCTCCTCCATGGATTGCGGGTCATAGTTGGGGTCGGGTGCGAAGTCGATGTGGATGTTCCCGCCCTGTTCGCGCATGTTGGAAAACAGGAAGGCGCGCGGAACCATCTCCAGCAGTTGAAGGGCGTGCGCCTCGTCGTCCTTCGAGGCCTGAGTCGCCTTTGCCAGGGCTGCGGGATCGGCGGCATAGCGGGCCAGCCGTCCGCGCTCCTGCGCCATGCGATCGGGTGAGATTGGGCGACCGTCTTCCGTCAAGAGAAAGCGAATCTTTCCCGTCGGCGTCTCGACAACCTTCTCGGTCCAAAGATGGCCACCCGTGCGGTCGGAGCGCTCCTGCGAGATGTAGGAGTACTCGCTGCGGTACTGGCTGGCGGCCTTCTCATTGGCCAGCATGGCTTCAATCAAGTGTTTCGCCGGGTTATCTACGGAAGCCTGGACGCGGGACGGGCGAGGCAGTACGAGCAGACACAGGGCAGAAGCTGTGAGAAGAAGGCCGGTTCGGATGATGCGGGGCCCGTACATACATTAGTTAGACGCCAACAGAGGCTTTCAGGAAATCGGGCTAGCGGAAATTCCTTGCACCCCCTACCGCCACGTGCCGCAGGTTTAGACCGCCTGGGCTTATTGGCGATTCCACTCAAAGAGTGTGACCGGCGAGCCTATAGCTCCCAGTTTTTGGTAGAAACGGAGCGCGTGTTCATCCTGGTTGTCAGCCAGGACGAAGACCACTTCGATTCCCTGGGAAGCCGCTTCCCTTCGGGCCGCCTCGATGAGCGCACCTCCGATGCCCCGCCGCTGATGCGCTTCGGCCACGGCAATGTCGTAGATGAGCAACTCCGCGCCTTCGGCGTTGGTCATGGGAAGCACGTGCGCGGTGAGGCCACCGATCACCCGCCCCTCCTCGATGGCGCCCAATGCCCAGAAGGAGTCGCGTTGCAGCAGCCGGTCGAGGTACGCATCGCTCAACGGCCCCGGCTGATCCCCAAGCACCAAGGCCAACAGCGAGAAGAGTTCTTTCGCTCTATCCCGTTCTCCGGCAGCAATCCTCTCGATCACCCACATTCCCAGTGCTCCTTTCGCTGCCGGCGTATGAAGCAGTGCCCCGGCTGTGGCACCAGGCTTCAGTGAGCGGCGAGTTCCTCCGGCGGAGGTTTGGGGCCGCGCTTGGCTGGCAGGCGCATGAGGAACGGCAGCGGCGACAGGCATACCACCGTGATCGACAGGATCGTGAAAGCGTTCTTGTAGCTGAGCATGGACGCCTGGCGGAGCATCGCCTGGTAGGCCTGAGCCATGGCCGCAGCTTCCGGGGACAGGCCGGAGCCGCCGCGCAGCAGCATCTCGCGGACGCGCTGGCTGAACAGCTCGTACGCGGGTGAACCTGAGACGACGTGCGTCGCCAGTGTGACTTGGTGCACCTGCGAGCTGCGCGCGAGATACGTGGTCAGCAGCGCTGTGCCGGCCGAGCCGCCGATATTGCGCGCGAAGTTCGAGAGGCTGGATATCTGGTTCGACTTCGTCACCGGCACACCCACATAGTTCAGCGTGCTGATCGGGATGAACACGAACGGCAGAAAGAAGACCTGCAGCACGCGCCATGCCGTAATAGTGCCGAAGCTGGTGGTGAGGTCGAGCCGGGTTAGATTGTAGAGGCCCGCCGCGGTGCCGATGTACGCGAGACAGACCATGAGCCGCGGGTCCATCTTGCCGACGAGGCGGCCGGCCGCAGCCATCATGAACATCATGACGAAGGCCGCCGGCGAGAGCACCATGCCGGCACGCTCCGCCGTGTAACCGAGCAGAAGCTGCAGATACTGCGGGATGAGTACGGTCGAACCGAACAGCACCATGCCCAGCACGAGCTGCAGGAAGACGGCGGTGCCGAAGTTGCGGTTCTTAAGCAGCTTCAAGTCGACGATCGGGTCGGGGTGGTGCCACTCCCACCAGGCGAAGAAGACCAGCAGGCAGACCGCCGTGATGGCGGTGGTGCGGATCATCGGGTCGCCGAACCAGTCCTTCTCCTGGCCCTTGTCGAGCGTGAACTCCAGCAGGCCGACGCCGAGCGCAACGAGGCCGAGCCCGGTGAAGTCCACTTTGAAGTGCTTGGATTCTTCTTGCCGCTGCTTCAGGAAAGGCGGGTCCTCCACCATGCGGTTAGAGAGATAGAGCGAGAGCAGGCCGACCGGCACGTTGATGAAGAAAATCCAGTGCCAGTTGAAGTTGTCGGTGATCCAGCCGCCGAACGTGGGACCGATGGCCGGGGCAATCACGACGGCCATCCCGTAGAGCGCGAAGGCCTGGCCGCGCTTGGCGACTGGGAAGATGTCGGCGATGATGGCCTGCTCGCTGGGCGCGAGGCCGCCTCCGCCGAGGCCCTGCAGCACGCGCGCAACGATGAGCATTGGCAGCGTCGTCGCGAAGCCGCAGAACATCGAGCAGACCGTGAACATCATCACGCAGCTCATGTAGAAGCGCTTGCGCCCGAAGCGGTTGGCAAGCCAGCCGGAGATGGGCAGGATGACGGCGCTTGAGACGAGGTAACTGGTCAGCACCCAGGTCGCCTCTTCGGTGCTGGCGCCGAGGGTTCCGGCCATGTGCGGCAGCGCCACGTTGGCGATGGAGGTGTCGAGGACCTCCATGAACGTCGCCAGCGTAACGGTGAGCGCAACGAGCCAGGGATTGTGATGCGGCTTCCAGTGAAGCTCGTCGTAGGTCAGCTCAGCCATGCTGTTGCACAGTTAGATTGTGTTTGCGAGCGATTTGACCCATTTTTTCATTCTAAAAGGCGCAGCCGTGCCTAGCTATACTTCACTTCTCGTCGGGCGCGTGTGAAAATCCGACATGCTCCCTTCCGTGCCAGCGCCAGTGAAGAAAGAAGCGAAAGATCTTCTTACCGATCTGGAAGCTGCAGGGTGGACTGTATCCTTCGCGCGATACGACGCTGAAGATTTCGGTAACTGGTATATCGATCTGCAATGTAGAAACCAAACAATCCGGGTGGCGAAAGACCGCGGGCAGTTCATGCTCTACGGTCCTGCGGATTCCGAAATACCTATCGGGCTGGAAAGGGCATTCGACAGCTTCGATGAATTTCACCGCTCCATCGTGTCTTGGGCCCGTGCACAGCATCGCAGTTAACTAAGAGCGTCGACGAGCGCTGCTTTCCAGCCCGGAATATCGAGGCTCCAGCAAATCTTCGTCTTCTTCACCCGGGCGTGAGCCTCAGCCCAGGTGATCCTGTTCCTCTCATCCGTCGAGACATTGAGCCTGTCAACGACCGTCATGCCGCGGGTCAGCTCTGAGGTAGTCTCGATATCGACGAAGTGCTCGCTCGAGGAGAGAACGAGCGCCGGCTTGAGAAGCACGGCCATGGCGACTGGATCAGGCAGCGAGATGCCGTGCTCTCCGGTCTGCCTGAGATAGGAGGCAGCGGCAGTGCTGTTGCACTGGATGGCGAACTCGGCGAAGCGTGTCTTGAGAGCGAGGATGTTCGCGATGTCCTGCTGGTTCAGCACAGCGTCGTGACGCGAGAGCTCCCAGCCGACCATCTCGATGGGCAGTCCCGAGAGGAAGACGATCCGGGCGGCCTCTGGGTCGACCCAGATGTTGAACTCGGCTGCGGGCGTGACGTTGCCCTCAGTGCAGGCTGCGCCGCCCATCACGACACATCGGCTGACGTTCGCTGCAATGCCGGGCTCGCTCGTGAGGGCGAGGGCCAGATTTGTAAGCGGGCCCAGCGTGACGATCTCTATGCCGGGGTTCTGCGCTACTGTCCGGATGATGGCCTCGACTGCGGGCAGGGGCTCGCAGTTGTGCGTGGCCGGACAGAACCCGTGATCGCCGAGGCCGTCTGCTCCGTGAAACCAGTCAGCGATCTGTAACTCGCGAGTCAACGGCTTTGGGGCGCCGGAGTACACCGGCACGTTGGAGTCGCAGAGCTCCACTGTATAGAGAGCGTTGCGCGTGGCCTGCTCGACGGGAACATTGCCGGCGACTACGGTGATCGCCGCTACGTTTACCAGCGTCGACCGAAGCGCCATGATGAGCGCGACGGCGTCATCGGATGCGGTGTCGGTGTCGATCAAAACGGTGCGGCGCGACGCTTCGGGCGGCAATGCGGTCTCCTCGGCTGCTGTCTACAGTACAGGAGTCACGGTTGCCGCCGGGGTGGCAGCGCAGGATTGGCACGCGAAACAGTTGACGGCATCCTGAGGCTGCGTGCGAATAGCAGATTCGTTCACGCGCTTTCAGCGCTAGTGGAAATGACAAAACGAAAAGTGCCCATGCTTCGGTCGCAGTGGGCACTTTGAGTCTGATTGAATCCGGGTCTTACATTCGAGGGCCGGCGCTAAAACTTGTAGCGCAGCGCCAGCTCCAGGATCCTTGGGTCCGTAGCGCTGGTTACATTGCCGAAGGCGGAATTTCCGAACGTGGTGTTCACGCCGGAGAAGTTGGTGTGGTTCAGGATGTTGAAGGCTTCCGCGCGGAACTCGAAGAAGTTGTCCTCGCGGATGCGGAACTCCTTATAGAGCGCCGTATCGAAGGCGAGCAGCGCCGGGCCGCGCACGATGCCGGTACCGGCGTTGCCGAAGTATCCGGGCGCAGGCGCCTGGAAGGCCGCGGTATTGAACCACTGCTTGACCGTCTTGGCTCCTTCGAGCGCAGCGCCCGGTTTGCGGTCCGGCCGCGCCGAGAGTCCCTGGTTCGAGATGCTGAGCCCCGGCGTCAGGGTAGTGCCGCTGCGCAGAGTCGAGATTCCCGACACCTTCCACCCTCCCAGCAGAAAGCGCTCGGGGAAGTTGCCGTTTTTCAGCCAGGGCATGGCGTAGATGGCCGTGAACGAGGCTGAATGACGGAAGTCGAGCCCATCCACGCTGCCGTAGAAGCGCGACGGATTAGCCGGATCGATGCCTGCGCCGGCCAAGTCTCCGAGATCGTGGGAGTAGGTATAAGAGAAGCTGAAGACGAAGTTGCCTGCGGGGTGGCGGAGACTTGCCTCAAACGCGTTCCAGTTCTGATCCAGTGAGGTCGCGATGGTGCTGATTGCAGCATACCCCTGGTACGGCGAGTAGATGTACTGCGTCGGCACAACCGTTTTGCCGTTTACAGACAGACCGGTCGCAATCGCCGGGTTGTAGTCGAGCGCGCCGAAGTGCGGCGCCTGGTTGATATTGAACGTGCCCACCACGTGCCTGGCCTGGGTGGAAGCGCCGACCAGCGCGGCAGCCCAGTTCCGCGGAAACTCGTGCTGGATGGAGAGGCTGTAGCTCTCGACCGTGGTGGAACGGACGTCCTGGTCTGCGCTGGAGAGGCTGCCGATGGTGGCAGGCTTGACCGTTTGTGGTCCTCCAGTGGGGTTGGGGAAGATCGGGTTCTGCAGGTTGACAGTGCTGATCGTCGGCGGATTGCTCGCACAACTGAAGGAGCAGTCCTGGTTGGTGAAGATGCGGGTGTAGGTCATGCCGAATCCGCCGCGGACGGAGGTCTTGCCATCCCCCATCACGTCCCACGCAAAGCCCACGATGGGGCCGAAGTACCAGTTGTGCTTGTTGGAAAAGTTCGCCGGCACGCTGGTGCCGTTGAGCACGAGTCCGTTCAGCGGATCGTAGTTCGCTGTGGTCGTAATGGTCTGATCGTTGTTCACGATCGGGGCCCTGGCCGGATTGAAGGCGCTGGGAACAAAGATCCGCGACGAGTTGGGCGGCGGATGCGGCAGCGGCATCCAATAGATGCGCAGCCCGGCTTGAACGGTCAGGTTCTTCGATGCTTTGAATTGGTCCTCGAAGTACGGCGAGACCTCTGTGCCGTGCACAGCAACCCGGAGCTCGTCGCTGGCCTGGGTGAAGGTCGTGGCGCGTCCGAGCAGGAAATCCGCAAAGGCATCGTCCTGCGTGACGGCTGCCGTTCCGGAAGGCAGTGTCGCGAGTTGTGCCGCAGTGGGCTTGGTGAAGTTGCCGGAGAAGCTGAACTGACCGTTGGTCGCGGTCGCCGGGTTTTGCCGCTTGGTGTTGAAGACGACCGTGACGTCGGTCTGGATGTAATGCCGCCCATGGTTCCAGCTCAAGTCGTCGCTCACGGTGTCGTCAAGGTCAGCCGCATGGTGCAGCGGCCGCGCGGCTGCGATTCCTTCCGCGCCGATTCCGCCGGAAAAAGTGACCAGCGGCAAGCGGTTCGCCAGATACCCGTTGTACGGAAGCGACGTGGTGAACCCCGGGACCTGGTTCACGAAGGTCGTGCCGGAAAGGTTCAGGTCCAGGTCGAAGATGTTCATGCCCAGCGAGACGGTGTCGATGAGGTTGGGCGTCAACAAGCCGGTGACGGACACCTGAGCCAGCTTGTTATGGGTCAGATCGGTCTCCCAGTTCGACGGAAAGACCTCGCCGCTTTGCGATCCGGCCAGCGAGCTTTGAGCAAAGGTCTGCCCTTCGTCGAGATACTCCGCCAGCAGACTGTACTTCGAGTTGAAGTGGTGATCGACCTTGATCTCGTCGTCGCGCTGGTCGGTGATCTGCGGCTTCGTGTTGTAGAAGTTCGTCGTGCCCGATAGATTCGGAGCGGGATACAGCGCCTTCGCGAATGCGACGGCGTTGGAGTTCAGTTGCCCGGTTGGGATGAACCACTGTCCCTGCGCATTTTGCGGGAAGAGCTTGCCGGTGGAGGGGTCCTGCACAGGCGAGTTGAAGACCCCGGCGACCTGGTTCGGAGTGGGCGTGGTCCCCGTCTGCCCTGTGGCCTGGTGCAGCCGGACAAACTGCTGCGACCAGAAGAAGAACGTCTTCTGCCGATCCGTGTTGTAGACCTTCGGCACGAAGACAGGGCCGCTCAAGTTGTAGCCGAAGATGTTCTGCTTATACGGCAGCACCGTTGTGGCAAAGTAAGGCTTGGAGTTGAACACGTCGTTGCGGAGGAACTCCCAGGCGGTGCCGTGAAGGGCGCGGGAGCCGCTCTTGGTCTGCAGCAGCACAACCGACGATCCCATCAGCGAATACTTTGCGCTGTAGTTGTTCTGCAGCACGCGGACCTCTTCAATGGAGTCCGGGTTCGGAATCACCGTGGTCTGGTTCATGTTGCCGGTGTTCTCGTTCCAGATGCCATCCAGCGCATAGAAGGTGCGGCTCTGTGAGAGACCGTTCACGGAGAGCGCGTTGTTCGTCGAGCGTCCGCCGGTGGTCAGCGCACTTCCGGCCGAGGTGTTCTGCACACCCGGCATAACGGTGGCCAGCGCCTGATAGTTGCGGCCGTTCATCGGCAAAGTCGAGACCTGGGCCGAGTTGACTTCGGTGGATATCTCGCTCGTGGATGTCTCCACCTGCACCGCCGCCGCCGTAACCGTAATCTTGTCGGTTACGCTGCCCGGCTGCAGTATGGCATTGATGTTTGCCGTCGTTGCCGGATGCACCGTGATGCCCGAGACCGTGTACGTGTTGAAGCCCTCTTTGGAGATGGAGATCGTATACGTGTCGACGGACAGGCTGGGTATGACGTAGGAGCCGTCCGGGCCTGTTTGGCGCTCGGTGGCGATCTTCGTGGCGTCGTCCGTGGCGATGACAGTCGCGCCGGAAACCAATGCGCCGGTCGAATCGGTGACGTTTCCCGCGATGGTTGCCGTCGTGGAGAGTTGG
>Ga0157369_10005318_pt1 | contig 15003 bp, 12 predicted proteins | sample C25metaG_FD_113461 | JGI IMG/M metagenome (GOLD analysis project Ga0157369, IMG submission 113461) | Corn rhizosphere microbial communities from Kellogg Biological Station, Michigan, USA - C2-5 metaG | ecosystem: Host-associated > Plants > Roots > Rhizosphere > Soil | place: USA: Michigan... | reverse complement strand
GCTGATCTTCGACGAATTTCATGAACGCAGTCTCGACGCCGATCTGGCGCTGGCCCTCAGTCTGAACGGTCGCGAGCTGTTTCGCGCTGAACAGCCGCTGAAGATTCTGCTGATGTCGGCCACCCTCGAAGGCGAGCGTCTGGCCGGGTTGCTCGATGACGCGCCGATCCTGCGCAGCGAAGGGCGCATGTATCCAGTGTCGATGCGCTGGGGCCGGCCGTTTCAGCCAGGCGAATACATCGACCAGCGCGTCACCCAAACCGTGCTCGAAGCGCTGCACGACGAGACCGGCAGTCTGTTGGTGTTCCTGCCGGGGCAAGCGGAGATCCGTCGCGTACATCAGCAACTGGCCGACGCCATTGGCGAGCGCAAAGACGTCTCGCTGTGCCCGTTGCACGGCGAACTCGACCTCAATGCGCAACGCGCGGCGATCGATCCGGCGCCGCCCGGTCAGCGCAAAGTGGTGCTGGCAACCAACATCGCCGAGACGAGCCTGACCATCAACGGCGTGCGCGTGGTCATCGATGCCGGATTGGCGCGGGTGCCGCGCTTCGACCCGGGCAGCGGCATGACCCGCCTCGACACCCAACGCATCTCCAAGGCCAGCGCCACCCAGCGTGCCGGCCGCGCCGGGCGATTGGAGCCGGGCGTGTGTTATCGCCTGTGGTCGCAGGATCAGCATGAACAACTGGCGGCTTATGGCAGCGCGGAAATTCTCTCGGCGGATCTGGCCAGCCTCGCTTTGCAACTCGGGCGCTGGGGCGTGACCCCGGGCGAACTGGTCTGGCTCGACATGCCGCCCGCCGCAGCTTATGCCCAGGCGCAGGATTTGCTGCAACGCCTCGGCGCGTTACACGGCGACACGCTGACGGCCCACGGCCAGGCCATGGCCGAACTGCCGGCGCATCCGCGCATCGCGCATTTGCTGTTGCGCGGTCAGGCATTGGGGCTGGCGGCGATGGCCTGTGATGTGGCGGCGCTGCTCGGCGAGCGCGATATCCTGCGCGGCGCTGGCGCGGATCTGCACAGCAGGCTGGTGCTGCTTTCCGGCGAAGAGCGCGCCGGTCGTGGCGCGCAGGGCGGGGTGCAACGTGCCCGGCAATTGGCTCGGCAATATCGCGGCTATCTGCGCGGCAAGCCGAGCGAACCGGTCAGCGATGCCGAGCATCCGCGCTGGCTCGGCGCGCTGCTGGCGCTGGCCTACCCGGATCGCGTCGCCCAGCAACGGCGCGCCGGTGGTGCCGAATACCGTTTGGCCAACGGTCGCGCCGCGCTGTTCGCTGAGGCCGACAGCTTGATGAAACATGAGTGGATCGTTATCGCCGACCTCGGCAGCCGTCAGGGCCAGCGTGAAGAACGCATCTATCTGGCGGCGGATTTCGATCCGGCGCTGTTCGCTTCGGTGCTCGCCGAGCAAGTGCGCAGCGTCGACCAACTCGATTGGGATGAACGCGAAGGCGTGCTGCGTGCCGAGCGCCAGCGTAAGGTCGGCGAGCTGATTCTCAGCCGCGAACCTTTGACCGGTCTGGATGAAAACGCGCGCAGTCAGGCCCTGGTCAATCTGGTGCGGCGCAAGGGCCTGGAGCTACTGCCGTGGACGCCGGAACTGCGCCAGTGGCAGGCGCGGGTGGCGCTGTTGCGTCAGCTCGATCTGAACACTCAGGACGACAGCCAATGGCCTGATGTCAGCGATGCGGCATTGTTGAATACACTGGAAGACTGGTTGCTGCCGTATCTGGGCAAGGTCTCGCGGCTCAGCCATTTCGCCAACCTCGACCTGTCGAGCATCGTGCGCAATCTGCTGCCGTGGCCGCTGCCACAGAAACTCGACGAACTGGCGCCGCATCATTTGAGCGTGCTGTCGGGTTCATCGATTCGTCTGGATTACAGCGAACATCCGCCGATTCTCGCGGTGCGTTTGCAGGAGCTGTTTGGTCTGGCCGATACGCCACGGATCGCCGGTGGCCGGCAAGTGGTCAAGCTGCATCTGCTGTCGCCAGCGCGGCAGCCGGTGCAGGTGACGCAGGATCTGGCCAACTTCTGGCGCAGCACCTATGCCGAGGTGAAGAAGGATCTGAAGGGGCGCTATCCCAAGCATTACTGGCCGGATGATCCGCTGGTGGCTGAAGCCACGGCGCGGGCGAAACCCCGGGGCACCTGACCGGGGTTACGCCAATGCCGGGCGCTGATTCAGGCGCCTGCGGCAGCGGTGTCTGCCTGACCTCGGGCGAAACGTGTAGCCGAGGTCTGCAACAGCAACGCGGCACTCAATGTCACCAGCAGGAAAGGCAGCAGCCAGGCGTTTTCGATCATGGCCAATTGCAGGCTGAGTATCAGCAGCAGCACGGGTGTCGCCAAGGCGTTCGCCCGGCTGACACACAGACCCACCGCCGCCTCGCTGTACCGGCAGGCGATGGCGACGCGGATATGCACGCGCGCACCGCCAAATGCCATACCGAGGATCAACAGGCTCAGCGACTTGAGCATCAGATTGTCCGGCAGCAGCAACCACATCGAAGTGGCGATCAGCGCCAGTGCAACCAGGCCTGACAGATAGGCCGTCAGGTTACGACCGGTATTGGCAATGATTACCAGCACCCCGATTAGCGCCATGCCCAGTCCGAAGACGGCATCGAGTATGCCCAGTTCGAACAGTGCCCAGCCGTGGCTCGCCACATACACTGGCAGCATGAAGTTGAATGCGCCGAGGATCGGCCAGATCAATACCATCGGCACAAACAGCGTCAGCGGCAACCTGGCAGGTGCAGCAACGTCGGCCGTTGCCTGCACCGCTGTGGGTTGACTGTCGCGGGTGAAGCAAATCGCCGCAACCATAAAAAAGCCAGCGCTGAGCACTATCGAGAAACCCATGCCGGGTAGAATCGGCATCAAGCCTGCCGCGAGCAAAGGCCCGATCATCAGTGCGGCCTGACTGGTAGCCGTGGTTGCACCACTGATTCGCCGGACCTTGGTTTCATCCATGCCGCGTTGAATCTGCGTGAACCACATGTCCAGGCTGGCTTCGAGCGACATGACCATCAGCCAGGCAAACAGGTTGGTGATCAACAAACCGACAGTAAAATCTCGGGACACGCCCGATATCAGCGCGATGCCGGTCAGCCCAAGCACAAACCAACTGCTCATCTGCCGACCGTTCATGCGCAGCGACAGGCGCCTGATCATCGCAGGCGTGATAAACGCTGGAATGAACGAGCAAAAAATCGCTAGCGCCAGTGGCAGATATCCGCCTTCTTCCTGGTTGAGGATGGTCCATGTCAGCGAGACCATCAGCGCGCCGGAAAACAACCGATATACCGTCGAGCAGAACAGGAACATGGCCAGCTCTTTTGCAGCTTTTTGGGGGGCGGCGTTTATTTCATTCATTTGATCGATCCTTGCCCTTGAGTACGCGGCGATTCTTCAACTGGAAGGCGGGCGCGAGCGACCCGCACCGGCCTTAACCAGGTGCAGGCAACTGACGTCGGTTCGGGCGGATGTCAGACCAGAGTGCGCATCACTTTGAGGGTCTTTTCGATGTCTTCGGGCGTATTGATGATCCCGGCGGAAAAGCGCACGGTCGAATGCCGATAAGGCGTGGCGCTGGCAATGATTTTCTGCTCTTTGAGCCTGGCGACGATCTCTTTGGGGTCGCGGTCTTTGACATCACAGCAGACAAACCCGGCCGAGAACTCTGCAGACTGCGGCGTGTGCAAATACACGTTGGGCAGCTTCGCCAGTCCCTCCTTCAACTGCCCATTGAGTTCGGCGACCCGGTCGGCAATGCGCTTGCGGCCGATCTGCTCGATGAACTTGAACGCCTCGATCATGGCCCACGGGTTTTCGAACGCGAGAAAGCCACCAGGACTGACCCAGGCTGCCTGCGTCTGGCCCTGTGGATCGCGCTGTTGGCGCCAGGCATTGGCGGGTTCGGCGGCCATAATGGTGGGAATGGTCGGTGTGATGTGCGCCCACTGACCTTCACGAGCCCAGACCAGACCGGTCCCGTGCGGGCCGAGAATCCATTTGTGTGTACCGGCGCTGAAAAAGTCGCAACCCAGGCTCGCCACCTGCGCCTCGGAACAGCCGAAGCCGTGCACGCCGTCGATCACGTAGATGATTCTGTCCGCTTCGGACCGATCACGATTGATCCTCGCTACCAGTGCACCGATTTCTCGCGCCGGCAAGCGTACGCCGGTGCCCGAATGCACCCAGGTCATGGCAAGAATGCGGGTTGCCGGTTTGATGGCTTTTTCAATGCGCGCGACGATGGCGTCGACACTGACATCGTCTGGTCCTTCATACAGGTCGATCCGGCGAATGCTGCCGCCCCACTTGAGGACCGCCAGACGCATCGCTTCGTCGTGGGTGTACCACTCGTGGTTGGTCGTCAGGATTTCCTGGTGGTGGGCCAGTTTCAGTCCGTTGTAGATCATCGACAGACCCTGCGTGGTGCTGGTCGTCAGTGCGATGTCCTCAGCGCGTCCGCCGGTATAGTCGGCAGCCGCGGCGCAGACCTTGCGCCAGACCATGTCCTGCGGTCTGGCGAACATGTTGTCTTCGAGGTAGGTGTACGGATTTTCGTCGAATGCCTGCCGGTGGCGCGCCATGGCATCGCGAACCGGCTTGGGGTTGGAAGCGAGAAAAAAGTTGGAAATGTGCACGAATTCAGGCGACAACTTGAACTGCGCTCGCACGGATGCCCAATCGTTGGGGTCCAGCACCGTCATCACGTCATTCTGAACAGGCTTGTTACCCGCCTGTGCGTTCGTCACACCTGCAATCATGCTGCCTCCAACCAGGGCCGCGCCAACCGAGACCCTCACGAATTCACGTCTTCCCAGACTCATACCTGCTCCCTGTCGATTCATATTGAAGTGCGCGCAGGACGCGCAAACATAGCATTGAAAATACGCTGCCCATAGAGGCCGACGGCCAGGCCGATCACTATCAGTGCCACCGCCATCACCTTGCTCGCCGGCACTTGCTCATGAAAGATCAAGGACGAGCCGAGCATGCCGAAAATCGGCACCAGCAGCGACAGTGGCGCGACCGTGGAAACCGGATAGGTTTTGAGCAGCGAGTTCCATATCCAGTAGGAGAACAATGTGTTCGGGTAAACCTGAAACAGGATCGACAGCACGGCGGTCGTATCGACCTGATTGACAAACGTGGTGTAGCCGGAGCTGCCGTTCACTGCGTAGTCGAGCGCGAACAACGGGATTGGTGCGAAGGCGCTGGACCAGACCAGAAACGCGAAGACCTCTTTGGTGCTGGCCTTTTTGTTGATGATATTGGCGACGCTCCATGAGGCTGCGCCCACCAGCACCAGCAGCACACCCGGCAGACTGACCGAACCGTCGCTGATCATGATGATGCACAACAATCCACCGAGTGCGATCAGCATGCCCAGCACCTGAAAGCGTGTCAGCGCTTCCTTGAACACCCAGCCGCCCAGCAGAATCGTGAAAAACGCGCTGAATTGCAGCACCAGCGAAGCGATGCCTGCCGATAGCCCGGCCTTGATGCCCAGGTTCACGATGCCCCACAGGCCGATGCCGAACACCAGTCCGTAACCGATGATGTAGCGCCACGGCACATTCGGTTTGCGGATGAAAAAGATCGCCGGTAACGCACAAAGACTGAAGCGGATGCCCGCCAGAATAAACGGGTCTACGGTGGCCAGTCCCAGCTTGACGACCGAGAAGTTGACACCCCAGATTGCCGTGATCAGGACAGCCAATACTACGTGCAGTGGTTTCATTGCTGTGTCGCCTTCATGAGGGTGGGGGGTGTCATGCGACGGATGTCAGGTTTGCCGTCAGGCGTACCCGGGAAAACAGCGTGTGCATCCAGGCCTTGGTCTGTAGCGGTTCGTAGGTTTTGACGATGCCTGCCAAGGGCGCTTCAAATGCCGAATAGGTCACATGGCCCGGCAGCGAGGCGCCCGGTTGCAACTCATTCCACTGCACGATGAAGGGACACGCGCGCAACTCGTCCGCCCCGTCGAGGCCCTGATAGATGCGCTCGCCGTGAGTGTGTCCGGGGAACACAAACCAGCCGAAACCCAGGTCGGGCTGCTGCTCGGTAAACGGTGCAATATCCACTTCGCCCTCTACATGGATGCGCAACTCCAGTGACGGCAGATGGATGCCGGTGGCAAGCTCGTAGGTCGCGACGACGTCGGCGCCACCGACCCGGTTGCCGACTTCGAGGAACACCGGCTCGTCACCTTCCATAATGGCCTCCAGATGGAACGCGCCATTGCGGATCTGCACGGCTTCCAGCGCGGCACTGACCCATGCCTGCATCGGCGCGGTGGTCTCCAGATGCCAGGAACCCAATGGCTCGCCGCGCTCCATGTAATCCAGGCAGGTGCCGACGTATTGGCTGGAAAGCAGGGTGAGGATTCGCCCGTTCTGGACCAGACCGTCGAAGTGGCGGATGGGGCCGCTGATAAATTCTTCAACCTGAAATTCATCGATGCGCAGGGACAGATCACTGATCTTGCGCCGGATCTCGTCAAGGGCGCACGCAGGTTGCTGGTGAATACTGACGTCCATGCTCGAGGCGCCGCTGTGGGGCTTGAGCACGGTCGCGCCGTGCCACGGCACCTGCCCCTCGAGTGCCAGATAACGATCAAGCGCCATGAACCGCGGCACGCGTAGCTGCCGGGCCGCAACGGCAGCCTTCATATCCAGTTTGTTGCGCGCCAGATTCACCGCCGTCAGCGAAGCCCCTTCGACGTTCAGTGCTTCGCGAAGGCGTGCGGCGTCGAGCAATTCGTACTCGGACATCGAGATGATCCGGTCGAACCGCTGTGGCGACCGGGCCAGCCACTGTTGCGCTTCATCGTAAGCGCTGGCCTCGCCGGGCCGGGTCACTCGATGGCAGCGTAGTTCGGCCGGCAGCGTGTCGATCGCGGCTTGTTTGCCCAAATAGGTGACGTCGTGCAGGTCATGATCGATGCCACGGTGGTATTCGATGCGCGGGTAGGGCACCCGGTGAAGAATGAGAATTTTCATGCAAGCGGTCTCGAAGCGAAAAAGACAGGGATCAGGACGCAACCTTGAGGAACAACCCGGACGATAGATTGCGCTCCAGCACAAGCAGCCACTGCTCGCGCAGCACTCGCACCAAGTCGCGGATATCTACCGATGAGTCATGCAGCGCAACGCAGGCATGGGCGACAAAGTCACTGTTGTCGCGGGGAGTGGCATGAATCAACCGCGTCTCACCAGCGACCCACGCGGTTTCGAGCAGGACAATATCTTGCTGGGCCAGCTTCAGTTGTTGTGCCGCCAGTGCCAGCGTTTGGTGAACCAGAGCCTCGATGTCGCCCAGTTCGGTCACATCGATCGTCACATCGCGCGGCACACCGAACATCACCGTCGCGGCGCTGCATGTGGCAGCAGGCAGCATGTCCGGCACTGGCCCGGCGAAGACCGAATCAACCCATGCCGCATAGAGGTCAAGGCCATGTACGGCGTGTGCCAGCGTCCAGATTTTCATGCCGCCGGGACGCCGGTTCGGCTCGATCACAGCGGTCTGATAGCCGCTGTCGCTGAGTTTGATTTCATTGTGGAACGGCCCGATACGCTGGCCGACCAGCCGATTGACCTGCTCGCCAGCGTTGCGAATGGCTTGTCGTTCTTGCTCGGTGATGCGCGCCGGCAAGATTTGTGAGACCTCAACCGGGTAGCGTCCGCTGGCGCTGACCTTCTCAGTGACGAACCATAGCTTGCCCAGGCCGTCATAGGAGTACTCGCGGGTGAATGTAAGGAACGCTTCTGCCAGCACGCCACCGTCCAGATAAGGCTTCACTTCCTCAAACGCCTGCTCGCAGTCACCGCCCGGAGATACCACTACCACGCCACGATTGTTGCCCTCGCACGCAGGCTTGATGACGAAACTGCCTTCCTGGCGCACTGCGAAATTGCGTACATCGTTCAAGCAGTCGATCCGCACGAAGTCCGGCAGCGTGACCCCCAAAGGGTGAAGCTGCGGGCGGATGCGATCTTCGGCGATTCGATACGCCAGTTTGTCAAAGGCACCAAGTGCCAGCGCGGCATCATCAACCGGCAGTCCAAGGCGCTCCAGTAGCGCCGCGCCACTGGCCACGGCGTTGTCGGAAAAAACCATCCCTGCGCTGATCCGTGACGCATCTTCGCCCAAATGATCGAGCACTCGGCTGACGAAGTCCGGGTGCAATGGGTCGGCATCGATCACTCGATCGCTGATGGTCTGGTCATGGTCCTGGGGATTGGCCCTGATCAGCCAGGTCTGCGCGCCCCATTGCTGGAGTGCGTAGTCACGCAGGTGCAGTACATCGCCGATCCGGCTCAGGTTGTAATCGACAATCAGCAATACAGGCGCTTGCAACGGCATGTTCGTCATCCTCATCCGTGGGGTGGTCATGGGCAGGAGTCATGTTCAGGTGACTGCTCACCGGTTTATCAGGCGCTCGGGACCTGATAGCGAATATCCAGCGCGGTGGCGCTGATGCTGGCCAGTCGTTCAAGCTCGGCTGTCCGGTTGGTACGGTCGAACGTCCATAACAATTGCCCCAGGAACACTTCGCGTGCGTGTGCAGGAATCACATCGCCTGCTTTCAACAGGATGTGCTGCACGGCCGGGTCGAGCGGCAGCGCGTTGAGCGTCACTGAACTCAGCGTTCCGGGTTTGGCGAAATACACCCGAAAGAACGTCGCCACGGACTGTTCGCTGGTGCCATCGGCACTCCAGCCAAGCTGTGCCAGACGCTGAACGAGCGCTTCGCGCGGGCGCGCATCGTCCTGACTGGCGAGCAGTAGATCGAGCCACAGTGAAAGCATGCTGTGACCGTCGGTTACCGCCTCGACACTGTGCGAGATAAGGCTGCCGCCGACGCGCGGGTTGATTTCGATCAGGTCCCAGTGCTGCCCGGTGAAGCGTGCTTCCACGTGATAGCAGCCCCACTTGAGCTCCATGCAGCTCAGTACGTTTTTCAGCCATTGCAGGCCTGCGGCGATCTGCGCCTGGTCGAGACTTGCCGGCGGCGTGGTGCAACTGTCTTCAAGCACCGTGTCGGCGGTCTCGGTGGCTTCGTATTTCTCATGGATGGCCACCACACTCGGCTGACCATCAACCAGCAGTGTCTCGAAACTGAATTCATTGCCGGCGATGTAATCTTCCGCCATGAACGTCAGCCCATCGTGGAACGCCGAGGCATACACCGTGTCGTCGGCCGAGGCCAGACGCAGGCTCTCGAGGGCATTCCACGTCGTGTCCTTGCGCATGGGGAAGGCCGCGTAGGAAGCGATCCCATGAATCGGTTTGATGAAATAGTGCTGATCCTTCGCTTTGAGCCGTTCCAGCACGGGCTCGGTCAGGGCGTAGGCGTTAGCGTGCGACAGGCCCGCTTCGGCCAGTCGGTTGCGTACATTGAGCTTGTTGCGCAGCGCCAATGCCTGGTCTGCGTCGATGTCATAAGTGCCGAGCGCAGCGTTGGCCGACGCCATCAGGTGGCGATAGCCTTCCCACACACTGATGCAGCAGGTGACCTGCTCGCCGGACTTGCGCAGTGTATCGAGGGCGATCTGCACATCTTCCAGTTTCAACTGGTGTGAGTCGCTGGTATAGAGCCGGTCCACCCAAGCATGAATCTGCTCCAGGCGAGCCGGTACATGTTCTGGAAGCGGCAATGAAGACAGCACGAAGCACCGGAGCTGCCGTCGATGAAGTTCCTGCTTGAGGTCTTCCAGGAAAGAAAAGCCGCAGTGGCTCAGGATCAGAACACCGGGTCGATTTGAATTCATTGCCTGCTTCATGGCTTAAGCTGCCTGTTCTTGCGGCTTGGCCAGGGTGTTGATGTACAGCTCGCTGAAATACATCGCGAGGATCTTCTGGTGCTCCTCGAGGTAGCGTTTCAGTGCCGCGATGTCCTGCTCGCCCTTGATCAGGAAGCGCAGTGCCGCCCAGACTTCGCCAGGATGGTCATCATTGATATCGGTGTGCGAGTGCGAAACCTGACCCACGATCTTGGTCTCCCCAACCGAGGTCTTCAGCGCTTCGAGTTTGCGCGGTTCAAGCTTCACGTTGACGTACTCGACCAGGTAGGAGTAAGCGACCACGCCGAGCGGTCCCTCGTGGTCCAGCAAATACGAGAAGAAACCGGCCAGCAGTTTGGTCGACAGGTACGGTTCGGTGGCGAGGAACTCCTCACGGCTAACGCCGACGCGCTTCAGGTCGTCGATGAACAGTTCGTCATGGAGCATTTCTTCCTGCTCGTAGTGCGCCCAGATCTGCGCCGCCGCCGGGCTGACCTTGGCCACTTCCACCAGTGCCTTGGATTCGGCTACTCGCAGCAGGCGGATACGCCAAGCGGTTTCGATCAGGTGGCGCTTGTAATACTCACTGTTAACATCCTTGCCTTCCAGGTGAGCTGCTTGAGGTACGGTTGCGTACCATTGCTCTACTTGCAAGTCGATAATCTTGTCGATCTCTGCGCGCAGATTTACCGAGCCAGCGGCGTTGAGGAAAGGAGTGGTATCACCATAGCCAACATTCTTTACACGGTTAAACATGTACTAAGTCCTTTTTTAGTTTGTTTGAAACGCTTTAATTACAACCACAGTTCAATCGCAACGCTTAGCCAATAACATCAATGGCCACTTCACCTTTTAACCGGCATTGACACGCCAGACGGTACTCTTCACCGCTGAAGCCCAGTATTTCGATAAAGGCTTCTTCGTCGTCATCGCGAGGACTAATTGCCTCGATGCCTGATGTCACCTTAATCAGGCATGCGCCGCACGCACCTACACGACAGCCCAGCGGTATTATATTTTTGCCCCCGGATTCATACTCGATATCGGTGAATGGGGAATTAGTCGGCAACACAAACTCAAGTTGATGCGATGTGATCGTTAATGTGTGCAGTGCCATACATGCCTCATGTCATTATTAAAGTTTGTGTGGCAGGCACACAGTTTCTCACCACGTATATTCGGGCTGTGCAAGAACGTTTCAGGGGGTGGCTGGAACTTAACCGGAAGTTAGCTCCAGATATAACCAGTACAACAATGCTGTTGCGCTGAAGGCTGCGCCTAACAGGCAAACGGCAACCCAGCCCAAATGCACATACGTGTAAGTTGCCGTAATTGCGCCGACACCGCTGCCCACGGAGTAGAAGCACATATAGGCGCCCACCAGCCGGCTTTGCGCATCGGGCCGGGCGGCGAATATCAGGCTTTGGTTGGTCACATGCACCGCCTGCACAGCGAAGTCCAGCAGTACCACGCCGATGACCATGGCCAGCAGCGAGCTTTCAACAAACGCGGTGGGCAGCCATGACACGGTCAACAGCGCCAGCGCGATGCCTGTCGTGCGATTACACAGGCCTTGATCGGCCAGCCTTCCGGCCCTTGCTGCAGCCAGCGCGCCGGCTACCCCGGCCAGACCGAACAGGCCTATCTGAGTGTGTGACAGCGACAGGGGAGGTGCGCTCAACGGCAATACCATTGCAGTCCACAGTACGCTGAATGCGGCGAATATCAGCAGGGCGAAGGTGCCCCTGACGCGCAGCGTCCGTTCGGTGATATACAGCTGCAGGACCGACCGCAGCAACTGCAAGTAACTGCCCTTGGCCGGTGGTGTGGTCGATGCTGGCATGGTGCGATACAGCACCAGTGCCATGCCGATCATCAAGGCTGCGGAAACGAAGTAAACGCCGCGCCATCCCGCCAGATCGGCTACCGCGCCCGATACGAAGCGCGCAAGCAGAATGCCCAGCACGACGCCACTGGTCACCGTGCCAATGGCTTCGCCACGTTGTTCCGGGCTGGCCAGCGTCGCAGCGTAGGCAACCACCACTTGCACGACGACCGCCATCAGCCCGACCAGCACCATAGCGCCGAGCAACATGCCCCAATCCTGTGCCAGCCCAACCGCGCACAAGGCAATGGCCGACAGCAGCATCTGCGTCAGGATCAGTCCCTTGCGATTGAGCAGATCTCCCAGCGGGACGATGAACAAAAGGCCTACTGCGTAACCAGCCTGAGTGGCGGTGACCTCCTCGCCGATAGTGCCGGGCGACACCGAGAGGCTCGCAGCCATCGACTCCAGCAGCGGTTGTGCAAAGTAGACGTTAGCCACGGCCATGGCGCAGGTGATTGCGAAGAGAAATGTCTGGTAACGACTTAATCCGTTATTGGCCGCCTGTGTCAGAGGTGCTCGAACGCTGCCGCTGCTGGCTGATTTTTCGGCTTCGACGTCCATTTTCGAAGGCTTTTGAGGGTTCAACGTCATCATTCCATCCTTGGGAATCTGGTTTCCAAAGAAAACCGGTGCGTTGATTTTTATCAAAACTGGTTTTAATCTACAACTAGTTTTTACAAAATATTTTCTTCTGACGTTAGATCCTTTCTAACGCGCTCTTTCCCAAAATTGGAGACTCATGGCCAGACAGTTGCTACTGGCACAAAGCGAATGTCCCGTGGCCCGCACTCTCGAGGCCATCGGAGATCGTTGGGTGTTGATGATCATCCGTGATGCTTTCGATGATGTGCGTCGTTTCAGCGAATTCCAGAAACGTCTGGGGCTGGCGAAAAACATCCTCACGGTGAAACTCAAGAGATTGGTCGAGCTGGGCGTGTTCGAGGTGCAGCCAGCTTCCGATGGCACCGCTTACAAGGAATACGTGTTGACCGAGATGGGCCGTTCGGTTTTTCCCATTGTCATCAGCATGCGCCAATGGGGCGAGCGTTTCCTGTTCAGTAAGGGTGAGAGTTATTCGGTGTTGCTGGACAACGAACAATCGGAGCCGGTCGAGACCATTACGGTACGCTCCCGCGCGGGCAAGGTCTTGGGCCCGGCGGATTGCCATCGGCGCGTGGTCCGGCGCCGAAGTTGATGGCTGTCATTGTCTATGGCGCGGCAGGAAGCAGGAATCGCGCAATCACTGGCAAGTGAGCGGAAATGCGCAACGTATCGTCCTGGCGCACCATCGCTTCGATTCGTTTGATCTTCGGGCTGTAGAAAAGATAGTCGACCGTGCGATCCGGGCCGTTGAGGCCAGGGTCGTTGGGGTAATGGGTCAGCCATTTGGCCCGGTCGATGCCGCCGGCTTCGTTGTTGGTCGGGATCATCGGATACTTGTCCCACAGCAGATGCAACTCGCTGTCGGCAGTGTAGGGCGTGCGGCGCTCGACGGGCAGGCGTCGGTACTGGCCCAGCGGCAGCAGATTGAAATCGCCACCGATCAGCCAGGGCAGGCCTTGGCTTTCATACTTGTCGAGCACCTTGGCCACGGCAGCCATTTGCGCCTGCACGTTGCCGTCCGCCTGGCTGGCGCGCTGCAAGTGGGTGTTGAATACGGTCAGTTGTCCGCCATCGCTGAGCGGCAGTTTGACTGCCACCAAGGCGTCTTTGGGCTGGAACTGGCGGCTGATGAAGTTGCTCGGTGCTACGGGCAGTTGCAGGCGTTCGGCGTGTTCGATGCGATAGCGACTCAACGTCGCCAACTGGCGGCCGACGCTGCCGTAGATGTGGGGCTCGGGGACAAAATCGGCTTTCCAGTCGAAGGCGCTGGTGCTGCACGGGTACAGATCGGCGACGCGTTCCTGCAACAGCTTGAGCTGATTCTGGTAGTCGCTGGCCTTGGCGCCGTCGTCGAGCTCCTGCAACAGCACCACATCGGGTTGTTCGTCGCGGATCACCCGCGCCACTTCATCGAGACTGAAAGCCATGTCTTCCTGAGTCGGCGCTTCGTCGTTGCCCTGAGCCAGATCATTCCAGAACACATAGCGCTTGCCAGCGAGGAACTGCACGTTCCAGGTCATGACTTTCAGTGCTTGCCCGGGCACCAGCGTCGGCGCGGTGGTGCCGCAACTGACCGGCAGGGTTTCGCGAGCGTCGGGGCGCCAGGTCAGGCTGAACAGCAGCACGCCGAACAGGACGACGGCAAGGACAACGAGCAACAGGGTGAAGCGCAGCAGACGGGTCATGGCTCGGCTTATAGCGTTACAGAAAGTGGACCCGAGCATACCTGACGGCAGCGGCGAAGCCCAAGCACGGTGGGGTCAGACCGCTCCGTTACGTTTGTCAGGCAATTCGCTGATCAGCATGAACAGGCGGAACAGCACCACGCTGGTGAACAGTTGCAGGAAGCTGTGGGCGCTGTCGATCAGTCCGGCAATCAGCGGATTCTGCGGTTCGGGGTACACCGCCAGCGTCGCGCCCTTGAGCAGCCACAACGGTGTCATCACGCAGAGAATGCACAGCAGAATGCGCCAGAAGTGCCCACGGGTCAGCCGCAGGCTTTCCTTCATCGCCTGCAACGGCCCGAGGCCGCGCAGCACCAGCAGGTATTCGGCGAAGGCGAGCATGACCATCAACATCAGCCCCGGCAGGAAGTACAGCGACAGGCCGAGCAAAATCAGCAAGGTATTGAGCGCGGTCAGCACCGCGAAGCGCGGCCACAGGGTTGCGGCCATCGCCAGCAGGTCGCGGTTGCGCGGCGACTCGCCACGGCTGCGTGCATCGAGAAACAGGATCAGCGCGGCGGTGTACAGCGGATACACCAGCAGACCGACGATGATGCTGACGCCGGCGAAGGTGTCCGGCCCGGTAGCGTGATCGACCGCCTGCTGCAAGAAAGCTTCGACGATCACCAGCGGCAGGCACAACTGCACGATGCTGCCCAGATGGCGTTTAAAAAAATACAGAGAGTCGCGCAGTACTTCGAGGGCATTCATCAGTCGGTATCGCAGGTCGAAAACAGTGGCTCACTTTAACCGATGCAACGCGGGGCGACACAAACGTAAACATTCGGTAAAGGCCATTGAAACGTTTTGTCACTGTCTCCATTACAGGAGAGCACCGCGCCCAGAGTGGGGGCGGGCACGTTATTACCGGCAATCTACGAGGTCGCCATGAACAGCGAAGAGCAAACCCTGATCGATGGACTGTTTTCCCGGCTGCAACAGGCCGAAACGGAGGCAGCCCCGCGCGACGCCCAGGCCGAGG
>Ga0157369_10005315_pt1 | contig 15011 bp, 16 predicted proteins | sample C25metaG_FD_113461 | JGI IMG/M metagenome (GOLD analysis project Ga0157369, IMG submission 113461) | Corn rhizosphere microbial communities from Kellogg Biological Station, Michigan, USA - C2-5 metaG | ecosystem: Host-associated > Plants > Roots > Rhizosphere > Soil | place: USA: Michigan... | reverse complement strand
GAACACCTCGGTCCGGCAGCAACTGCAGTAGCCGCGAGCCGTTCCGTCGCTATGCACGGCGGCCTGCGGGATGTCGATCGGCCCGCCGCAGTGGGGGCAGGTCGCATGCAGTTCCATCTGGATAAGGTGGGGGAACGAAGCAGGGGCGGGAGCGCCAATTCCGGTGTGCAAAGTTGCACCTCCAGGTACTTCTGGGGAACTTATACGCCCGGTTAATTCTCGGCGTCAATCTGTGGAAATCAGTGGAAAACCTGGTGCAGAAGTGACCGCCGGCACAGATTTTCGGGCGCCTGAGCCTGAAAGTCGCCCCTTCCTTCAAGGCGAAGTGCAGGAGCTCCGAATCTTCGTTCCCGCAGGCGCATCCTAGCTGGTGAAAAAGCAGGCAAACAGCGAAGACGAGAAGATCGGCTGGATTTCCTGGCACGAACTCGACACGCGGAGGTGAACGTTGAAGGCGATTGTGGCGACCGATCAGGCGGCAGGAACGGCCGGGGTAAAGCTGGTGGAGCGGCCCGATCCGCAAGCGGCGATAAACGACGTCGTTGTTCAGGTACATGCGTCGGGATTCACCGGGGACGAACTGACGTGGCCCTCGACCTGGACCGATCGCGCCGGCCGTGACCGGACGCCTTCCATCCCGGGACATGAGCTGGCCGGAGTCGTCACCGCTCTCGGCTATGGCACAACAGGGCTGTCGATTGGGCAGCGCGTATTCGGCCTCACGGATTGGTATCGCGACGGCACGCTGGCGGAGTATGTGGCCGTCGAGGCACGCAACCTCGCGCCGCTGCCGGGCGACGTTGACTTCACGGAGGGCGTGGCCTTCGTGATGCCGAGCCTGACCGCATGGCAGGGGCTGTTCGACCGTGGCCGCCTTCAGGCTGGACAAAGCGTGCTGGTGCACGGTGCGGCCGGCGTAGTCGGTTCGATGGCGGTCCAGCTCGCACGTGAGGCCGGCGCATACGTCATTGGCACCGGGCGCGCTGGTGGCCGTCAGACGGCCCTCGACTTCGGCGCACAGGAGTTCGTTGATCTAGATCGCGACCGCCTGGAAGACGTCGGCAAAGTCGATCTGGTGTTCGATGTCATCGGCGGCGAGATCGCGAAGCGCTCTGCAGGCGTGATTCGCCCCGGAGGAACGCTGGTGACGATCACCGGCCCGATCGAAGCGCGGCCCGCTGGCGGCCAGATGATCGACTTTGTCGTCGAACCCGATCGCGCCCAATTGAGTGAGCTTGTCCAGCGGCTCCGGCATGGTCGTCTGCGAACGAACATCGGCAACGTGGCTGCCCTCGACGATGCTGTTGCCGCCTTCAATCGGACCGAGCGGATCAGGGGAAAGACGATCATCCGCGTTCGTCCGTGAGGACTCGGAGATTGCCCAACGCTGCGAGTCGGCGCGTCAGCCATGCCGGCCGAGGAAGAGGTCGACACCGGCATGGGCTACGGTGAGCACCGCGGCGAAGGCGGCGGCCATACCCTTCAGCCGTTGCATGGCGCGGTCGTGGTCGAGGATGCGGGCCTCGATGTCGGCGACGCGGCCAGGCTGGCCGTTGCCGACCAGGTCCTTCATCTGGTTTTTGAGTACGGAGAGGTCCGCGAGGACCTGCGCTTGGAATTCAGTCATAATGCTCCGGAGTTTGCTGGCTTTTTCGTTGGTGGTTGAACGGGTACCTGGTACCAGGTACCCGGTAACAGGCCGTCATGCGACCGGCAGGTTGGTGACGATGGCCGCCGAACGGCGCGAGTAGATAGGCGGCGTGGACGCGTCGTACATGCGGATGTAGAAGGTCTCGCGGAAGGCCGCGCGCGGGATGGTGAAGCCGCGCACGGGCGAGCGCAGGACGAGATCCGCGCTGGGTTTGGCGCTGAAGTTCGCGTCGGACCTGCGGACTTCGAAGCCGCCGCCGGCGGGCGGATCGATGCCGGCGTCCACCTGGATGGCGCTCGCGGTGGTGCTGACGACCGTGAGGTTCGACAGGCTGGCGAGCGTGGTTGCCGGTGCGGCGAGGGCCGCTTCTGGCAGCTCGGCGTCCGGCGCGACGGCTTCCGAGAGCGTAAGGCCGAGCGACTCCGCCCAGTCGTTGGCGAAGGCGATGGAGTAGGTGGCGAGTTCGGGCGCGGCGTGGCCGTCGGCAACCGTAACACTGCGGGCGACGACGTTCAGCGTTTCACCGTCGGTCGTAATGGCGAGCACGTCGCCGGGCCAGATGTCGGTGGCCGGGTTAATGGCCGTGTACTTGCCCGAGAGTGCCGCGGCCCGGCTGGTGGCGAGCGCCAGCACGGCCTGCGCGGCGGCCTCGCAGTCCTCGGTGGTGCGCGCGAGCGGACGGACGACTTTGCCCAGCCAGCGTGCCGTACCCGGCGCGCCGGATGCGGCTTCGGCGGCAACCGAAGCGGGGTCGTTCAGCCGGGCGACGGCGCGGTTGCGGGTGCGGTAGCAGACCGTAATGGTGTCTCCAGCCGCCGGAATCCGTCCGGCGAAGAAGGTGACGATGCCGGTGGAGGAGATCTGGTAGTCCGTGCCAGTGCCGGGCAGGCCGGAAAGCCGCGTGGTTATGGAGCCGCCCGAGCTGGTGGTCGTGATCCAGGCCGAGCCGGACTGCTTGACCGAGACCGCGCCGATGGAGCCGGTGAGCGACAGGCTGTTGACAGCCGCGTAGGTGCAAGCTGTGGGTGTGGCGGCGAGCATGCCTTCGTACAGCACGGTTGCGGGTGTGTTGGACGCATTGCCCAGATCGACAAGCTCGAAGACTACGTCAGCGGTGGCGTCGATCGGGCCGCCACCGAAAGATTGGAGCGCTCCGTCCACTCGTACGTAGTAGGTCTGGCGCTGACGCTGCATCTCAGCATAATGCAACCGAATGCGTAGCGTGTAGCTGTGATCGGAGGCCAATACGTAACTGCTTCCGGATAGTATTCCGGACAGGAGCGGCTGCAGGACCGTGTTTCCGCCGTATTGCGTGACGTTCCAGCCCGCGATGCAGTTGGCGCGCTGAATAGCGGTGGAGTAGAGGCCAGTGAGGACTCCGTCGGAGGGCGCGGTGAGCTGGACGCTGTCGGCCTCGAGAATGAGGGAGCCGCCGAGCTCGACCTGGTCCTGCGCCGCGAGCGTGGTGTTGCCATCGGAGCCGCCGGTGAGGGCAAGGCCACCCGAGCCGAGAGTGATGTGCTGGCCCGGGTCCCTGAGCAGCCAGCGCTGCGGGTTGAGCGTTGCGCCGGTGAAGCTGTCGGCGAGCAGCGTGGGCTTGGCCGAACGGAAGGGCGCGTGTGCGAGCGTGAAGCTGGCGGTGGTGCCGTCGCCGGTGAAGAGCTCGGTGACATAGGCCGCAGGCTCGAGCTCGCCGGTGATGGTAACGTCGTTGGCGAGTTCGCGGGCGTTGGCAGTGCTCAGGGCTGCAGGCTGGACGGCTTCGCCGGGTGCGGGACTGTCGAGATCGACAGCGTGCGTGGTCGAGCCCACCGGCTGCAGCAACAGCGTGCCCGACACCGCGCGGTAGGCGCTGTACGCGGCCGATCCGATGCCCGCGGCTGTGGCCGAGAACGACGCGTCCTCGCCCGGCGTGAAGACGCCGACTGGGTTGGTGGTGGTCTCGGTGGTGGAGAGAACGCCGGCGGCGGTGCGCTCGGCCAGCGCGCCGAGCAGCGTGCTGCCATCGACCGCGAAGCCATCGCCGGTGAGGACTGCGGCCTGCTTATCCAGCAGCCACTCGTCCGAGAGCGCGGTGAAGGCGGCGCGGTAGACCGGCCCGCCGATGCCGAAACCCGCGTAGACCTGCTGGGGTTCGGTCGCGATGTAGCCGGTGAAGAGGACCGGGCCGTAATCCGCCGACACGACCACGCGGGCGCGGCGCGCGGGCAGGGGCAGGTTCGGGTTCGCGCCGGGCATGAAGTTTCCGCCGAAGAGCAGGTCGCCGGTGCAGCGCGAGGGCTGGTTGAGGACGCGCTCAATCTTCAGCGGGCCGTCGGCGGAAACGGCGGCGGAGTAATCGAGCGGGCCCTTGCCGTCGAGATTGTCGATGGTGATGCGCATGGGGGTCTCCTGAAGAGCAGCACGGATGGGGCGGAGTTGTACGTTGTTCGTTGTACGTTCTACGTCAGAATGCTCAACGAACAACGGAGAACGAACAACGTACAGCGATCCTTGTGAATCCGTGGGTTTCTGTTATTTCGTCAGTTTGGGCAGGCCGCGCATCTCGCGGACCTCGTCGATGGTGAGGACGCCGGCTTTGAGGAGCTCGGTCTGGATCTGCAGCTCCTGCATCTCGTCGCGGGATTCGAGGTCGTTGAAGACGAACTCGAACTCGCGCCAGCCGAGGCGCTTCGCAAACAGGTCGCGGGAGATGTGCTCGGCGACGAGGCGCGCGACCGGGACGATGGCGGAACGGAAGGCCTCGTCCGCCAGCTCGCCCGCGGTGCTGCGGTTCACGTCCGACTGCAGGCCCAACAGCATGGGCGGCAGGTCGAAGGCGTTGGCGATAATGCGCAGCAGGAACTCCTGCCACGCAAGGCGCAGGTCGGCGTCGGTGCCGCCGGCGAAGCGCAGGACCTCGGGCTTCTGCTCGCAGGAGAGGATGGGCACGCGGCCGGTGCCTTCGATCTCATCCTGCCACCAGCGGATGAGGCGGTCGTGCTGCTCGGGCGTGGCCTCGTTGAGCCAGAGCGCGTACTGCGCGACGGAGTTGGAGGCGAGGCGCGCCGCGTAACGGTTGGCGTCGAGGAAGTCGTTGATGGTCTGGAAGGCGACCTCAAGGCGGCCGAGCCCGAACGGCGTGTGGGTCCTGGGATTCAGACGCAAATAGATGAGCTCGTCGTCTCGCAGCGGCGTGAGCTTGCGGCTGCCGAGAGTGCCTGCGGCCTGCGCGTAGCGGGGCTGCGTGGGGTCGCCCGACCAGTTGAGGTCGATCTCGATGGTCGCGCCGTCGACAGGGTACAGGCGGAAGGGGTGCTCGTCGTCGCCGGTGGACTCCATCTCGATGGCGCCCATGCCGCCGACGAGGAGATCTTCGAGCACCTGCTCGAAGAGCGTGCGGAAGCTGTCGGCTGCGTTGGGTTCGGCGAGGGCGCAGCGGAGGGCATGGATGCTGGCGGTCGCGTCGGGCACGTCGCCGGAGGTGTAGCCGCGGCGCAGGCGGACGGACCAGTCCATGCAGGCGATCTTGTCCTTGACCAGGTTGATGGCGCGGCGAGCGATGGGCGTCTCGGCGAACTTGCGCAGGTTGGCAGGCGTGGGCTTGGGCGTGGAGCTCTGCATGCGCGAGCCGGTGTAGGGCGAGAGAATCGCGGGGAGAGCTGTCGTTTTGCGATTGGCGGTTTCGGTGTGTGAAGCAGCATCGACGCCGGTGAGACGGTGCCATGCCTGCGTGATGTGGTTGCGTAGAGTCATATGACTGCTCCTGTTCAGGTGTTTGGTGCAAAAGCCAAGGCACAGCGCTGGGCTGTGCCTTGGCGGGCTTCGGTCCTACGTTGCTTTCCGGAAAAAGCGAACCACAGAGATCACAGAGGAAAGGAGAGAGCACAGAGAGCTCCTCGTCTCCGTGTTCTCTCTTTTTGCTCTGTGAACTCTGTGGTCGGTTCTGTTGCTGACTTGCTGCTTAGAGCCGCAGTTCGCGGCGGGCGGTTTCGGCGGCGCGGGCGAGGTCTGCAGTGGTTAGCACCCGAATCTGCTGGGCCTCCATGGTGCTGACGCCGAACTGGTAGCGCTCGGCGGCTTCCGGTTCGGGCTCGGCCGGTTCGCCGGGCTCTTGCTTGCCTGTTACGCTGCGCAGCGGTTCGACGACGGCCGCGAGGTCGAGCTCGGCAAACTCGACGCGGCGGATGCCCTCGCGCAGGCGCGGCGCGGACCAGGCGAGGACCTTGGCAGCCTCGGTGTCGGATTCGAGCGAGACGGCGTGGAAGATGCGGATCACGCCGTTAGGGCGATAGCCGCAGTCGAGCTTCATCGGGTCGCCGGGCTGCGTGTAGGTCGCGGCGGCGATGCGCTTGCGCATGAGCGGCCACACTCCGGCACGCTCGAACTCGGAACGCATGCGGGCGGCGATGGCGGCGCGTCCAGTCCGGCGCGTCTCGCGTTTCACCTTGATGGGCTCGACGTAGAGCTGCATCAGCAGATCGAGTTCAGCCGCGACGCTCTCGGCCAGCGTCGCGCGGGGCTCGGAGAGCTGGATGGAGTTCGAGAAGCTGTCGGCCAGCACGTCGAGGATCGGCTTCGTCAGCGAGGCCGGGTCGGCAAGGCGCGCGGCAATCTCGCCTTCGAGCGATTCGAGCAGCGCGAGGTCGGCGTCGGGATCCATGCATCGGACGCGACTCCAGTCGCGCGTGAAGCGGAGGAGCGGCGTTGTCGCACCGTTGGATACATCGCGCAACAGCACGCCGATGTTCGTGAACTCACCCTTCACTACGTCGGGGACGTAGCGGATGAGTGCGAATTCGCATGGGAGACGTGGAGGCATAAGCGTTGTACGTACTACGGTGTACGTTGCTCACGTCGAACGGGCAACGTACAACTTCCTTCTACATTACGAACTTTGGCGTGGCGGTGAACTGCTGCGGGACGGCAATGGTGGCGGTTCGGTTCCATTGTGGGAACGGGTTGCGGTTGGAGTCGCGGAAGGCGGCGATGAGCTCGCGGATGCGACTGCGACGGGCGATGAGGCGCTCCATCAGCGCCTCGAGTGCGGGCGTGTTGTGCTCGTACCACTCGGGCGGAACCAGCTCGGCGATGCGATAAATGGCGTTCGGTTTCATCTCCTCGATGCGGGTGAGCCAGGGCTCGAAGCTGGGCCAGCCGGTGACGCCGGCGTACACGGCGTTGCGCAGGTAGACGCCGCGCAGGGGCGAGTCCGAGAAGGTCCAGTCGCCGGCGTGAAAGCAGAAGCCCTGGTCGATGAACGTGGCGCGGTAACGCGGGTTGCGCGGCGTGCGATCGAAGACCGCCTGCCGGCCGTTGGCGTTACCGGTCCACTTGTCGAGCGCGAGCATGCCGGCGAATTCGCGCAGGTTGCGGACCTCTTCGAGCTGCGGCTCGGGCAGGTAGTCGACCACCTGGCCAGGCATGAGGCCGCCGATGAAGGCGCTGCCGAACTGGAGGCCTGGGCGGCAGAGCTCGGTGCGGTGGTGCGGCAGCTCCATCACCATGCCGGGCGTATTGGCGATCAGCCAGTCGGAGACCTCTATGATGTCGGTGACTGGGACGGTGAGGCCCACAGCCTCTGCCAGTCGCGTGGCGATCAGCTCGTTTGCCAGCACGCGCAGATGCTGCGGGTTGTTCTGGAACTTCACCACCCAGAGGCGCTTGTCCGCGCCCAGCATCAGCTGGCTTTGGGCCCCGCCCCGCATGCGGCGGATGGACTGCACTGCGACGACCGGCAAGTATGACTCCTCTGCTAAAGCAGAATAAATGACGGTTCTAACAACCTTGAGCCTCCGTCCTGGCATGTATGGAAAGATGATTGTGTCATCGTTGCAAATACTGCGAGGCAAGACGATGGATCTGTTCGTCATGGGGGGTCTTCTGGTAGGAGTCGTCCCTGTTCTCTTCACCGCAAGAGCGTGGCAACTTCTGTATCGTGACTCGTCGCGTACCACAGGCCGTTTCGCTGTGGTTGTGCTCTGGCTGAATTCTGCGACTGCTCTGTTGATTCTTTTCACGATACTGCTGGCCTCTTCGGAAGTAATAACCCAAGCTTCTGTAGCGAGAATCAGTGTGCCCACGTTCTATCTTTGTGTCTGTATCACGGTGGCCTGTGGCATCAAGATTCGACATCGCCTGTATCGGAGCGCCGGGTGCAGGCCGGGCTGATTACGGCAACTTCGTTGGCGCACCAATCAGGTTTTCGCCAGGCGCATGTCTGGAATTTTTTGAACCGCAGACGGTCGCTCTCGCTGGAGGGTCTGGACCGGGTGTTGGCTGCACAAAACCTTTCGGTAGAGCAGCTTATCCCTCTCGGAGCTCAGCGGCTCCGCGGCGGATCCGGCGGAGCGCAGCCTGAGCGGACGGGAGGGCAGCGAGGCCGTTCCGGTCGTGGCCCACTCGACCGCAATGGAGGACGCGGTGGTGCGCGGAGCGTCGGTCATCGAGATCGTGCATCTTCCAACCTCCAGACTGGGGACGAGCCGGGCAAGGCCCTCGGCGCGCACGGCACACTGGCAGCGGTTTGTGGCCATCCGCGCGGACGAGCCGCAGGCGACTGCGATGGAGCCGATGATTACGCCCGACGCCGTGGTGGTGCTGGACCGCCACTACAACTCGCTGGCGCCGTACCGGGCGCAGCAGCGAACGCTGTATGCGGTGCGCTCCGGCAGCAGGCTGATGCTGCGGTTTCTGGAGTTCGACGACGCGCGGCTGGTGCTGCGGCCGCTGTCGCTGGCGTTTCCGGTGCAGCTGATCGCGCTGGGTGAGAACGAAAATCCGAGTGACTATATTGTGGGCCGGGTGGCGCTGATCCTGAGCGAGGTCTAGGGGTTGACGCCAAGGGGCAGCATTCTGCTTTACTGGCCCGGATTGATCGCTTAGTCTGCATTTATGGATTACACGCAGATCATCACGATGGAACCGGGCAAACGCAGCGGCAAGCCGTGCGTTCGCGGTCTGCGCATGACGGTCGGAGATGTGCTGGGATACCTGGCGTCCGGAATGACGCACGAGCAGATTCTGAGCGATTTTCCGTATCTGACCGAAAACGACATTCGAGCCTGCCTGGCCTTTGCGAGCAACGCTCGGTAAAGCCCACTCTCTGATAATGACTTCGCTTGAGGCATCGTTAGATCCACCGTAGAAGCAGGAGCGGACTAGGTGATGGGCAACCGAATGACGTTCAATTTGTCCTCCGCGGAGGCGGAATATCTCTTGAAGCTTGCCTCGGAAGACAATTCTCTTAAGGACGCTTTCCCCAAGGGATTGGAGCCTTGCCGGGACTGGAGAACGCTCACTCTTGACCGAGGTGAGGCCGAGCTGCTGCGAGATTATTTGACCGATAGATTGGCATTCGCCGGATTAGATGAACACTATAATCCGAACCGCGAAGGCACCCTTCTGGAAGGGCTGATCGACAAATTGTTCTTAACGGATGAACAATGGTCGGCCGCATAGATATGCGGCGTGTTCTGAGCGAGGTTTGACGTCGCTAGAAGGGAACGAAAGCTCCGGGCGGCGCGTAGTATTGGGTGGCCGGCGTGACGCCGCCGAAGTCATTCGAGGAGGGCGGCTATGGCCTCCGTGAGTTCGCAGAGTAGTGCGCCGCCAAAAGCGGGTGCGGCGCCAGTGTACCCGCGCTGGCTGCGGGTTGGGTTCTGGTTCTGCGTGGTGGTGGCGCTTGGGGTGGTGGCGCGGCGGCTGAAGGAGCTGATCGCGCCGTCGGCGGCAAACCCGCGGTCGCCCATGGCCGACCTCGAGGCCTCGTTCTGGTCGCATGCGGCGCTGACGGCGGCGCACATTGTGCCGGCGGCGGTGTTCGTGCTGTGCTCGATTGTGGTGTTGTCGCGGCAGCGCGTGGCGCGCTGGGTGCAATGGCTGTTCTTCGTCTCCGGCTGGATCACCGGGCTGACGGCGTATGCGATGAGCTACAACGCGTTCGGCGGATGGATCGAGCGCTCGGCCGTGATGGTCTTCGACACGTGGTTTCTCTACTCGCTGACGCGGGCATTCTGGTTGTTTGTGCAGGCTGGGAGCGCGGACACGCAGAAGCGGTGGTCCATCCGCGCGGTGGGCGTGCTGCTGGGCATTGCAACGACGCGGCCAGTGATGGGCGTCTTCTTCGCGACGGCTCCGCTGACGCACCTGGTGCCGCGGGAGTTCTTCGGGATGGCGTTCTGGGTGGGGTTCCTGATCAATACAGCGGTTATAGAGACGTGGCTGAGGACGGGCGGGCGACGACTCGAGGGGCGAGCCTTAGTCACCAAGTAACTTCCGGATTGCCGGTTATTGCACCGGTGAGAGGCGCGCGTCCTATACGATTGGCCGGTGCTTTCTCAAATAGCCAAACACGTGCTGCCAAAGGACGCCAAGAATGACGAATCTCATGAAAACCGTCTGGGGTGTTGTCACCCTTGCGAGTGGACTGACTCTTCATTGTCAATCGCAGATCATAAACCACGCTTCTTCGCCGGCATCGTTGAAGAGTTCTGTGCCGAGAGTGCTGGAGATAGTGAACGGATGCAACTGCGCAATTACGCACTTGCGCCTCGGTTGTGTAAGAAGAGATGGGACGATAATCCATCGGTTCCAAGTGAGTGCGGTCAAATTGTCCTCGGATGAGAAACAAACATTGGTCGCGAATGATGCGGATCTACCGGAGATGACGCTCTGCGCTCGCCTCGGCTCGCAATTGTCAGTCATCCAGGTGTCGTCCGATGACGGTGGCGAATGGCACCTAGCGAGTGAATCGGATCGACTTGAGGAAGCAGGTCGTCACTTTTAATCGAGATCGCGCTGAGTGTGCCGCACGCCTTTCGCCAACGCCTATTCGGGGCGAGTTGTAGCCAACCCGGAACTTATATCCGCAATCAGGTGGTGCAGAGACGGAAGCGACAGATGGTAACGCCTGCCCGGCGTATGCTGCACTTTGCGAACAGCGCAACCGAAATCGTTCGTGGAGCAGTGGGTTTAAGTCCGGCGCGGGTGCGCGATCCACATAGCGATGAGGCAGAACTGGGCGGCGAGCGTCCACTCTAGCGCGATGTAGAAGGTGTTATGCGCGGTGTGCGGGGCGAGGGCGAGCATGGCAACGGCCAGCACGATCAGGCAGGCGGCGGCGACGTTCACTCCAATGCGCCGGGCCCGAACGCGCACGGTGCGCAGGCGGACGGTACTCGCCGGAACCTGAGCGGCCACCCTGGCGGCGAAGTCCTCGGGAATGCGGACGCGCGGGGTCTGCTCCAATGCCTGAACGATGCGCAGGTCTATAGCCCGATCGGCAAGCGCGCGCTCGGCGGCGTGATTGTCCTCGTGCTGCGTTGCGGCGAGCTGTTCGCGGTTCATTGGATCGGGCTGCATAGCTGCCTCCTGGTTTCGATGCCGGGCGCGGCGGCTGCGGGCTCGGGGTGCGCGATGACGGTATCAGATGCTTTCCTGGGCGGGCACGCCGTACCGCTTTGGCGCGCCGCGATGGCTTCGCGCAGCCGCTTGCGCGCGCGGTGCAGATGCGTTCGCACGGTGCCGATGGGCATCCGCAGCGCTTCGGCAATCTGCTGATAGCTGCGCTCCTCCTGGTGATAGAGCACGAGGATGGTGCGCTCGATCGCGCTGAGCCGCTGCAGCTCTTCCTCGACCATGCCTGCGAACTCGCGCTGCTGCATCTGTTCCTGCGCGTTCGCCGCCGGGTCGGGGAGACGCTCTTCCAGCGGCCACTCCGCATCTTCCGAGATGGAGACCAGCGGGCGGTCTTCGCGGCGGCGGCGCTTCCACTCATCCTGCGCGACGTTGACGGCGATGCGGTAGAGATACGTCGAGACCAACGCTTGGCCGCGGAAGCTGGGCAGCGCGCGGTAGAGCCGCAGGAACACCTCCTGCGCCAGATCGTCGACTCGGTCGCTTGATCCGGTAAGGCGCGTGAGCGTGCGGAAGACCATCTGCTGATGCTCGCGCACCAGTTGCTCGAAGCCGTCGTCGTTGGTGGTGGGCGTGCTCACAAGGATGTGCCGGCGAGGTTAGACCAGGCAGCGCCACTTAAGTTTCACGCGCTGGGCTGAAACTTTACCACCGCGCTCCTGTCTAAGGGTTTCACGAATCATTTGGGTGCCGGAAGCCGGCATTCAAGTCGGCAAATAAGCGAGGATCGCAATGACGAATATGTTTGGAAACCCGTTCAGTGTCTTCTTAATACCCATCGCCGCCCTGGCGGTTGGCGCAATTGCGATTATCGCCGGCATCGCCAGCCAGATTCACGCGCGCCGCATGAAGGCCGAGCAGCGCATGGCGATGATCGCCCGTGGAGTTCCGGCCGAAGACATCGTGAAGCTGCTGGGCAACTCCGACGACGAGGCGCGCGAGGAAGGCCGCGTCAAGGACCCGATCCGCAGCCTCGCGAACGCTCGCCGAACGGGCATTGTTTTGACCTCCATCGGTGTGGGACTGATGGTCTTCTTTATCGTGCTGGAGATCATTCTCGGCGTCCGCGAGATCTTGTCAGGAGCAGCCGCCGCGCTGGTGCCGCTGGCCATCGGCATCGGCTTCTTCGTGGATTACGCCTGGCAGAAGCGCGACCTCGCGCGCTTCGGCCTGGAGGTGGAATCGAAGGGCTGATCTCGTTGGCCCGGTGGTGGCAGGCGCAATTTAATCCCGTCGCCAACGTAGGCGAATTTCGCCCAGACGCGTCAAAAGCCTACGAGGTACATCGTGTGAAGCGATTCAGGCTGTGGGCTGCGGCGGTGTGTGTGCTCCTTGCATGCGGGTGGGCGGCGGCGCAGGATGCACCGAATGCAAGCGCAGGCACGGCACCGGCGAACGCGAAGCCCGTGGCCTTCGATGTCATCTCGGTCAAGCCGGCCGATTCGAGCACCATGTTCGGCGGCATCCGGCTTACGGCCGACGGCTTCTCGATGTCGAACATTCGCGTGGACATGCTGCTCAAGGAAGGCTTTCAACTCGGGCCCAACGAGTTGATCGGCGAACCCGACTGGGCAAAGTCCCAAGGATGGAACATCGATGCGAAGGTCGCGGGCGAAGACGTAGACGCGCTGAAAAAGATGAGCTTCGACGATCGCCGGCGGATGTTCGTCCAGCTAATGCAGGAACGCTTCGGCCTGAAGTACCACACCGAAAAACGCGAACTGCCCGTGTACGCGCTGGTGGTGGCGAAGGGCGGACCCAAACTGACCGAATCGAAGCACGAGGCGGACGCAAATGTAGGCAAGGGCTCTCCGGGCAAGCTCATGGGAAACCCTGGCCACATAACAGGAGAAGGTACAAGCATCGAGTTCCTGACCAACGTGCTGTCCCGCCAGATTGGGCGCCACATAGTGGATAAGACCGGCCTGACCGGCCGTTACGACTTCCAATTAACCTGGACACCCGAACAAGGCGTCGGCGGTCCCGACGGCGGAAGAGTTGTCGCTGGCGGACCCGGAGGCCCGGGTGGTCCCGGCGGCGGCGGACCCGGCGGATCCGGCACAAACGCCAGCGCCCCGGGCAGCGAAGCATCCGTCTTCACCGCCATCCAGGAGCAGCTAGGCCTGAAGCTCGAGCCGCAAAAAGCGATGGTCGACGTCATCGTCATCGACCACCTCGAAAAGCCGTCCGAAAACTAGGAGTCGCCGAGGAAGGGGCTGCGCCGCTTATTCCGAGACGCCGGTTACGGTAGAGGTTAAGAAGTGTCCATCGGGCATGACGAGTTCGTACTTTCGATCAATGAGGGGATCGAGCACCTTGTAGGGACCTGTCTTCGGGGAATCTTCCAGAAGGCGAGCCCGGTAACCGCCCGGGAGCACCGCTTCCGTGCGCGATTTGGCAAATTCTAAATAGAAACAGAGTTCGATTTTCTTGCTGTCCATAGTCGCATCGGCGTAGACAATCCGGCGCTTCGGCTCGGAACCATAGTATTCGGGAGGCAGATGGATTCCGTAGATATGAATTTTGATTGGATAGTCGGTTCCCGGCTTGTGCGGCGGTGGCTGGCCGGGTCGCCACTTCTGCCCATTACTGGCAAACGAGCAGCAACTGAGGAGCAACACTGCAAGGAAGTTTCTCATCGATGACCTCGCTTTTGTTTGAAGCATCACCAGCTTATTGCGACTCGATCGAGATGAACGATAAATGCTCTTTCTCGGACATCATCGCCACGCAATCGCACAAAAAAAATCTGAGCACCTCGCGAATCTCGCACGTCTCTCATGCAGAACCCCGAGGCTCGGATGGCCACAGCGCGTAGTGCTCTCATCTCGCCGCGCAATCGATTCCGCTGGATGATCGCAGCCGCGGCTCTTGCCCTTGCCACGCCGCTTATCCTCGCGCAATCGAATACCCCTCCGCCGACGGCTCCGTCCGGCAAGCCACTCGCCTTCACCATCGTGTCGATCAAGCCGCATGGAAACGCTCCGGAAGGAAACGAGGGGTGCAATGTCGATGCCTGCCGCTTCGTCGACAGGCCTCTCCGTGCTTTCCTCATGGTTGCGTTCGGGCTCTCCGACAAGCACCTCCTTGGCGGCCCATCCTGGTCGTACGAAGACCGCTTCGACCTTGATGCCAAAATCGATCCTTCCGACGTTCCCAGCATGCCTCTTTCCGCCCGCGAGCTCGCTGAGATGTTGCAACCCGTTCTCGGCGATCGGTTCCAGCTCCGCGCGCATCATGAGACGCGGACCTTCCCCGTCTACAACATCGTCCTTGCTAAAGGCGGCTTGAAGATGAAGGAATCCGCGCCGCCCGCACCTGCCGCTTCGGCCAACCCTGCATCGCCCGCTGACATGGCGACCCGAAGTTGTTATCCCACATCCCTGGGCAATGGCCTACGCGTTGAACGGAATTGCACCATACAGGACATCGCGCGCATCCTCGAGGGTCCCTCCGGCCGATCCCTCGTCGATAAGACAGGCTCGACGGGCCGCTATGACTTTGAGCTCCGCTGGACGCCAGATAACACGCCCGCCGACTCGTCTCTCGCCGGCGATCCATCCATCTTCACCGCCGTGCAGGAGCAGCTCGGTCTCAAACTCGAGCCCTCCACCGCTCCACTCGATGTCCTCGTTATCGACTCAGCCGAAAAGCCCGCTGCCAACTAGCGGATACCCAGCCCCAACCGGGTGCCCCATTCATCGCGGTCTCATCGCGATGAGTGGGGTAGGAGAGCTGCCGAGAAACCTGCTTACTCGCGCTCCACCGTCCAGCCATCCTTCTCCAGCAGCTTGATGACGCTGTCCGGTCCCGCCAGGTGCGCCGCGCCCACCGCAACAAACACCGTTCCGGTCGCCGGGTCCTTCAAGACTCCATTCAGCGTGTCCGCCCAGCGCTGGTTCCGATCCACCACCATGCGCTTGTACACCGCCGGATACTTCTGTGCCAGCTCCTCGTTGTCGAT
>Ga0157369_10005313_pt1 | contig 15012 bp, 11 predicted proteins | sample C25metaG_FD_113461 | JGI IMG/M metagenome (GOLD analysis project Ga0157369, IMG submission 113461) | Corn rhizosphere microbial communities from Kellogg Biological Station, Michigan, USA - C2-5 metaG | ecosystem: Host-associated > Plants > Roots > Rhizosphere > Soil | place: USA: Michigan... | reverse complement strand
CGGGGTCTGCGTCGCACTGTCCACAGGGGACATGTCGACGCCGGCCCGGTACAGGTTGGTCTTGGCCACGCTGGCCTTGCCGCCGACCAGGGTCATCGGGTCGTTCGTCGGTACCAGCGCGACCGGCGGCGCCTGGTGCGCCGCGGCCTGGAGTTCGTTGAGCGCGAGCGCGGTCGCCGGGTGGCCATTGTCGGCCAGGTCCGGCGCCGTGAACGGGGTGCAGCTCAGGGCGGGCATCATGAAGTTGTCCAGCAGCCCCTCGTCGCTGCCGTTGACCTGTACCTTGGCGCCCTTGGCGGCGAGCGCGGCCTGGTTGGCCGCGGTGTTCTGCGCGGTCGTACCGTCGGGCAGGAAGATGTAGGTGGCGGTCACGTTGTCGCTCTGGTCCATGTCGACCAGGCCGAAGTCGCGGGTGGTCGGGCAGGGCCGGCCGTCCTTTGCCGTACCGATGTCGGGCACCGCGAGCTTGCCGGCCGCGATGGCGTCGTTGGCCGCCTTGAAGAACGCCGGGGCGCCGCAGTAGGCGTACTGGCCGAAGATGGAGCCGGACAGCCCGTTCACGCACGCGCCGGCGGTCAGGCTGCCGCCCGAGTCCCCGAGGGTGAGGTTGTCGCCGTTGAAGCCGAACCAGATGCCGACCACCGCGCCGGCGGGCAGCTTCGGTACCACCGGCGGCGCGGCCGGCGTCGACTTGTCGTCCACGACGACCGGGTTGTAGACGGACAGCGCTCCGGTGGCCGGATCGACGATGGTCGCCTGCACGAAGGCCGACGAGCCCGGGTCGGCCTCCTGGCACGGCGCCATCAGCCGGTACGGCGTGGCCAGCCCCTGTGCGCTGAGCGGATCTGCCGGTACGACCAGGGTGCAGTCCACGGTTGCGTCGTCGGCGCGGGCCGGCGCGCTGGCCGCCAGCGCGATGCCGGAGGCCATGGCGAAGACCGAGGCCAGCAGCGCGACAAGGGCGGGCCTGGACCGCCGCTCCACCAGTGGCCGGATGCGCTGAAGCAGGGTGGGCCGAACGCTGTGCCGGGGCCGCGGGGACAGGCTCTCCACGTACCTGATGAGTTCGTCGTCGTCGTGTCGGCCGGCCAACGGTCTACCCTCCGGAGAACGGTCGGGCGCCGGAAACCGTTGCGGTAACGGGTCGGCGACCCTGTGTGCATCGGTCGATGTCACTGCCTTTCGAAAGGTCACCATACTCGCGGAGCGTGGATTGTCACGCATTCATAACTAACTTGCTCTGGGTACCTAAACGCTCACTAATGGCAATGTGAATGACACGTGTCCACTGTGGACCCAACACACACCGTGCTGACGGCGTCACGTACCATCGGTCGGGTGACCGCCTCCGGCCCGGGCAAGCTGCTCGCGATCAGCGACCTGCACGTCCGGTACCAGGAAAACCGGCAGATCGTGGCGGAGCTCGCCCCGCAGAGCGAGCACGACTGGCTGCTGGTCGCCGGCGACGTGGGCGACGTGTACGCCGACGTCGAGTGGGCCCTGCGGCAACTGGCCGGCCGGTTCTCCCGGGTGGTGTGGGTACCCGGCAACCACGAGCTGTGGACCCCGCCCGACGATCCGGTGCGGTTGCGTGGCGAGGAGCGCTACGCGAGCCTGGTCGAGCTGTGCCGCTCGCTGGGCGTGCTCACCCCCGAGGACCCGTACCCGCTGTGGACCGGTGAGGGCGGCCCGGCCCTGATCGTGCCGCTGTTCCTGCTCTACGACTACACCTACCGGCCCGCCGGGTACCCGACGGCCGAGGCCGCGCTGGCCCGCGCCTACGAGGTCGGTGTCGTCTGCAACGACGAGCTCCTGCTGCACCCGGACCCGTGGCCCAGCCGGCAGGAGTGGTGCCGGGCAAGGCTCGCGCTCACCGAGCGGCGGCTCGCGGCCCGCGACGCGAGCGTGCCCACCGTGCTGGTCAACCACTTCCCGCTCATCCGCGAACCGACGGACATCCTGCGGTACCCGGAGTTCGCCCAGTGGTGCGGCACGACGGCGACCGAGGACTGGCACCGGAAGTACGGCGCGGCCGCGATGGTCTACGGGCACCTGCACATCCCGCGGCGCATCTGGCGCGACGGCGTGCCCTTCGACGAGGTGTCGCTGGGCTACCCGCGGGAGTGGAAGCCGCGCCCCCACCCGCCCAGCGGGCCGCGCCAGATCCTGACGCCGGCGTGATCGAGGAGATCCTGCCCGCGGCGGTGGCCGCGGTGGAGGCCTTCGACGACCCGCCCGACGCGCTGTTGTATCCGGAGGAGGAGGCGGTCGTCGCGCGCGCCGTCGACAAGCGGCAGCGCGAGTTCACCACGGCCCGGGTCTGTGCCCGGGCCGCGCTGGCCACGCTGGGGCTGCCGCCCGCGCCCATCCTGCCCGGGCAGCGCGGCGCGCCGGGCTGGCCGAACGGCGTGGTGGGCAGCATGACGCACTGCTCCGGGTACCGGGCGGCCGCGCTCGCGCACGCCCGCGACGTGCTGACCATCGGCATCGACGCGGAGGTGCACGAGGCGCTGCCCGCCGGGGTGCTGGACCTGGTGTCCGTCCCCGACGAGCGGCCGCGGCTGCGCCGGCTGGCCGCCGACGAACCCGCGGTGTGCTGGGACCGGCTGCTGTTCAGCGCGAAGGAGGCGGTGTACAAGGCGTGGTTCCCGCTGACCCGCGCCTGGTTGGACTTCACGGAGGCCGACCTGACCCTGCACCGGTCGGGCGGCTTCAGCGCGCGGCTGCTGGTACCGGGGCCGGTGTCCGGATTCGAGGGCCGCTGGCTGGTGCGCGACGGGCTGCTGCTGACGGCCATCGCGGTGCCCGCGACACAATAGGGTCATGTTGGCGTGGCGGGTGGTGGAGCCGGGGCCGATCGCGACGCGGCCGCTGCGCCGGGCGGACCTGCCGGTACCGGAGCCGGGCGAGGGTGAGCTGCTGCTGCGGGTGCGGGTCTGCGGGGTGTGCCGGACCGACCTGCACGTCGCCGAGGGCGACCTGCCGGTGCACCGGCCGGGAGTGGTACCGGGGCACGAGATCGTGGGTACCGTCGTCGCGCTGGGGCCGTCGGTCACCGGGTTCGCGGTCGGCGACCGGGCCGGCGTCGCGTGGCTGCGGCACACCGACGGTACGTGTGTCTACTGTGGACGGAGCGCGGAGAACCTGTGCCCCAACTCGCGGTACACCGGGTGGGACGCGGACGGCGGGTACGCGCAGTTCACGGTCGCGCCCGCGGACTACGCGTATCACCTGCCCGACGGGTACTCCGACGCCGAGCTGGCCCCGCTGCTGTGCGCCGGCATCATCGGGTACCGGGCGCTGCGCCGGGCCCAGTTGCCGCCGGGCGGGCGGCTGGGCGTCTACGGGTTCGGCGCCTCCGCGCACCTGGCCACGCAGGTCGCCATCGCGCAGGGCTCATGCGTACACGTGCTGACCCGGGCGGCCGCCGCCCGTGAGCTGGCCCTGTCCCTGGGCGCCGCCTCGGCCGGCCCGGCCGACGCCGCGCCCCCCGAGCCGCTGGACGCCGCGATCCTGTTCGCCCCGGCCGGCGAGCTGGTACCGGTGGCGCTGGCCGCGCTGGACCGCGGCGGTACCCTCGCGGTCGCCGGCATCCACCTGTCCGACATCCCGCCGCTGAACTATCAGGCCCACCTGTTCCAGGAGCGGACGCTGACCAGCGTCACCGCCAACACCCGTGAGGACGGCCGGCAGTTCCTCGACATCGCGGCGCGCCACCACCTGTCGGTGACCACGACGCCGTACCCGCTGGCCGAGGCGGATCGCGCGCTGGCCGACCTGGCCGCCGACCGGGTCAACGGCGCGGCCGTGCTAGTCCCCGAGCAGTAGCCGCTTCTTCTGCACCTTGCCCATGGCGTTGCGGGGCAGGGACTCCACCAGATGCACGGTGCGTGGCCGCTTGTGCGCGGAAAGCCGGTCGGCCACGAAGTCGATGAGCTCGCTGCCGGACACCCCGCGGGCCACCACGTACGCGACGATCTCCTCGCCCAGGTCGGCGTGGGGTACCCCGATGACGGCCGCCTCCCGTACCGCCGGATGCGTCAGCAGGGCGTTCTCCACCTCGCCGGCACCGATCCGGTACCCACCGCTCTTGATGAGGTCGGTGGAGGAGCGGCCGACGATGCGGTGCACCCCGGCCGGGTCGACGGTCGCCACGTCGCCGGTGCGGAACCAGCCGTCGACCGTGAACGACGCGGCCGTGACGTCGGGCAGGTTGCGGTACCCGCTGAACAGCGTCGGCCCGCGCACCTGCAGCTCGCCGATGGCCTCGCCGTCGGCCGGCGCCGGCGCGCCCGACTCGCCGAGCACCCGCGCGGACAGGCCGGGCAGCACCGTGCCGACCGCGCCCGGGATGGCCGGTCCGCCGGCCCGGGCAGAGATGGTTATCAGCGTTTCCGTCATGCCGTACCGCTCGACCGGCCGGTGTCCGGTCAGCGCGTGCAGCGTCTGGAAGACCGGCGCGGGCAGGGCCGCGCTGCCGGAGACCAGCAGCCGGGCGTCGCGCAGGGCGCGCGCCGCGACCGGGTCCCGGGCCACCCGCGACCACACGGTGGGTACGCCGAAGTACAGGCTGCCGTCCGCCGCCGCGTACCCCGCCGGAGTGGGCCGCCCGGTGTGTACCAGCCGCGAACCGGTGCGCAGCGCGCCCAGCACGCCGAGTACCAGCCCGTGCACGTGGTAGAGCGGCAGCCCGTGGACCAGGGTGTCGCCGGCCGTCCACGCCCAGGCCTCGGCCAGCGCGTCGAGGTCGGCGGCGATGGCGTCCCGCGACAGCACCACGCCCTTGGGCGGCCCGGTGGTGCCGCTCGTGTAGAGGATCAGCGCGGGCGCGTCACCGGGCGGCTCGGCCCACCCGGCGTCGCCGCGGCCGGCGACGCTCGCGGAGCCGGCCACAGTCAGCGTTCGCCCGCCGGCGGCGCCGAGGTCCGCGTCGGCCAGCGGTACCGCGCCCGAGTCGGCCAGCAGGTGGTCGCGTTCCAGCGGGCCGGCATCGGCCGGTACCGGCACCACCGGCACCCCGGCCAGCAGCCCGCCGACCACCGCCACCACGGTCGACAGGGCCGGCCGGGCGGTCACCGCGACGGCCGGCGCCCCGGCGATCCGCGCGGCCAGCGCGCCGGCCGAGGCGGCCAGCCGCTCGTACGACATCGCCTCACCGTTCACGACGACGGCGTCGGCCCGATCCTGGTACCGCCCGGACAACGCCGGCAGTAACGTCATGCCAGCCATGATGACCGCTGCCCGCCGGTGCCGCTGGCCCCGCGGAGCGACCTAAGATGGTGCATCTGACTAAGGGGACACGATGGGCACTTCGGCTCCGGTGGTGATCGGCCTGGACAACGGCGGCACCAGCAACAACGCGACGGTGCTGGATGACGCCGGCCATTTCCTGGTGGACCGGATGGTGGAGACGCCCAGCCTCGTTCGGGAGGGTCCGGACGTCGCGGTCGAGGCGCTGGTCCGGGCGACCGAGAACATCCTCGCGCTGACCGGTGTCGACCGCGAACGGGTGCTCGGCGTCGGCCTGGACACCCCCGGGCCGGCCAGCGCCGACGGGGTAATTTCCTGCAATGGCTCGACCAACTTCGCGCACGAGGCCTGGCGGGGGTACGACTTCCGGGGCGCCCTGGAGGACAAGCTCGGCCTGCCCGTGGTCTACAACAACGACGGCAACGCCGCGGCGCTCTACGCGCACCACGTCTACTTCGGCCCGGCCGCCCACGCGAGGTCCTCGGTGGCGGCCATCATCGGCACGGGCCTGGGCGGCGGGGTGATCGAGCGCGGCCAGGTGGTGCGCGGCGCGGCCGGCATGGCCGGGGAGTTCGGCCACATCCCGATCCCCACCGCCGGCCTGCTGCTGGCCGGCCAGCCCATGCCCGAGTGCAACTGCGGCCTGTCCGGCGACGCGGAGAGCTTCGCCTCGCTCACCGGCATCGAGAAGAACCTCCTGCCGTACTGGCTGGACCGGTTCCCGGACCACGAGCTCATCGGCACGCCGCTGGACAAGGCGGCCAAGCTGGTACGCGGGCTGGGCGAGTCGGGCGACGCGCTGGCCCTGAAGATCTTCGAGCAGCAGGCGATGGCGCTGGGCCGGCTGTTCACCATCGCGGCCAACTTCACGGATCCGGCGGCCTACTTCGTCGGCGGTGGCGTGGTGGAGGCGGCACCGGAGTTCCGCGAGTGGTTCCTCGAGAGCGTGCGCGCGCACACCCACCTGCGTGAGGAACAGCGCCAGGTGGTGTCCTTCGCGCTGGTACCGGAGCTGGACATGGCCGGTGCCAGGGGTGCCGCCCTGTCCGCCATGGAGACGCTCGCGTCGTCCTGATGCCCGACCGGCTCGACGAGTACCGGCGCAGGCGCGACGCCGCGCGCACACCCGAGCCGGTACCGGCCGGACGGCCCGCGCAGGGGCGCGACAACGCGTTCGTCGTCCAGCAGCACCATGCCACCTCGTTGCACTGGGACCTGCGGCTGGAGCGCGACGGGGTGCTGGTCTCCTGGGCGGTGCCCCGCGGACTGCCCCGCGACCCGAAGCGCAACCACCTCGCCGTGCGCACCGAAGACCATCCGATGGAGTACCTCGACTTCCACGGCGAGATCCCGGCCGGCGAGTACGGCGGCGGCCGGATGACCGTGTACGACCGCGGCACGTACGAGACGCAGAAGTGGCGCGACAACGAGGTGATCGTCGTGCTCCACGGGGAGCGGGTCTCCGGCCGGTACGTGCTGTTCCGTACGGGCGGCAAGGACTGGATGGCGCACCGGATGGACGGGCCGCCCGAGGGCTGGACACCGGCGCCCGAGGACCTGCGGCCGATGCAGCCGGTCCGGTCGGCCAGGCTGCCGTCCGACGACGACCAGTGGGGGTACGAACTGCGCTGGGACGGGGAGCGGAGCCTGGCCTACGTATCGGGCGGTCGGCTCGACCTGCGCGACGCGGACGGTGAGGAGCGCACCGCCGGATACCCGGAGCTGCGCGAGATGGCCGAGTCGCTGGCGCCCACCGAGTGCGTACTGGACGGCGTGCTCGTCGCCTTCGACGCCGACGGGCATGTCAGCGCGCAAGCGCTCGCGCCCCGTACCCGGGCGGCGGCCGCCGTGCCGGACCGGTCACGCCGGACCCGCCCGCCGCGGCAGCCCGTGCAGCTGCTGCTCGTCGATCTGCTCTGGCTCGACGGAGTGTCCACTGTGGACCTTCCGTACCAGCGGCGCCGGGAGCTGCTCGGCGCGCTGCCGCTGGCCGGCCCGCACTGGCAGGTACCCCCGCACTTCACCGGCGGCGGAGAGTTCGCGCGCGACGCGGCCCGCGCGCAGCACGCCGGCGGCCTGCTGGCCAAGCGGCTGGACGGCGCGTACCTGCCGGGCCGTCGCAGTCGTTTGTGGCTGCGCATCCCCGCGATGTAGCGGAGGCGCCCGCCCGGCCCGCCCACGGCGGCGGCGAGGTTTGCTCCCGGCATACCGGGAAAACACCTGGCGACCGGCGCATCCCGGGCAACGGGCGGCAGGAGGCAGTGGCATGACCAATGGACCGTGGGACCCGGGCAGCCAGGAACCGGGTTCGTGGGACGAGTTCTTCAGCCGGTTCTTCGGCTCCGGGCCGGCCCGCCGTCCGGTCCACCGGGTGGACATCAGCCGGCTGATGAGCGGCCAGGCGCGCGAGGTCGTGATCGACGCGGCCCGTCGCGCGGTCGAGACCGGCAGCCGCGACCTGGACACCGACCACCTGCTCTGGTCGGCTTTGCACCGCGACCAGCTCCGCGACCTGCTGCGCCGGGCCGGGGGCGACCCGGAGGCCCTGCTGCGCGACGTGGAGCGGCGCACCGAGGCGCCCGGGCGCCGGCCGCGCGAGCAGGACGCCGGGGAGCGGCGTACCCGCGCGGGCGAGGGCCAGCCCACCGAGCGGACGCCGCCCGGCGAGCAAGCGGACGGTCCGCCCACCCGGCAGCCGGACGCCGACGAGCGCGAGGACGGCGAGCCGCACGCCGGTGCCGGACGCACGCCCCGGGGCGACCGCGACCAGCCCATGCCCGGCGCGCTCGCGCTCACCCCGGCCACCAAGCGCGCCCTGCTCGACGCCCACCAGATCTCCCGGGCAACCAGCTCGTCGTACATCGGACCCGAACACCTGCTGATGGCGCTCGGGCTCAACCAGGAGTCGGCCGCGGGCAGCATGCTCGCCGCGGCCCGGGTGGTGCCGCAGGCGCTGCTGGCCGCCGCCGAGCGCGGTACCGCACAGCCGGCCGCCGGCACCGCCGCCGCGCAGGCCGCGCAGCCCACCCCGACACCGACCCTCGAACAGTTCGGCCAGGACCTGACCAGACTGGCCGAGGAGGGCAAGGTCGACCCGGTGGTCGGCCGGGCCGACGAGATCGAGCAGACCATCGAGGTGCTGTCCCGGCGCACCAAGAACAATCCGGTACTCATCGGCGAGGCCGGCGTCGGCAAGACCGCGATCGTCGAGGGCATCGCCGAGCGGATCGCCGAGGGTGAGGTGCCGAGCACCCTGGCGGGTAAGCGGGTCGTCCAGCTCGACCTGGTCGGCATGGTGGCCGGTACCCGTTACCGCGGCGACTTCGAGGAGCGGCTCAAGAAGGTCATCGACGAGGTGCGCGAGCACAGCGACGAGCTGATCGTGTTCCTCGACGAACTGCACACCGTGGTCGGCGCGGGCGGCGGTGGCGAGGGCGGGATGGATGCGAGCAACATCCTCAAGCCGGCCCTGGCCCGCGGCGACCTGCACGTCATCGGGGCCACCACCCTCGACGAGTACCGGCGCAGCATCGAGAAGGACGCGGCGCTCGCCCGGCGGTTCCAGCCCATCCTGGTACCGGAGCCGAGCGTCGCGGACACGATCGCGATCCTGCACGGGTTGCGCGACCGGTACGAGGCACACCACCAGGTGCGCTTCGCCGACCAGGCGCTGAACGCCGCCGCGGAGCTGGCCGACCGGTACGTGGCCGACCGGTTCCTCCCGGACAAGGCGATCGACCTCATCGACCAGGCCGGTGCGCGGGTGCGGCTGCGCGTCAAGACGCCCGCGGCCGACGTGCGCGAGCTGGAGCGCCGGCTGGAGCAGATCCAGCGGGACAAGGACCAGGCGGTCGCCGACGAGCAGTACGAGAAGGCCTCCGCGCTGCGCGACGAGATGGGCGAGGTCCGCCAGGCGATGGACCAGCTGGCCGGCGGCGGCCCGTCGGTACCGGAGGTGAGCGTCGGGGACATCGCCGAGGTGGTCTCCCGGCTCACCGGGATCCCGGTCAGCCAGCTCACCGAGGAGGAGCGGGAACGGTTGCTGCGCCTGGAGGGCCAGCTGCACGAGCGGGTCGTCGGCCAGGACGAGGCGGTGCAGGTGGTGTCCGAGGCGGTGCGCCGCTCGCGGGCCGGCATCGGCGACCCGGAGCGCCCGATCGGCAGCTTCCTGTTCCTCGGCCCGACCGGGGTCGGCAAGACCGAACTGGCGCGGGCGCTGGCCGAGGCGCTGTTCGGCGACGACGACCGGATGATCCGGCTGGACATGAGCGAGTTCCAGGAGCGGCAGACGGTCAGCCGGCTGGTCGGCGCCCCGCCCGGCTACGTCGGGTACGAGGAGGCCGGCCAGCTGACCGAGGCGGTGCGCCGGCGGCCGTACTCGGTCGTGCTGCTGGACGAGATCGAGAAGGCGCACCCTGACGTGTTCAACGTGCTGCTGCAGGTACTGGACGACGGCCGGCTCACCGACAGCCAGGGCCGCGAGGTGAACTTCCGCAACACGGTGCTCATCATGACCAGCAACCTCGGCTCGGAGCTGATCGTCGGGCGGCGCCAGCCGCTGGGCTTCGACGGCGGCAGTGACACCCCCGAGGGCCAGCCCGACCCGGGCCTGCGCGACCAGTTGCTGCGCCGGCTGGGCGAGCAGTTCCGGCCGGAGTTCCTCAACCGGATCGACGAGATCATCATCTTCATGAAGCTGGAGCAGCGGCAGCTGTGCGAGATCGCCAAGCTGATGCTGGAGCAGACCCGCCGCCGGCTGCACTCCCAGGGGGTACAGATGGTGGTCACCGATCCGGCGGTCGACTGGCTGGCCGAGCACGGGTACCAGCCGGAGTTCGGCGCCCGCCCGATGCGCCGGCTGATCCAGAAGGAGGTGGACAACCACCTGTCCAACATGATGCTGGACGGCCGGCTCGGCCGGGGCCAGCAGGTCACCGTGGACGTCGCCGAAGGCGCGCTGCGCTTCGACGTGGGGCGGGCGAGCGGCGAGCCGTCGGACGCGCAGCAGCGCGAGCCGGCCGGCGCGCGGCACTGAGGATCGGAGGAACACCATGCGCGAGCACGAGGACGAACGGGAGCCGGCGGGCCGGCCGCCCAAGGCAAGCGGCGAGGCGCGGGGCGCGTCGGGCAAGCGGCGCGATCCCGGGGACGACTGGGCCGACCAGGCGGCCAAGGCGCGCACCGGCGACGACTCGCGCGCCGCGGCGCCGCACGACTCCTCGGGGGTACCGACGACCGGCAGCACCACCGGCCGCCCCGAGCACCGCTAGGGACCTGTCCACAATAGACAGACGGTCGCCCTGCGCCCTGCGGGCATTGGACGTCAGGGCGGAATCATGGCGACCAAGATCCTGAATGACCGTCCAATGTCGCCAAGCCGCCTCGACGTACGCGGCGGGCGGCGCCACCTCACCGCGGTGGTTGCGCTTAACCTTTGCGGATGCGCATCCGTGACTCCGTCGTGCTGGTCACCGGCGCCTCCTCGGGACTCGGGCGGGCCGCCGCCGAGCGGCTGGCCGGTGCCGGCGCGCGGCTGATCGCGCACGGGCGCGACGAGGCCGCCCTCGCCGACCTCGCCGCCCGTACCGGCGCCGTACCGCTCGCCGCCGACCTCGCCCTGCCCGGTGAGGCGGATCGGCTGGCGCAGGCCGCCCTCGCCGTGCACGGCCGGCTGGACATCGTGGTCAGCAACGCCGGCCAGGGTTGGGCCGGGCAGTTCGCCGACATGCCACCCGGCGACCTCGACCGGCTCATCGCGGTGAACCTCGCCGCGCCCGTGCGGCTCACCCGCGCCGTGCTGCCCGCGATGCTCGCGGCCGGCCGGGGTCACCTGGCGTTCGTCGGGTCGATCGCGGGGCGCACCGGGGTCGCCGGGGAGGCCCTGTACGCGGCGACAAAGGCCGGCCTCGACACGTTCGCGGAGAGCCTGCGCTTCGAGTTGTCCGGCCGCGGCATCGGCGTCGGTGTCTTCGTACCGGGCGTCGTGGACACCCCGTTCTTCGACCGGCGCGGCCGCGCGTACCAGCGCAGCAGCCCGCGCCCGCGGCCGGCGCCGGAGGTGGCGGCGGCGCTGGTGCGGATGATCGAGACCGGCCGGGCCGAGGCCTACGCCCCCCGGTGGCTGCGCCTGCCCGTCGCCGTGCGGGGCGCCATGCCCGGCGTGTACCGCGGCCTGGCCGGCCGGTTCGGCGGCGGCTGACCCGCCGGAACCCGGCGGCGGTTGACCGGGGCGCACCGGGCGGCCCGGCGGCCCGTCCGAGCCGGTGCGTGCCGGTTGTGAGAAGATCGGCAGGTCTTGTCACCTCACGTCCGGGGACGCCGTGCTCCTGGTTGTCGGCCTCGGCCTGCTGGCGGCATTCCTGTTCGCCGGCTCGGCCTCGCTCCAGCAACATGCTGCCCAGGGGACCGACTACGCGCCCGAGGTGGGTCGCGCGGTGCGGCGGCGTGGCCGGCCGGTCGTGCTGCCCGCGCTGATCGCGCTGGTACGGACGCTGGTGCGCAAGCCGCTGTGGCTGCTGGGCTGGGTGACCAACCTGATCGGGTTCCTGGTGCAGGCGACCGCGCTGCACTTCGGCTCGGTCGCACTGGTGCAGCCGCTGCTGGTCACCCAGTTGCTGTTCGCGCTCCCGATGGCCTCGGCCTGGTGCCGGCGTTGGCCGACGCTGCGCGACTGGTTGTCCGGTCTGGCGATCTGTGGCGGTCTCGCCGTCTTCCTGGCGGTACGGGGCGTGGCTCCCATGGAGGGCGCGCCGGACCGTGGTCGGGTGGTGATCGCCGGCCTGTCCGCGGTGATCGCCGTCGGCGTGTTGATGCTCGTCTCGTCCGGCCGGCGGCCGTTGCCGCACTCCACGCTGATCGCGGTCGCCGCCGGCCTGTGCTTCGCGATGAGCGCCGTACTGATGAAGCTGACCGCCGCGGATCTCGTGGATCGGGGCGTGGGGGCGACTGCCCGGGACTGGGTTGGGTATGCACTAGCTGTGTCCACGCTTACCGGCCTGCTGCTGGAGCAGGGCGCGTTCGCGGCGGGTTCGCTGTCGGCCGCCGTGGCCGCAATGACGATCACCAACCCCTTGGCCAGTTATGTGCTGGGGGTGCTAGCGTTCCACGTCACACCGCCGACCGGGGTCGGCGTGCTGGCGGCGCTGGCGGGAGCCGGCGCACTGCTGTTCGTCGGCGCCGTGGGATTGGCACATTCGCCGATCGTCCGCACCGACATGGCCAGCGACCCTGGTCATGCGGCCGGAGTACCCGCGGCGAACCGGGGAGCGCCGGTGACCCGGCGGTCCTCGATAACCGGACAATCATCTCCATAGCCCGCCCAACCCAGGACGGACGGATCATGCTGCCCATCCCGCACACCCGACCCCGTACAGCTCACCAGCCGCCGGAGGTGGTGATCGAGCTCGGCGCGCTGCGCCCGGCCCTGCTGCGCGCGGCCCGCCTGTTCCTGGAGACCGTGCTGGTACCGACGGCCCTGCTGTTCGTGCTGCTGCACACGGTGGGCCTGGTCGCCGGGCTGTCCGCGGTGCTGGGCTGGTGCGTGCTGACCGTCGCGATCCGGTGGATCTCCGGCCGTCACCTGCCCGGCACGCTGCTGCTGTGCGCCGGCATGCTGTGCGCCCGCGCCACGATCGCCCTGCTGCTGTCCAGCGCGCTGGTGTACCTGCTGCAACCGGTCGCCGGTTCGATCGTGATGGCGGCGCTGTTCCTGGGCAGCGCGGCGATCGGACGGCCGATCACGATGCGGCTGGCCCGCGACTTCGTGGCCCTGCCGTCACACCTGTTCCACCACCGCGGCGTGCGTCGCATGTTCACCCAGGTGGCCCTGCTCTGGGGGATCGGCCGGCTACTGGACGCCGGCATGAGCCTCGGCGCCCTGCATTGGGGCCTGGACGCCGGCCTGCTGTCCCGGGGCGTGTTCAGCGGTGTGCTGACCACGATCACCGTCGCGGTGTGCACCGTGTGGGGCTGGCGCTGCCTGCGCCGGATGCCCGACATCACCCTCCGGCTGCGCGCCAAGGCGGCTACAGCCGCCTGAGCGCGAGCCAGGCCTCGGCAACTCCGCCTGATGCGGTAGGGGGAACCGCGAGGGGTGCGCGGGCAGCGACCGAGCCCGGCGTGCTAGAAGAAAGAGATGACCTCGGGGGAGCGCAGGCGGAGCCGGGTTCTGGCGGAGCCGAGCACCCCCATCGCATCCTCGGGCGCGGGCGGGCGTGGACGACCCGTCGCCGGGGCCAGCCGGAGTTCGACAACGGCGCCGCCGCTGTGGCGTGAGCTGTTCGGCGGGCTCGTCGTCTTCGCGATCTACAGCGCCGTGGCCGGACTGGACTGGTCCGGCCGGGCGGCCGCCGCCGACGCGCACGGCCGCGCGTTGTTCGCCCTGGAGCGCGCGCTGCGGCTGGATCTGGAGCTGCCGCTCAACCACTGGCTGGTACCGCACGAGGCGCTGCGTACCTTCGCCAACTACGAGTACGCGGTCACCTACATCGGCAGTGCCCTGGCCCTGCTGGCCTGGCTCTACCTCAAGCGCCCCGACACGTACCGCTGGGCGCGCAGCTCCTTCCTACTGCTCAACGTGCTGGCCCTGGCCTGCTTCGCGCTGTACCCGGTGACCCCGCCCCGGTTGCTGCCCGAGCTTGGCTTCGTGGACACCGTGCGGCAGGGCCACACCTGGGGGTCGTGGGGCTCGCCGATGGTCGAGCACGCCAACCAGTTGGCCGCGATGCCGTCGCTGCACATCGCCTGGGCGCTGTGGGTCAGCGTGGTGCTCGCCTGCGTGTCCGGCGCCCGCTGGCTGCAGGTCGCCAGCGGCGTGCACGTCCTGGCCACCGCGCTGGTCATCATGGCCACCGCCAACCACTACCTGCTGGACGCGATCGGAGGAGGCGTCCTGGTCTGGCTTACGCTGGCGCTGATGGGTGTCTTCCAGGATCGACCCGGACGCTCGGGTGCCGCGCGGGTACCGGCGTCCGACGGCTTCTTCCTGCACGTCGAGTCGCCGATCGCGGCCCAGCACGTCGGCGGGCTCGTGATGATCAACGAGTCCGGTGAGGGGTACCGCGAGCGGCTGCGCGACCTCATCGAGGCGCACCTCGACCAGTTGCCGCGGTTCCGCCAGCGGCTGTCGGCGCCCTCGCGCTGGCGCCGGCCCCGTTGGGTGGCGCACGAGCCGCTCGACTGGGACTACCACGTACCGGAGTTCGACATCAGCGGGCCCGACGGAAGGCCGGGCGGTCTGGCCGGGCTGCACGCGTTCATCGCCGAGCACCAGTCGACCCCGCTGCCCCGCGACCGTCCACTGTGGAGGTTCATGGTGGTGCGCGGGGTGGCCGCCGACCGGTGCGCCGCGGTACTCGTCGTGCACCACGTCGTGTCCGACGGCATCGGTACCGTGACGCAGGTCATGCGGATGCTGGAGCCACCGATGACGGAGCTGCCGCTGGGCTCGTCGGCCCGGCCCGGACCGGTGCGTTCGGCGCTGGCGATCACGGTCGGGCTGGCGCAGCTGGCCACCGACGGCGGAGCCGGGTACCGGCTGCCCACGGGCCACACCGCGGCACGCCTGTTCGGCACGGTCGACCTGCCGCTGGACGAGGTACGGGCGGTGTCCCGCCGGCACGGTGCCCGGGTCAGCGACGTGCTGCTGTCGGCGGTCGCCGGGGCACTGCGCCGGGTCGGCGGCCTGGGCGTCCAGGACGCCTCGCCCAAGCTGCGGGTCGCCGTACCGCTGATGGTGCGCGAGCCGGGCAGTTCGGCGGAGGG
>Ga0157369_10005310_pt1 | contig 15015 bp, 15 predicted proteins | sample C25metaG_FD_113461 | JGI IMG/M metagenome (GOLD analysis project Ga0157369, IMG submission 113461) | Corn rhizosphere microbial communities from Kellogg Biological Station, Michigan, USA - C2-5 metaG | ecosystem: Host-associated > Plants > Roots > Rhizosphere > Soil | place: USA: Michigan... | reverse complement strand
TGCGGATGAGAGGACTTGAACCTCCACGCCCTTACGGGCACACGGACCTGAACCGTGCGCGTCTACCAATTCCGCCACATCCGCGCGGTCGGCCATTGTAGCCCGGGTGAGGGCGGAACCGTCTCCGCCCTCACCCGGAAACCGCTCGTCAGCCGCCGATACAGACGATCGGCGAGCCTGCGGTGATGACGCTCGAGCTGACGGGATCGCCCGCCCGCGCCGCAGGCGCGCAACTACTCGCGTCGTTCAGACGGAGGAACGAGGCGACGATGCTCGCCGACGCACTGGAGGCGATGCTGAGGGAGGCGCTGACGTGCTCCGTCCGGTTGCCGCGCACGTCGAGCGAGTCGCTGCCGCCCACGGACTCGGTGCGATCGCCTCCCACCGTGGTGGATTCCTTGCTGGCGTTGATCACGATCCCGCCGGCGGCGGGAAGCGAGATCGATGAGTCGGGACCGGCGATGGTGACGCCGCCGTCGGCCACGGTCAGCGTGAACTGCCCGTTCGGGCTCGTGAACGTGCCGTTGAACGGCGCGCCGTCCTTCCCCGGCTGGCCGGGCTGACCGTCGGCACCGGTCGCGCCGTTGCAGACGTAGGCGACGTGGCCGGCCGCGTCGGTGATCGACGCGCCGCCGCCCGTCGCGCAGTGCGAGTCGCCGACTTGCAGCTGCGTCACCGTCGGGCTCGACCCGTCCTTCCCGGGGTCGCCCGGCTGGCCCTTCTGGTTCCACGTGATCTGCGACTCGAGGGCCGTGCAGTGGCTGAGGAGCGAGCTACTCGGCCCGGAGGGATCGATCAGCCGGATCGTCCCCGTCGCGTTCAGCTTGCACGCCGTGTAAACCCCGCCACCGTCCGGGATCGTCGCGTACGCGACGCCCGCCGCAGCGAGCAGGCCGAGGACCAGCACGAGAACGAGGACGGCACGGCGTCCCAGGTGGATACGAATGTCCATCTCCACTCCCTTTCACGACCGGAGGCCCCCTTGTGCGAGTCTTACCACCCCGGTCGCGAAACCGGCAGGAACGCAGCTACTTTGTCTGCTCTGCGCCGGGTCGTCCTGCTCCTGTTCATAGCCCTCGGGTCGCTCGTTCTGCTGACGACGGCCGGCGCCGGTGCGTCCGCGCACGGGACGAGCAATCTGGTCGAGGTCGTCGTCACCCTGCCCCAGCCGCCGCTCGCTGAGGCGATCAAGCAGGATCGCGCGCTCGCGGGCGCGGCAACGACGCACCGCAAGCTCGACCTCCGCGCCACCGCGAGCGTCGACTACCTGCGTGGTCTGGCGAGTGCGCAGCGTTCGCTCGCAGCGCGTATTCAGAGCGCGATCCCCGCCGCGCGCGTCCGCTGGCACTACCAGGTGACGCTGAACGGAATGGCCGTCGTCGTGCCGCGCGCGCAGGTCGGCGCGCTTTCGCGCATCCGCGGCGTCACGGTCTGGCCGAGCGTCCGGTACCACGAGCTGCTCGACAAGACACCGCAGCTGATCGGCGCGACACAGGTCTGGGGGCCGACCCTTTCGACCGCGGGCGAGGGGATGAAGATCGGAATCATCGACGACGGCGTCGACCAGGCCCATCCGTTCTTCAACCCGGCCGGCTTCACGTACCCCGCCGGCTTCCCGAAGGGCGACACGGCGTACACGACGCCGAAGGTGATCGTTGCGCGCGCGTTCGCGCCCGCATCGAACACGTGGAAGTACGCGAAGACGCCGTTCGACCCCGTGAACTCCGACCATGCGACGCACGTCGCCGGCATCGCCGCCGGTGATCACGACACGACCGCGACCTTCAACGGACAGAAGCTGACGGTCTCCGGGATCGCACCCGACGCGTACATCGGCAACTACAAAGTGCTGACCATCCCAACGAGCGACTTCGGGCTCGACGGCAACTCGCCCGAGATCGCGGCCGGCATCGAGCAGGCCGTCAAGGACGGCATGGACGTGATCAACCTCTCGCTCGGCGAGCCCGAGGTCGAGCCCACGCGCGACATCGTCGTGCAAGCGATCGACGCCGCCGCCGACGCGGGCGTCGTCCCGGTGATCGCAGCCGGCAACTCGTTCGCCGAGGCCGGACGCGGCGGCATCGGGTCGCCCGGAAACGCGCCCGAGGCGATCACCGTTGCGGCGGCGAGTGAAGGCGGCACGGGCCAGCCGGCGGACGTCATCGCGGACTTCTCCGACAGCGCGCCGACGCCGATCTCGCTGCAGTTCAAACCGGACGTGACTGCGCCGGGCGAAGGCGTGCTCTCCTCCATCCCGCCGAACGACTGGGACCGTTGGGACGGGACGAGCATGGCGTCGCCGCACGTCGCCGGCGCGGCGGCGCTCCTCAAGCAGCGGCATCCAGCGTGGACGGTGCAGCAGATCAAGTCCGCGCTCGCGACGACGGGCGATCCCGTGCGCAACGCAGGCACGCTCGGCGAGGTGCAGGCCACCCGTGAGGGCGGCGGCCGCGTCGACGTCCTACGCGCCGACAATCCGTTGATCTTCGTCGCGCCGACGAGCCTCTCGTTCGGGCTCGTGCAGCACAGCGCGACGGCAACGCAGACGATCACCGAAACGGACGCGGGCGGCGGCACGAACGGCTGGATCCCGGCCGTTGCCGCGCAGTCGACGGTGAAGGGCGCAACGCTGACCGCCGCTTCGGCGAGTGCAGGCTCCGTCGCCGTCACGCTGACAGTTGCGCCCGACGCCGCGGAGGGCGACGGCATCGGCTTCATCACGCTCACGCGCGGCGCCGACGTGCGCCGCATCCCGTACTGGTTCCACGTGGAGGTCCCGCTCCTCGGCACGGAGCCGCACCGCACGCTCGTCAAGCCCGGGGTCTACAGCGGCGACACCGCCGGGAAGAAGGCCCTCGTCTCGACGTACCGCTACCCCGAGCAGGGCCTCGGGAGCGTACCGGTGAACCTGACGGGGCCCGAGCAGGTGTTCCGGTTCGTGCTGAGACGGCGCGTCGCGAACGTCGGCGTCGCCGTCGTCTCGCACGCAAAGGGTGTCAGCGTCGCGCCGCGCCTCGTCGTAGCGGGCGACGAGAACCGCCTCGTCGGTTTCTCCGCGCTGCCGGTCGACATCAACCCGTACCGCCAGTTCGGCCGCACCGTGCCGTCCGTCGGCGCCGTCCTGCCCAAGCTCGGCGCGTACGACGTCGTCTTCGACACGCCCGCCGGCGGGAAGCCGGGCGCGTTCACCTTCCGATTCTGGATCAACGACACGACGCCCCCGAACGTCAAGGTGCTGAGGCAGCTTCCGGGCACGATTCGCCTCGGGCTCAGCGACGCGGGCGCCGGCGTCGACCTCGGCTCGATCGCGCTGACCGTCGACGGGCGGATCGGCTACGACTACTCGTTCAGGCGCGGGGTCCTGACGATCAAGGACGTCAAGCCCGGCTCGCACAAGGTCTCGCTCACGGTCGCCGACTTCCAGGAGCCGAAGAACATGGAGGACGTCGGCCCCGTCCTCCCGAACACGCGCCACTTCAGGGCGCGCGTCTCGGTTCCCTAGGCGGCGCTAGCGGCGCCGGTCGCTGTCTTCGATCGTCGGCAGGTTCGCCAGGTCGCGCTCGACGCTGGCCGCGAAGTCGTCCTGGTCCGGGTTCTGGACGACACGGAAGGACGCCTTCCGACGTTCGCGCTGGCGGCGGCGGCGCGCCTCACCGGAGACACGCGAGCCGACGCGGCCCTGAAGCCGCGGCCACTCAGCGGCGGCGACGACGGCGATCGCCGCGGCGAGCAGGGCGATGTACAGCCAGCTCACGGCTCGATCTTATCCGAGGGACGAATCGTGCCGATAGAGCGAAAATGCACGCGCCGCTCGTCCTCGGCCTCGTGCTCTTCTGGGCGACGCTGATGCGCGCCCTCTTCGTCAAGGCCGATCTCCTCCCCGCGACGTGCGCACGCTGCGGGCTCCGCCTCGAGCGGCGCGCGCTCGGCGACCCGGTCTGCGGCTGCGCCGACGAGCACTAGAAGCCGGGGATCCCCCGGATCGCGAGGAAGACGGTCGCAGCCACCATCACGGCGACCGATCCGACGCCGAGCGCCAGCTGACGGCCCCGGGACGGCGCCACCCGCTTCGCGCGCCGCATGACGGAGAGCCTCAGGCGGCGCGCCCACTCGAATTCGAGCGACAACAGGCCCAGGCCGGCGAGAACGAGCGGGATCCCGGGGCCGGGCAGCACCATGAGCGCGCCACCCGCCGCGAGCAGCGCGAAGCCGCCCACGACGACCAGGACGCGCCGGATCACGCGACCGCGGCGCCGACGACGTCGTTGAGCTTGCGCTGCAGGTAGCGGACGTAGGGCTCGGGATCCATGTGCCCGCCGGCCGCCCGGTCGAGGAGATCCTGCGGAGTGAAGGTCCGGCCCCAGCGGTACACGTTGTCGGTCAGCCACTCGCGCAGCGCGCCGAACTCGCCGCGCTCGAACTGCTCGTCGAGCGAGCCCACCTCCGACTCGATCCGCTCCCAGAGCTGAACCGAGACGACGTTCCCGAGCGCGTACGTCGGGAAGTAGCCGAACGTCAGGTCGGACCAGTGCGCATCCTGAAGCGCGCCGCTCGTCACGTCCGGGGGCTGCAGCCCGAGGTACTCACGCATCTTCTCGTTGAAGGCGTCGGGCAGATCGCGCAGATCGAGGTCGCCGCTCAACATCGCGCGCTCGAGCTCGAAGCGAAGGATGATGTGGAGCGAGTAGGTGACCTCGTCGGCGTCGACGCGGCGCATCGTCGGCTCGACCCTGTTGAGAGCGCGATGGAACGTCTCGACCGAGACGTCCGCGAAGTGGTCGGGGAACTCGTCCTGCAACCTCGGATAGAAGAACCGCCACGTCGAGAGGTTTCGGCCGACGAGGTTCTCCCAGAGGCGGCTCTGCGACTCGTGGAACGCCGACGAGACGCCCTCGGCGAGCGGCGTGCGCACGAAGCGGGGATCGACGTTGCGCTCGTAGACGCCGTGGCCGAACTCGTGCAGGCACGAGAGCACACCGTGCAGAGAGTCCTCGTGGAAGTTCGTGGTCAAGCGGATGTCGGACGGCGAGAAGCACGTCATGAACGGGTGCACGGTCTTGTCGAGCCGCCAGGCTGCGCGGTCCATCCCCCATCGCTCCAGGACGTACAGCGAGAACCGGCGCTGCGCGTCGCGCGGGAAGTGGCCGTGCAGGGAGGAGTCGTCGACCGCGCCGCCTTCCGCAAACGTGCGGATCATCGGCACGAGCGCCTCCTTCAGGCGATCGAAGATCGGCTCGACCTCCGCCGTCTTCATCCCGGGCTCGTAGATGTCGAGCAGCGGGTCGTAGGGGTCCTCGTACGGCGCGAAGCACTCGACGTACTGGCGGCGCAGCTCGAGCCCCTTCTCGAGAAAGGGCAGGAGATGGTCGAAGTCCTGGCGCTCGCGCGCCTGCAGCCACGCGCGGTAGCCCTGTGAGGAGAGCCGGCTCAGGTCGGCGCGCAGGTCCGATGGGACGCGCACCGCCTTCTCGTAGTCGGAACGGGACACGCGAACGACGCTTGCCTCGAACGATTCGAACGCATGCTCCTCCTCGAAGGGCCGAAGCTCTTCGAGCAGGTCGCCGAGGGCGGGATCGGTCTGGAGCTCGTGCGCGATCCGCGCGATCGTCGCGCGCTGTTCTGCGCGCGCCTCCGCGCCGAGCGGCGGCATCTTCGTTTCCTCGTCCCAGCCGAGGACCTGCCCCGTTTTTTCGACGTCCTGCAGCTCTCCGAGCCGCCGCAGGAGCTCCTCGAAGTGGCCGCTCACGCGCCGGAGGGTACCGCGAACCACGTCGCGCGGCCCCAGGCGAGGGGAGTTTTCCCTCGAAAGAGGGCCGTGCCGGCATGGGACCGGCGGCCCTCGGCGCCACCCAGGTCCCAGCCGAGGACGACGAGGTCGTCCCCCGCCTTCGGCAGCTCCTCGATGTGCACGGCCAGCCGACCGAGGACGCAGGCGCCGCGCGAGAAGTCGGGATTGACGGCGAACGCGCCGGGACAGTCGAGGGCGGCCCAGGCGAGCTCTCGGCTCACCTCCGCCGGGCGCCACGGTGCGGCAACGATCGAGCCGTAACGGCGGGGCGTCAGCCGCAGGCCGTCCGTCCGTGCAGGCCCGCAGACGAAGCAGTTCGGGAAGGGATGCGCCGGATCAGGCTCGCCGGCCTCGACGTGCGCCGGCGGCGAGGGCAACTCGAGCTCGACCGTCGCCGGCCGAACTTCCGCGACGAGCGTGCCGCCTGCAAGCGCGTAGACATCGAGGCCGTCGACGTGCAGCGGCGTGTCGAGCGGCGGCGGCGAACGAAGCGTCACCTCGGCGTCGCCTTCCACGAGCTGCGCGAACAACCCGCACGAGTAGCCGCCGTTGCCGGACGCGTCCGGCCCGCGAAAGCGACGGTCGATCTTCACGCGTGTGCAGCGTACGCGCGCATCGCGTCGACGAGCGCACCGAGCCGGCGGCCCGCCGTCGTCAACCGATACTCGACCCGCGGCGGCCGCGCGTCGGCGAGGACGCGCCGTTCGAGGACGCCTGCCTCCTCCAGCTCGGCGAGACGCTGCGCGAGCGTTCGCGGCGGGATGCCCTCGAGCGCCTGCTTGAACTCGTTCCACCGGACGGCGCCCTCCTCGGCCGCCGCCCAGAGGATCGCGAGCATCCAGCGGCGACCGAGGAGATCGGCTGCTCGCGCGATCTCCTCGGGCACCGGGTTGCACTGCCTACACCGCATGAAGCGCCGGCTTCGACTTCGGCTCCAGCGCCAGCTCGAGCACTTCGCCGAGCGTCATCACGGGATGGAAGCTCATGGCCTCGCGCACATCCGCGGGGACGTCCTCGAGGTCGGCACGGTTGCGCTCGGGGATGATCACGTCGGTCAGCCCGGCGGCGTGTGCGGCGAGGACCTTCTGCTTCAGGCCGCCGATCGGAAGCACGCGCCCCTGCAGCGTCACCTCACCGGTCATCCCGACGGTGTGCTTGACCGGCCGCTCCGAGAGGAGCGACGCGAGCGCCGTCGCCATCGTGATGCCGGCGCTCGGGCCGTCCTTCGGGATCGCGCCGGCGGGCACGTGCACGTGGAACGTCTTCTCCTTGAAGGCGTCCTGGTCGATGCCGAGCTGCTCCTGATGGGAGTGGATGTAGGAGAGGGCGATGCGCGCCGACTCCTTCATCACATCGCCGAGCTGCCCGGTGAGCACGAGATCGCCGCCGCCGTCCATCGATGTCGCCTCGACGAACAGGACGTCGCCGCCCGTGCCCGTCACGGCGAGCCCGGTCGCGACACCCGGCACGGCCGTGCGCTCTGCCGCCTCCTGGAAGAACTTCTGGCGGCCGAGCGCGTCGCGCACGAGGGCGGCGTCGACGGTGACCGGGGGCTCGACCTTCTTTGAGGCGACCTGCGTTGCGGTCTTGCGGAGGATCGTGCCGAGCTCGCGCTCGAGCTGGCGGACACCGGCCTCGCGGGTGTACTCCGAGACGACGAGCTGCAGCGTGTCGTCGGCGATCGCGACCTCGTCTTCGAGCAGCCCGTTGCGCTCCCGCTGACGCGGCCACAGGTAGTCGCGTGCGATCGCCGTCTTCTCGTCGACCGTGTAGCCGTCGAAGCGGATGACTTCCATCCGGTCGAGCAGCGGTCCAGGGATCGTGTCGGCGACGTTCGCGGTCGCGATGAAGAACACCTCGGACAGGTCGAGCTCGACGTCGAGATAGTGATCGCGGAACGAATGATTCTGCGCCGGGTCGAGCACCTCGAGGAGTGCGGCCGACGGATCGCCGCGCCAATCGGCGCCGACCTTGTCGACCTCGTCGAGCAGGATCACCGGGTTCATCGTCCCCGCGTCGCGCAGCGCGCGCACGAGACGGCCCGGCAGTGCGCCGATGTATGTGCGGCGGTGCCCGCGGATCTCTGCCTCGTCACGGATGCCGCCGAGCGACATGCGTACGAACTCGCGGTTCAGAGCGCGCGCCACCGACTCGCCGATCGACGTCTTGCCCGTTCCCGGCGGGCCGATCAGGGTCAAGATCGCTCCCGACTTCTTGTCGTTCGGGATCCCGCGCTCCTCGCGCAGCTTGCGGACGGCCAGGTACTCGACGATGCGGTCCTTGACGTCCTCGAGGCCGGCATGGTCGGCGTCGAGCACCTCGCGTGCGTTCTGCGGGTCGAGACGCTCGTCGGAGCGCTTCGACCACGGCACGGAAACGAGCCAGTCGAGGTAGGTGCGGATCATCGGCGCCTCGCCGGAGCTCTCGCCCATCGTCTCGAGCCGCCGGAGCTCGCGCTCGGCCTGTTCGCGGACGTCGTCCGGCATGCCCGCGTCCTCGATCTTCTGCCGATACTCGTCGACGACGGACGCACCGTCTTCGCCGAGCTCCTTGCGGATCGACTCCATCTGCTTGCGCAGGACCCACTCGCGCTGCTGCTTCTGCGCGTCCGACTCGACGTCCTCGCGGATGCGCCGGCGCACCTGCAGCTCCGCGAGCCGCTCGCGCTGCAGCTCGAGCGAGAACTCGAGGCGCTCGATGACATCCACTTTCTCGAGCAGCTGCACGCGCTGCGCGAACGTGATGTCCGGCGCGTACGCCGCGGTGTCGGCGAGCGTGCCTGCGTCGGTGATCGCTCGCAGGAATGCGGAGATGCGCTCGTCGGCCTCTCGCAGCTCGAGGATCTCCTCGACGACGGCGCGGTACTCGCGTTCGAGCTCGCGCGTCTGGACGGGAGGCGGATTCTCGTCGGGCCGCTCGTCGGCCTCGACGCGCAGCCGACCCTGGGCGTCGGTGCGCGCGGCGCCGATCACGGCGCGGTGCAGGCCGTTCAGGGTGACTGCGCGCACGCCGCCGCGCAGCCGCACCCGCTCCTCCACGTCGGCGACGAGGCCGACGCTCGAATATTCGCCCTCGTGCTTCGGTACGAGGAGCACGCGGTCGTCGTCGCCGACGTCGACCGTCAAGGTCACGCTCATGCCCGGGAACACGACGGTGTCCTCGAGCGGGACGAGCAGCAGTTCGGTCAAAGCCCTCTCACTCTCCGTTTCGCATCTAGGTATCGGAATTGTACCTAGTAACGGATGAGTCAGGCGGCTTGTTCCAACTCCTCCTCGGCCCGGTCGGCGATCCGGCGCAGCTCGCTCAGGGTCGAGCCGGCGCAGATCTCCTCGTCGAGGCGCTCGACGACCTCGGCGAGCGTCTTGGCGAGGGCGGTCGCCATGATCAGGTCGGATTGTCGGTCGTTTTCCATAGAGGACGGATTGCCGGGCCCGCCGGTTTCTTAACCGGGGCTCGCCTGGCCTACCTCGTCGGAACGGCGGCGACGCTGCTCTGGGCGCCGGTCGCGCACGGTCCCGGGGGTCAGCTCTTCCTCCGCACCTTCGACCGCTGGGACAGCCGCTGGTTCATCCGGATCGCCGAGCACGGCTACTCCACGAAGCAGGCCGCGGCCTTCTTCCCGGTGTATCCACTGCTCCTCCGGGCGCTCGGCTGGGTGGTGCGGAACGACGTCCTGGCAGGGATGCTGATCTCGCTCGCGGCGGCGGCCGGGTGCGCCGTGCTGCTCGCCCGGATCGCGGCCCGGCGCCTGCCCGCGGACGGCCCGCGGACGGTCGTGCTGCTCTTCGCGCTCTATCCGCTCGCGTTCGTCTTCACGGCCGTCTACTCGGACTCGCTCTTCCTGCTCTTCGTGCTCCTGGCGTTCGACGCCGCCGATCGCGACCGCGCGCTCGCCTCGGGACTCGCCGCCGCGTTCGCGGTCGACACGCGCCTGCTCGGGCTGGCGCTCGTGCCGGCGCTCGCGATCGTCTTCTGGCCGTCGGTGCGGCGGCTCGCGCCGCTGCTGCTCGTCCCGCTCGCGCTCGGGCTCTGGCTGCTCTATCTCCACCGGCACTACGGCGACGCGCTCGCGTTCTCGCATGCGGAACAGCACGACTGGCAGCGGTACACGCCGTCGCTGCATGCGTACTGGCATTCGGCACGGCAATTCGAGATCGCGCTCTCGAACCTGCTGCTGCACCTCCCGTCGCACGGGACCTATCCCGACTTCATCGTGCTCGCGATCAAGAACGTCTACGACCTGGTGTGCCTCATCATCGCCGTCTGGCTCTCTGTGCTCGCGTGGCGGCGGCTCGGCCCGGCGCTCGCGGTCTTCTCGTGGGGAACGCTGCTGATGATCGTCGCGGCGCCGCCGTTCTACGAGCCGCTCGTCAGCCTCTCGCGCTTCATGCTCGCGGACTTCCCGCTCTTCCTCGTCGCGGCGTCGCTGCTCGAGGAACGGCCCCGCGCGCGGGAGCTCGTGATCGCCGGCTTCGCAGCGGTCGGGGCAGTGGCGGCGATCGGCTTCGCCCGCGGGGTCGGCATCGCCTAGAGCCGCTGGAACGCAGACAGGACCGACACAGCGCGCCTCCGCTTCGCGAACGCATCGGTGACGACCCGGTGAACTGGAGTGATCAAGCCCGATTTGGCGATGGCGTCAAGCGCAGCCCCTCGACGACAAGGAGGACGGGGTACCGCCTCGATGCGGCGGAGGCGGGACCCCGAAACATTGGCGATGCGCTCTCGATTGGAGGACGATTTCTGTGGCTGTCATAGAACCTGCGAGGCGCGCCCCGCTGACCGAGCGGATCCAGAAAAGGCATGAGGGCGACGCGCTGCTCAATTGGCTGACGCTGCTCGGATGGAAGGTCGAGCTCGACCGGGACGAAGACCTCTTCGTCGCCGTCGCGCGTCACATCACGCGCGACGGGAGCGAACTCGGCGTCGCCGCGACCGCAACGACGCGCGTCGACGTCGTGTGGACGCTGTTCGAACGAGCGGTCGGCAAGATCGGCAGCACCGACGCCGATCGCGGGAGCCTCGAGCGGCGCGATCGGATCGTTGCTGCGCCCGCAGAAGGGCGGTAGCTCCCCGGGTTGGACTCGAACCAACAACCCTCCGGTTAACAGCCGGATGCTCTGCCAATTGAGCTACCGGGGATCGCTCAGCGGCGGCCATTGTAGCTAGGCGAATTCGCGAATTGCGTCCCGGACCTCGGCCAGCCGCTGCTGGAGCTCCAGGAAATGATCGGGCTTCGCGTCCTGCAGTTGGCGCTGCAGTCGACGCTCCCGCAGCCGGAGGAGCATCTGTTCGGCGGTCTGCTCGTCGATCTCCTCGAGGCCGGCGAGCGCGTGCAGCTCGTCGACGAGCGAGAGGACATCTTCATCGTCCGTCTGCTCGCCGAGCAGGTGCGCGCGAACGCGGCGGTGCAGCTCGCTGTCGAAGTGCTCCGGTGTCAGGCCCTCGAGGAAGCGCTGGAGGTTTTCGTTCACGGCGACGCCGGCGAGCGCGCTTCGCTCCAGCCGCTGCCCCGCTTCGAGCAGCCGCGGTGTGATCGCGACGCCCCGGCGACGGCCGCTCGCCGGCGCCAGGGCCACCTGCGTCTCCGGCGGCAGATCGAGCAGGTCGGTCGCGAGCCGCCGTGCCTCCTGATGTTCCGGCGAATCGGTGTGCGCGTTGAGGAAGGAGCGAATCTCCGTGTACGCCGACTGCTGGTCGGGCGCCTTCTGGTGCAGCAGCCGCACGCGGTGGACGAGATAGCCGACCGGCCGTGCGAGCTCGCGCTGGAACGCATCGGGATCGTCTGCGGGATCCGTGCCTTTCGGGAGCGCGACGACTTGCACCTCGAAGCCCTGCTTGACCGCGAGCTCCATTCCGCGCAGCGTCGCCTCCTGGCCGGCGGCATCGGAGTCGAAGCAGAGGAACAACCGCTTCGTCAGCCGATTCAGCTCCCGCAGCTGCGCCTCCGTGAGCGCCGTGCCCATCGACGCGACCACCGGCTCGAATCCCGCCTGCCGCAGCGCGATCACGTCGGTGTTCCCCTCGACGATCACCGCGCGGTCCTGCTTCGCCATCGGCTGGCGCGCGCCGTCGAGGCCGTACAACATCTCGCCCTTCTTGAAGAGCGCGCTCTCCGGCGAGTTCACGTACTTCGCCTGCAGCGCATCGTCGTCGTGGAGCTTGCGCGCCTGGAAACCGCGCACCTGGCCGCGGGCGTCGGCGAGCGGAAAGAGCAGACGCCTGTTGAAGTAGTCGTTGCCGCGCCGGTTGCCGAGGCCGGCGGCGAGCAATTCGTCCTGCGTGAACTCCTGTTGTTGCGCGAGCCGCGTCAGCGTCGGCCCGCCGGGCGCGTACCCGAGCCGGAACTTCCGCGCGATCTCCTCCCCCAGTCCACGTGATGCGAGGTAGTCGCGTGCGAGCTTGCCCTGCTCGCTGTCCCAGAGGATGCGCTCGTAGAACACCGTCGCGCGTTCGAGCAGCTGCAGCAGCCGCTCACGCCGGCGCCGCTCGCGATCGGCCTCGGGGTTGCTCTCCTCGTATTCGAGCTCGACGCCGAAGCGCTTTGCCAGCACCTCGATCGCGGTCACGAAGTCGAGATTGTCCATCCGCTGCACGAACGAGATCGCGTCGCCGCCTTCACCGCAGCCGAAGCACTTGAAGGAACCGCGCGCGGGCGTGACGATGAAGCTGGGCGTCCGCTCCTGATGGAACGGGCACAGCCCCTTGTAGGTGCCGCCCGCCTTGCGCAGCTGCACGTAGTCCTCGACGACCGGGAGAATCTCCATCGCCGACTTGACGGCTTCGACCGAGCTGTCCTTGATCCGCGGCATCAGACCTCGTACGCGAGCGCGAACCTGTCGGTCATGCCGGCGAGATAGTCGGTCGCGTCCTCGAGCGTGTAACCCTTCTTCTCGACGAGGTCGTCGAAGATTCGCTGCACGGTCGCGCGGACGCGCGAGTGGTCCTGCTCGTGGTACACGCGCGTGAACATGAAGCTGCGCAGGGACAGCATCGCCTCCCCGACCTCGTCGCTCTGCGCGATGTCGCCCGTGTCTGCGGACGTCTCGACGAGGTCGTGGACGAGCGTGTCGATGCGTCGCGACCCGGAGTCGCCGAGAATCGCGATCTCCTCCTGCGGCAGATCGTGGACACGCAGGACACCGGCGCGGATCGCGTCGTCGATGTCGTGATTGATGTACGCGACGCGGTCGACGATGCGCACGATCTTCCCCTCGAGCGTCTGCGGTTCGACGTCGCCGGTGTGCTTGAGGATGCCGTCGCGCACCTCCCACGTCAGGTTGAGCCCCCGCCCGTCGCGCTCGAGATGCTCGACGACGCGCAGCGAGTGCTCGTTGTGCCGAAACCCGGCGCCGCCGCGCGAACGCAGCAGCTCGTCGAGCGCGTGCTCTCCGGCGTGGCCGAAGGGCGGATGGCCGAGATCGTGGCCGAGACCGATCGCCTCGACGAGATCCTCGTTCAGCCGCAACGCGCGCGCGACGCCGCGCGCGATGCCGGCCGTCTCGAGCGTGTGCGTCAGCCGCGTACGGAAGTGGTCGCCCTCGGGATCGACGAAGACCTGCGTCTTGTGGCGCAGCCGGCGGAACGCCTTCGAGTGGACGATGCGGTCGCGGTCGCGCTGGAAGGGCGTGCGCACACGGCATTCCTCTTCTCGCTGTTCGCGCCCGCGCGTCTCGTACGAGCGGACGGCGAGCGGCGACAGCCAGCGTTCCTCGTGCTCCCGCACGAGCCCGGCGAAGGCATCGGCAACGCGACCGGCGGTTTCCGGCATCCCGGATTCCACACTAGAGGATGATCGGGACGGTTCCTCCGTCGGCGCTCCACGCCGCGCCGGTGACGTAGGACGACCGGGGCGAGCACAGAAACGCCACGACCGAAGCGATCTCGTCCGGCTCCGCCAAGCGTCCGAGCGGGCGGCCGGCGCCGACGGCGGCGAGCACCTCGCTGCGAGACTTGCCGCTCCGCGCGCCCTGTTGATCGGCGAGCCCGCCCTCGCCGAGCCAGGCTTCCGTCGCCGTCGGGCCGGGCGTGACCGCGTTGCAGCGAATCCCGTCCTTCGCGTAGACGTCGGCGATCAGCCGTGACAGCGAGAGCACGGCCGCCTTCGTGACCGAATAGTCGGGCATCGACGCGGACGGACGCTTCCCGGCAGTGGACGAGACGTTGACGATGACGCCGCTCCGGCGCTCCTTCATCCCCGGCAGCGCGGCGCGGATCGAGCGGACGTAGCTCATGACGTTGAGCTGCCACAACTCGTCCCAGTCGGCGTCGGTCACCTCCTCGAACGTCCGCTGGTACGCGACGCCGACGTTGTTCACGAGCACGTCGATACGGCCGTGGCGCCCCTCCACCTCGGCGACGACCCGCTCGGGCTCGCCCGGCTGCGCGAGGTCGGCGCGCACGTCGCCGCCGCTGCGGCCGACGGTGACGACGACGGCCCCCTCCGAGCGCAGCTGCTCGGCGACGGCGGCGCCGATGCCGCCGGTCGAGCCGGTGACGAGACAAACGGAGTCGCGCAGCCCGAGATCCACGGCTGGCTAGCCTAGTCGCACGTGACCACGCTGCTTCTCGTTCGCCACGGCGAGACCGACTGGAACGCCGAGGGACGGTTGCAGGGGCACACCGACCGGCCGCTCAACGAGCACGGGCGGAGGCAGGCGAAAGAGCTCGCCGAGACGCTCGCCGGCGAGGGCGCGGACGCGATCTATGCGAGCGACCTCTCGCGGGCCAAGGAGACGGCCGAGATCGTCGGGGAGCGGCTCGGGCTGACGGTCGTGATCGATCCCGACCTGCGCGAGAAGAACTGGGGCAACTGGGAAGGGCTGACCGGGGACGAGCGCGTCCACGTCGAGTTCGAGGGCGAGTCGACGCAGGAGCACCGCGACCGGATGGTCCGGGCCGTCAAGCGAATCGCGGAACGCCATCCGGGGCAGCGTGTCGTCGTCGTCACCCACGGCGGCTCGCTGCGCCGCGTCCAGGCGTTCGTGAACGGCGTCGCCGACCCGGTGATCGAGAACTGCTCGGTGTGGTCCTGCGTCATAGACTGAGGTTCCGGTGGAGGATTACACGAGCAAGTACAAGGGCGAGCAGGTCGAGGTCGCGCTGTTCGGCGGCGAGTACCAGGAAGGCGTTCTGACGGCGTACTGCTACGTCGACGAGGTCGCGCACATCGAGCTGAACGGGCACATCCTCGTCCCGCTGCAGAACATCGCCTCGCTCCACTGCTCGAG